>Ga0224508_10000108_pt1 | contig 89041 bp, 91 predicted proteins | sample SF_Jan12_sed_USG_4_FD_170157 | JGI IMG/M metagenome (GOLD analysis project Ga0224508, IMG submission 170157) | Sediment microbial communities from San Francisco Bay, California, United States - SF_Jan12_sed_USGS_21 | ecosystem: Environmental > Aquatic > Marine > Sediment | place: USA... | reverse complement strand
GATGTTCACGCCCGCGCCGGCAGATTCCAGCGTCGAGTTGACGCTCGAGACCAGCGTGGACACGCCGTTGTTGAAGATCGCGTAAACGACCATGATGCCGAGCAGCAGGATGCCAGCCGTCAGAGCGACCCAGTCGATGGTCACAGCGCCGGCATCGTCGGCGAGAAACTTGGTGAAGTTGGTCATTGAACTCTCCAGACATTTACAAGCCCGGTTGCCTGCTAAACCCCAATTGCCAGGCCTCCGGTACGCTACATTGATCACCGCATCGAACCCCTCGGTACGGCTCGGACTTCCTCGTACGTTCAAGGTTGCCCTCGAGCGTATTTAACTCAAACGGATTGACGATATTGCGGCAATGAAGTGATTTTATTCAGTCAGTGTGCCTTTATACTGGCAAATTGAACGCATAATTAAACCAGCAAGAGGGGTATTTAACAAAATTGCATAGAATATTTTTGGTAGCGGCGTGGTGAAATTAGATTCTCTTGGGCTTGTCGGGCGTCGATGTGAGGGCAATCGCCTGAGACTCCATTGGTGAGGCGGTCACCTTCGCTGTCGAGAATGGACCTTAGGTTAAACAGGCTTGGGACCTGATTTAGAGACCGTTGAATGGTTTTGACCCGTGGTCGACGGCGCTGGCAACGGTTTAATCTTTGTCCTCGCGGCCACCGCGCTCGATTGTCCGAAACCTCAGATACGCGATCAGAACGCCCAAGAGCACGCCGACCATCACACCCAGGGAAAAGTCGAAGCTCATGTCTGTCCTCGATCTTTCTTCTGCGGACCGTGACTAGCTGGCCGTTCGATTAGAGTCACTGCACAAGCCGCCAGTAGAAGTAGCGCCGCAGCATCGGCACACCGCCCTGGCAGAGACCAAACTCGTTGTTGGCGGTCATCGAAATGTTGCCGCCTGCCTGGGCCGAGATCCCGTTGATCCCCGTCGCCAGCGCGCCAAGTTCGATGTCGCCAGCGGCCACCATTTGCACACCATCGATGCCGGTGCTGGATGCGAACTGCATGGTGGCGTTTGAGAACAGCTGGACACCTCCACCCGGCGCACAGTTGTCAGCGAGCCCCAATTGCGCACCCGCCGGAACCTGAATGATCGCTTTATTCGGGCCCGCATTGCCACCGCCCGAGCGCGAACCAAGAACTGAATCGGTCACCAAAGCGCCTGCTCCGATCTGCAGCCCGCAGTCAGTGATGATCACCACCTGGTTGATAACCGCACCCGCCGGGATCTTGGCGAGCACGTTTGGCGGGCACGTCACATGGTAGACACGGCCGGGCTCAACGAGATCAAGCTGGAACCCCTGGTTAACCTCAATCACCGGCTGACTTGTGTCGATGTAGCTCGGATGCAGACCAGACGACGGGTCGAGGAAGTCCGCCATGATCTGATCGACCTGATTGACAAGTCGCGGCTCCTTATTGATCTCGGTCAGCGCCTCCTGCAGCCCCGGATTGCTCCCCATGCCACTTGCGGGGGTAGTGAGGTCGCTCAAATCCGGCATGCTGACTTCGGTACCTGGCTCGAAATAGTTGTTGTTGTTCATCTCGACGCCCTGCTGACCATGAACGCAGATCTCCTTGACGAAACCATTGTTCGAGGTGATCTGGACCTTCTGGCGCGCTGTCAGGCCGCCCCGCAGACACATTGGATTGAACGCTTGCGCCACCGCCTGCGCTCGGACGTCCCATGACCAGAGCCCGATCATACGAAGGAAGTTGGTGGTCACTGCATTGTTATTGGCAACGGACTGATCCACGGTCACGCGAACGGCATTCAAAATCGTCCCGGCCGGGAATCCCGACGTGCTGAAGGTGCGGGTGGAATCATCCCAAAGGCCGGTTTCGACATCTCCCGCGTTTAGAATGTTGCCATATTCCTGCGTGGGCATGTTGTCTTTGGAGAACACAATTGCGGTTGTAACCGCGGCGCTTTCGTCCGGGAGGTCAATGACGGAGGCGAGCGCAGCTGAGTCTGCGGAGGCCTGCAGCATGGTCTTGTGCCGGAAGCCATTGGTGATATCGACTGCGAGACCCCCAAACCCGACGAAAAGAATGAACCAAAAAAGGCCCATGACCGTGCCGCCGCCCTGCTCGCACGAAATGAACTCTTGAATTCCCCGGATGGTCATGTCGTAGGCCCTCACTCTTCCACTACCTTCCCGATCAGGATTGTGGCGCGCCGATCGCGCCGGTCCTGTCAAGCTAATTAACTCGGGTGCCCCGATCGCTGGTTAGATCTCTCGATGATCATCGGCGATCACTTGATCGGCTACCCCATTTGGAGACCTGGTTGCGAGCTCATCGCTCAACATCTCCGCTGCGGTTTGCAAGAACCAGTCAAGCTCAGCAATCTGGCTCTTGAGCCGCGTGCGATACTCACTTGCTTGTTGGATGACATCTGGCATTTGCAAACCCCGTGATCAGATCGGTTCGCGGCGCATGGTGACCACAGCGGTCAGTTTTTCGTCCATCACAGCCTGGAAGATCCCGAAAACACTGGCCTCGGCGACCGTGGTCTGGATCGCGATTTGCACATCGGGATCTGTTGGCTGCGACGTCGCGACCGTATACGCTTTGCTGTAGAGATACATCTCGTTCTGGACGACCTGCACGACATCGCTCTCGGCCATGTCGCCAATAGCAACCCGGCGCGCCACATCGCGCGAGACGTTCCACATCTCCGTGTGTTGCAGGTAGAGAACCGTCGCGTCGATGACCGCGACGAGCAAGAACGCGAAGACCGGCACCCAAAGGACAAATTCGATCGAGGCGGCCCCGGTTTCATCGCGCAAGAAGCCGGAGATCCCAGGCGCGGCTCTGTCATTACGGTAAAGCTCGGCCTCGCTTCTGTAACACTCATGGATCATGATGACAGACCTCTTACTCAACAGATCGCTGGGGATCCCAGCAGACATTCGTGGATGATCTTGTGCAGCGTCTACGCGCCTCAGGCCGCGGAAACCTCCACGTCGAGCTTGTGGAGGAATGCACCGCGGAACAACGATTGAGACTTCCCGATCGCCGCCAGTTCTCCAGCACGTTTTGTCATGCGCTCCACGACCGTGCGTTGGTCTTCAACGACATCCGACATCCAATCCTTATAGAGCCGCCGCGTGGCCTCACGGAGGGAGGCGTCCTTCGATTGCGGCAGACAGAATAGGGTCGCGTCGGACAGTTCCTCGTATCCGGGAAGCCACTTAGCGGCCAGTTCGGACACTGATTTTGTGCGCAGGTCCTTGGTAAACGCGTCGGCGAGAAGAAGAGTTTCGATCTCCTCGATATTGCCGAGCAGCTCTTCGCGCTGTTGTTTTGCAAGCGTCACATCGTGGAACATACCCCAGCCTCCAAACTCTCACGCAATTTGCTGCAAAACCGTTTTGCGGTGCGTTCAACAAGAAAACCCTTCACATGAATTAATCTTTCTAATGATCCATTCGAAAAGATAATTTTTAGGAATTTGCAACTATAGCGGTCGTAGGACCGCTTGGTTACACACCGACGCCGGCGCTCAACCGCTGCGCTGGAAAGCAACAGAGAAAGCGAGACCGGCTTGTACGCGTAATTTCGAGCGGCAACGCAGATAATTCTTCGTCAGGGGCGGCGCCCCGATCGGCACACCGTGTGCCTCCGACCTGGATCACTTCGATACGATGCCTAGAACAACCCAACAATCTCATCCAATGTCTGGGTTGGGTCACGAATACGCACAGAGCAAACTTTCAGAGCGTCCGGGTTTCTCTGCATTCCTGCCGTTCGAACGCGCCGCAGCATCCGATAGATTGGGCTCCGAGCCGACATCTGGCGCGAAGCACCATCGGCCTAATTTGCACCGAGCGCGAGCGTCAGTCCCGGCCCAAAGCCGACCTTGGTGGACCACCTGGATGCTGCCGCGCATCACCTGAAAAGCAGACATTCGCTGCAAGCGCACACGTTTCTGAACCGTCAAAGTCTGGTTGGCGCAGACAAACCTGCCGTTTGAGCAAAATTTCAAATGTCCGGTTCAATCCCGGATGTTGCCGTTGGGGCTACGTCAAGGAAGTGCCAATTGGCGACATAGATCAAAGGCGTCGGTCAATGGAAACCAGTCGCTCATGCGCAATTCGGATAGAAACTAAGACCCGTTCAGCTTCACCGACCCTGATCTGCACTTACCAGGTTAATCTCACTTGGCTCTGGCGACCCGTGCCCGGGCCCAGGCCGAGATTCCCTCGGAGACGAGAACCAGGACGATGATCGATAGCAGGATCGCCGCCACCCGATTGGTCTCGATCTGCAGGACGTTGCGCTTCAGATACCATCCCATGCCACCCGCGCCGAAGAACCCGACTACGGTCGCGGCACGGAAGGCCACATCCCAGGTATAGATCGCGATCCCGGTGAAGGCCACGCGGACCTGGGGGAAGACTCCGTAGACCATGACACTGAGCTGGCTGGCGCCGGTGGCGCGGATCGCCTCGACTGGACCCATATTGATCCCCTCAACTTCTTCTGAGAAGAGCTTGCCAGCAAACCCAATGCAGAACATGGTCAGCGCCAGAACGCCTGCCATCATCCCGAAGCCGAGGATCGTGACAAACAGGATCGCCCAGATCGTCTCGTGCACCGCGCGGGTTCCCATGGTCAGGAAACGCGCCACCGGATAGAGGAAGCGTCGGCTGGGTGTCACGTTATAGGCCCCAAACCAGCCGAGCGGCAGGGCCATCAACATCCCGAAGAGCGCCCCCAAATAGGCCATCCGGATTGTGTCTAAGACCGTTGCCAGATAACCCTTGTCCAGCACGTATTCGATGTCCGGCGGGTAGTAGCGGTCGGTGATCAGTGTGCCGACCCGGCCGAACATGCCGATGAAACGTTCCAGCGGGATGTTCAGATAGGCGATTGAATAGCCGAGAAACATCAAGGCCAGCATGATCCCGCCCCAGCGGTAGAGCGACTGGGGATACTTGATACGGCTCCATTCGCGCACGGGCGCGCCCGCGATGGACTGACTGACCGTCATCAGATCACCGCCTTGCGCACATAATGCGACACGATCTCGCCGAGGAGCACCAGGACCAGGATCGCCGCGATGACCGTGGTGACGCCTGGATGGTTGAAGGTATTGAGCTGGCGAAAGAAGACCAGCCCCAGGCCACCTGCCCCCACTAGGCCCAGGATCGACGAGCGGCGGATATTGATCTCCCATTCGAAGATGATCACCGAGATCATCGCGGGCAGGACCTGGGGCAGGATCGCATAGAGGAAAACCTGGAAGTCGTTGCCGCCGACCGCCCGGATCGCCTCAACCGGTTTCGGGTCTAAGTCCTCGATCGCCTCGGCCGACATCTTGGCGATGAATCCGACCGAGCGGACAGCGATAGCCAGAACGCCGGCCAGGGCACCCAGCCCCACGGCGGCGACGAAAAAGAGCGCCCAGACGATCTCGTGGATCGAGCGGCTGAGTGTCATCATCAGGCGGGCCAGCGGGTAGGTGACGGGCGCATATGGGGTGATGTTCATCGCCCCAAACCAGATCGCTGGGATGCAGGTGATGACACCCAACAGCGTGCCGAGCGTAGCCACCATGATGGTCTCGAGCGCCGGCTGCCAGAGATTGGGCACCAGCCCCCAGTCGATGCCGATGAACTCGCCCACCGCCGAGAGGATCGCGCCGAGCGAGCCGATCCGCTCCCAATCCGTGTCCGCCACCACGGTGTCGTTCAGGCACCAGATCGCGGCCACCGCCATGGCCAGGTAGATCAGCCAGCGGCGCCGGCGGTTGCGGCCGCGCGCCGCCATGTAGCGGTCAAGCGAGGCTGAGGCGGCTGCCGTCATCAGAGCACTTCCATGGCGTAGATCTCGTCGAGCCGTTCCTTGTTCATGGTCTCGGTCGGCCCGTCGAACATCTTCACCCCGTCCTGGAGCCCAATGATTTTGTTGCAGAACTCCATGGCGAGTTGCACGTCGTGGATGTTGCAGAGGACCGGCACGCCAAATTCCCGCGCGATCTCTTTGATCATGCCCAGGATCTCGCGAGCGATCTTCGGGTCCAGGCTGGATGTGGGTTCGTCCAGCAGCAGCAGCTTCGGGTCCTGCATCAGCGCGCGCGCGATCCCGACCCGCTGGCGCTGCCCGCCCGAGAGTTCATCGGCGCGCTTGTCCACATGGTCGGAGAGGCCGACCCTGTCCAGAACGGTGAGCGCGCGAGATACATCCGCCTTCGAGAACAGTCGTAGCAGCGCGGTCATGTTGCCCACATAGCCGAGCCGGCCCGAGAGCACATTATCCATCACCGACATACGGTCGACCAGGTTGAACTCCTGGAAGATCATACCGATCCCGCGCCGCACCCGACGCAGATCGCGGGTGCCGAGACCGAGGATGTTTTCGCCATAAAGCACGATCTCGCCCGAAGTGGGCTCGACGAGGCGGTTGATGCAGCGGATCAGGGTTGATTTGCCGGCGCCGCTCGGCCCGATGATGGCGAAGAAATCCTCCTCGGCCACATCGAAGCTGACCCCTTTCAGGATCTCCGGGCCGGAGGCCGAGTAACGGACCCGCAAATCCCTGACGGTGAGGATTGGCATGACCACCCCATGGTGCGGCTGGGACGAGGCGGCCGGGGCCGCCTCGCCACGTTCGAGAAAAGCAGACTAGGCCGCTCAGTTCTTCTTTGCGTCCTTGGCCTTCTTCAGGTCGCGGATCACGTCGTAATCAGCCGACGAGACCGCCACGAACCGGTTCGACTTCACGTTGTTCAGGAACGCCGCCTCGCCTTCATTGTCCATCGAAAGGCCAAGGAAGGTGCTGCGGATGCTCGCCTTCAGATCGTCGCACAGCGTGTTGCGATAGACGAAGGGATCCTGCGGGATCGGCGGCGACGTCCAGAGCACGTTGAAGTCCGCCAGCGCGACCTCGCCCTTGTTGACCACGTTGTCAAACCGGTGGGTTGCGACGAAAGCAGCATCGACCTTGCCGTTATGGACCGCGACGGTCGAGAGCTCGTGGCTGCCCGTATAGACGACCTTGGCGAAATAGGCGTCCAGATCACCGCCCACGTTCTTCGAGAATACCACCCGCGGGAACAGGTTGCCGGAGGTGCTGCCGGGATCGACCAGACCCAGAACCGAGCCCTTCAGCGAGTCGATATCAGTGAATTTCGTGCCCTTCTTGGTCACCAGGGCGGCCGCATAGCCCGGGCCTTCCTGTTGCAGGTGACCGGCACGCTTGGCGTAGGTGGCAAAGACCTCAATGCTGTCGTCCTTCTCGTTGGCGATGACATAGCTGTAGGGGCCCAGCACCGCCACGTCGACGAATTTGCCCAGCATCCCCTCGACCACCGAAGCATAGGAAGTGGGCATGAAGAACTCGATCTTCTTACCCGTCTCGGCCGCCATCCGGTCGGTGACCGGTTTGTAGAGTTCCAGCTCGGCCACCGTCTCCTCGGTCGGGATCATCGCGAAGGTCAGCGTGTCCGGGTTTTCGCATTCCTGAGCCCAGGCCGCCGAGCCCAAGAGCAGAGCCGCCGCGGCGGCGGCGGTCAGTGTCCGGCCCATTCCATGTGCTACTTCTCTCGCAGGCATATTGATATCCTCCCGTTTGCCGTGTTTCACGAAAGCCCGATCGCCTCTTGTTCTGATCCGTCACGGATCTCATTCGCCCATGCATTCGCGGTCTCGATAAAGCGTGCCTTGTCGCCGATGAAGTTCTTGCCGCGCTCGCCCTCCAGCGCGTCCGTCACGATCTCGGACCATTCCTGGCGTCCGACACCATAGGCCGCTGGGCTTGTCGGGACGCCGAGCCCCGCCAACAACGCGGTCAACCGGTCCGAGGCGCCGTCGAGGTCGCCGTCGAAGACCCGGCTAAGGGCCGCGCCGCGGAAATCGCCGATCCCACGCACAGAATCGACGACCAGGGGCAGGGTGAACGAGCAGGCAATCCCATGGGGCGCGCCGTGGCGCAGCGTGATCGGGTAGGACAGCGAATGCGCGATCGCGGTCTTGGTGTTCGAGAATGCCAGCCCGGCCGAGAGCGCCGCGAAGGCCATGCGCGCGCGCAGATCCAGATTGCCTAGATCACCGGCAAGCGCCGGCAGCACTGACATCGCCTCGCGCGCCGCCATCACTGCATGGCTGGCCGAGACCGGATTGGCGTTCACGTTCCAAATACTCTCAAGCGCGTGGGACAGCGCATCGAGACCGGTGCTGACGGTCAGATCGCGGGGCTTGCCGACCATCAGTTCGGGATCGACCACCGCCCATTCCGGATAGAGCTCGGGCCGCGCCAGGGAGAATTTGCGACCGCTCGCCCTGTCCCAAACCGTCGCCCAGCAGGTGACCTCGGATCCGGTCCCCGCCGTCGTCGGAACCGCGATGATCGGCGTTGCCAAGAGAGCATCCGCCCCCTCGCCGGTCTCCAGATACCGCCGGACCAGGCCGAAATCGCCATTGGCCGCGGCGAAGACCTTGGTGCTGTCGATGGCCGAGCCGCCGCCAAGCGCGATCCAGACTTGCGGTTGCTTACCCCCGGCCATCCGCGCGGTCTGCTGCCCAAGCTCCTGAAAGTCGGGATTGGCCGCCACATCCTCGATGACCATCGAGGGTGGCCCAGCAAGCGTGCATAGCCGTTCGGTCAGTGCTTGGAAGATGGGTTCGCCATAGGTGACGACCCCATAGCGCCGGTCGCCGATCAGATCGGGGAGGCCAGCGAACGCCCCCGCACCAAACTCGATCCGTACTGGATTGTGATATCGCCAAGCCAATGGCGCCTCCCATTGACCGATCACGCTAGGATGGCAAGATGAATTGATCAAATATATATTTTGAATAACTAAGGCTGGTAAAAACTATGAATAAGAGCCAATTGCGGTCGTTCCACACGGCGGCGGAACTCGGCGGCTTCACCGCCGCGGCGAAGGCTTTGCGCATCAGCCAGCCCACCGTCACGACCCAAGTCCGCGCGCTCGAAGCGGAATACGGTGTCGAGCTTTTCACCCGCCTGGGGCGCCATGTGCAGCTCACCCAGTCCGGCGCGGAACTTTTCGAGATCACCAAACGGATGACCTTGCACGAGGCCGAGGCCCGCGAATACCTGCGCGCCCAGTCCGGCCGCCTAACCGGCCATCTGCGGCTGGCGGCGGTCGGTCCGTTTCATGCGACCGACGTTCTGGTGGCTCTCAAGACCCAGCATCCGGACGTGAAGGTCTCGGTCCTGCTGGGCAATTCGCAACTCACCCTACAGCGGTTGCTCGAATACGATGCGGACGTCGCGATGATCGCCCATTTCGACGACGATCCAAGGGTCGAGATGACCCCCTACAGCCATCACCAGGTGGTCGTCTTCGTGAATGCCGAGCACCGCTGGTTCGACCGCAAGTCGATCCGGATCGCGGAGCTTCAGGACGAGGATTTCATCCTACGCGAGGAAGGTTCAACCACCCGCCTCGCGTTCGAACAGGCGCTGGTGAAGGCCCAGGTCCAGATCAACCGCGTCGTCGAGATCGGCAGCCGCGAGGCGGTCTGGAAGGCGGTTGAACAGGGGTTGGGCATCGGCGCCGTGGCGGATTTCGAGTTCGTGCCCCATCCGCGCCTCAAGACGGTGGAGATCTCGGATGTGGAGATCACCACCAATTACCGCATCGCCTATCTGAAGGAACGCCGCAACTCGCGCCTAGTGCAAACTTTGGTGAAAATCGCACGTGCCATTGGTGACAGAAAGCTCCCACGTTAGGTGGCAATCGCCTTCCGACTCGAGGCCAGAGCGGGCCGTTCGGTGTCCGATTTTGATCAGAATTACGCATAGCACGTGTTAATTGACCGTCCGGTTTGCCCCACGTTGCTGACATTCGGCCGCGGTGCAGCATCCGGTAGTTTGGGCTCAAAGCGGGCATTCGCTGCGCCTGCAAAACCGGACCTTTCTGCGCACACCATGGCCGTCGGTTCTTGCACGAAGCGAACGGTCGATCGCACCAGAACGAACGTCGGTAATCTAACCAAGAACCGACATCCTGCTCTCAAATTCGAAGCAATATGCTCCCCGGTGCACACCCCGAATTTATCTAGTAACGAAATGCCCACTTCCAAAACTAACTCTGTCTGAGAGAGTCGGGCCGGTCTCGCGGCCGGCGGGTCGTAGGGATCGACCCCCCCCAAGGCCCGTTATAAGTAAAAAAGCTCTTCTTCTTGGGGTTCCGGCACCAAAGCCTTTGCCAATCCACGCGGATCTTCCACGTCGCCGAATTGCTCGATCTTCGCAAGCAGTTTTGCCTCCTCCTGGTAGGTGTGTACTATTTCTTGGGCGTTTTCTCGGAATTGAGATTGCTCCGTGTCAGTGATTCCCTTCGACGAAGCATCGATGACATCCTCGACGAGCAGCTCAGCGGCCCGCTGGAAACGGAATGGACCTGGCCAGGCGCGAAAATGCCTCGCGTTGTCGCGCAGTTCGAAGACATGCCAGTAGCCATTCCAATCTTGAACTATGCGAAAGTTGTCCGCCGAAATTGGTTCGTTGATGTCGGTCATTGCACTGCTTTTGATAGTCATCTCATTCTCCATTATTCTGGTTGCTAAACTCAGCGGCGGCTGCCGCTTCGGCTTCGGCGCGGGTTAGCCCCGCATCGTGTTCAAGGATCGCAGCGCGTTCCTCGAATTCGTCTCTATTCCCTGTCTCTTCGGGGGTTTCGGTCGTCACAAACGACACATCATTGTTTTCATTGTGTTTTTCAGGATTAAAAACGACATGGACAGGCGCAATCCGTGCCGTTTGAGCTTCTGATTTTCTCTTTCTTTTCAAGCCGGTGTCGTTTGTGACGTTGCTTTCCCACCATCTACGCTGAAGGTAATGGCGCCAGGCATCGGTGAAGTGCGAACGGTGGAATTGTCGGCCGTAATGGGTCCTGGCGGACTTGATGCCGAACGGCGCCAGCATCCGCCCTATTGACCGGTCGCTCAGTGGCCGTCCACGGCGCCATTCAGCCCACGGTCGGTCTTCGAGTCCGACTAACTGCTCGGCCAATTCGCGCGGTGATATCGTGTCGAGCGTGCGGTCTTGATCCGGATGCAGGATTTCGCGGATATCTGCTAGCAGCATTACGCCCGGCGTCTCTTCGGACGAAAGGTCGCCGGAAATGACAAGTGCCGAGCGCCGCGCTCGCGTGCCCCATCCAACCAGATCGGCCAGAGTGAGCATCGTGCGCCAATTGTCGGCGGCTCGGTCGTGAAGCTCGTCCGGTATCTCAGGATCGGCATCTTTGACGCGGTTGAGATTGTCGCTGGCCCATTTGGCCGCCTGCCGTCGCAGGCCGTCAGCCCAATCAATGCGATCCGCTCGGAAACGCTCCACTGCCTCATCTGGCAGTTTGCGCCGCATCGGAATGACGATGGCGCGGTCCTGTAGCGTATCCGGCAGTTCGCCGATCAGGGCGATCACTTTTGGCGACCACACGCGGAACCGGCGAGGCTGGTAGTCCCCGCCCATCTCGACGTTGCGGAGGATATAGGCTGTTAGCCGATTGTGACCGCCATTCAGGATTCCTCGCAGATCGTCGTTGTCCTTGATGAACGTGTCCGCCTCGTCGATCAGCAATGTCGGCGCAAAGCTCTCAATTGCCCTGAACAACACCGATGGCGATGCGTTGACCGCGGGCAATGCGCGCGGGACCAAGAGGGCAAGGGTGGATAGCAGGGTCGTTTTCCCGCATCTTTTCTCGGGTGACTCAATTGCCAAGATCGGTGAGATCATCGCGGCGTCGTGCAAATGCGCCAGGACAATCCAAAGCGCTACTGCGTCTCGGGCTTCGTCCGAAACAAAGCGCACGTGACGATCAAGCGCCGCACACAACCCGTTGAGCAGTGCTCCACCATCCACCGGATTGGGCCAAGGATCGTCCTTGGGAAACATCGGCGGCTCATCGGCATCAGACGCACTGTTCCGATGCCGCTCCACCTCGGTGTCGAGCGTCGAGACCCGTATGCTTAACCGGTCGGCTTCGCTCTGCCGATGCCGGTCGTATTCCGTTGGCGACAGCTTAGCCAATTCGCGTGCGGCGGCGTCTGCATCTGGTAAAGGCTCTGCCTCTGCCTCTGCCACAGCGCCAGCCGCTGTCGCCGCCAGTTCTTCGTCCCAGGCGCTCACGATTGCCTGCTCTTTTTCTTAGCCGCGCGGACAAAGCCTTGTCTTTCTTTCTCCGACAACCGGTTCCAGATGGCGGCGAGATACGCACGGCTTTCGGCAGGTGAAGCGAAGGTTGCCCAGCTTACTGCCGCGTCCCTGACGGAAATGAAGGGCGGGATAGGTTCGCCTGCTTGGACGCACGACAATGCATCGCTGGTCACCAACTCGGTTTCGGAGCGCGGCAGGGCGAGCAAGCCGGTTTCGGCCAACCAGGTGTTTTGTGGAATGGTCAGGCGCCGGGACAGGATCGGCGCTGCCCTCATCGGGTCGGGCAACAAAGCCAACCCGGTCTCGATGGCCCTGGCGGCCGCTTGAATGTCGGCGGAGTTGGCGGTAAGCTCATCGGCGTCATACTTGCCCGTAAGACACTCGGAAGCCCCGCCTTGCGCGGGGTTTTCCATGTCAGGCGGCCTCCGGTTCTTTTGTGCTGGTTCGCCTCTGGGACGCCGCCCAGGCGTCCAGAGCGGCGAAGCTATAGCGGACCGCCTTGCCGAACTTCACGAATTCGGGGCCGGTTCCGTAGTGCCTTGCCTTATTCAGAAAACTCTCGCTGGTGTCGGTGTATCCTGCGGCGCCGGGGGTAGCGGTGTAGCCGCGATCATCTACCGGGTATTTGTCGTGATCGGACATAATGTCACCTCTGCATTGCTGCGGTTTCGGTGACACCCTAATATTCACACGAAATTTGATACGTCATTCACATCACGAACCGAATTGGCCTTGCGTGCTATAAAAAGAAGCTATCGGTCGGGTCCTGCTTATTTTTGAACTTTCGATACCAAGCGTTATACGCGGCGCCTAAATTCTCGTTTACTTCAAACAACTCCCAAACATCCTGTAGATATTCACCGAATTTGGAGCCCGGACTGAAACCTGACCGTGGAGGTCGTTTACCTGTGACTCGGGCCCACTGAATGCGGCACGTATCGACGGTTTGCCACCCGAGAATGTTTTCCTGCTTTTCTTTGCCTGTGGTCGTCGACTTGATTTCTTCCCTGACGTCCCTGCAAATCTCAATCAAATCGCTGATGAGGTCGTTGTCGCGCATTAAAAACCTAAAGGTGAGGTTGTCGTTTAAAATCGATTTCCAAATTTCGCGATCTGTTTGGGAAATGATGCGCTCGCCGAGCCCTGACTGATCGTGGAGTCGCTTCAAAGCTCTGCTACGCATCATATCATAGGCATGATCACTCAAAACGATTCCCGATAGAATCCCCAACGCACGGACGTAAGTTTCAAGGCCCGTAACGTCGTTCACCCCCGCATGTTTCAGGCCGTTCAGATTTGAGAAAATAGTATGGTGAAGCCAATAGGCCTCATGACCAAAGTCTGTACAAAGACCGAACTCGGCGAAATGTAAACGTAGTAATTTTTCGAGATCGGTAATCATAATTTTGTAATGATTGAGTGCCTCGCTTAACTCACTCTCTTCAGCCATTGCCGAACCCAACCGTCTCGGCCAGCACCTCAAGCGCCTGGCGCTTTTCCTCGCGATAGCTAGCCCGGTCATAGACGGCAGTCACGCTGTGGTCTGCGTGGCCGAGAACCCGCTCGATAATGAACCGGTTCACGCCGCCCTCGGCCATGAACGTCGCCCCGGTCCGGCGCAGATCGTGGAACCGCCAGCCGGTGACGCCGGTCTGTGCTTCGATCCGGTCGCGCTGCGTGGAGCCGGGCGAAACGGGGCGACCCGGGCGGATCGAAAATAGATGCTCATCATGGCGTGGCATGTCGCCCACCAGCCGCACCAGCGCGCCGCTGAGCGGCACCTCGTGGCGGCGCTTGCTCTTATGCCTGGACGCCGGGATGGCCCACACGTCGCCGTCCAGCTCGTCCCAGCGGGCGCCCGAAACCTCGCCAATCCGCTGGGCCGATAACATCAGCATCTGGATCATCGGTCCCCATGGGTAAGGATTGGCCGTTGCCCATTCCCACATCGCCACCCATTCGTCGCGGCTGAGAACACGGTCCCGCGCCTCTACCGCTTCCGGGACCGCGAGGCCCGCCCATGGGTGCGCCGGGATCAATCCGCGGCCAACGGCAAACTTCAACATCGGGTTGAGGTATCTAATCACCTTCCGCGCCCGGTCGGGCGTCGAATGCTTGACGACCTCGCCAATTAATTCGGCACCATGTCGCAGGTTCAGATCATCAAGCCGGACATTGCCGAGGATAGGCTCGCCCCACTTGGACCACGCGCTTTCGACGCTGTAGAAGGCGCGCCGGCGCGGCCCGACCTCGGCGCTATACATGTCCCACAGATCACGGACCCTGAGCCCTTGGTTATGGATCGCGGGCGCGGCCTTGTTATCGGTGGCCATCCGGCGGGCCATGGCCAAGCTAATACCGGGATAGGTGCCCAGGCGGACTCGACGCCGCTTGCCGTCACGGCTGACCACAACCTCCCAGACCTTTTGCCCGCGCTGGCCGACCCGGATCAGCAGGCCAGGGCACCCAGCATCGCGTTCCTCGTAGAACTTCGCGGCGGGTTTCAGGCCCTTCAAAAACTTGTCGTTAAAGACGGCCAATGCAACCTCACAAGCCAAGGGACTTCATGCACAAACGCGAAAATCCCTTGGCTAAATTTGTGCGCCATTTGGGCATTCGTGCGCACGGTTACGTGTTTCCCTATTTTTCCCTACGTTGATAAATACCTGATATCAATGGAAAACGGAAGGCGTGGGAAAGGTTGAGAAACGGGCATTTTGGGACTTAAAATCCCTCGGCCTTGGCCATCCGGGTTCGAGTCCCGGCGCCCGGACCAAAGCAATATCTACCGCTTACACTTGATCATGGTTCGGGTGTCGTTCGCGCGCGGCGGCGCAGATCAGCACTTCCTGAACATCGCGCGCTTCGGCGGGCGGGTTGTGGCGTATTGAGCATGGCCCGACAGGAAACCGCCCAGCCACCGGGGAGGGGCTGGGTGGAGAGGACATGGGGCTTCCCAATTTGCAGTCGCCCTGAACATATCGAAAATCAGTGAATGTCTTGCGGACGATCCGCCCAGCCCTTTGATTGGCAAGCAGCAGGGCTGGGCGGCCGTCGCCAAAGGGAAATAAAGAACGCGGCGACACTTAAAGGCTATTCGGCGGCAAATCGCGGAACAAGCCGACTACGGCGCTGCGGTTTTTTTCAACCTGGGGGCGAGTTTCGAATTGCCCGGCACGACAGCGACATGCCGGGCCAGGGCGCCCCGCTGTTCGGAATTGAGCGGGGTCTCACACATGCCGGGCCTTCAAGACGTTCGAACCGGAAAGCCGGTCGTTCGCGGTGAATGGCAGATGGTGCCGAGTTCAGACCGCGATTGAGTGCCGGGTCTCGCGTGCCGAGAGGTAGGCGTCGAATACGGAAGCGACAACCCGGGCGAACGGTCTGCCCGCATCGGTGATCGCGACCAGGGTTCCGTCAATGGTGACAAGCCCGTCTTCGGCCATTTGCGCGAGGTCGGCCATCTCTTCCGCCGCCCAATCGCGCGACGCACCGAAGGCCCGGCCTAGCGCGTCGAGCTCGACCGTGCTTCTGGTCATCAGGGATTCGATGACCTGGGCCCGCATTCTGTCGTCGCGGCTGTTGAGATGCCCCTGGATGATCGGCAGGGTGCCCGCGGCAACAGCCCGGGACCAGGCGCCGGTCTCGGAGATACTCTGGACGAAGCCGGACGGCGTGCGCCCGATCGCCGTTACGCCGAACCCCAGCAGCGTCTCGGCGCGGTCGGTCGTATAGCCTTGGAAATTCCGTCTAAGCGTCCCGTCGCGCGCCGCGATCGCCAGGGGATCCTCGGGTAGGGCGAAGTGGTCGAGACCCACCGCGACATAACCTTTCGCGACCAGCGCCTCGGCCGCGGTCCGTGCCTGGATCATGCGCTCCTTCGCGCCGGGAAGGGCGGATTCGTCGATCAGCCGCTGCTTCTTCGCCTTCCAAGGCACATGGGCGTAGCCGAACAGGGCGATCCTGTCCGGCCGCATCTGGGCGCAGAGATCGATCGTATCGAGCAGCATCCCGACCGTTTGGTGCGGGAGACCGTAGATCAGGTCGAAATTGATGCCGGTCACGCCGGCCGCGCGCAGCGCCGAAACCGCGGCGCGGACCATAATGGGCGTCTGAATGCGGTTGATCGCGGCTTGGACGCCGGGGTCGAATTCCTGCACCCCGAAACTGGCGCGCGTGAAGCCCAGTTTCCCAATCAGATCGATCATCTCGGGCTCGAGAGTGCGCGGGTCACACTCGATCGCCAGCTCCGCATCGGGAGTGAGATCGAAATTCGCGCGGATCGTCTCCATCGCGCGTTGCAAATCGGACGGCGCCAGGCTTGTCGGTGTCCCGCCGCCCCAGTGCAGATGCGATACCTTCATCCGCGCCGGAAGATGCGACGCGACGAGGGAAATCTCGGCGGCCAGGGATTTGGCGTATGCCGCGACCGGTGCATCGCGGCGCGCGAGTTTCATGTTGCAGCCGCAATACCAGCAGAGCTCCCGGCAAAACGGCACATGAGCATAGAGCGAGACCGGCTGGTCGGGCGCAAGATCGCCCAGCCAGCCGGCATAGGCCGCTGGTCCAACCGATGGCGTGAAGTTTGGGACCGTCGGATAGCTGGTATAGCGCGGCACCATTTTGTCCGCATATTCTTGCAGTCTCTTATCCATGGTCACTTCCGGTCGGGCGAAATTTCACAGCCAGCCGGACGCGGCTTGCGGCGCCGCGCCTCCGACGTTGGCAAAACTAGCGTTCTGATCAATCCGGAACCTTGATCCACGTCAATGCCGCCGGGCGCGACGGCGCGATACTCAACGCTGAACCAAAAGGTAGCCGCCATGCTCGATGCGTCTGACCGTGCCACCGCCTTGCAGTCAATCCTTCTCAGCGGATTGCCAGCGGAGCTGCGGGATCAGCTTTTGGGCCAGGCGGCCATACGTTCGAGCGGCCGTGGAAGCACGGTGATTCTCCAAGATGAGCCGGCTCACTCGATCTTTGTCGTGCTCGATGGCTGGGTGAAGCTCTACCGTCTGCTGCAGAGCGGGACCGAAGCCGTCGTCGAGATATTCACCAAGGGACAGAGCTTCGGCGAGGCGGTCGCGTTTCGCGGCGATCTCTATCCGGTGACCGCCGAGGCTGTGACGGATTGCCGGCTGCTGCAGATCCGCGCGGCCTCGGTGCTGGAAATGATGAAATCGCACCCCGAGGTTTTCACCGCGATCCTGGCCTCGACCTTCCTGCATCTGCACGCCTTAGTCGGACAGATCGAGCAGCTCAAGGCCCAGACCGGTGCCCAGCGGGTCGCTGAATTTCTACTGGACCTCAGCCCAGTTGAGGATGGGGCCTGCGCGGTGACCCTGCCCTACGACAAGGTTCTGATCGCCGGGCGTTTGGGCATGAAGCCCGAGAGCCTGTCCCGGGCTTTCGCGCGGTTGCGCGCGACCGGCGTGCACGTGCAACAGAACCGCGCTGTCATTGCCGATATCGCCAGGCTTCGGGCGTATATCGAGGAAGACCGCGCGCAGGCCTGGAGCCGCGCGCACTGAAGGCTGGAGCGCTTGACTTTCATCAAATGGCTGCGAGCGGGTGCGTGCTAGCGTCCAACTCGCCCTAAAGGCGAAAGGCGCGATCCATGAGCGACGAAACGCAAGCCACCCCCGATTCATCCGCAAGCGACGAGCCCCCTGTGCCGGACCAAGTGCCGTTCATGCAGCGGGTGCTCGACAACCCGTTCCTGCTTCTATTCCTCGGCATCGCGGTGCCCGCGATCCTCTATCTGATCTGGGGGATCATGGAGGTGGCGTCGATCCCGCTCGCCGAATGAAAAGCCGGTCCGCGGTGGCCCCTGGAGTGGCCAATAGAATGGGGAGAGAGACATGGCCGTAACCCCTCCTGAACAACGGATCTGGTGGAACGAGCCGATCCACAAGACCGAACTGGGCTGGATCGTGATCGCCTTCCTGTGGGGGCTGTTCATGTTCTTCTTCATGATCGCCTGGCATTTCATCGGCGAGCAAAACCTGTCGACCGAGACCTACCGGATTCAGCCGGCGAAATACGAAGCCAAGGTCGAGGCCTTCGCCGAGCAATTCAAAGTGGCCGAGGAGAACGGGGTGCCGGTGGTCCGGCCGCCCGCCGGCGAGGACGTGTTCATCCTGGGCCGGCTGTGGGAATGGTGGCCGATTCTCGAGCTGAAGAAGGATCAAAGCTACCGCATTCACCTGTCCTCGGTCGACTGGCAGCACGGCTTCTCGCTGCAGCCGACGAACATCAACATCCAGGTGCATCCCGGTTACGAGCATGTGATCACGCTGACGCCGACCGAGTCGGGCGAGTTCGGCATCATCTGCAACGAATTCTGCGGGATCGGCCATCATCAAATGACCGGCCGCATCCGCGTGACCGAATAGGCTGAGGAGGGAGACATGGCTGTCACAGACGCCGGATCGGTTGGCGGACAGATCAGGGACTGGGCCTATCGCACCTGCGGCTATACCGGGCTGAAAGTCGACACCCAGGCGCAGGCGCTGATCAAGGTGAACGCGGTCGCCGCGGTGGTCTTCCTGTTGCTGGGCGGACTGATGGGTTTGGCGGTTGCGCTGACCCGATGGCCCGCGGTGCACCTGCTGCCCGCGGAATGGTTCTACCTGGTGCTGACAGGCCACGGCGCGAACGTGCTTCTGTTCTGGATCATCTTCTTCGAGATCGCGGTTCTTTATTTCGCCTCGGCGATCCTGCTGAATTCGCGCTTGGCGACGCCAAAGCTGGGCTGGCTGGCGTTCATCCTGATGGTCGTCGGCGCGCTAATGGCGAACTATGCCGTTCTGCGTGGCGACAGCTCGGTAATGTTCACCTCCTATCCGCCGATGCAGGCGTCGCACTGGTTCTATTTGTCGCTGATCCTCTTCGCGGTCGGCGCGCTGATCGGGGTCGGGGTCTTTTTCGGCACCCTGGTGATTGCCCGGGCCGAGCGCACTTATGAGGGCTCGATTCCACTGGTGACCTTCGGCGCGCTGACGGCGGCGATCATCGCCGTCTTCACTATCGCGTCGGGCGCCATCATCCTGATACCGACCTGGCTTTGGTCGATCGGACTGATCGCGAATATCGACCCGCTGATGTACAAGGTCGTCTGGTGGGGGATGGGGCATTCCTCGCAGCAGATCAACGTCTCGGCCCATGTTGCGATATGGTATATGATCGCCGCGCTGGTAGTCGGCGCCAAGCCACTGAGCGAGAAGGTCAGCCGCACCGCCTTCCTGATGTATATCCTGTTCCTGCAGCTCGCCTCGGCGCATCACCTGCTGGCCGAGCCGGGCCTCAGCGCCGAGTGGAAGATCGTCAATACCAGCTACATGATGTATCTGGCGGTCATGGGCTCAATGATCCACGGGCTGACGGTCCCTGGATCGGTCGAGGCAGCCCAGCGGCGCAATGGATATACCAAGGGTGCATTCGAGTGGCTGACCAAGGCCCCTTGGGGCAACCCGGCCTTCTCGGGCATGTTCCTGAGCCTGGTCATGTTCGGCTTCATCGGCGGCATCTCGGGCGTCGTGCTGGGCACCGAGCAGCTCAACGTGCTGATGCACAACACGCTCTACGTGCCGGGACACTTCCATGGAACGGTCGTCGCCGGCACCACGCTGGCGTTCATGGCGGCCACCTATCTGGTGCTGCCGCTGGTCTTCCAGCGCGAAATCGTCTGGCCGACCATGGCCAAGTGGCAGCCCTACATGTTCGGCATCGGCGCCGCGGGCATCTCGCTCTTCATGATGGGCGCGGGCACGCTTGGCGTCTCGCGTCGGCATTGGGACATCACCCTGACCGACGCCGCCCATGCGTTCGAATACCCGGCGGCGGCCTATCTGATGATGGGCTTGAACGGAATTTTCGCCATCATGGCGGCGATCGGGGGCGCGATGTACATCCTGGTCACTGTCGGCACCGTGCTGTTCGGCAAGAAGATCGACGAGGCGGGCACGCACAAGCTGACCTTCCCGCTGCATTCCGGCGGGCCGCAGGCGGTCTCGGAATATGGCAGCCGCGGCACTTTGAAGCTGCCCGGCACCATCATCCTGGTCAGCATCTTCTTCACCGCCTTCGTGCTCTACTACTTCGTCAACTGGAAGTATTTGAGCGACCTCTGGCTGTTCCGCTGAGGGCCGGCCGATGCTCGCCGCCGCCAGGGTTACGTCGACGCTTCTGAAGCTACCGATCGGGTTTGCCATCGCGCTCAGCGCGCTGGCGGGCATGGTGGCGGCGGAGGGCGCGTTCTCGCCCGTGCGCGCGTTGATCTTCGCACTGGCGGTGCTGGGCGCCTCGGGCGCGGCGGGGGCGTTCAACCACTACTACGAGCGCGCCGATGACCGGCTGATGCGGCGGACGCGAGGCAGGCCCTTCGCCCGCGGCCTGCTGAAGCCGGGCGCCATCTGGCCGCTCAGCTTTCTGGGGCTCCTGGCCGGGTCGCTGTTCATGGCGGCGGCGGTGGGGGGCTCGCTGGCGGCGTTTTTCGTCTTCCTCGGTGCCTTCACCTACGGCGTCGTCTACACGGTCTGGCTGAAGCGGCGCAGCGTCTGGAACATCGTGATCGGCGGGGCTGCGGGCAGTTTCGCGATCCTGGCCGGGGCGGCGGCGGTCGATCCCGCGATGCAGCCGGTGCCGGTGATCCTGGCGGTCGTCATGTTCCTTTGGACCCCGCCGCATTTTTGGAGCCTGGCGGCGGCGAAGGGCGACGATTACCGTCAGGCGGGCGTTCCGATGCTGCCGATCGTGGTGCCCGAACATGCCTGGACGAAAGCGATCCTGGCCCATACGGCGGTCTTGGCCGTCCTGGCGATGGTGCCGCTGGCATATGGCATGGGGCCGGTCTATGGGATTTGCGCAGGGCTTGGCGGCGGTCTATTTCTGTGGCGCAGCATCCAGCTCTACCGCGAACCAAACCGCAAGCGGGCGATGGCGAACTTCGGCGCCTCGCTGATCCAGTTCTGCCTTTTGACCACGGGCGTCTTCCTGGACGCGGCGGTCCGATGGGCGCTCTGATCCGCAGATTTATCGCCCTGGCCTTGGCATTGACGATGCTACCGGCTGCGGCGGCCGCGGGCCGCTTGGAGCCCGAGGACGTCGTCGCGCGCAGCGAGGCGGCGATCGGGCGGCAGGTGGGCGGCTACACGCTGACTGATTCGAACGGTGACGCGTTGCCGCTTTCCACGTTCCAGGGGCGGCCCCTGGTGATCAGCCTCGTCTATACCAGCTGTTCTTCGGTCTGCCCGGTCACCACTCAGCACGTGCGCCAAGCGGTCGTCTCGGCGCGTGAGGTGCTGGGCGAGGACGCTTTCGCGGTTTTGACGGTTGGCTTCGACACCCGCCACGACACGCCGGCCCAGCTTCGCGCCTTCGCCAGCACGCAAGGATTGGACTTGGGCGATTGGCAGCTCGCCAGTTCCGATGCGGGCACGATGCAGGCGTTGCTGCGCGATGTCGGCTTCAGCTACGACGCGGCCGCGGGCGGGTTCGAGCATCTGACCCAAACGACAATCCTGGACGCCGAAGGGCGGGTCTACCGACAGGTCTATGGTGACAGCTTCCCGGACCAGATATTCATCGAGCCTCTGAAGGAGCTGGTCTTCGGCACCGAGACGCGGTCGCTTTCGCTCGGCGACCTGGTCAACCGGATCAAGTTCATCTGCACGGTCTACAATCCCAGTTCGCGTGCCTACGAGTTCGACTATGCGATCGGTTTCGGGATCGTCATCGGTGGATTGTCGCTGATCCTGTCCGGCCTGGTGATCTTCCGGCTCTGGCGCGGCAACCGCTACGGGGCGCCCCATTGAGCACTGGCTTTCGCGGTTACCTGCGCCGGGGCTTCGACCGTCTCGAGCGCGCCGGCGACGTGGTTTTCGGACCGGACGCAAACCCGTTGGCGCAGCTCGGCGCGCTCGGGTGGTTCCTGTTCTGGATCGTCGCGGCGACCGGCATCTACCTGTTCATCTTCTTCGATACAGGTGTCGTGAACGCCTACGCCTCGGTCGAATGGCTGAGTGACGCGCATTGGTTCCATGCGGGCGTGGCCCGCAGCCTGCACCGCTATGCCTCGGACCTGATGGTGGCGGTGATGCTGATCCATCTGGTGCGCGAGTTCTGCCTGGACCGTTACCGCGGCGTGCGCTGGTTCTCGTGGCTGACCGGCGTGCCGCTGATCTGGTTCGTCTATATCTCCGGGATCACTGGCTATTGGCTGGTCTGGGACATGCTGGCGCAATACGTGGCCGTCACCTCGACCGAGCTTCTGGACTGGCTGCCGATCTTCGGCGAGCCGATTGCCAGGAACTTTCTGTCACCGGAAGCGCTGAGCGGGCGGTTCTTCACCCTGATGGTGTTCCTGCACATCGCCATTCCGCTGATCCTGCTGTTGGCCATGTGGATCCATATCCAACGGGTCTCCCGGGCGCGGGTGAACCCGGCACGGCCGCTGGCAGCGATGGTGCTGGGCAGCCTGATCCTGGTCGCCTTCGTTTTGCCCGCGCAGTCGCAGGGGCCTGCGGACCTGGCCCGCGAACCGACCGAGCTGGGGATCGATTGGTTCCTGCTGCCGCTCTACCCCTTGATCAACATCCTGCCGCCCGGCGTGATTTGGGGCGGGGCGGCGATCTTTACCGTTGGCTTCGCCGCCTTGCCGTGGTTGCCAGCTCAGCGCGCCAATCGGGCGGCGGAAGTGTTCCTCGACCACTGCAATGGCTGCGCGCGTTGCGTCGAGGACTGCCCCTATGCGGCGGTGGAGCTGGTTCCGCGCACCGATGGGGCGCCATTCCCGCACCAGGTGGCGGTTAATGCGGGGCGCTGTGTTGCTTGTGGCATCTGCATGGGTTCCTGCCCGTCATCCTCGCCCTTCCGGCGGGTGGGCGACCTATTGACCGGGATCGATCTGCCGGATTACCCGCTGAAGGAGTTGCGCGAGCGCGTGATCTCCGGGGCCCTACGGTTGGAAGGGAGCATCCGGATCCTGACACTTGCCTGCGAGCATGGCGCGGCCCGGCCGGGTTTAGGCACGGTATTCCTGCCCTGCGTCGCGATGGCGCCGCCGTCGCTGATCGACTTCATCCTGAGCCGAGGCCACGCCGACGGGGTTTGTGTCGCCGGTTGTGCCGAGGAAAGGTGCCAGAACCGATTGGGAATCGAATGGACCGAAGCGCGCTTCGCCCGGACCCGGGATCCCTATCTGCGCAGGCGTGTGCCGCGCGAGCGCCTGGTGACGGTCTGGGCCGGTCCGACCGAGACCGCACGTCTGGAGCGAGAGCGCGTAGCATTCGCGGATCGCTTGGCGGCGCTGCCGACCGAGGCGCCGCGGGTGGTGCGCCAGAGCGACCCGGAACGGGTATTGGATGAGGCGGCGATGTGACAGGGATTGCTCAAAGGATAACAGCCGCGCTCGGGACGCTCGCAATCGTCGCCGGCGTTGCAGTCCTCTCGGCCTCGCCGAGTGTGCGCGCATTGCCAGAAGGAATGGCCGTGGTAAAACTCAGCTTCAGCCATGGGGGGCCGCGGAATTGTCGCGAGCTCAGCGCCGAGGAACTGAGCGACCTGCCCGCCAATATGCGGCGCAAGGAGGTTTGCGACCGCGCCCGCGCGCCCATCTACCTGGAGCTTGACCTGAACGGCACGACGATGTTGGCGGAAGAATTGCCGCCGAGCGGCATCGCGGATGATGGCCCCTCGCGCATCTACCGCCGCTTCATGGTCTCCGCGGGCACGCATCAAGTGGCAATCCGCTTGCGCGAACGCGCCGCCGGATCGGGCTTCGACTTCGTTGCCGAGCGTCAGATCACGTTGACCGAAGCCCAGAGCCTCGCCATCGATTTCCGGCCCGAAACGGGCGGTTTCATTTTCAACTGAGCCCGGGAGGCGGACATGGCGCCGATCGAATGGAAGGACAATTACAGCGTCGGAAGCCCGGCGGTCGATCACGAGCATCAGGAGCTCATTGGCCTGGTCAACCGGATCGAGGGCGCTTTTACCTCGGGAGAGCCGGTGGACGAGACCCGCGCGATCTTCGGGGATCTATTCCGCGCGATCTCGTCCCATTTCGCGCTGGAAGAGCGGTTCATGCGCGAGCATGGCTACGACCAGGCCGCTGCGCACAAGGCGGACCACGAGCGCCTGTTGGACGAATTGCGTGACCTGATGGACGATTACGAGGACGACGCCGCGATGGGCCCAGCCTCGGCCGAACGGCTGGTGGCCAGCGTCGGCGACTGGTTCACCGGGCATTTCAAGACCCACGACGCCAGGCTGCATTCCCGATTGGGCGATCATCCGCACTGATTGGATCGCGCAAAAAAGGGGCCCGCCCAAGGGCGGGGCCAGGACTGAAGTCAGATTGTCAGTCTACTCAACCGATTTCAGATAGGCGATCACATTGGCCCGATCGGCTGCGTCCTTGAAACCGGCGAAGCTCATCTTGGTGCCCTTCAGATAGGTCTTGGGCTTGGTCAGGAAGGCGTCGAGCTCGGCCTCGGTCCAGACCAGGCCCTCGTCCTTCTTGGCGAGCAGCGCCTTGGAATACTTGAAGCCGTCGACCATGCCCGCCGGTGCTTCGACAATGCCGTTCAGCACCGGGCCGACCCGGTTCTTCGCGCCGTCGCCGACCATGTGGCAGGTTTTGCATTTCTTCTTGTAAGTCTTCTCGCCGGCGGCGACGTCGCCCTCGGCCAGCGCCGGTGCGGCGGCGGCGCTTATCGCCAGTACCGCCAGGGTCAGGAAGGTCTTGCGAATCATCTCGCGTCTCCTCTTGCGGGTCCACATGGGCTTCGGTCTTGTCTCAGGCCACCGACCGGACGGGATGGGACTCGGCCCATGCGCTCCGTGGAATGGCTGCATATTCCAAAGTTCGAGGTGGCCCGGCCTTGACCGAGATCAAGGTGTACGAGATGTCGCAGGCGAGGTCAGGACGGGCAAGTAGACCGTTAGGAAAAGTGCGAACGCGGTGAGCCACAGAGCGCCCGAGATCAGCATTGCCCAGTCGTACCAGCCGGGTCCCGCCTCTCCACCGGCCGCGCGGATAACCGCCGCGATCGCGACCAGCGCATAGGCCCACGCGACCGCGCGCGGCGCGACAATATCGCGGTCTGTATGGCCGAGCGCCGCCCGGCTCATCATCGCCAGCGACATGCCGCCAATGGCGCCTATGCCGATCAGATGCAAGGCGCCGGTTTCGGTGATCCAACCGGCAAGTGAGACCGCAAATGCCAGATATCCCAGGCCCAGCATCGCACCGGCCAGATGCAGGCTCCAAAGGATCGGCGCGTGCAGCGTCCAAAAACCGCGCCAGCCCGCTAGCCTGATCAATTGCCCGATCCCCGCGATCAGCGCCATAGCGGCGACGAAGAGATCGGGCAGGCCTAAGCCGATCGAGACGGGGATCAGGATCGCCGCGGCCATGGCGGGGCGGTCGGCGGAGGTTCGTTGCCGGGGAAGCCCGGTCTCGCGGCCCGCCTGGCGCATGGCGTTCAAAGTGAAGGCGGGCGTCACCCGGCCACTGATCACCATGATCATCGATGCGACCCCAAGCAGCCCAACTTGAAGCCCGGTCGCGGCTCGTCCTGGCCAGAGCCCGGTCCAATCGAGATGGACCATCAGGTTGCCGATCCAAACGATCGAAATCAGCACCAGGAACAATAGGTTCTGCGGCTTCGGGCGACGGGCCAGTTGCACCGCGATCTTGGCGGCGAGCAGTGGAAGAAAGGAGAGGTCGAGGACCGCCACCGGAATTGGATCCAGCGCGCCGGACCACCACACCGCCAACCGGCCGCCGAGCCAAGCCGCTGCAAGCAGCGTCAAGAACCAAGATCGGGCGGCGGGCGCTCCGGTCCAACTGGGCACGGCGGTCAGGAAGAATCCGCCTATCACCGCGCCCGCATAGCCAAAGATCATCTCATGCGCGTGCCACAGCGCCGGGGCAGGCTCGAAGGGAACGTCCGGGGGCTCACCGGTCGCCGCGAGGCTCGCGAGCCAAGTCACCCAAATACCCATCGCGACCAATGCGTAAATGCCGGCCGCCAGGAAGAACACCCGCAGCCCTTGGCTGAAGAGAACACGAACCGTTTTGCCGACCGACATGGCTCCACCTCCGACGGCCGTGACCCTGCGGCTCGCTAGAACGCCGCGCTTTGACGTAAGTCAAGGCGGCTGGCCTATGCGCTGACCACTGTGAACGTGGCCCCTCACCCCATTACGGAGACGCACGGCATGACTCCCTTGAGCAAAATCCGCCGGTTCGCGCTGCTGGTCAGCACGGCCATTTCGCTCGGTCTCGCTTCTGGCGCCGCGCTAGCGCAGGAAAAGGCGGAACCCCACGGCGACACACCCAGTGCCACCTATCAGCCAAGCCTGGACACCCTCGGTGAGCTGAATCTCGAGATTCCGGGCCGCAAGCCCGGCGATCCGGTGGTCACGCCGCCGGAATTCAACAAAGCGACGCAGATCTACTTCGAACGCTGCGCCGGCTGTCATGGCGTGCTGCGCAAGGGCGCGACCGGCAAACCGCTGACCACCGACATCACACGTGAAAATGGCTACGACTACCTGAAGGATTTCATCACCTACGGCTCGCCCGGCGGTATGCCGAACTGGGGCACCTCGGGCGAACTCACCGACGAAGATATCGATGTCATGGCGCGCTACCTGCTGATCGAGCCGCCGCAGCCGCCGGAATTCGGGATGCCCGAGATGCAGGCGACCTGGAAGGTCCACGTGCCGGCAGATCAGCGCCCGACCAAGCAGATGAATGATCTGGAGCTCGACAACCTGTTCTCTGTCACTTTGCGCGATGCCGGTCAGGTGGCCCTGATCGATGGCGCGACTTACGAGATCATCAAAATTATCGAGACCGGATACGCGGTCCATATCAGCCGTATCTCGGCCTCGGGCCGCTATCTCTTCACCATCGGGCGCGATGCCAAGATCAACATGATCGACCTGTGGATGGAGGACCCGACGACCGTCGCCGAGATCAAGGTCGGTGCCGAGGCACGCTCGGTCGAAACCTCGAAATTCAAGGGTTTCGAGGACAAATACGCGATCGCCGGCTCCTACTGGCCGCCGCAATACGTGATCATGGACGGCGACACGCTGGAGCCGCTGAAGATCGTCTCGACACGGGGTATGATATTCGACACGCAGGAATTCCACCCGGAGCCCCGCGTGGCCGCAATCGTGTCCTCGCACTACAAGCCGGAATTCATCGTCAACGTGAAGGAGACCGGCAAGATCCTGATGGTCGACTATTCCGACATCAGGAACCTGAAGGTCACCACGATCGAGGCCGAGCGGTTCCTGCACGACGGCGGCTTCGACAGCACCAAGCGCTACTTCCTGACGGCCGCCAATGCGCGGAACAAGGTCGCGGTGATCGACACCAAGGAATCGAAGCTGATTGCCATGATCGAGACCGATGGCCTGACCCCGCATCCGGGCCGCGGCGCCAACCTGAACCATCCGACATTCGGGCCGGTTTGGGCGACCTCGCATCTAGGCGACGAGACCGTCGCATTAATCGGCACCGATCCGGAGGGACATCCGGACCAGGCCTGGAAGGTTGTGCAGCAGCTCGAGGCCCTTGGCGGAGGCTCGCTCTTCGTCAAGTCACATCCGACTTCCAACCACCTCTATGTCGATGCGCCGCTGAACCCGGATGCCGAGATCTCTGCCTCGGTCGCGGTCTTCATGGTCGACGAGTTGGAGCGGGAAGCGCCGGAGTACACGGTCCTGCCGATCGGCGAATGGGCCGAGATTGCCGATGGACAGCCCCGTGTCGTCCAGGGCGAGTTCAACCAGGAAGGCACCGAGATCTGGTTCTCGGTCTGGAACGCCAAGGACAAGGAATCTGCCATCGTCGTGGTCGATGACCGGACGCTGGAGCTGAAGAAGGTGATCAAGGATCCTGCCCTGATCACGCCGACCGGCAAGTTCAACGTCTACAACACCCGCGCCGACGTTTACTGAGCGCGGCTTGGCCCGGGGGCGGTTGGTGCCGCCCCCGGCGAACAAAAGATATTGGCGCCCTGTGTTAATGCGGGGGAGGAATAGATGACCGGACCTGGACGGGTCTTCCTCGTGGGCGCCGGCCCCGGAGACCCGGAACTGCTGACACTCAAGGCCCTGCGCCGGATGGCCCAGGCGGACGCGGTGGTCTATGACCGCCTCGTCTCGCCCGACATCCTGGATCTGGTTCCTGCAGCCGCCGAGCGGCATCCGGTCGGCAAGGCGCCGCGCAACCACCCGGTGCCTCAGGAAGAGATCAACGACCTCATGGTCGCGCTGGCCGGGCGCGGATTGCAGGTGGTACGCCTTAAAGGCGGCGATCCCTTCGTCTTCGGCCGCGGCGGCGAGGAGATGCTGGCGCTGAAGCGTGCGGGCATCCCCTATGAGGTCGTGCCCGGCATATCGGCGGCGCAGGGCTGCGCGGCCGAAGTCGGCATTCCGCTGACCCACCGCGGTATCGCGAACAGTGTGCGCTACATCACCGGTCACTGCCGCGCCGATCTGGCGCTTGATCTCGATTGGGCCGGGCTGGCAAATGCCGAGACGACACTGGTCGTCTATATGGGCGTGGCGAATATCGGGTCGATCTCGCGGGCGCTGATCGCGCATGGGATGGATCGAGAGATGCCGGTGCTGGCGGTCAGCCGGGCGACGCTCGCCGACGAGCGGCGTCTGCGGGCCGATCTCGGCACGATCACCGGCAAGGTTCGCGCCGCGCAAATGCCGGGTCCGGTTCTCTTCATCATCGGCCGGGTGCTGGATCTGCACGATCCATTGCCGGCGATAGACCTTGCCGGGATCAGCGTCGAAGCGCCGATTGAGGTGTTTCATGCCTGATTGGTGCGCAAGTGCCGTGCTGATCGCCGTGCTCGCCGCGGTCCCGGCCCTGGCGGGCGAGATCGGACCGGCACGTGCCGCGGAACTCGAGCGCCTGGTGCGCCACGATTGCGGGTCCTGCCACGGCATGACCCTCAAAGGGGGCCTGGGCAGCGACTTGACCGCCGAGCGTCTGGACGGCCTGGAGCCAGACGGCCTGGCCGAGATCATCCTCGACGGCGTGCCTGGTACAGCGATGCCGCCCTGGCGGCCGCTCTTGAGCGAAGGAGAAGCCCTATGGATCGCCCAATATCTGCTCGGCGCCGCCGAATAGTCGCGGGCCTAGGCCTCGGTCTTGCCGCCGGGATCGCACCGATCCGGATCGCCGAGGGTGCGTCCGAGCGGTCACTCCGGGGAACGGGCGATCTGGGCATCGTCGTCGAACGAGCAAGCGGGTCGGTCCTGATTGTCGACCAGTCCGAATACGCCGCGATTGGCCGGGTCGAGGGTTTGGGCGATCTCTCCCACGCGTCGGCCGTCTTTTCGCCGGATCAGCGCTATGCCTTCATCTTCGGGCGCGACGGGGGCCTCAGCAAGATCGACATTCTGGCCCAGAACTTGGCCGCCCGCGTCCAGCAGGCCGGCAACTCGATCGGCGGCGCGATTTCGGACGATGGCACCCTGGTCGCGGTCTCGAATTACGAGCCGGGCGGGGTGCGTGTCTTCGATGCCGAGACGCTGGTTTTGATCGCCGACATTCCCGCCGAATGGCCCGGTGGCCTGTCCAAGACCGTGGGTTTGGTCGATGCACCGGGGCGGCGGTTCGTCTTCTCGCTCTGGGATGCGGGCGAGACCTGGATCGCCGATTTCTCGCAAGGCGAAGTCCCACGAATGACGCGTATCTCCGGGATCGGCGCCAATCCCTACGACGCCCTGATCACCGGGGACGGACGGCGCTACATCGCCGGGCTGTTCGGCGAGGATGGGTTGACGGCATTGGATCTTTGGCAAAACCCGCCCACGCCCAGGAAGATCCTGGCGGGCTATGGCCGGGGCGAGGAGAAGCTGCCGGTCTATAAGATGCCGCACCTGGAGGGCTGGGCGCTGGCAGGCGACCGGTTCGCGCTGCCGGCGATCGGGCGCCATGAAATCCTGTGGGTCGATGCCGCGAGCCTGTCGGAGATCGGCCGCACCGCCACCCATGGCCAGCCCGTCTTCGCGGTCGCCCGGCCCGATGGCCGCCAGGTCTGGGTCAATTTCGCGCATCCACTGAACGATACCTTGCAGGTAATCGACTCTCCTTCCGGCGAGATCGTGGCGACCCTCACACCCGGGCCCGCCACCCTGCACATGGAATTCACCCCGCGCGGGCACGAGCTTTGGGTCTCGGTCCGCGATGCCGGGCGGATCGACATCTACGACACGGCCACCTTCGCCAAGAAGGCGGAGATCGCCGCGCAGGATCCCTCGGGCATCTTCTTCACCGCCCGGGCACACCGGATCGGGCTCTGAGCGATGGCGATGCTGCTCGATACGATCGACCGGCGGCTGCTGGACGGCTGGCAGCGGGATTTGCCGTTGGAGCCCAGGCCTTTCGCCCGGATCGGCGATATGCTGAACGTATCGGAGGGCGAGGTTCTCGACCGCTTGGCGCGGTTTGCCGCTGAGGGCGCGCTCAGTCGTGTCGGCGCGACGCTGAGGCCCAATACCGCGGGCGCCAGCACCTTGGCCGCGGTCGCGGCGCCCGAGGGCGAATTGGAAGCCGCCGCGCGCCGGATCGCCGCCGAGCCTGGCGTCAACCATGTCTATGCCCGCGAGGATGCCTGGAACATCTGGTTCGTCGCGACGGGCCCCGACCGTGCCCATGTGCAGGCGGCGCTAACTCGGATCGCCCTGAATACGGGCCTCAGCGTGATTGATTTGCCGCTGGTCAGGCCTTACCACATCGACCTCGGCTTTTCGCTCGATGGCACGCGGCAGGCATCGAGCGAGCCGGAGGAAGCGGAACTGGATGCGCTCCGCTTGGGCGACGATGCCATTCTCGACTATCTGACCCAGGGCCTTGATCTGACCGCGCTCCCCTACCGGGCCATGGCCGGGGCGTTGGGCCTTGAGGAAGCCCACGTTGTCGCCCGCATCCAGGCTCTCGTGGGCGCGGGGATCATCACGCGGCTGGGTTTGATCCTGCGCCACCGCGCGCTCGGCTGGACCGCCAATGCGATGGTCGTCTGGCACATCCCGGAAGCGGAGGTCGACGCGGCCGGCAAGCGGCTGGCGGCCCAGCCCGGTGTCACCCTCTGCTATCGGCGGCGCCCCGATGCCGGGGCCTGGCCCTTCAACCTCTACTGCATGATCCATGCGCGTAGCCGGGAGGAGGGACTCGAGACGCTCGATAGCGCGGCAAGCGGCGCCGGGATCGGCACCTTGAATCGACGTGTCCTGTTCTCGACCCGGTGCTTCAAGCAGCGCGGTGCCATGGTTGCTTCGCGGCCCGAGGCGGCGGCATGACCGGCCCTGCCCGCCATATGCCCGCCGCCGGGATCGACGCGACCGACAGGGCGATCATCAACGCGCTGCAGGACGGGTTCCCTCTGTCGCCCCGGCCCTATGCCGAGGCGGCGGCGGCCTTGAACGTGGAGGAGGCCGAGCTGATCGCCCGGCTGAAGCGCCTGCTGGATGCGCGCATCCTCACCCGTTTCGGGCCCTTCTTCGATGCGGCTGCACTGGGTGGCGCCTTCTGCCTCTGCGCGATGGCGGTGCCCGAGGCGCGCTTCGACGCGGTGGCCGAACAAGTCAACGCCCACCCGGAGGTCGCGCACAACTACCAGCGCAGCCACCGGCTCAACATGTGGTTCGTGCTGGCGACAGAAACTCCCGGGGGGATCGCCGCGACCGCTGACCGGATCGAAGCCGAAACCGGGCTGCCGGTTTTCCGGTTTCCGAAGCAGCATGAGTTCTGCATCAGCTTCCGGGTGGCCGCATGAGGCTCGATCCGACCGACCGCCGGCTGATCGCCGCGACGCAAGCCGGGCTGCCGCTTACCCCCGCGCCCTATGCCAAGATCGCCGCTGATCTGGGCCTGGGCGAGGGCGAGGTGATTGCGCGGCTCTCCGCCATGCAGGATCGCGGCGTCATTCGCCGGGTCGCGGCCGCGCCCAACCACTATGCCCTGGGCATGACCGCTAACGGCATGACGGTCTGGGACGTGGCGGATGCCCGCGCCAGGGAACTTGGCGCCGCGGTGGGCGCGCTTGACTTCGTCTCGCATTGCTACCTGCGCCCGCGCGCCTTGCCGGATTGGCCCTACAACCTCTTCGCCATGGTCCATGGCGGGGACCGGGACGAGGTCGAGGCGAAACGCGGCCGGATCGCGGTGCTGCTGGGGGCCGATTGCCGAGCCTCGGACATTCTCTACTCGACCCGGATCCTGAAGAAGACCGGGATGCGGATCAAACCTCATAATGAAATGAATTCAATTGGTTAAAAAGGGATAGGTTGATGTTCCGCCTTTCGCACTACATGCGCCAGTTGGTTGAACCCACCCCGGTCCGCAAGCGTGGAAACGGGGCGGTGAAGCCCGTGGTGATCTGGAACCTGACGCGGCGTTGCAACCTGCGCTGCCGCCATTGCTACACCACCTCGGCCGATGTGGCCTTTCCGGGTGAATTGACCAACCAGCAGGCGATGGAGACGCTCGAGGATCTGGGGCGCTTCGGGATACCGGCCCTGATCCTCTCGGGCGGCGAGCCGCTGGCCCGGCCAGACCTTTTCCACATCGCCAAGCGCGCCCGGGGAATGGGCATGTATCTGGCGCTCTCGACCAACGGAACGCAGGTCGTCGGCGAGACCGCGGACCAGGTGGCCAAGATCGGTTTCGACTATGTGGGCATCAGCCTCGACGGGATCGGCGCCACCAACGACTGGTTCCGCGGGCGCGAAGGGGCATTCGACGAGGCGCTGGCTGGCATCCGCGCCTGCAAGGCGCGCGGCATCAAGGTAGGCGTGCGTTTCACCATCACACGCGACAACGAGCACCAGCTGCCGGAGCTTCTGGACCTCTGCGACTGCGAGGGGATCGACAAATTCTATCTCTCGCATCTGGTCTATGCGGGACGCGGTGACAAGCACCGGGGCGAGGATGCCCGCTGGAACCACTCGCGCCGCGCGATGGACCTGCTGATCGACCGCGCCTGGATCGCCGCGAGCGAAGGGTTGCCGCTGGAGATCGTCACCGGCAACAACGACGCCGATGCCGTCTATTTCCTGCGCTGGGCCGAGGACAGGTTTCCGGCCGAGAAAGTCGCGCATCTCGAGGCGCATCTCGAGGCTTGGGGCGGCAATTCCTCCGGTGTCGGCGTCGCGAATATCGACCCGCAGGGCAAGGTGCATCCCGACACCTACTGGTCCGACTACACGATCGGCAGCGTCAAGGAGGCGGCGTTCTCCGAACTTTGGACCGGGGACGACCCGATGCTGCAGCAGCTGCGCCTCCGTCCGCGGCCGCTGAAGGGCCGCTGCGGGGCTTGCACCTACAAGGCGGTCTGTGGCGGCAACACCCGCATCCGGGCGCTGCAACTGACCGGTGACCCTTGGGCCGAAGACCCAGCCTGCTACATGGAGGACGCGGAGATCGGGATCGAGGCCGACGCACCGCGTCTGACCACGCGTCCCTTCAAGGGGAAGAGCCATGATCCGGTTCATAATTTCAACTAGCATCGCGTTCTTGATCGGCGGCTCTGCACTGGCCGATCCGGCGGCGCTCTATGCCGAGAATTGCGCCGCCTGCCACGGCGCCGACCGCTTGGGCGGGACCGGCCCGGCCCTGATCCCCGAGACGCTGAAGCGCCTGCGCGGGCCGGCGCTGGACACCGTGATCGCCGAGGGCCGGGCGGCCACGCAGATGCCCGGCTTCGCCGATGCGCTGGACGCCGGCGCGCGTGCGGAACTCGCCGCCTATCTAAAGACGCCGGTCGCGGAGGTGCCGCCCTGGGGCCCCGAGCAAATTACGGCCAGCCTTTCGTGGAACCCGGACTATGCCGCGGCGACACAGCCGGTGTTCTCCGCCGATCCGCTGAACCTGTTCCTGGTCGTCGAGACTGGCGATCACCACGTGAGCGTCCTCGACGGCGACACGTTCGAGGTGCTGGATCGCTTCGCGACGCCCTTCGCCGTCCATGGCGGGCCGAAATTCACGCCCGATGGCCGTTTCGTCTTCATCATGTCGCGGGACGGCTGGGTGCAGAAATACGATCTTTGGAGCCTCGCCGAGGTCGGGCGCCTACGCGCCGGGCTCAACAGCCGCAACATCGCGATCTCGAAGGACGGTAAGCATCTGGCGGTGGCGAATTATCTGCCGAACACGTTAACCATCCTCTCGACCGCCGATCTGACCGTCGAGAAGGTCTTCGAGGTCGTGGGCAAGGAGGGTGTGCCCTCGCGCGTCTCGGCGGTCTACCAGGCGCCAACGCGGGACAGTTTCATTGCGGCCCTGAAGGACGTGCCCGAGATCTGGGAGATCGCGACCGACCCAGAGGCCGAGCCGGTCTACGAGGGCTTCATCCACAGCCGCGAGAAGGGCATGGTCGAGGCGATCGCCTCGTCCGAGGGGCTCTTCGCCCGGCGCCGAATCGTGATCTCCGAGCCATTGGACGACTTCTTCTTTGATCCCGCCTACCGGCATCTGGTCGGCGCCGCCCGGGACGGCGCGCGCGGCGTCATCGTGAACCTGAACGTCGGCCGCGAGATCGCCGACCTGCCGCTGCCGGGCATGCCGCATCTGGGCTCGGGCATCAGCTGGCTGCGCGACGGCAAGCGCGTTATGGCGACCCCGCATCTGCGCGAGGGCGTGCTCTCGGTAATCGATATCGAGGATTGGCAAGTCACCGACCGGATCGAGACGCTGGGCCCTGGCTTTTTCCTGCGCAGTCACGAGAACACGCCCTATCTCTGGTCGGACGTTTTCTTCGGCCCGAACCGCGATGCGATGCACGTGATCGACAAGCAGACGCTGGAGATCGTCAGGACACTGCGCCCGCAGCCGGGCGCGACCGTGGCGCACGTGGAATTTGACCGCGACGGCGAACATGCCCTGGTCTCGGTCTGGGAGGACGATGGGGCGGTGATCGTCTACGACGCCAGGACGCTCGAAGAAGTCCGGCGGCTGCCGATGCGCAAACCCTCGGGCAAATACAACATCTGGAACAAAATCACGTTCTCCGAAGGGACCAGCCACTGAGGTCGAGCGAAGCAAGGCGGTCGAGCGAAACGAGCCGCTGCACGAAGTTTCCGAGAATAACGGCCTCGGCCGATGGCGGGCGCGGGTCCAATCAGTCCTTAACACGGGCCGGGAGACGTGCCGGGCAATCCAACCGCCGCCCCTTTTCAATCGAGCCGCCGATCGGGTAGCATTTCCGGTGACCCGGGCCATCTCAGTCCGTGGCATTAGAGGCCGCGCTCGCTGCGGCTTTCCAAGGGAGGAAAATATGAAATTCCTGATGACGGCCGCGGTTGCCGCGGTGATTGCATTCGCCGGTGTCGCGAAGGCTGAGTTCAAGCTGGACAGCCGCTACACCGACGCCGATGGCGATCTGATCGCCGACATCCCGGCGGATGCCGCCCAACAGGTCGATCCCGATACCCTGATCTTCGCCTATACGCCGGTCGAGGACCCGGCGGTCTATGCCAAGGCCTGGTCGGATTTCCTCGAGCATCTCGAGGCCGCGACCGGCAAGAAGGTGCAGTTCTTCCCAGTCCAGTCGAACGCGGCGCAGATCGAGGCGATGCGGGCGGGGCGTCTGCACATCGCGGGCTTCAATACCGGCTCAAACCCAATCGCGGTCGCCTGCGCTGGGTTCCGGCCGTTCACCATCATGGCCTCGGCCGACGGGTCGTTCGGCTACGAGATGGAGATCCTGACCTTTCCGGGCTCGGGCATCGATAAGGTCGAAGACATCAAGGGCAAGTCGCTGGCCTTCACCTCCGAGACCTCGAATTCTGGCTTCAAGGCGCCCTCGGCGATCCTGAAGGCGGATTTCGACATGATCCCGGGCCGCGACTTCGAGGCGGTGTTCTCGGGCAAACACGACAACTCGATCCTGGGCGTCGCCAACAAGGACTATCCGGCCGCCTCGATCGCCAATTCGGTGCTGGCGCGCATGATCGACCGCGACGTGGTGAAGTCCGAGCAGGTTGTGTCGCTGTATAAGTCGCAAACTTTCCCGACCACCGGCTACGGCATCGTCTACAACCTCAAGCCCGAGCTGCAGCAGCAGATTCAGGATGCGTTCTTCTCGTTCAACTGGGAAGGCACCTCGCTGGAGGAGGAGTTCTCGAAATCGGGCGAGGCGCAGTTCATCCCGATTACGTTCCAGGAACACTGGTCGGTGATCCGCAAGATCGACGAGGCGAACGGCGTCTCCTACAACTGCAAGTGACGGCCTTCGGCTGGATTTTGTGAAACCTAGACGCGGGCGGTGATTGCCGCCCGCGCCAGCTTTCGGTCTATATCAGGGGGGCCGCGACGTGCTGCGGATCGAGGGATTATCCAAGACCTACCGGACCGGCGACAAGGCGCTGACCGATGTCAGCTTCGAGGTGCCGGCGGGTCAGGTCGTGGGCCTGATCGGTCCGTCGGGCGCGGGTAAATCGACACTCATCCGCTGCATCAACCGGCTGGTCGAGCCCTCGGCGGGAGCGGTCCACCTGCGTGATCTGAATGTCACCGGGCTGTCGCGCAGCGCGCTGCGCCAGGCGCGGCGGCGGATCGGCATGATCTTCCAGGAATATGCCCTGGTCGAGCGCCTGACGGTGATGGAGAACGTGCTCTCAGGCAGGCTCGGCTACGTGCCCTTCTGGCGCAGCTTCCTGCGCCGCTATCCGGGCGAGGATGTGGCCAAGGCGTTCCAGTTGCTCGAGCGGGTCGGCCTGACCGAGCACGCGGACAAGCGCGCCGATGCGTTGTCGGGCGGACAGCGCCAGCGGGTCGGCATCGCCCGGGCACTGGAGCAGGACCCGGAACTTCTGCTGGTGGACGAGCCCACCGCGTCGCTCGACCCCAAGACCTCGCGCCAGATCATGCGGCTGATCCTGGAGATCTGCCAGGAGCGTAACCTGCCGGCGATCATCAACATCCATGATGGGATCCGGGCCCAAAGTTTCACCCAGCGGATCATCGGCTTGCAGGCGGGCGTCGTGGTCTTCGACGGCCCGCCCGCCGAGCTGGACGACAAGGTTCTGACCCGGATCTACGGCGAGGAGGACTGGACCGCCATGCGCCGCGGCGCGTCCGAGGATGACGAGGAGGACGCGCGCGAGCGCGAGGAGCGCTTGGCGGGGCTGGTCTGAAATGACCGAGACCGCCCATCCCACGAAATGGAAACGCCCTCCGATCCTGATCCGGGACGCGCGGTGGCGCTATGCGATCTATGGCGGCGCTCTGGTCTATATGGTGCTGGCCATCGGGTCGGTCGAGGTCAACTGGATCCGGGTCTATGAGGGGCTCGAGCGGGGCTGGAGGTTCATCCAGGGCTTTTTGCAACCGGACTTCACCACGCGCTGGTACGACATCCGCATCGGGCTGATCGAGAGCCTGACCATGACCGTGACCTCGACCGTTGTGGGCGTGCTGATCTCGGTTCCGATCGGCATTGGCGCGGCGCGGAATCTTGCTCCCCCGGTGGTCTACCTGGTCTGCCGGGCGATCATTGCGCTTAGCCGCGCGCTGCAGGAGATCATCATCGCGATTCTGCTGGTGGCGATGTTCGGCTTCGGGCCGTTCGCGGGGTTCCTGACGCTTTCCTTCGCGACGATCGGCTTTCTCTCGAAGCTCTTGGCCGAGGATATCGAGGATATCGACGAGGCCCAGGCCGAGGCGATCCGGGCCACGGGCGCAAGCTGGTGGCAGTTGATCAACTATGCGATCCAGCCCCAGGTGATGCCGCGCCTGATCGGGCTGTCGCTCTACCGGCTCGACATCAACTTCCGCGAATCAGCTGTAATCGGCATCGTCGGCGCGGGCGGGATCGGGGCGACGCTCAACACCGCGATCGATCGCTACGAATACGACTCGGCCGGCGCGATCATTCTGATCATCATCGTCATCGTCATGGCGGCGGAATATTCCTCCAGCCATGTGCGCAAGTGGGTGCAGTGATGCCGGTCTCGACCCTGAACGGACAGCCCGCCTGGGCGCATCGAACCGGCAAGGCAAGACTTGCGCTCTGGGCCGGTTGGCTGGGGCTGGTCGCGCTGTTCGTCTTCTGCTGGGAAGTCATGACGGAGAACACCATATGGGACTTCGTCCGCGACGCGCCCCAGCAGGCCGCCGACATTGGCAGCCGGATGGTGCCCCCCGCCTGGTCGTATATGGATCGGCTTTGGTGGCCGCTCTGGGACACGCTGAACATCGCGACGCTGGGCACGCTTATGGGGATCATCATCGCCATACCGGTGGCTTTTCTGGCTGCCCAGAACACCACGCCCAGCTATTACATCGCGCGGCCCATCGCGCTTTTCATCATTGTTGCCTCACGCTCGATCAATTCGCTGATCTGGGCATTGTTGCTGGTCTCGATCATCGGACCGGGCGTTATGGCCGGAATCGTCGCCATCGGCCTGCGCTCGATCGGCTTTGTCGCCAAGCTGCTCTACGAGGCGATCGAGGAGATCGAAGAGACCCAGGTCGAGGCGGTGACCGCGACCGGGGCCTCGGGCGCCCAAGTCATCAATTATGCGATCGTCCCGCAGATCCTGCCCGCCTTCGCAGGCATTTCCGTCTTCCGCTGGGACATCAACATCCGCGAGTCCACCATCCTGGGCCTGGTCGGCGCCGGAGGCATCGGGCTGCAGCTCCAGGCCTCGCTCAACGTGCTGGCCTGGTCTCAGGTGACGATGATCTTCATTGTCATTCTGGCGACTGTCGTCGTCAGCGAGTGGGTCTCGGCCAAGGTCCGCCATGCCATCATCTGAGCGGCCAGACACTCGTCTCGGCGCTCTAATGGACGCCCAATGGGCCTGGCGGCGGTATGAAGAAGTGCGGCCGCGCTTGCCTGCGGCGACGTTCCCCGCGGTCAGCCGCCGGATCCGCAATTTAGGCGAACTCGCCGGCGAGATCGACGTTTTCGTGCTCGATGGCTATGGGGTGCTCAATGTGGGCGCCAGCGTCGTGCCCGGTGCGCCGGCGCGGGTGGCCGCGCTCAGGGCCGCCGGCAAGCGCGTCCTGGTCCTGACGAACGGCGCGACCCGGCCCGCCAGAGACCGGCTGGCGAAATACCGGGAAATGGGCTTCGACTTTGCGGACGACGACCTGATCTCGAGCCGCGACGCCTTGGCCGCGGCGATGGCCGGACGCCGGCACATGCGGTGGGGTTTCGCCGCCACGGCCGGCTCCGAGATCGGGTCGATCGTGCCCCAGGCCAGTTTGCTGGGCGACGATCCGGCGGACTACGCGGCCATGGACGGCTTCGCGCTCCTCAGCACCGGGGCCTGGAACAGGGACCGCCAGGCGCTGCTGCTGGCGGCGCTGCGTGCGCGCCCTCGGCCGGTTCTGGTCGGCAACCCCGATCTTGCGGCGCCACGCGAAGACGGCTTCTCGGCCGAGCCAGGCCTCTTCGCCCACGAGATCGAAGACCGGACGGAGGTCGTGCCGCAATTCCATGGCAAGCCGTTCGAGGGCGTTTTCCACATGGCCGCCGCAAGGATCGGTCAGGGCGTGCCAGCACATCGAATCGCAATGGTCGGCGACACGCTGCACACGGACGTGCTAGGCGGCGCTGCCATGGGCTGGCAGACCGTCTTGGTGATGAACCACGGGCTGATGAAGGCGGCGAATCCGGATCGCTTGCACGAGATCACCGACATCCGCCCGCATTTCATTGCCGATACGACCTGACAACCCGGCGGACGAAGCGGACCAATGCTCGACGGCTCCAAGATCCCCTCGGACACCGGTTTGGCAAGTCGTCCCGCGCGGGGCGCACCACTTTCGCGGGGCAGCCAAATTTCCACTATTTGATCGATCTCATTGCGCACCGGGCGCGTTGGGCGCAATCGGGCATAGCTTGATCTCCGCGCGGTTATGATTTCTGTGGGGTGATTGCATCAAGAGAGCATGGAGGATGCATTCATGAGGACGATGCGGATTTGGATTTACCTGGCGGTTGCAGTGCTGATCCCGAGCTTCGCGGCCGCGCAAGAGGTTGCCGCGCCGAAACTCGTGGTCCCCATCCCCGATGCCGAACGGGGGCGGTTCCTGTTTGCGTCCAAGGGCTGCGTGGTCTGCCACGCCATCAATGGTGTCGGTGGCTCGGCCGGTCCGGCGCTTGATGCAGCGGCCGACAGCAGCACTGTCGATCCCGTCGACTTCGCGGCCCGGATGTGGCGCGGTGCGGCGGCGATGGCGTTTCTGCAATCGATGGAGTTTGGTTATCAGATCGCGCTGACCGGAAACGAGATTTCCGATCTCGCGGCCTTCATTGCGAGCCCCGAGCGGCAAAGCACGTTCACCGAAAGCGATATTCCCGAGGTCATGCGCGGATGGACGATCGACGAGCCGTTTTCCGCGTTGGAGGAGGAGTGGGATCCTTGGGGCATCGATTCCGCCTTAAGCGATCTGGATGTGGGCCGGATCGGGAACATGACCCGGGGTTACATGCTTGCCGAACGGTGGTGCACGACCTGCCATGTCGTCGACGCCGAGGGCGAAGGCGGTGACGTCGGGCCTGCCTTCGCGAGCGTCGCGGCGCGCGAGGGGTCCAGCGAGGAGGCGATCCGCGATTGGCTTTCGGTGCCGCACCCCAACATGCCGGAGTTTCTCAATCTCAACGACAACGATTTCAGTGATCTGGCGGCCTACATCATGTCGCTGAAGCGGTGATTTCAGCGCGGATGCCGGAGGCGGGCTTGCGGCGGCGAGCCGCAGGCCGCGACCTCAAAGGGTCATGTGTTCACGAACCTGCCGCAGGGTGCGCTTGAACCAGGTCTCCGCCGGCATGGTGTCCAGGTCGAATGCCAGCCACCGGGCATTGGCGTGATCCTCGCCCGGCAGGATCATCGACTTTCCGTGCCGGTAGATGCTCAGGCCCTCGTTGCGGGCGGCGAGGTCCAGCATCTGGGCATCGCCGCGGGTTGCCAGGATGGTCAGGAAGTGCGCGCCTTGGGCGCGCGCCACCTCGCAGGCGCGTTGGAAGAGCGCGGTGCCGATGCCCTGCTTGCGGTGCCCCGCCGTGACGAAGAGCGAGGACTCGGACTGTTCGGCATTGGGTGCGATCTGCGCGAACCCCACCAGGCGCTCGTGGTCGAAGCACCCGATCATCCGATGGGTCTGGGCGCGCCGCTCCCATTCGTCGAAATCGGCCTCGGTCATGGCGTGCATGAAATGGTGCACCTGGTCGTCGAGGCCGACCGATTCGAGGAGCGTGCGTGCCTGGCGGCATTCCTCTGGCGTCAGGTCGCGGTATTGCATGGTTTTCGCCGTACCGTTTCGATTTGCCGAAAATGATAGGGGCGGGAGACTGTGCGGTCCTTGACCGAGCGCAAATCCTGGATCGGGAAAGTATGCGATCAATTCAAAGAAGAGATCACCTTCTTTGTCGTGGATCGAAGGATCGCTTGGGATGACATGGGGGATTGATATGCGACGTTTGTGCCTGACCATCGCCGTTACAGCGCTTGGCGCCGCGCCGGCGTTCGGCGACGAGATCACGCGCGGCAAGGAGCTCGCATCGCGCTGGTGCGTCGGGTGCCATGTCATCGCACCAAACACGCCGGGCGGAGACGTTGGCCCGCCATTTCCGGCGGTTGCGGCTGAGCCATACCAATCGGAAACGGCGTTGAAGGCATGGCTTGCCGATCCTCATCCGCCGATGCCGGATCTGAATTTATCGGCGCCAGAGTTCGACGCGCTGGCCGCCTATATCATGTCGCTGAAGCCCACCGACTGACAGGCGGGGCAACGGATCAAAGCTCCGGTTGCATCGCGCGATTCTGCGCTTGGTCCTTCTCCTCCTCGATCTCGGTCATCGTCGCTTCTGTCAGCATCAGGATGCCAGCGACAGACACGGCGTTCTGAAGCGCGATGCGCACTACCTTGGTCGGATCGACGATGCCGATCTCGATCAGGTCCACATATTCGTTCTTCGAGGCATCGAAGCCATAGGCGCCCTCGCCCTCAAGCATCCGCGCGACCACGACGCCGCCATCGACCGCCGAATTGTCCGCGATCTGGCGCGCCGGAGCCGTCAGGGCACGGGCGAGGATCTGAAATCCTGTGCGGACATCGCCCTCCGCCGATTGCGCGGCCGCCTCGATCGCCTCAGTGCAGCGCAGGAGCGCGAGCCCGCCACCGGGCACGATGCCTTCCTCGACTGCCGCCTTGGTCGAGCTGATCGCGTCGTCCAGGGCCTCTTTCCGGCTCTTAACCTCCGCCTCGGAGGGCGCGCCGACGCGGACCACGGCGACGCCGCCCGATAGCTTGGCCATGCGCTCCTCCAGCTTTTCGCGGTCATAATCGCTGGTCGCGTCTTCGATTTGGCGGCTGATCTGCTGGATCCGGGCCTCGATCTCGGCCTTGTCGCCGCCGCCGCCGACGATGGTCGTGGAATCCTTTGTCACCACGACGCGGCTTGCCCGGCCAAGCTGGTCGATCTGCACCTTCTCAAGGCTGATGCCGAGCTCCTCGGAGACCAATTGGCCGCCCGTCAGTACCGCGATGTCCTCGATCATCGCCCGGCGCCGGTCGCCGAAGCCAGGGGCCTTGACCGCCACCACCTTCATGCCACCGCGGAGCCGGTTCACGACAAGGGCGGCCAACGCCTCGTCGGTTACGTCCTCCGCGATCACCAGGATAGGCGTGGTTTGCTGGACGACCGCCTCCAAGAGCGGCACCAGCGGACGCAGGTTCGAGAGTTTCTTGTCGTACAGCAAGACGACGACGTTCTCGAGCTCGCAGGTCAACCCCTCGACCTCGGTCACGAAGTAAGGCGAGATGTAGCCCCGATCGAACTGCATCCCCTCGACGACCTCCAGCACGGTTTCGGTAGTGCGTGAATCCTCGACGGTGATCGCGCCCTCGTCGCCCACCTTGTCCATCGCCTCGGCCACCAACGCGCCGATCGACGGGTCGTTATGGGCCGAGATCGTTGCGACCTGAGCCTTCTCGGTGCTGGTGCGCACCGGCTCCGAGAGCTTTTTCAGCGCTTCGGTCGCTGCTTCCAGGCCGAGGTCGAGCCCCCGCCTGATATCGACCGCCGAGGCGCCGGCGACCACGTTTCGCAACCCGTCGGAGAAGATCGCCTGCGCGAGAATCGTCGCGGTCGAGGTGCCGTCGCCGACCGCGTCCCCGGTCTTCTCGGCCACCTGACGCAGCATCTGCGCGCCCAGATCTTCTTCCGGGTCCTTCAGCTTCACTTCCTTGGCGATAGTGACGCCGTCATTGCAGACGATCGGCGTACCCCACTTGCGCTGGATAAGAACAGATTTCGACTTTGGGCCGAGGGTCACGCGGACCGCATCGGCAAGAGCGCGGGTCCCGGCGAGCAGCTTTTCGCGGGCGGCCGAGCGGAACAGGATTTGCTTGTAGGCCATCAAAACCCTCCTGCCTGGATCTGGTGAAGCGAAATACGGCAGCCTGAGGAATAGACCTGATGCGCCAGATCCGAATTGACGCCCATCAACCGGGGTGCCGTTTGACATATGTCACGCCGCATGCGGCCAATCAGGCGGAAAATAAAAGAATTATCCATCTGACGAAGGAGAGCGCCATGAGCATGACCGGCTTGTCCGCATTCGACGACACGGTCCATGCGACCAATACCTGGCTCCACGAAATTACCGCGCGGCTGGGATGGGACGAGAGACGGAAGGGCTACCGTCTGCTCCGAACTTGCCTTCATGCGCTGCGCGACCGGCTATCGGTCACCGAGGCGGCGCAACTTAGCGCGCAGTTGCCGATGCTGATGCGGGGGATTTTCTACGAAGGCTGGCGTCCCGCCCGGACACCGGTCAAGACGCGGACGATCGACGAATTCCTCGCGCCGGTGAGCGAGGCGTTTTCGGACGATCCCGACTTCGACGCCGAAGCCGCGTTCCGCGAGTTCGTCGACGTGATGAAGATGCACGTCACGGCAGGCGAGATCGAGGACGTGCGCCGCGCAATGCCGGAGGAGCTGAAGGACTTATTCGCCGAGAATGTCGTTACGTGAGCGGGTTGGCACATGGATGGTGTTGATGCCCAGGTAGCCGTCGGGCGTCTGTCGCGCGGCCAAATCGCCGATCGCTTGGCCGAGGCGGCGGAACTGCTCGCGACACAAGGGGCCAATCGGTTCCGGGTCCGTGCCTACCGGATGGGCGCCGAAACGGTGCGAAGGCTGGACGAAGACCCGGCGGCCATCCTGGCGCGTGAGGGGCTCAAGGGATTGATAGACCTGCGCAATATCGGTCCCAGCCTGGCACGCGCGATTGACGAGATGGTCGAGACGGGACGCTGGATGCAGCTCGAGCGCCTGCGTGGTGGAACCGAGCCGGAGGATCTTTTCCGGGCGCTGCCGGGGGTCGGGCCCGAGACCGCGCGGGCGCTGCACGACCATCTGCATGTGGATACGCTCGAGGCCTTGGAGATCGCCGCACATGACGGGCGTCTGGAAGCGGTGCCCGGGATCGGCCGCCGCAAGACCGCCGCGATCCGCGATTCACTGGCGGCGATGCTGGCGCGCCGCCGGCGCCGCGGCCCGGAAGACCACGAGGAGCCGCCCGTGGCCCTCCTGCTCGAAGCCGATGCCGCGTATCGTCGTGGCGCCGCCGAAGGGCGGCTGCGGAGGATCGCGCCGAAGCGGTTCAACCCCGATGGCGAGGCGTGGCTGCCGATCCTGCATGAGGACCGCGATGGCTGGTCGATGACCGCTCTGTTCTCGAACACCGCATTGGCCCACGAACTCGGCCGCACCCACGACTGGGTGGTGATCTATTTCGGCCGCGACGGCGGCCCGGAGCACCAGCGCACGGTCGTGACCGAGACGCGCGGTCCCCTGGAGGGACGCCGTGTCGTGAGAGGGCGCGAGGCGGAGTGCCGCGCCCATTATTTCGGAGAGGTGCAGGCGGCCTCACTGGTTCGATCGCAATCGGACCGAGTGGAGAAACGCTAGCCAGTCGACGCCACGGATGAACGGAGGAATAGCATGGAAACCCCGGTTGAGATCATTTGGCACAACATGGAACCGGCACACCATGTCACGGCGCGTGTGAACCACCGTGTCGAGCGTTTGGAGCAGTTCTTCGACAGGATCACCGGCTGCCATGTCGTGGTCGAGGCCGCGCATCGGCGGCACCAGAAGGGGAACCAGTATGAGGTTCGGGTGGACGTGACCGTGCCCGGCGGAGAGCTATCGATCAACCGGAGACCAGGCAACGACTTTGCCCATGCGGATGTGCTGGTGGCCGTGCGGGACGCCTTCGATGCGATGGAGCGCAAGCTGCGGCGCTGGAAGGACGAGCATACCGGCCGGCCCGAGGTTCAGGCGGCACCGCTGCAGGGCCGGATCGCCGAGATCGACGCCCATGCGGGTTCAGGCCAGATCGATACGACCGACGGGCGCTCGGTCTACTTCCATCGGAACGCGGTCGTCGCCGGCGAATTCGACGGCTTGAGCATTGGCGACACGGTCGAACTGGTCGTGGACCCTGGCGAGGACGCGGCGGGCGCTCATGCGAGCACCGTGCGGGTGATTGGCGCACAGAAGTTCGTCGACCGGCCTGCGTCGAGCTAACCGCCCACGATCCTCGGCAGCAGAACCACCTCGCTGTCGGGGCTGACCGGCTGGAACCAGGAATCGTTGAAGATCAGCCCGTCGATCGAGACCGAAACACCGCGCTCGATCTGGGGGCGGATCGCCGGGTGGCGTTCCGCCAGCCCGTCGAGGAGCTGGCGGAGGTTGGCGGCCTCAACCTCGACCTCGGCCGCGCCCTCGGTCGCCTCACGCAGCGAGCCCCAGATCGCGACCTTGACCATCAGACTGCGCTACCCGGCGGCGTCGATCGCCTCAAGCACCTTGGGCGGCGACATCGGGATGTCGGTCAGGCGCACGCCGGCGGCGTTCGAGACCGAGTTGGCGATCGCCGCCAAGGGCGGCACGATTGAGGTCTCGCCAACGCCCCTCACCCCATAGGGGTGACCGGGGTTCGGGATCTCGAGAATCACCGTGTCGATCATCGGCAGGTCCGAGGCGACGGGCACCCGGTAGTCGAGGAAGCCCGCATTCTGCAGCTTGCCGTCCTCGCCATAGATGTATTCCTCGTTCAGCGCCCAGCCGATGCCCTGCACCGCGCCGCCCTGGAACTGGCCCTCGACATAGGACGGATGCACCGCCTTGCCGGCATCCTGGAACACCGTGTAGCGCAGAGTCTTGACCGCCCCGGTCTCGGGGTCGACCTCCGAATCCACCAGATGCGTGGCGAAGCTGACACCCGCGCCTTCCGCATTGACCTCGTGGTGTCCGGCAATGGGGCCGCCGGTATTCGAGGCCTGAGCCGCGATCTCGGCCAGCGACATGGGCGGGAACTGGCCCGCATTTGGGCCCGCCGGCTTGGCGTGCCCGTCCTCCCACTCGACTGCGTCCGGGTCGATGCCCCAGACCATGGCCGCGCGCTCGCACATGACACGGATCGCGTCGCGGGCCGCCTTGATCGTGGAGAGCCCGACCGCGAAGGTCACCCGGCTGCCATCGGTTACGTCGTTCAGACCCAGCGAGCCCGTATCGGCGATCACCGTGCGGATGCGGTCGTAGGGGATCCCCAGCTCCTCGGCCGCCATCATGGTCATAGAAGCGCGCGAGCCACCGATATCCGGGTTGCCCTCGGTCAGGCTGACCGTGCCGTCGGCATTGACGTTCAGGCTGACGCAGGTATTGCCGCCGAAGTTGAACCAGAACCCAGTGGCCACGCCGCGGCCCTGGTTCGGGCCCAAGGGCGCGGCGTAATGGGGGTGCGCTTTTGCAGCCTCGAGCGTCGCCTTGACGCCGATTTGCGGAAAGGTGGGGCCATAAGCCGACTTGGTGCCCTCGCTGGCCGCGTTCTTGAGCCGCGTCTCGACCGGATCGAGACCCAGTTTCTGGCAAAGCTCGTCGATCACGCTCTCGGTCGCGAAGGCGGCCATCGGCGCGCCGGGTGCCCGGTAGGCCGCCTGTTTCGGGCGGTTCGTCACCACATCCCAGCCAACCGTCTTGACGTGCTTCAGGTCGTAGGGCGCGAAGCAGGCCATGGCGCCGAATTCCACCGGCGAGCCGGGATAGGCGCCGCCCTGGTAGCGGAACTCGGCGAAGGCGCCGGTAATGGTGCCGTCCTTTGTCATGCCGATCTTGACATCCGAAGATGTCGAGGCGGTGGGCCCGCTGGCGCGGAAGACCTCGTCGCGGGTCATCACCATCTTCACCGGGCGCCCGGTCTTCTTCGACAACATCAGGGCGATCGGCTCGATGAAGACCGTGGTCTTGCCGCCGAACCCGCCGCCGATCTCGGACGCCGTGACCCGCAACATGCCCTTGTCGAGGCCGAGGATCGCAGCGCACATGTCGCGCACCGCGTAGTGCCCTTGCGTGCAGCACCAGAGCTCTGCCTGGCCGTCGGGTGCCAGCGTCGCCAGGCAGGCATTGGGTTCGATATAGCCCTGATGCGCGGCCTCGGTTCTAAAGCTGCGCTCGATCACCAGATCGGCCTCGCCAAACCCGGTCTCGGGATCGCCATGGCCGAACTCGAAACGATGCATCGCGTTCTTCGACATGCCGTCCGGCACGGTCTCGTCGCCGCCCGCCTCGCGGATGACGGGCGCATCGGGTTTCATCGCCGCGTCGACATCAGTGACGTGGGGCAGGACCTCGTAGTCCACATCGATCAGCTTGAGGGCCTGCTTGGCGACGGCCGGGCTGACCGCGGCGATGGCCGCGACCCCATGGCCGTCATAGAGCACCTTGTCGCCCGCCAGGCAGTGGTCGAGCACGTCGGCCATGTCGTCAGGCACGTGGCCGAAATCCTTGGCGGTGATCACCGCCTTGACGCCGGGAAGGGCCTCGGCCTTCGAAGTGTCGATCGCGCGGATCCGCGCATGGGGGTGCGGGCTGCGCAGCACATGGCCGGTCAGCATCCCTGGCGCGTTCATGTCCGCTCCGAAACGGGCGCGGCCGGTGACCTTGTCGATTCCGTCCGGGCGGTTCGGCCTGGTGCCGACGATCTTGAAAGTGCGGTCCTTGACCCCGAGTTTGTCGTCGAGTGCCATCAGGAAGCCCTCCTCATCTCGCCCCTCATCTCGGCGGCCGCGTCCATCACGGCGCGGATGATCTTGTCATAGCCGGTGCAGCGGCAGAGGTTGCCGGCCAGCCAGTAACGCGCCTCGGTCTCTGTCGGCGCGGGGTTCTGCTCCAGAAGTGCCTTGGCGGCGACCAGGATGCCCGGCGTGCAGATGCCGCATTGCAGCGCGGCATGTTCGATGAATTTCCGCTGCAGGGGGTGCAGGGCCTCGCCCTCGGCCATGCCCTCGATCGTGGTGACCTCGGCGTCTTCAGCCTCGGCGGCCAACATCAGGCACGAGCAGACCAGGCGGCCGTTCACGGTCACCGAGCAGGCGCCGCAATCGCCGGTGCCGCAGCCTTCCTTCGAGCCGGTGAGGCCGAGGCGGTCGCGCAGCGCGTCGAGCAGCGTCTCGTCGGGTTCGCACAGGAATTCGGTGGCATCCCCGTTGATGGTGGTGGATACGTGGATCTGGGACATGGTGCTCAACCTTTCGCACGCTCGAGGGCGATCTTAGCGGCCCTGCGGGCCAGCACGCCCGAGACCTTCTTGCGGAACGCGACCGTGCCGCGCTTGTCGTCGATTGGCTTGGCGGCGGCCGAGCAGGCAGCGGCCAGGGCGTCGAGCGCCGCGTCATCGACCGCCGTGCCGATCAGCACCCGGGCGGCGTCCTCGACCAGCAGAACGGTGGCCGCGACCGCGCCCAGCGCAACGCACGCGGCGGTGCAGGTGCCGCCTTCGTCCAGCGTCAGACTGACCCCGCAGCCGACCACCGCGATGTCCATCTCGGTGCGCGGGATGAAGCGCAGGTAAGCGTCGCCCGAGCGGACCGGGCGCGCGGGCAGGAAGATCGATTCGACGATCTCGCCTTTCGCGAGCGAGGTCTGGCCTGGGCCGGTGGCAACCTCGATGACGGGAATGTCGCGGGAGCCGTTCGGGCCCGCGATCCGCACCGTGGCGTCAGCCGCCACCATCGCCGGCACGCTGTCGGCGGCGGGCGATGCGTTGCATAAGTTTCCGGCCATCGTGGCGCGGCCCTGGATCTGGGTCGAGCCGATCAGCTCGAGCGCCTCGACGACACCGGGCCAGTCGGCCTTGACGCCGTCGTGCTCGCCCAGCTGGATGCCCGGCACCGCCGCGCCGATGCGCCAGCCGCCGTCTTCCTGGGTTACGGTGTGCATCCCGTCGATCCGCTTGATGTCGACGATCAGGTCGGGCTCGGTGAAGCCGGATTTCATGCCGACCAGCAGGTCCGTCCCGCCGGCCAGAACATGGGCCGAGCCGGACTCGCCCGCCAGCAGGGCGACCGCGTTCTCAAGCGTGCTTGGCGCTTCGTATCTCATGGGTGATGGATCCCAGTTTCGAGCTGTTTCAACCGGCCGCCATTCGCTTGGCGGAACCCGCACCTAACGACGCCAAAATGCCCGCGTCAAGGGAGGGCGGCGCGTATACCCGCCAGGCCTGGGGATGGCATTCGGAAAATTGAAATCAAGGGCTTCGGTTATCGGCGAAGCGCCGTATTATCGGGCGCGTTGAGCCAAGGGAGGAGCCGGTCCATGAAAACCTTTCAGCACTATATCGACGGCGCTTACGTGGACCCGGCTGGGGGCGAATGGTTCGACTCGGCCGATCCCTACCGGGGCGAGGTCTGGGCGAAGATGCCGCGCGGGACCGAAGCCGATATCGACCGCGCCGTGGCGGCGGCGAAGGCGGCCATGACCACCGGACCCTGGGCCTCGATGACCCCCTCGGCGCGCGGCAAGGCGATGCGCAAGCTTGGCGACCTGGTGGCCGAAAACGCGGACCGGCTGGCCGAGCTGGAGGTGCGTGACAACGGCAAGCTTCTTTCCGAGATGGCAGGCCAGATGCGCTACCACCCGGAGTGGTGGTATTACTTCGCGGGGCTCGCAGACAAGGTCGAGGGTACGGTGGTGCCGATCGACAAGGCGGACCACTTCGCCTTCACGACGCATGAGCCGGTCGGCGTGGTGGGCGCGCTGACCGCCTGGAACTCGCCCTTACTCTTCATCGCCTGGAAATGCGCGCCGGCGCTTGCGGCGGGGTGCTCGGTGGTGGTGAAGCCGTCGGAATTCACCTCGGCCTCGACCTTGGAATATGCGGCGCTGACCAAAGAAGCGGGGCTGCCGGACGGGGTTTTCAACGTGGTCGCGGGCTTCGGGGCCGAGGCGGGCGCGGCGCTGGTCGCCCACAAGGATGTGGCCAAGATCACCTTCACGGGCTCGGACCGCACCGGCGCGATGATCTATTCCCAGGCGGCCAAGGGCATCAAGCGGGTCTCGCTTGAGCTGGGCGGCAAGTCGCCGAACATCGTCTTCGCGGATGCGGACCTGGCCGCCGCTGCCTCGGGAGCGGTTGCGGGGATCTTCGCCGCGACGGGGCAGACCTGTGTGGCGGGTTCTCGGCTTCTGGTGCAGAATTCGATCCGCGACGAGTTCACCGAGCGCCTGGTCGAGATGGCGCGCACCGCGAAGATTGGCGACCCGATGGAGGCCGACACCAATATCGGCCCGGTGACGACCGAGCCCCAGTTCAAGAAAATTCTCGACTATATCGACATCGCCAAGTCCGAGGGCGCCAACTGCATCTATGGCGGCGGCCCGGCCGAGGGGCTGCCGGGCGGGCAATTCGTGCAGCCGACGATTTTCACCAATGTCTCGAACGAGATGCGGATCGCGCAGGAGGAGGTGTTCGGCCCCGTCCTGTCGATCATCGGCTTCGAGGACGAGGTAGAGGCGGTCGAGGTCGGCAACGACGTGATCTACGGGCTGGCCGCGGGGGTCTGGACCAAGGATATCGGGCGTGCCGTGCGCATGTCGAAGGCGCTGAAGGCCGGCACGGTCTGGATCAACACCTACCGGGCGGTCAGCTACATGATGCCGTTCGGCGGCGTGAAGCATTCCGGCATCGGCCGCGAGAGCGGGGTCGGCGCGATTCGCGAATATCTCGAGACCAAGTCGGTCTGGATCAACACCTCGGACGCGGCGCCGGGCAACCCGTTCGTGCTGAGGTGAGGGAAGGTTTGACCAAGGCTCCACGATGTCCCGGACTTGATCCGGGACCTCGCGGGGTTGCGATGGCCGTCGAGGCCCCGGCTCGAGGCCGGGGCATGGAAGAGGTGGGCACCCCCTCCCTAACCCTCCCCCCAGCGGGGGGAGGGGATCCCGCCGTCGAGGGGAGGTGACGCGGTGCCTTCGCTCGTTCTCAAATCCCGCCTTTGGGGCGACATGTTCGGGACCGCCGCGATGCGGGCGCTGTTCTCCGACGAGGCGGTGGTGCAGCGTTACCTCGATGTGGAGGCGGCGCTGGCGCGGGCGCAGGCGGGGTTTTGCATCATTCCCGATGAGGCGGCCGAGGCGATTGCCGCCGTCGCCGATGTGGCGCGCGTCGACTGGGACCGGCTCTCTGCTCGGACCCAAATCGTCGGCTATCCGATCCTGCCGCTGGTGGAACAGCTTGTCGAATGGGCGCCGGACGGGCTTGGCCAGTGGTGTCATTGGGGGGCGACGACCCAGGACATCATGGACACGGCCGATGTGCTGCAAATCCGGGGCGCGCTGGACCTGATCGCGGCGGATTTGGATGGGGTCGCGGATGCCTTGGCCAAGTTGGCCGAGGCCCATGCGGAGGCGCCGATGGCCGGGCGCACGCATCTACAGCACGCCCTGCCGGTTTCCTTCGGCTACAAGGCCGCCACTTGGCTGAGCGGGATTGACCGGCACCGGGCGCGGTTGAGGGAACTGCGCCCCCGGGTCGAGGTGGTCTCGTTTTCGGGCGCGGCGGGGACGCTTGCTTCGCTCGGCGAAAAGGACGGGCTCGCGACACAACAGGCGCTGGCGCGGGAGCTGGGCCTCGGACTGCCGCCGATCACCTGGCATTCGATCCGCGACAATTTCGCCGAGGTCACCGGCTGGCTGGCGCTGGTCGGCGCCTCGCTGGGCAAGATCGCCTATGACGTGATGCTGATGATGCAGACCGAGACCGGCGAGGCGCTGGAGCCCTATCAGCCCGGGCGCGGCGCGTCGTCGACCATGCCGCAAAAGCGCAATCCGATCGGGTCCGAGCTGATGCTGGCGGCCGCCAAGACGCTGCGCGCCCAGCACGACCTTATGCTGGACGCCATGGTCCAGGACCACGAACGCGCCACCGGGCAGTGGCATGTGGAATGGCAGGCGATCCCCACCGCATTCATCGTCGCCTCCGGGTCGCTGACCGCCGCGCGCGAGGTGTTGGAGGGATTGGAAGTTAGGCCCGAGCGGATGCGCGAGGTGCTGGACGCGACCGGCGGGCTGATCGTCGCCGAGGCAGTGATGATGGGCCTGGCCCCGGCGCTAGGCCGCCTGGTAGCACACGATCTGGTCTATGATTGCTGCCGCGCCGCGCTGGACGGCAACACCAGCTTCCTCGATGCCCTGGCCGCCGAGCCGCGGATCGCCGGGGTGATGAGCCGCGACGAGCTCGTGCGCCTGGTCGATCCGGCGAATTATCTGGGCGCTGCGCCCGCCATGGTGCGCGATCTTCTGGCGAAACGCCGCTGATGCTGTCGCCCTTCGCGCTAATCACCCTGGCGGTGACGGTCATCGCGACCTCGTTCCTATCGGGTATCTTCGGCATGGCGGGCGGCATGGTGCTGCTGGGGGTGCTGCTGGTCTTCCTGGACGTGGCCCCCGCGATGGTGCTGTTCGGCGCGACACAGGCGACCGCCAATGGCTGGCGCGCCTGGCTGTGGCGGCACCATGTGCAATGGGGGATCGTCGGGCACTACGTGATCGGCTCGGCGCTGACCTTCCTGGTGGTGCGCCTGATCGCCTTTCTGCCGGACAAGGCGCTGGTCTATTTCGTGATCGGGGCGCTGCCCTTCCTGGTCTACGCGATCCCGACGCGCCGGCTGCATCTGGACATCACCAAGCCGGGGATGCCTTGGGCTTGCGGCGCGGTGATCATGGTGATCCAGCTTTTCGGCGGCGCGGCAGGGCATATCCTGGACATGTTCTTTCAGGCGAGCCCCTTGGACCGCAAGCAGATCGTCGCCACCAAGGGGTTCACCCAAGTCGTCGCGCATCTGTTCCGGATCGCCTATTTCGGCAGTTTCGCCGCGGCCTTCGCCGTTGAGATCCCATGGTGGGTCTATGCGGCCGCGGTGGTCCTGGCGATCATCGGGACCACCGTGGCGGCGAGCGTGCTCGAGCGCATGACCGATACCAGTTTTCGGCGCTGGAGCAAGCGGGTGGTGCTGACGGTCAGCACCATCTACATCCTGCGCGGGCTTTGGCTGTGGTTCGCCTGAGTCTTAGTAATTATCGAGGATCCCGAACAGAATCACGGCGCCCAGGACACCGCCCAGGATATAGGCCGCATCGTTCTTGCCCCGGCGGCGATGCCTATCACGGCGCCGGTCACGCCGGCGGTCGTCGCGATAGCCGAAACGATCATACCTGAAGCGATCACGATGCCGGAAATCCCGGCGGAAATCCCGGCGGAAGTCCCGGTACCGCCGGGAGTCGCGATGCCGGAAATCACGACGCCGGAAATCGCGATCGCGGTGCCGGAATTCCCGGCGCTCCGCCCGCCTTTCGGCCCGGCGCTCCCGGCGCTCGGCCCTTCGTTCGAAGCGGTCTCTGCGATCCCCAGCTTGAATCACCGGGGCTTGAGCCACCTGGGGCTTTTCTGTGTAAGCCAACGGACCCGCGGGCGCGGCCTCGGCCTGCGGGACAGCGATGGCAAGAGCGATGGCGATGAGGGGGATGGCGAATGCGGCCTTCATGGCGGCTCTCCTTCCTCAATGGTTTGTTAAACCTTTAACGCAACCGTGCCGTGAATCCGTTGCGCTTGGCTCATCCGGGGCGGCGGGTCTTCAGGGCGTGAGGGGATGTGACCGGACCGGACTGGCGTGCCCGAAAGGCCATCAGGGTGGCGATGATCGCGGCCCACAGCTTGCGCGCGGGCGCGGCACATGATCTATCGGGCGCGAACCCAACCGGGAGACGCCAGGATCATGGAAAAATTCACCTCGCTGACCGCGGTCGCAGCCCCCCTGCCGATGATCAATGTGGATACCGACATGATCATCCCCAAGCAGTTCCTGAAGACGATCAAACGCTCGGGCCTGGGCAAGAACCTGTTCGACGAGATGCGATTTTTAGACGATGGCTCCGAGAACCCGGACTTCGTGCTGAACAAGCCCGCCTATCGCGAGGCGCAGATCCTGGTCGGGGGCGAGAATTTCGGCTGCGGCTCGTCACGCGAGCATGCCCCCTGGGCGATCCAGGATTTCGGCATCCGCTGCATCATTGCCCCCAGCTTCGCCGACATCTTCTACAACAACAGTTTCAAGAACGGCATTCTGCCGATCGTGCTGCCGCAAGAGGATGTGGACAAGCTGATGGACGATGCCGAGCGCGGGGCCAACGCGATCATCACGGTCGACTTGGAGAACCAGGTGATCACTGGTCCCGATGGCGGCGAGATCCGCTTCGAGATCGATCCGTTCAAGAAGCACTGCCTCTTGAACGGGCTCGACGAGATCGGGCTGAGCCTCGAGAAGGATCAGGCGATCAGCGATTTCGAGGCCAAGCGCCGCGCCGCGACTCCCTGGCTCGACGCCGAGGCAAGCTGAGGCTTACCGCCCTTTTCGTTTTTGGTCTGAGCTTCTGGCTGGGGACCTCGGCGGTTGCCGAGGCACCCTGGGAGCCCATCGTGCCCGGCAGCATCCGCGTCGCCAGTTTCAATGTGGGTCTGGTGCGCAAGGGTGCCGGGCTGCTGCTCCGCGAGATGGGCGAACGCTCGCCCCAGATCGACGCGGTGGCCGAGATCATCCTGCGAGTGCGGCCGGATATTCTGGTGTTGCAAAAATTCGACCGCGATCCGGCACACCGGGCGCTGACCCTTTTTGCCGAGCGATTGGGCCGCGGTATCGACGACGTGGCGGGGCTCGACTACCCATTCCTCTATCAGGGGCCTGTGAATGCGGGGCTCCCCTCGGGCCTGGACCTGGACGGCGACGGCAAGCGTGGCGGGCCCCGTGATGCCTTCGGTTATGGGCGGTTTCCCGGGCAATACGGGATGGCCGTGCTCAGCCGTTTGCCCATCGACTATGATCGTATCCGCACCTTTCAACGGTTCCCCTGGGCCGCCCTGCCGGGCGCGGATCGGCCGGTGAACCCGGACGGATCGCCGTATCACACCGACCAGGTCTGGCGAGCGCTGCGGCTCAGCTCGGTCGGTCATTGGGTCGTGCCGATCGTGCTGCCCGGCGGCGAGAGACTGCATGTGATCGCCGCCCATCCGACGCCGCCGGTCTTCGACGGGCCCGAGGATCTGAACGGGCGGCGCAATGGGGACGAGATTCGCCTGATCCTGGGCCTGATCGAGGGCGCCGGCTGGCTCGAGGACGATGCGGGCATGCGCGGCGGGCTGGCCCGGGGCGCGTATTTCGTGGTCGCGGGCGACATGAACGCGGACCCTTATGACGGCGCGGCCCGGCGGGGCGCGATCAAGGCGTTGGTCGATCATCCGGCCATTCCAGACCCGGCGCCCGAGAGCGATGGCGCGGCAGAGGCGGCGGCAACAGGCATCAACCGCACACAATTGGGGCCGCCCGCCCAGGACACCGCCGATTGGCGTGACGAGCCGGGGCCGGGCAATATGCGGGTCGACTACGTGCTGCCCTCGGCCACGCTGCGGGTGACGGGCTCGGGTGTCTTCTGGCCCGCGCCGGACCATGCCTTGGCGCGCCTGGTTGCGCCGGATCAGACGGGCGGGCGCCGCCCGGCTAGTTCCGATCACCGGCTGGTCTGGGTGGATGTTGCTCTGCCCGAGTGACGGCCGATCAGTCCTTCAGATGCTTCGCATAGACCGGGATCGCGTCAGCCATCGTGCGCGACGTATCCAGGGTTTCGCGGGTCTCGGCGGCGAACGGGGTGCGGTCGAGCACCCGGTAAATCTCGGCCGCGCCCTCGTGGAAGCCGGGGGTGACGCCAACCGACGCCAAGGTCGCGGCGATCTCCTCCATCTCGCCGGTCCAGCGGCGCGCATCGGCGGGGATGCGCGGCACTCGGGCCTCCATGGCCTTGAGCGCCACCGGCTGGCTGTCGGCATATTCGGCCACCGCCTCTTCGTAGATACCCAATTGGTGGGCCGCCAGCAGCATCGCGGTGTGAAGCGTCATGGTGCCCTTGGTCAGACCCGCGTAGACCATCTTCAAGGCCGAGGCGCGCCCGATCTCGGTTCCCATAGGGAGCACCGATATCCCTTTCCCATGCAATGCCTCCATCGGGCCGGTATCGGGGCCGGAGACATGGAACCGGGTCGCCGGACCCTTGCCGGGGGCGAGCCCGATGATGCCGCAATCGATGAAGGGGGCGCCGGCTCCGGCGATGACCTCGCCGATCTTTCGCACCGTCATCGGCGAGACCGCGTTGCAGTCCACATATATCGGCCGCGCCCCGGCAGCCGTCATCGTGGTGGCCACTTGGCTCGCCTGGGCCAGCGCCGCGTCGGGCGGCAGGATCGAGAGGATCAGGTCCGCCTCGCCGACCACCGCTTCCAGGCTGTCCAGATCGCGCATTCCAGCAGCCTTGGCCAGACCGCGGGTTCGCGCGCTGCGGCCAGCGAGGCAGGTGATCACCTCATGCCCGTGCTCGCGCAGCGCCCGGCCGACCCCATGGCCCATATCGCCGGGCATCAGGATGGCGACGGTTTGATGTGTCATGTCGGTCCTTCTAACTTGTCGCGGTCCTGAGCCGGGGCTCTCACATGTGAGAATCCTGTTAAGCACATGAAATAAAAACGAAATTTTGTTCTATTAACCCAAGTTTAACGGTTGGCGCGCGCTCGTGCGCCTTTCCGCGCAACACGTTGTAGAGTGGATCTTGATCCACCTTTTTCGCGCTCCGGCGCTCAATATCCGATCGCGCATCCATCCTTGCGCGGGTCCGAGCCGCCGGTCAGCACGCCCTCGTCCCAGTCGATCCAGATCGCCTGGCTGCCGCCGATCGGCTTGGCGGGCTTGGTGACCCGGTGGCCGAGCGACGCCAGGCCACCGCGAACCGCCTCGGGCACCGCCTGCTCGACGTCGAGCCGCTGGTCGAATGGGTCCACCATGAAACGCGGTGCGTCCTGCGCCTCCTGGATATCCATCCCATAGTCGAAAACCCTTGTCAGGAACTGCATATGGCCGAAGGCCTGGTACTGCCCGCCCATGACACCGTAAGGCATGACCACCCGGTCACGCTTCGAGACCATGCCCGGGATGATGGTGTGCAAGGGCCGTTTGCCCCCCTCGATCCGGTTCGGGCTGTCAGGATTCAGGCTGAATCCCTGAGCGCGATTGGTCAGCACGACGCCCGTAGGCGTGCAGATACCGCTGCCGAAATTGTCGAACAGCGTGTTGATCAGGCTGCAGGCGTTGCGGTCGCGGTCGACCACGGTGATATAGACGGTGCTTTCATGGCGCGGCAGGTCCAGCGGCAGTTCGCGCTCCTGCGCCCGTGCAGGGTCGATGGCCTTGCGTAAGCTCTCCGCATAGCCCGCCGAAAGCAACTCGTCGACCGGCACCTCAGCCATGGCGGGGTCCGCCAGCCATGCATCGCGCGCCGCATAGGCCAGGCGCCCAGCCTCGACCTCGGCATGCATGCGCTCCAAGGTGATCGGGCCGCCGTGCCTGGCCTCGATCCCGCTCATGATGTTGAGCAGCAATAGCGCGATCACCCCCTGGCCGTTCGGCGGGCATTGATGCACGTCGTGGCCACGGAACTCCGCCGAGATCGGGTCGACGTATTCACCGCGCGCGGTGGCGAAATCGTCCATCGTATGCAGCCCGCCATGGGCCTGGAGGGTGCGCACGATATCCTCGGCGGTCTCGCCGGTATAGATCTCGTCGCGGCCGTTCCTGGCGATCCGCTCGAGGGTCGCGGCCAGATCGGGCTGGCGATGCAGCGCCCCCACCTGAGGGGCCTTTCCTGCGCGCAGGAAGATGCGCGCGGTGTGCTCGTCGCGGCTCAGCATCTCTTCCTTCAACGCGAAGTCAAAGTGCACCCGCGACGAGATCGGGTAGCCATCGCGGGCAAAGCCAATCGCCGGTTGCAGCAATTCGGCGAGCGGCATGGTCCCGTGATCGGCGATCAGCCGGTCCCAGGCATCGACGGCGCCGGGGACCACGACCGAATGCGGGCTCTCGCGCGGAATCTCCGCGAGCCCTTGCTCGGTAAACCACTCGACCGAGGCCGCTGCCGGGGCCCGGCCCGAGCCGTTATAGGCGATGATGTCTGTCGAACCACCCTTGGAATAGAGGCAGAAGCAATCGCCGCCGATGCCGGTCGATTCGGGCTCGACCACGCATTGCACCGCGCAAGCCGCGACCGCCGCGTCGAGCGCGTTGCCGCCGGCTTTCAGCACGTCGATCGCGGTCTGGGTCGAGAGCGGGTGCGACGTCGCCGCCATCCCGTTCATTGCATGAACCGGCGAGCGGCCGGGTTTCTCGAGGTCTCTCATCGGGTGCATCTCCGGTGCGCTGCCACCCAGCGAAATCGCCAGCGGGCGCGGTTTGCAGTTCGTTGGGGCCCGACTATAGTGACTTGCCATGAAATGTCGCCTGGCTGAACCCGGTAGATGGTTCCGCAGGGCGGCAAAACAAAAGAACATCGTGCATTTGCGCGAACTGACAGGGAGGCCCCAATGAAGAAATTGCTCTCCGCTCTCGCGGTATCGACGGTTGCCTTATCAGGCGCGGCCCAGGCTGCCTCGGTGCCATGCGACACCGCCCAGCTGATCGTGCCCTGGAAGGCCGGCGGCGGCACCCATGTGATCTTCTCGATCTTCGAGAAGACGATCCAGGAGCTGGACGTGACCCCGAAGATCAAGGTGGTCACGATCCCCGGCCAGGGCGGCAACAAGGGCGCCAAGGAGGCGGCCAGCGCCAAACCCGATGGTTGCACCCTTTTCGCCATCCACCAATCGGCGGTCACCAGCTATCTCAACGGCCGGATCGATTTCCAATACGATGGCTTCGAAACCGTTGCCAACCTGACCTCGACGCCCGACATCGTCGGCGCGGCGGCAGGCACGGAATACAGCAACTTCGATGAATTCGCGGATTATGCCAAAGCCAATCCCGGCAAGATCAAGGTCGGCGCCACCTTTGGGTCCACGAGCCAGTTCATCTGGCTGCTGATGGCCGACAAGATGGGGATCGAGTTCTCCTATGTGCCCTACGACGGCACCCGCGAGCGCATGACCGCGCTGCTCAGCGGCGCGATCGACATGGGCGTTTTGAACGTCGCCTCGGGCCGGAAATATCTCGAGGGAGGCGAGCTGCAAGGCTTCGCCATCGCCGCCGAGGAGCGCTCGAAGTTCCTGCCCGACATGCCGACGCTCAAGGAGAAGGGCGTTGACATGACCTTCGCGCTGCAGCGCGGGATCGTCGTGCCCAAGGGCACGCCGGGCGACGTGATCGATATGTGGTCCGCGATCTTCAAGCAGGCGGCCGAGGATCCGGGTCTGTTGGAGCAGATGGATGCCAAGGGCACCGGCGTCAGCTACCAGGATCCGGACGCGTATCGCGCTTGGGCGGATGGCCTTTACGCGGACTACGAAGCGGTCGCGATCAAGATCGGCATGTTCAAGAAGTAAGCCGGTTTGGCCCGGCGCGCCGTCGCGCCGGGCCTTGTCCTTCCATGCGCATGAGCCTCAACCGCGACAGCATCGCCGCCATTCTGCTGCTGGCCGCCTGCGGCGGGCTGGCCGTGGCTTCGTTCGACATTCGCGAGCCGGATTATGGGCAGCTCTCGCCCGCCGCCTGGCCGCGGCTGATCGTCGGCATCCTGGCGTTCCTCAGCCTGATCTATCTGGTGCAATCGCTTCGCCAGGGACCCGATGAGGCCGATCCGGAGGCGCCGAGGGGGTTGGGGGCGCTCTTCGCCCATTGGCGCAACGTGATTTGGTGTTTCGTGCTGTTCGGCGCCTATCTGTTGGCGATCCCTTATGTGGGGATGCTCGTGGGCGGCATCGTCTTCGTCTTCGCGCTTTTGACGGCGCTCGGCGGGCTACGCGCGATCCTGCTCCATGCGGTCATCGCCATCGTCACCGTCGGCGGCATGTGGTTGATTTTCTCCTACGGCCTGCAGGTCCTGCTGCCGCGGGGCGAGTGGACGGGGTTCTGAGCCATGATCTGGGACAACCTCGCGCTCGCCTTTGCCGAAATCGCCAATCTGCAGACCATCCTGCTGATGATCTCGGGCGTGGGCGTTGGCCTGCTGGCGGGCTCGATCCCGGGCTTCACCATTGCCATGGCGGTGGTGCTAACCCTGCCGTTTACGTTCTCGATGCCGCCTGCCCAGGGGTTGGCCACCATGATCTCGGTCCTGGTGGGCGGTTTGTCCGGGGGCCTCATGTCCGGCATTCTGACGGGCATTCCAGGCACGCCGTCCTCGGTGGCGACCACCTTTGACGGGTTTCCAATGGCACGCGGTGGCGAGCCCGGATTCGCGCTCGGCCTCGGCGTCTGGTCCTCGTTTTGCGGCGGCATGATCTCGGCCACCATGCTGGTGCTGTTCGCCCCGCAACTGGCGCGGATCGGGTTGGAATTTCAGCCCTGGGACTTCTTCATGCTGGTGATCTTCGCGCTAACGGTGACCGCATCGCTGGCCGGCGCGAACCTGGTCAAAGGGCTGATCGCCGGGGCCATGGGGCTGTTGGCGAGAACGGTCGGCGAGGACGAGGCGGTGGGCGTCGGCCGGTTCGATTTCGGTTCGGACTACCTGCTCAGCGGCTTCGACTTCATCGCCGTGCTGATCGGGCTTTTCGCCTTCTCGCAGCTCCTCTCGGATGTGCGCGATCCGGAGGCGGCGAAGCGCTCGCTAACCGACCGGGGCGGGGTGCGCGTGCGGATCGAGCACCGCCGCGCGATCCGCGAGCTTCTGAAGCGTTGGACCGTGGTGATCCGCTCGGCCCTGATCGGGGTCTTCACCGGCATCCTGCCGGGTGCCGGCGGGTCGATCGCCAATATCCTGGCCTATGACCAGGCCAAGAAGGCCTCGAAGGAGCCCGAGAAATTCGGCGAGGGCCATCCCGAGGGGATCATCGCCCCCGAGACCTCGAACAACGCGGTCGAGGGCGGGGCACTCACACCCCTGATGGCGCTGGGAATCCCGGGCGACGTGACCGCGGCGATCATCCTGGGCGCGCTCTTGATCCACGACATCGTGCCCAGCCCCAGCTTCATCGCCGAGGAGCCGGTGCTGGCCTATTCGATCTTCATCGCCTTCTTCGCGGCCAACTTCATCATGCTGGGGATGCAGACCGTGATGCTGCGAGTCTTCGTGCTGGTGACCCGGATCCGCATGTACATGCTGGCCGCCGTGATCCTGGGCTTCGCCTCGATCGGGGTCTTCGCGCTGAACAACGTCGATGATGACATGTGGACGCTCTTCTGGTTCGGGCTGCTGGGCTTCGGTATGCGGCAGTTGGGCTTCCCGCTGGCGCCGATGATCCTGGGCGTGGTGCTGGGCAATATCGCCGAGCTGAACCTCAGCCGGGCGCTGGCGATCGATACTGACCTGACCCTCTTCGTGACCCGGCCCTGGGCGATGTTCTTCTCTATCGTTGCGATTTTCTCGGCGGTCTTTCCCTGGTTCCAGGCGGCACGGGCGCGGGGCGCTCGGTGGACCGGGTTCTACGCGCCCGCGATGCTGACGGCGCTGACCCTGCCGCTGTCGCAGATGGACGGCTGGTTCCGGCCGATACTGGCGGTCGCGGCGTTCGGGCTCGGCTGTCTCCTGGCCTGGCGCGCCTACGGGCGGGCCAAGACCGCGTGAGGGACCACGGCAAAGCGTGATCTGGGAACCGGCCATCGTCGCCCTGGTCCTGGGGACATTCCTACTGGCCGGCTTCATCAAGGGCGTGATCGGGCTCGGTCTGCCGGTCGTCGCCTTAGCGTTCCTCGGCTCGACGCTGGGCGTGCGCGAGGCGCTGACCATCATGCTGATCCCTGGGCTGGTCACCAATGCCTACCAGGCGCTTGCGGGACCGTCGCTTGGGGACCTGATCCGGCGCCTATGGACCTTTCTCGGCGCGGCATGCATCGGCATCTGGTTCGGTGTCGCGGTCCTGGCGGGGGCGAAAAGCGAAACCCTGATCCTGCTCCTTGGTATCACGCTCTGCACTTATTGCGCTGTGACCCTCTTCCGGGTCCAGATGCCGCCGCCCGGGGACCGCGAGCCCTGGCTGTCGCCGGTGATGGGCGGGACCGGCGGGCTGATGTTCGGCATGACCGGGATCATGATCGTACCTGGCATCCTCTATCTGCAGACGCTGGGGCTGAGGCGCGATGTCTTTGTCCAGGCCCTGGGGCTGACCTTCATCACAATCACACTGGCACTGGGAACCTCGCTGACCGGACGCGGGCTGATGACCCAGGATCTGGCGTGGATGTCGCTCGCCGCCTTGGTGCCGACCGCGGGCGGGCTTGCGCTGGGCCAGCGCTATCGTCACCATATCTCGGAGGAGAGGTTCAAGCGCATCTTCTTCGTCGCCCTCTTCCTGATCGGCCTCGACATGCTGAGGCGCACGTTGCTCTGAGAGATGCCATTCTGGGAGGTAACTCATGGCCGAGGCACGGACGCTGGCGATCGCGGGGCTGGGGGCGATCGGCCTGCGGATCGCCGCCGCCATCGACCAGGGCGCGGTGCCCGGGATCCGGCTGGTCGCAGTTTCGGCCCGCGACCGGGCACGGGCCGCCGAGCGCCTGTCCGGACTGAGCGCGGCGCCGGAGGTGGTTGGGCTCGGTGACCTGGCCGAGCGGGCCGAGATCGTCGTCGAATGCGCTCCGGCCGCGGTCTTCGGCGAGGTTGCCCGCCCGGTGATCGAGGCGGGCCGGACCTTCCTGCCGCTCTCGGTCGGAACCTTGATCCAGCACATGGACTTGGTCGACCGCGCGGCCGAGACCGGCGCCCGTGTCATCGTGCCGACGGGCGCCCTGATCGGGCTCGACACCGTGCGCGCCATGGCCGAGGGCGAGATCACCCGCGTGGTGCTGGAAACCCGCAAGCCCCCTAACGGGCTCATGGGAGCGCCACATCTGGTCGAGAACGGCATCGACATTTCCAACCTCGCCGAGCCGCTCCAGGTCTTCCACGGCACAGCGCGCGAGGCCGCTAAGGGGTTCCCCGCCAACGTCAACGTGGCCGCCGCCCTGGCACTGGCCGGGATCGGGCCGGATCGGACCGAGGTGACGGTCTGGGCGGACCCCAGCATCGACCGCAATATCCAATCGGTGACGATCACCTCGGATGCGGGCGAGGCGACGATGACGATGCGCAACGTCCCCTCGCCGGAGAACCCCAAGACCGGGCGGATCGTCGCGCAGAGCGTGCTGGCGGCGCTGAGGCGGATGACCGCGACCCTGACAGCCGGAAGCTGAGGCGGGGAGCTGACCCCATGGAACTGAGCCCATGGAACTGAGCCCATGGAACTGAGCCCCGCCGACCGCGAGATGCTGGCGGGCGAGCGCGGCGAAGCCCTGCAATTCGCGATGGAGCTGGTGGTGGGCGCGGCCCGGATCTTAGGCGCGCCAAGACTGATCGACGCGGGCTTTGCCCATATTGATGCCTGCCACTATTTCGGCCGGGCGCATCTGGACTTTGCCCGGTTCTTCACCGAGCGCGGGGCACGCTTCGCGATCCCCGCCTGGACCAACACGGTGCCGGTGACCCTGATCGGCCCCGATCCGCGCGAGGGCGAGGACCCGGAGGGCCAGGCAGAGGCGCGGGAGCTGACCGGGCTTTATGCAGCACTCGGCGCGCGGCCGGTCTGGACCTGCGCGCCCTATCAGCTGCCGGGCGGCCCGGGCCTCGGCGATCAGATCATCGTCGGCGAGTCGAACGCCGTCGCCTATTACAACTCGGTCATCGGCGCCCGGACCAACAAATACGGCGACTTCCTGGATGTCGCCTGCGCGATGACGGCCCGGGTTCCCGAGGCGGGGCTGCATTGCGACGAAGGTCGCCGCGCGCAGATCCGGTTCGATCTCTCGGAGATTCCGGAGGAGATGCGGCGGACCGAGCTATTCTGCCACCTGCTCGGCTATCTGATGGGCCGGATCGCGGGCACCCGGATTCCGGCCATCACGGGCCTGCCGGGCGACACGCCGGCCGACAGCCTCAAGGCGATCGCCGCCGCCGGGGCGGCGTCGGGTGGAATCGCGCTGTTCCATGCGGTGGGAGTGACGCCCGAGGCGCCCGACATGGCCTCGGCGACCGGCGGTGTGGACCCCGCCGAGATCGTCACAATGACGCGAGAGATGCTGGACCAGGCGCGGGCCGCGCTTTCGCCCGCCGGCGAAGGGCCGGTTTCGATGGTCGCGCTTGGGACGCCGCACTTTTCGCTGACCGAGCTCGAGCGTTTGGCCGGGCTGATCGCAGGCCGCCGGGTCGCGGACGGGGTCACGCTCTACGTCTCGACCAGCCGGTTCGTCGCCGAACTCGCGCGCCAGAAGGGCTGGCTGGATCAGATCGAGGCGGCGGGCGGCACGATCCTGGTCGATACCTGCACCTATTTCGCCCCACCGGTGCGCGCCGCGAAGGGCCGGGTCATGACCAATTCCGCCAAATGGGCCTATTACGCGCCCGGCATGTTACCGATCGAGGTCGCGTTCGGGTCGCTGGAGGAGTGTGTTGAGAGTGCCGTCCGGGGTTCGGTTGCGAGGAGCACGTCATGGAATTGACGGGCATCGTCTTGCACCCGGGGATGGCCCGCGCGCCGCTTCTGGTGCTCGACGAGCCACTCAGCTTCTGGGGCGGGTTCGACCCCGGGACGGGCCGGATCATCGACCGGCACCATCCGCAAAGGGGGTCCGAGATTGCCGGACAGGTCCTCGCCATGCCTGGCAGCCGCGGCTCGGCGGGGACCCCGGCAGGCGTGGCCGAGGCGATCCGGAGGGGCTGCGGACCGGCGGCGATCCTGCTCGGCGCCCGTGACGTGAACGTCGCCATCGGTGCCATGGTGGCGGCGCGGCTCTATGGGCTGATCGTTCCGGTTGTGACGGTCGAGACCTGCCTGGAAAGCCTGCCGCCGGACGGGATTGCCGAGATCGCCGAGGATGGTCGAATAACCATCACATGACCGATTGACCCTGCCGGGTCATTCGGAACTATGGCAGCCATGGGATCTCATGACGTCATCGTGGTCGGCGCGGGCAACGCGGCCCTCTGCGCCGCCATGGCCGCGCGCGAGAACGGGGCCAGCGTGCTGGTGCTGGAAAAGGCCACCGAGGACGACAAGGGCGGCAATTCCTACTTCACCGCCGGTGGCTTCCGGTTTTGCCATTCCGGGATCGACGATGCGGCCAGGGACGTGCTGACCGACCTCTCGCCCGCCGAGCGGGACCGGATCGTGCTGCCGGTCCATGACCGGACCACCTTCTACGACGTGCTGATGAAAGTGACGCGCCACCAGGCGGACGAGGATCTGGCCTGGCGCCTGATCGACGGCTCGCGGCCCGGCATGGTCTGGCTGAGGGGCCATGGGCTGAGGTTCATCCCGATGTTCGGGCGGCAGAGCTTCGAGATTGACGGCAAGCACCATTTCTATGGGGGCGTGAACATCGAGGCGGTCGGTGGTGGCGCCGGGCTGGTCGAGGCCGAACTGAAGCGGGTGGCGGATCTGGGCTGCGACATCCGCTATGGCGCGGGCGCGACCCGGCTGATCCAGGACCGCCAGCGCCGCGTGACCGGGGTCGAGGTCCGGGGGCCGGACGGGTATGAGGAGATATCCGCCCGCGCGGTCGTGCTCGCCTGCGGCGGGTTCGAGTCTAACCCGGAATGGCGCGTGCGCTATCTGGGCCCCGGCTGGGATTTGGCCCGGGTGCGCGGCACGCGGCACAATATGGGCGACGGCATCCGCATGGCGATCGAGATCGGCGCGGCGCCATACGGCAATTGGTCCGGCTGCCACTCGGTCGGCTGGGACATCTCGGCGCCGCCTTATGGGGACCGCGAGGTGCTGGATAACTTCCAGAAGCACTCCTATCCCTGGGGGATCATGGTCAACATCCACGGCCAGCGGTTCGTTGACGAGGGCGAGGACCTGCGGAACCACACTTATGTGAAGTTCGGCCGGGCGATCATGGGCCAGCCGCACCGCACCGCGATCCAAATCTTCGACGCCAAGACCATCCCGCTGCTGCGCGACGAATACCGCATCCGTCAGGTGACCAAGGTGCGCGCCGAGACGATCCGGGACCTGGCCGAGGGGCTGGAAATCAATGCGGACGCGCTGAAGGCGACGGTCAGGAAGTTCAACGCGGCCTGCCAGCCGGGTGACTTCAACCCCTCGGTCCTCGACGGCGTCACAACCAGGGGTCTTTCGCCCAACAAGACGAACTGGGCGCTGCCGATCAGCGAGCCGCCTTTCGAGGCCTACATCACCACGACCGGGGTCACCTTCACCTTCGGCGGGCTTAAGATCGACGAGAAGGGCGCGGTGATCGACACGACCGACCGGGCGATCCCGGGCCTTTATGCGGCGGGCGAGCTGGTCGGCGGGCTTTTCTACGAGAACTATCCGGGCGGCAGCGGCCTAATGGCGGGAACGGTCTTCGGCAAGCTGGCGGGGACAAGCGCGGCGGCGGAAGCGCGGCGAAATGTAGTGTAGGGCGGGGTTTCACCCCGCCGTTCATGGGCAAACGGTGGGTTGAAAACCCACCCTACCGGGGGAGGCAATGTCTGGAAATATCACCGTCTGGGGCCGCCCCACCTCGACCCGGACGCTTCGGGTGCTCTGGACGCTCGCCGAGATCGGGCTGGACTTCGACCTGGTGCTGGCGAGCGGCACCATGGGGGCCGGGGGCAGCATCGAGAACGGAAATGCGCCCTATGGGATCGTCGATACGCCCGATTACCGGGCGATGAACCCGATGGGAACCGTGCCGACGATCCGCGACGGCGACTTCACCCTTTGCGAGTCGAACTCGATCACGCGCTATCTGGCGATGAAATACGCGCCCGATCTGCTCTATGGCGATGATATCGAGACCTTCGCGCGTGCCAGCCGGTGGATGGACTGGGACAATAACGAAGTGATCGAAAGCCAGCACACCCTGGTCCTGGAACATGTGCGCCTGCGCCCCGAGCAGCGCGACTCGCAGCGCGCAGCAATGGCGCATGCGGATCAGGCGCGGCTCTACGGGATCGTCGATGAGCAACTCGGCCGGACTCCGTTCATCGCCGGGGACACCTTCAGCATGGGCGATATCGGCATCGGCATTCATTGCCACCGCTGGCATCTCTATGGTCTGGACTATCCGGACCTGCCGAACGTCGCGCGGTGGTATGCGCCGCTGCGGCAGCGGCCGGCTTGGGCGAAATGGGTCGAGCCGCGCGAGCATCATTTGGTTGGGTGAGTGGCGGGACAAATCCCGCCCTACATGATGTCACGCACCGCTTTCATATGCGCGACGCCGAAGCCGCAGCAGCCGCCGATCACCTGGACGCCCCGGCCGAGCCAGCGCTGGCATGCGGCGGCATAGGCCGCTGGCGGGCACATATTGTCCTCGATCCAAGCCTCGCCGCTATGCCCGCCCGCATGGGCATAGACGCCGGTGGCCCCGTGCCAATGGCGCTCGGTCACGTCCAGGCTGGCATCAATATGGTTCACATGGCTGTGCATGATACTGATGAGAGGCACGTCGAGGCCGCTGAGCGCGATCAGGGCATCGCTCAGCGGCTCGCCATTGCGCAGGCAGATGCGACCCGTCTGGTCGGGCTCACAGGTCAGCCCGACCCAGACCGGCAGGCCGCTGCTGCGCGCCGCTTCCAGCGTGACCAGCATTCGGTCGATATCGACCATCATCTCGAGCATGAGCAGATCGGCGCTGGCCTCGGCCATCACCCGCGCCTGACGCGCCACATCCGAGCGGAGCTGCTCCAAGGGCGGGTGCCGCTCGGTCCAGGACCAGTATGAGATGCCGCCCGCCACCAGGGCCTGGGGTGTGCCGGCCTTCTCCCGCGCATCGCGGGCAATTTCCACGCCCAGCCGGTTCAGGTCGTCGAATTGCGCGCCCAGCCCCGCATCCTCGAGCGCGTGGCGGGTGGCGCCAAAGGTGTTCGAGATCACAATTTCGGCGCCAAGCCGCAGATAGTCCTCGTGGATCCCGCGCAGGATGTCCGGATGGGTCAGCGCCGCGCCGCCGGTCCAGGCTTCGTCGCTGGCGGCCACGCCGCGATCCTCGAGCTCGGTGCCGGTCGCGCCGTCGATCAGGATGCGCGCGCCGCGGCTGATCCGGTCCATCAGCGCATCATAGCGGGTCATCGTGGGCCTCACTCTCCGGTCTCCGATCATCGGCACAGCCTATCCCGCCCGGTAAGCGGATGAAAAATGGTTTCGGGCGCGATCGGCGGCTCCGCCGCCTTGCCCCTGCCACGCTGCGCCGTTATTCCGCTGGGTGACCATTGGCCTTGCTGGACCCCGCCCATGACCGAATTCCGAAAGATCCTCGTCGCCAACCGGGGCGAGATCGCGATCCGCGTGCTGCGGGCCGCCAACGAGCTGGGCAAGGAAACCGTCGCGATTTTTGCCGAGGAGGACAAGCTGAGCCTCCACCGCTTCAAGGCGGACCAGGCCTATCAGGTGGGGGCCGGCAAGGGGCCGGTGGCGGCCTATCTGGACATCGAGTCGATCGTCCAGGTGGCAAAGGATTGCGGGGCGGACGCGATCCATCCGGGATATGGGCTGCTCTCGGAGAACCCCGCCTTCGTCGATGCCTGCGCGGCGGCAGGCATCGCGTTTATCGGACCCAAGGCCGAGACCATGCGGATGCTGGGCGACAAGGCCAGCGCGCGTCAGGCGGCGATCGCCGCGGGCGTGCCGGTGATCCCGGCCAGCCCCGTCCTGCCGGAGCCGGACGGCAATATGGACGCGATCCGCGCCATGGCCGACGAGGTCGGCTACCCGATGATGCTGAAGGCGAGTTGGGGCGGCGGCGGGCGCGGGATGCGGCCGATCCTGAGCCCGGACGAGCTGGAGGCCAAGGTCAATGAGGGCCGCCGCGAGGCCGAGGCCGCCTTCGGCAATGGCGAGGGCTATCTGGAACGCATGATCCAGCGCGCCCGCCATGTGGAGGTGCAGATCCTGGGCGACCACCACGGGAATGTCTACCACCTCTTCGAGCGCGATTGCTCGGTCCAGCGGCGCAATCAGAAGGTGGTCGAGCGGGCGCCAGCCCCCTATCTGGACGACGCCAAGAGAGACGAGATCTGCGACCTGGGCCTCCGGATCGCGCGCCACGCCAACTACCAATGTGCCGGCACGATCGAGTTCCTGCAGGACGCGGATACTGGCGCGTTCTTCTTCATCGAGGTCAATCCGCGGGTCCAAGTCGAACACACGGTGACCGAGGAGGTGACCGGCATCGACATCGTCAAGGCGCAGATCCGGATCACCCAGGGCGCGACCATCGCCGAAGCAACCGGGATCGCGCGCCAGGAGGACGTGACCCTGAAGGGCCACGCGCTGCAATGCCGGATTACCACCGAGGACCCGCTGAACAATTTCATCCCCGATTACGGCCGGATCACTGCCTATCGGGGCGCGACCGGGTTCGGCATCCGGCTGGATGGCGGCACCGCCTATTCCGGCGCGGTGATCACCCGCTACTACGACTCGCTCCTGGAAAAGGTCACCGCCTGGGCACCGACGCCTGAAGAGGCGATCCGGCGGATGGACCGGGCCTTGCGCGAGTTCCGCATCCGGGGCGTCGCCACCAACCTGGTCTTTGTCGAGAACCTGCTGCAGCACCCGTCCTTCCGGGACATGAGCTACACGACCACGTTCATCGACACGACGCCGGAGCTTTTCGAGTTCAAGCGCCGCCGCGACCGGGCGACCAAGCTGCTCACCTATATCGGCGAGGTCACGGTCAACGGGAACCCGGAGACCGAAGGCCGCCCGCGCCCTCCCGCCCGCGCCCACCAGCCTGCGCCGCCCGCCAATCTGGTGTCGGACGTGCCGCCGGGGACCAAGCAGCTTCTGGACCAGAAGGGGCCGAAAGCGGTGGCCGACTGGATGCTGGCCGAGAAGCGCCTGTTGATCACCGATACCGCGATGCGCGACGGGCACCAGTCGCTGCTGGCGACGCGGATGCGCTCGCTCGACATGGTGCGCGTGGCCCCGGCCTATGCCCATAACCTGCCTCAGCTTTTCTCGGTCGAGTGCTGGGGCGGCGCGACCTTCGACGTCGCCTACCGGTTCCTGCAGGAATGCCCCTGGCAACGGCTACGGGAACTGAGGCGCACCATGCCGAACCTGCTGACCCAGATGCTGATCCGGGCCTCGAACGGGGTCGGCTACACCAATTACGCGGACAACGTGGTCGAGAAGTTCGTCCACCGCGCGGCGGCGACCGGGATCGACGTCTTCCGCATCTTCGATCCGCTGAACTGGGTCGAGAACATGCGGGTCTGCATGGATGCCGTGTTGGAAAGCGGCAAGATTTGCGAGGCGGCGGTCTGTTACACGGGCGACATCCACGACCCGGCGCGGGCGAAGTATTCACTGGGCTACTACGTGGGGCTTGCCAAGGAGTTGGAGGCCGCTGGCGCCCATGTGCTTTGCATCAAGGATATGGGCGGGCTGGTCAAACCGGCGGCGGCGAAAGTGCTGGTCGAGGCGCTGAAGGGCGAGATCGCGATCCCGATCCACTTCCACACCCACGACACCAGCGGCATCTCGGCGGCATCGGTCCTGGCCGCGGCCGAGGCCGGGGTGGACGCGGCGGATGCGGCGATGGATGCGTTCTCGGGCCTGACCTCGCAGCCGCCCTTGGGCTCGATCGTCGCGGCCTTGCAGCATCAGGAGCGCGAGACCGGGCTGAACCTGGATGCGGTGCGCGATATCTCGTCCTATTGGGAGGAGGTCCGGGCCATGTATGCGGGCTTCGAGTCCGACATGCGATCAGGCACCGCGGAGGTCTATCTGCACGAAATGCCAGGCGGCCAGGTAACAAACCTGCGGGCGCAGGCTCGGGCGATGGGGTTGGAGGACCGCTGGCATGATGTGGCGCGGGCCTATGCGGAGGTCAACGCGATGTTCGGCGACGTGATCAAGGTCACGCCGATCGCCAAGACCGTGGGCGACCTGGCGCTGAGCATGGTGGCGGCCGGGCTGACCCGCGAGGACGTGGAGGACCCGGAGGTGGATGTCGCCTTCCCGGATTCGGTGGTGACGTTCTTCCGGGGCGATGTGGGCCAGCCGCCGAGGGGGTTTCCGGAGGCCTTGCAGAAGAAGGTCCTGAAGGGGGCCGAGCCGATCACCGTGCGCCCCGGCAGCCAAATGGCGCCGGTGGACATCGAGGCCGCGCGGGCCGAGGCCGAGGACCAGATGACCGGCATCACCGTCGATGACGAGGACCTCTGCTCCTACCTGATGTATCCGAAGGTCTACCTCGACTACATGGGCCGGCGCCGCGATTTCGGCCCGGTGCGCGTGCTGCCGACGCCGACCTTCTTCTACGGCATGGTTCCGGGCGAAGAAATCCTTGTGGATCTGAGGCCTGGCGTGACCCTGGTGATCCGGCTGCTGACCATCTCGGAGCCAGACGAGAAGGGCGCCGTGCGGCTTTTCTACGAGCTCAATGGCCAGCCCCGCACGATCCGGATCGAGGACAAGCGCTACACGGCCAGCCACGCCAAGGCCGAGAAGGCCGAGGACGGCAACCCGAACCACGTGGCCTCGCCCATGCCCGGCATCGTCGGCTCGGTGGCGGTGGTCCAGGGCCAACTGGTCCATGCGGGCGACATGCTGCTGACCCTGGAGGCGATGAAGATGGAGACCGCGCTGCATGCCGAGCGCGACGGCGTGATCGAGCGCATCGTGGCGCCCGCGGGCACCCAGGTGGACGCGAAGGATCTGCTGATGGTGTTCGGGGGGTGAGCGCCGCTGTCACCCTCCGGTCTTGGCCCACGATGCCGCGCCAGGCCAAACCGCCGGTTGTGCGATCGCTGCCGGACATTCCGGAGGGCGCTCACGGGTGTCCAGTTTGTGCCAATTGTCGCCGTACGATGCAGTTAGCGATGCCTGAGTGTTTTCAATTACGCGGGTCCATTCGGTCACGATGGCGGGTATTGGTCCCCTTCAATTCAGTGGACAGATCAATTAGCCGCATTTCGCCGAATCCTCGCACTTCGTGCCGACCGAGATCACTCAAGGTGAACTCCTCCACCAAAGACTTCTTCATCTCATTGTGGGCAATGATCTGCATTGGATCGGCAAAGACCTGCAAGCGAGAAGCGAGGTTCACTGCCTCGCCGAAGATGTCATAAACATACTTCTGGACACCGACCACAGAACCGACCACGGAGCCAGTTGCAATCCCTACCCGGGCGTTCCAGTGAATCGAACTGCTCATATTGCGCCTTTCGAGATAGCGGACGAACCGTATTGCACAATTTGCAACCGCTCTTGCATGGTCGGGGTTCGGTTCGGGCATTCCTGCGACCGCCAAATAGGCATCACCCATAGTCTTGATTCGCTCGCATCCGAACTGTTCTGAGATGCGATCAAAAGACGTGAAGATATCATTTAGCTCACTTACGATCGTGTTTGGGTCAACTTGTGTCACTAGTTTGGTAAAACCGATGAAATCGAGCATTACCACCGTAACTTCTTCATAAAGGTGCGGATTAACCACGCCGAAAGTCTTGAATTCCTCGTACACAGTCTTCGGCATGATGTTCAGCAATAGCCGCTCGGCCCGTTCGCGCTCCCGCTCGATCTCGCGGGTGTTACGTTCGACCATCGTCGAGTAGGAGTCGATCATGGACTCCAATTCCCGGATGCGCGTGATGTTCTGGCATTCAACAACCAGTAGGGACTCACCATTGGATGTCGCACGGCTGAGCGAGAGCGCGATAATCAGCATACGTCGCTTCGGCTTTACTCGGCACTCGATCGAATAGGACCCGTCAGCTGCCAGACCATCGCGGAGCTGATCAATACTCAATTCCGAGAAGACGTCAGGCAATGATGCGTCTGGCTCTCCGAACCATTCCGCAAACTTTTCGTTGTGAAACCGGAAGCCCAGGTCTTCCTCGCCAACGATCGCAATTCCGACGCCGATCGCGCGGAGCAATTGCTCGTTGATCGCTGAGATGCTCATGCGCCGTTTCGGCTAACTATGAAGTTACGTCGTGACTCGATTTCCTGCATCACCGCCTCGCGGTCTCCGGGCTCGAAGCCACGTTCCTCGAGGGCCTCGTTCAGAAGCTTGGCCATCTCATCAAAGTCATCATCGGAGATTCCGATATGTGCGTGAAGTTGATGCAATCGTTCATTTGTGTAAGATGCAGGACCGCCTAGAATTGACGCGATGAACTTCGTCTGATGATCCACCAGACGGCTCATATCGATTTCATCGAAGAAATCCCCAATCTGCTCAGAATCGAGCACCTTATCGTAGAAGGCCAGAACGACTCGGCTAACCTTGGCAAAACCGCCGTACTTCTGGAAGAGCGATTGAGACGCCATTTTGCACCCAATTTCGCGCGTCATGCTGTGGTGTTGGAAGATGAATACGCGCAATTCAGAAGGATGGCTATCCCTACATGACCCCGACAGGGCGACCAAACCCGCGAAGGGGTGAACTTAGCTGCCTGCGTGAAAATATCCCGTTTGGGTCATGAGTTACCGTTCGCGACACCGATGGAGCGGGTCTGGAATGCGTAGGAGAATTAACGTTCAATCCCGCGCAGCCGCGCGTATCGGCAATCCGCGCGTTAATCGCCGTGGGTAGACCCCTCGGCGAATGCAAACAATGTGTGAATGGGCGGCACAGGTCGAGTTCGTCGGGTGAGCCATTGGACGATGAAGCGATCTATTGATCAGACCCAAATGGTTAAAATTTGCTCGGAACGGTCGAGCATATGTGCTTGGATGAATCCGTAGCGCGCGAATCCACCACAGGTTGTCCAGATGAGCGTGAGTGAGGTTTTCAAGACTCTCGTCGAGCCAAGCCTTGAACGGATTGCGGTCCTTGAGGTTTCGCATATCGAGCGGCTGCAAGGACACGATTATGCCGTCACGCAGGTCGTCCAGCGCAATGTGTTCACCGAACTCGACCGAAAATTGTCTCGCCATCTGGCGGCGACGCGGGGCGCGGGCTTCCCGGCCTATACGGTGGCCGTGCGGGTCAACGAGACGGGAACCGCCGACGCGCTCCAGCTGCTGACGCCGGTGCACCATGACTCGGTGCCTCACGCGCTGAAGGGGATCGCGGACCGCGCCTTTGCCAATACTGGCGAGGCGGATTTGACGGTGCACAACAGCGACCCCACCGGCGGCGACCGAGGCCATGGCGTGCGCCGCAACGTGAGCGCCGACGACTTCGAGGCGCTGAATGCGGCGCTGCGGATCTGTGATTATCTGGGTGAGCCCGAGTTCCTGTCGATCTCGGGCGACTACGATATCGCCATCGTCACACCGCCGGGGGATCAGCTCCCGATCACCATGTATCTGAAGAACGGCAATGTCTCGGTGCCCTGTTCCAACGGCACGACGATCACGCCGTTTGAATGCCCGCTCCACGGCTTCGGCGCGCATGTCGCGGAGAACGTATTGGCGCAGGGCTACGTGGCGCAGGCGCGCCATGCGCTGATCGCCACCAAGGTGGCCGCGGTGACGGAGTTCCGGGCGATGGCGGAAGCGCGCTTGGTGAGCTTTGACCGGGCCTTGGCCGGCCGGCCCCTGGAAGGCGCCCGGCAGGAGATTGCGTCCGGGCTGATCGCGCGGCTGATGGCCGGGATGGGGTCGAGCCTGAACGGGCTGTCGGAGGACGCGCAGCTCGCAGCGCTTGACTGGTCGGCAGCGATCGGCCCGGAAGGCGGTGGGCTGGCGCCCACCGGCTATCTCGACCTCAGAGACCCCAAGGAGGCGAAGGCCTGACACTGGCCTTCGCGAGGGCGCGGGCGCGCCGATCGCACGCCGGGATGGGCGCGGAGCCTTTGGTTTGAGCGCCCATGCGGGCGACCTCGTTGGGGCCCGAATAGACGCCCAACGCGGTCTGGAAACGCGTAGGTCAGGCGCCTTGGAACCTATTTCTTGCGAGCGCGGAATCGGTCGTTTGACGGTCGAATCCTCGCGACGACCATCGGGAGAGTCCCGGACTGTCGTCCCAGACGGTCGATCAGGTCATGAAGGTCGGCCATGCGGGACAATGCGCTAGTCAGAGCTTCTTGATTGGATGACCGGTCTGACCCAATGCTGCCAATGCCGGGTGCGCTTTTGCGCGAGTGTGTGCGTCGATCAATTTGGTGTTCAGAGGATGGACCGAGATCGCGCAGAAACCACCGATTTCGATAAGGTCCCCACGAATTGACCGCACGAACCAGCGATTGACTCCACGTCGTGACTTCTGACAATTATCATCTAAGCACGCCAGACCCATTGACATGTCATGGCCAAACAGATGAATTTTTTTGGAACAACTGTGCGGATCGCAGATGTAATTTTTGCCGTTTTATCACTAAGCTTGGTTCATTTCGCTGGGTTTTTCTTAACTAACTTTCCAAATTCGATAGGCTTTTTGCTAGACTATAGTTTTTATATTTGGTTTTATTTTCAATTCTTTATATATATTGGAGTTTCTTTATTTTATCTCGGTTAATATTACTATATATCCCAATTTGTCTTCTTTTATTTATGTCTATGATAGCGCTTATTGTAATGCTATTTAGTAAAGAAAAGAAAAAGTGGATTGTTGCTCTGCTTTCGTATCCAAAAAATACTAATTATGTTGAGTCTATTTATAGTGACACCTTCGGATGGTTTACTATTTTCGTTTCATTCTATATATTTGGAATAATATATCTTCAGAATCAATTTATGTATTTGCTTTTAGATTTTCTAGTTCTAATAATTGTTTTTCTAGCGTTTTTTATAAAAACAAATGTTCGTTCCTTTAAAACGATACGTCGACAATTTGCAAGACTCCGTAATTACAAAAAGTTCATCGCGTCGAAAAAATTCAATATCTCTTTGATAATATGTATCGTGTTAATATTGTCTTTTGATGCTGGTAATAAAAGATTCCATTTTCTTACAAATACGCAAAATATTATTGGAATGTCTGATCCTGATGGGAATCAATATGGAGTTGTTGGGTTCATTGGTGGCAGTCCACTGAAAGTACGGAAATTGGATAATTGTATGGAGTTTTCTGTGATGATTGAAGGAGAGGTGCTTTCTGCCAATCGTTGCACAAGTGGATCAGTGGAGTAAATTATCGAGTCTGGCGCAATATCCAGAAACCACCCTTTTTGCGCTCTCTTGAAGCGTCGCCTCTTGGCACAACCCAGACATTTGCCATCACACCGGTGGAGGCCTGCTATGTGTCGCGAAGCGGACCTTCGACGCTTCGTCCGTTTTCCGCTGCATTGGGGACCCGCCCAGATGCGGCGCTGAACGGTAACCGATGACCCACTGACGACATCGAGCTGCGCGATGCGATGCCGGGTTCGGACAGGGTTGGGGCCGTCGCTGGCCGGCAGCCAAATGCATGCGAGTTGGTGAGCCGGACTACTTCGGGTGTTGAGAGCCCCATAGCCGCAGGGCATCTATCGCGGCGCGAAGCTGCTGGCCTTTCTCGGTCAGGCTGTATTCCACCTTCGGCGGGACGACGGCGAATACCTGACGCCGCACGATACCGTCCGCCTCCAGCTCTCGGAGCTGTTTCGTCAGACTGCGCTGCGTGACGTTCCCGACCCGGCGCGACAGTTCGTTGAAGCGCAGGATCCCGTCCAAGAGGTGGTAGATGATCAACCCCTTCCACTTGCCCGCGATCTGCTCGAGCGCCGCCTCGACCGGGCAGCCCTCGCTGCAATCGTAGCGCTGGAAGCGCGCGCCGGCCTCGATGGCTTGATCTACAGTATCCATTTGATCCCTATATGCCCAAAATGTGCGTACTTGCACAGATGCGCCTATTCCGCCTAATGCCGGTTCACCGCGAAATTGTCAAAGCAAGACGTGCCATGGCCTTGACCATTCTAGCCCAAATCACTGCCGTCGCGGGCAAGGATGACCTTGCTTGATTGGCTTTGGCGCCGGGAGAAACATCATGAAAGCCGTCGGTTATATGAGACTTGGGGACATCGAGAGCGATGACAGCCTGGTTGACTTCGAGGTGGAACGGCCCTCTCCGACCGGGCGCGACCTGTTGATCCGTGTTCACGCGGTCTCGGTCAACCCGGTGGACTACAAGGTGCGTAACCGGCGCCCGCCGGAGGGTGATCAGCCGAATGTGCTGGGCTTTGATGCCGTGGGCGAGGTCGTCGAGACCGGCGACAAAGCCGCCGCTTTCAAGTTAGGCAATCGGGTGTGGTATGCTGGTGTCATCAATCGCTCTGGCACGAACGCTGAATATCACCTGGTCGATGAGCGTATTGTCGGCCAGAAGCCGAAAACGGCGTCCAACGCCGAAGCCGCAGCCCTGCCGCTCACCTCGCTGACCGCATACGAGATGCTGTTCGACCGGCTTCGCGTCACCGATCCGGTGCCGGGCGCGGCGCCGGCTGTCTTGATCATCGGCGGCTCCGGAGGGGTCGGCTCGATTGCAATCCAGCTTCTCAGGGCGCTGACGGATCTGACGGTGATCGCGAGTGCCTCGCGCCCGGAAACGCAAGCTTGGGTGAAGGAACTCGGCGCCCATCATACCGTCGATCACGGAGAGCCCTTGCCGGAACAGGTCGAGGCTCTTGGGATCGGTGCCCCGGGCTTCGTCTTCTCGACCACACACACGCATCAATATGTCGGCCAGGCGGCCGAACTGATCGCGCCGCAGGGCAGGTTCGGCCTGATCGACGATCCCGAGACCATGGACATCATGCCGTTCAAGACCAAAGCAGTGTCGACCCACTGGGAGCTGATGTTCACTCGGCCGCTGTTCCAGACTGCGGATATGGCCCGGCAGGGCGAAATCCTGAACGACGTAGCGAAGCTGTTCGATGCCGGAAAGATCAGGTCAACGGCGACCGAGGCGCTTGGGACGATCTGCGCGGAGAACCTGAGACGTGCCCACCTAACTCTTGCAAGCGGAACGGCGCGTGGCAAGCTGGTGCTGGAGGGGTTCTGAGGCACACTTGGCATTCGGCGCAAAGGCTTTTCGCCGAGCACCGACAACGCCAGCATCGGCGAGCATCCATTGACCGGAACAACTCGGGAAGCGCGTTCTGGCACGAAGCTGGCATCGGCCCAGCGGCGTCGCACAATTTTAGGATCTCGGGAAGCCGCGGGCCCGGTTCAAAACTGTCGATCTGCGGTCCTACTCATCATCCGGCCTGCCCCGCAGCTGCTTCACCGCGCCCCGGCGTGCTTTCGAATCCAGCCGGCGCCGTTTCGAGGCCAGGGTCGGCCGGGTCGGCAGGCGGCGCTTCGGTCGCTCGGCGGCGGCGGCGATCAAGGCGACCAGCCGTTCCATCGCCTCGGCCCGGTTGCGCGCCTGGCTGCGGTGGCGCTCGGCCCGGATCACCACGGCACCATCGGTGGTCCAGCGCCGGCCCGCCAGGCGCCTCAGCCGCGCCTTGACCGCCGGGCTCAGATTGGGCGAGCGCGCCGCCTCGAACCGCAGAACCACTGCAGTCTCGACCTTGTTGACGTTCTGCCCGCCAGGGCCCGAGGCGCGCGCGAAGCTCTCGGTCACCTCCCAGGGCGCGATGGCGATCTGTGGTGTGACTTCGATCATCCCTACGTTCTCGTCCGCCGGACCCCGCGCGAGCATTCCGTCAAGCTGATGACCTCGTCCATGGTCACCCGCCGCGGGATCCTACCTTGACGGCAATGGACCGGGGGAATTGCTTCCCAGCCGCTCCAGGATGGCGAGATACCGCGCTCGAACAGCGCAGGCCTGCGGGAATCACTTGTAAGATAAGCCAGCGCGCCGATTGTGTCTTCCTGTGTCATCGCGAGAACAAAAAGAACTCCGGCCACGTTGTTGAGGGCATAGCTGACGTTGCAATTCACCCCGCGGTCATTGTAGGTGATCAGCGGCCATAAGAGTTAACAGAATGCACCAACAAAGCCCCTGCCCAAATTGCCGGAAAGGGTCGATGACCCATTTCTACTCCGCTGGCCCGGCGCCGACCAACAGTGTGCTCCTCCTGACGACCGAGGCGGAGGCGAAGTCATTCCCCACCGGCGACATCGATCTCGGCCTCTGCGGCCGTTGCGGGTTCGTTGGCAATATGAGCTTTGACCCAGCGCTCACAGAATATTCGGAGCGGTATGAATCCACCCAAGGCTTTTCGCCGACCTTCAACCGGTTCCACGACCAGCTTGCACGGGATCTGATCGAGAAATTCAACATCCGCGGCAAACGGATCATCGAGGTCGGCTGCGGTAATGGCGACTTCCTGATCTTGCTCTGCGCGCATGGAAACAACCGGGGGGTGGGCTATGACCCGGCCTTCATCGCGGGTCGCGAGGAAATCCCCGAAGACGTCGAGGTCGCGTTCAAGACCGAGTTCTTCACGCGGGACCATGTCAACGAGCCAGCGGATCTATTCTGCTGCAAGATGACGCTGGAGCATATCAAAAACACCGCCGAGTTTGTCGAAGTGATCGCCGAAGCGGTGCGCGACAAGCCCAATAGCCTGGTCTTTTTCCAGATCCCCAATGCCGGGCAAATGTTCGAAGAATTGGCGTTCTGGGAGATTTACTACGAACACGCCTCCTACTTCACCAAGCAATCGCTCGAGCATTTGTTCCGCGCGCTCGGGCTTGATGTGGTCGAGACCTGGACCGGATACGAAAATCAATACCTGATGATCGCCGCACGCCCGGCAGACGACCCGGCGCCGCCGGAGCCGGCCGATGCCTCTGCGTTCGCGCTTGTGGACCGGTTCAAATGCGGTGTCGCATCACGTCTCAAGGAATGGCGCCAACGCCTGGACACCTGGTGCGATCAGGACAAGACCGTCATCCTTTGGGGCGGCAGTTCACGTACGGTGTCGTTCATCTCGACCCTGGGGCTGGGACCCGAAATCGCCTATGTGGTCGATATCAACCCGCACAAATCCGGGACCTATATCGCTGGCAGCGGCCACCTGATCGACACGCCGGATATCCTGGAACGGCGCCCTCCGGATGTGGTGATCGTGATGAACCCGATCTATTGCGACGAGATCGGCAGCGATATCGCGAAAATGGGCTTGTCTCCAGAGATCGTGGCGGTTTGAGCGGTAGCGCGCGCATCGGCCTCTACCTTCTGGTCGAGGCGAAATTCCTTAGACGCGGTGCGTAGTCGGACGGCGGTCAGGGCGCTGCTGCGCCAGCCAGATCGGCACCGGGCCCAGAAGCCGGTCCACCGGAGCGAAGTCGTCGGTCAGGAACACCAGCCGATCCGATCCCACGGCGCTGATCATCCTATCGAGCGGCAAGCGGACCCATTCGCGGCCGAATCCATATTCGGCCTCCAGGGTGTCGCTGGGCGTCTCTCGGTCCGAGGCGAGCACGATCCAGGTTGTTCTGATCTCGATCGGCAGCACGTTATCGCGGTCGATCCAAAGCTCGACGCTGCGGAAGGCCGCGTTCAGCGTCTGCGCAAGCGACAGCATGAAACGCGGTGTCGGCAGGGCATCGACGACGTTTAGAACATAGACCCCGCCAGGTTTGAGCCGGGAAGCGACGAGTTCGTTGAATTCATGCGTGACCAGGTGCTGGGGGATCGAGATGTCTTGGAACGCATCACCGAAGACGGCATCGAAACGTGCGTCATCGACAAGCCCTTGCGGCACCGGCCGCTGTTTTCTTTGGAGGCCCCCTCGAAATTTTGGAGCTCATTTTCATCTATCGCGTGTAGTTGGTGAGGTCTCGACTCTTCGCCCAGAAACAAGCGATCGCCCCAACCTACCTGGGGCGGCCCCTGCTACACGACTACTGGGACACTCTATTTACGCTGCCTGTGCGGACACCGCCGCGTTGGCAATTGGACAGAACCGGTCCAGTTACGCATAACGAAGAAACCTTAAGCACGCACACTGCACATCTGAAGGTCGCTCTTGGAAGCGTCTCGATCAGACAACACGTGGCAAATCGAAACCTTTCAGAGATTAATTAAAATTTCTTGGCGCACTCGATCACGCCGCCGAGTGAACGGGTCAATCGAGGAGGCGTTCCACGACTCTTTTCGCGTTCCCAAACTCTTAGATCAATGTTGATCCGGATACACAGAGAAACGCTAGTCTAAGCTGGATGCGCTTCATCAGGCCGGTAGCTTGTAAGTGCCTATGTAGGTACACTGTTCGAGCATCACGGTCCGCCTCAGAGAGATGGAGGACGTCCAGTGAACCTGAAAGATCTCGTCGAAGAAACGCTCTGCTCGATCATCGATGCGGTTACCGAGCTGCAAGCAAAGTATGATGGGTCGGAAGCGCTGATCAATCCTGCACAGTCTCACACTGAAAACGATCAGTCTGAAGAGCATACATCGCACGAAGATGTTCGGCGCATCCAAACTGTCGCTTTCGACGTGGCGGTAACGGTCGCGAATGAGACCACTGGTGAAACAGGCGGCAAGATGAAGGTTCTTCCCGTTGATCTGAGCACAATGAGGGAGAGTGCGACGTCTGGAGAGCAGCTGAGCCGCATTCGTTTCGAGATTCCGGTCTCACTTCCAATGAGCAGTGACGACGAACGACATGCCGCCCTGCTGAGCGAAGAGCGCGAGCGAAAGCGGGAGATGATCGATCATGCAAGAGAGCGCTCACGTCTACTTTCGGAAGACGAGTGACGGCGATATCATTCCTATTCCCGATGCCGCACGCATCAGGCTTTCTCTATCTCTCAACTCTGGCGCTCTTTGTTCGATTAGTTGTCAAGAATAGGCCGCCGCGAGGGACTGGGTGCGACGGCCATTCGTCATCAAATGGCTTGGTGACTGACCAGACAACCTCTGGTCGATCGGATAACCCGTCAGGCGCCAACATCTTTCGGTAAAGGGTGGCTGCTCCGGCGAGTAGGCAACAAGCGAAGCGGCCACCACGCGTCCAGAATCCGCGCAACCTGTCCAGTGGCTGAAAAAATCGCAGGATAGCAATCGACTGCGGATTGCTACCAATGTCATGCAGATGAAATTTGCGGCAAACAGAAACCGCGGGTACGCTCAGGATCAAATCTCAACTTAACCAAGAGATTCGATACATATTTAAATCTATAGTAGCAATCGGACAATTAATTATACTGGCCAGTTCAATTATATTCAAAAACTGATAATGTTTTGAGTTCATGAACTCTCGACGATAACTCCCATGGAAAGAGCCAAATGCACAGAATAATCTTGAATTTCATTGCCGACGATGCCGGCGCCATCACCATCGATTGGGTCGCTCTGACGGCTGGCATCCTGCTGCTCGGTATCATGGTCGTTTACGCGATCTTCAACAACGGCGTGTCCACGCTGGTCTCGAGCGTCAACTCGACGTTGGAGTCTGCCGGCGCGGGCGTGAACATCGGCACTCTGGAAAACCAGAACCCGTAATCGCCGACGTAGCACCTAGATATCGAAGGGCGCCTAAATTGGGCGCCCTTCTTTTCGTTCGCAGCCCAGCGGGCCTTACATCTGGGCCGGTTCTAATCTTGCCGACACCTTGCCAGTGTAGGGCTTTCCCTTGCCAAGCAGGAAGTAGTCGAACGAAATCGCTGCGCGGCACACAGCGGCCAGGAACGCGTCGTCAACGTCGCGGTTGATGACCAGCCGCTCGAAGCCGTCCAGCACCTCACGGTCGCTGGTGACCGCGGTCAACCGCTCGGGGGCGGCGTCCCAGTCGATCATGCTGGTCATGCCTGGGCCTCCATGATCCACTTGGCCCCCGCGAAGACGCTCCGATAGAGCCGCCCGTCAAGATCGTCCTTCCATCCCTGGAGCTCAAAACTATCGGGACTGCCGAACGCGAAATCATCGCTCTGACGATCGCTGTAGATTCCGAACCCTAGGCGAAGTTGGCACAGAAGCCCGGCAAGCGTGGTCGCGGTGGTGGAGGCCAGGACCAACCTCATATCCCATTCATGTGTGTCCGTCGCCAGAATGATCGGGTGATAATCATCCTCGGGGTGAGCCCGGTATGCTGCAACCATGCGATCGAAGCTCTCGGTCCAATTCTGATAGGCGATCACGGCGGGATCGGTGGTGTTGGGTTCCGATTTGGACTTTGAAGTCCCACTCGCGCCAGCGGCCACCGGCAACAGGACGGCAGGCGCGGCAAGGGCAGTACGGCGGGTGATATCGTTGGTCATGTCATCCTCCATTCTCAGGGTGCGAATTGCACCTGGATCACTGGTTTTCAGTGCTGAAAGTGGAGGTTTGTGTGGGGAAGGATCGACCGCATGTCGGCAAAGTCGTTTAATATTAAACGCTTACCTTTGTAAAGTGGTGGAGCCGAGGGGATTTGAACCCCTGACCTCTGCAGTGCGATTGCAGCGCTCTCCCAACTGAGCTACGGCCCCAGGTGCCACCGTTCCGGCGCGCGCTTCGTCTATGCCCGGGCGTGCTGGCTGTCAAGCGGCATGGGGCCGCCCGCGGGCGCCGCGCCCGGCCTTGATCGCACGGGCGCGGGCGGCTACAGACCAGGGGTTCCGCACCGGCCTCCCCGAACTCGCCTAAAGGAGCCCCGCATGGCCTCGTTCCTGATGATCTTCGGCCTGATCGTCGATATCTGCTTCTTCATCATCATCGCCCATGTGGTGCTGAGCTGGCTGATCAATTTCGACATCGTGAATCTGCGCCAGCCGGTAGTCGCGCAGATCTGGCATGGGCTCAACCGGCTGACCGAGCCGGTCTACCGGCCGATCCGCCGGATGCTGCCGGATCTGGGCGGAATCGACATCGCGCCGATGATCGCGCTGGTGGGGCTCTACGCGCTGCAGATCGTCGTCTACAACAACCTCGCTCCGATGGCCTATGGCGGCTGAGTGGCGGCGCGCGCCTGGACGCAAACCGCGAGCGGCCTGCGCCTGAGGGTGCGGCTGACGCCCAGGGCCGGCCGCGATGCTCTGGGCGGCATCCGGACGGACGAAACGGGCCGGTCCCGCCTCTTGGCCAAGGTCGCCAGTCCGCCGGTCGGGGGCGCGGCCAACACGGCCCTGATCAAGCTGGTCGCCAAGGCGCTCGGCGTCCCGAAATCCTCGGTGGCTCTGGTCTCGGGCGATGCCGCGCGGGTCAAGACGCTCGAGATCGCGGGCGATCCCGACGCTTTGGAGGCGCGCTTGAAGGCTCTGATCGCGTGATTGCCAATCCGAGGCTCCGGCGCTACTTTCCCAGATGCGGGGTAGCGCGATCTCCCGCTGTCAGGCAGTCCCTGCCCAAGCATCGCATCAATCCCCTTGCTTGAGGGAGCGATGTATCATGCCTGACTTCACCCTTCCCAATCTCGATGCCGGAACCGCGCTCGCCCGCCACCAATCCGGCGAGGCCGTGCTGATCGATCTGCGCAAGCCCGAAGCCCGAACCGCCTCGGGCGAGGCGCTGCCGGGGGCGCTGATCCGCGATCCCTTCGCGCTCGGCCACGACGATCCACTGACCGAAGACGAGCGCCCGCTGATCGTCTTCTGCGTCCATGGCCACGAGGTCAGCCAATTCGCCTGCGCGCTCTTGATGCTCCATGGCCGTGATGTTCACTACGTCGAGGGTGGTTTCGCGGCACTGAAAGGCGCAGGCGCCGAGACCCAGCCGCTTGGAGGGCCCGATGGCAAAGCCTGACTTCGCGCAAGCGCTCAAGGTGCACCTGAAGATCGGCTTGCTGTCTTTCGGCGGGCCAGCGGGCCAGATCGCGCTCATGCAGCAGGAAATTGTCGAGCGCCGGGGCTGGGTGCCTGCGCAGGCCTTCGACCGGGGGCTCTCGTTCTCGATGATGCTGCCCGGGCCGGAGGCCCAGCAGCTTGCCACCTGGCTCGGCTGGCGGCTGCATGGGATCGCCGGCGGGCTGGCAGCGGGACTGGCCTTCATCCTGCCGGGCGCCGCGCTGATGATTGGGCTCGCCTGGCTGGCCGCCGCTCATGGGCAAGTGCCGCTGGTCGCCGCGGTCTTTGCGGGTGTCCAGCCCGTGGTGATCGCCCTGGTTCTAGGCGCCATGCTGAAGATCGCCCGCCGCGCCCTGACCGCGCCGGCACATTGGGCCTTGGCCGTGGCCGCTTTCGCCGGGCTTTACCTGGCGGGCCTGCCCTTTCCCCTGATCATCGCGCTGGCGGCGATCGCGGGGCTGATCATCGGCGGGGACCGCGAGGCGCAGCCGCAGGCCGAGGCCGGCCCCGGCCTTTGGCGCCACCTTGCGGTCATCTGCGGCATCACCGCGGCCCTGGTCTTGACGGTCTACGCGCTGGTTGCCACGGCCCTCGGCCACCATCCCTGGCACGGCGTCGCCGAGCTTTTCACCACCGCCGCCTTCGTAACCTTCGGAGGCGCCTATGCGGTGCTGCCTTTCGTTGCGGAAAGTGCGGTCGAGACCTATGGCTGGCTCGATGCGGGCCAGATGCTGAACGGGCTCGCCATCGCCGAAGCCACGCCGGGGCCCCTGATCCTGGTCAACACCTATGCGGGTTTCTTCGCCGGCTGGTCGGCGGCCGGCACCGGGGCGGCGGGCGCGCTCAGCGCGGCGCTCGCCACCTTCTACACCTTCGCCCCCTCGTTCATGCTGATCCTGGGCTTCGCCCCCGCGGTCGAGCGGATCCAGAACGTGCCCTGGGCGCGCCGGGCGCTGGCTGGAGTTTCGGCGGCGGTTGTGGGCGTGATCCTGAACCTCGCGCTCTACCTGGCCGAGGCGAGTTTCCTGCCCGGGGGGATCGCGCAGCCGGAATGGGTCAAACTTGCGCTCTTCACCATCGCGCTGGTCCTGGTTTTCCGCCTGAAAGCGGGGATGCTGGCGCTGGTCGGACTTGGCGTCGCAGCGGGCCTGATCTTGGGCCTGATCGGCCTGCTCTAAAGGCGCTAGAGCAAAACCGGATCAGACTGATTCAGTCTGAAACGGTTTTGGTCTAGAGTTCAATCACACCATCAGCGGTCCGGATCCGCGCCGTTAGCCGGGTCGCGCCCTCTCCGGGCAGGAAGCGGATCGGACCCTCGACCGCGCCCAGCGCGCGTTGGGCCGCCCCGGCGCCCGCGCCGGAGATCTCCAGGCCCTCGAAGCCCAACCCCTGGTCGCCCAATCGCCTGGCCGGATGCAGGCCACCGGTCCAGCGGATTGTCAGCGGCCAGGCACCGCCCAGCGGCAGGGCCGCGCCGCGCGGCAGCACCACCTGCCAGGTCAGATCGTCTCGCGCCAGCGACAGCGGCGGATCGCACTCGACGGGCGGCGAGATCGCGTCCAGGTCATCCACCGAGACCGCCCAGGTGATCAGGACCGGCCCCTGTGCAAGCTGGGATTGGACCTCCGCGTCGTCGAAGCCGAACCAGCGCGGACGGTCCGGGCGCGCGCCGTCCGGATCGACCGCGATCACCTCGAGATAGCAATCCCCCAGGCCCCAGAGCGCGTTGTGGGTGCCCATTGCCGCGTGGACGCCGCCGCCGGCCGGTCCCACGCCCAGTTTATCCTCGGCCCAGGCGCGCCCTTCCTCCAGGCTTGCCGCCGCGATCACCAGATGGTCCAGCCGCACACCCGCCATGTCGCCTCCTTTTTCGCCCGCCTTTGCAATCGCCGATCCCTCCGATCATATATCACCCATTGCGGCTTTGCCGACTCGTTCGCTGCCGCTAGGTTGATCCGAGCCGCCGGAACTCGGTCTGGGAGTGGGAATTGCAATGCGCAACGCCATAGCTTCGGTGCTGATGGCTGGATGCCTGGCCGCCGTGCTTGTGCCTGGGCCGCTCTTTGGCCCGGCCGCAGCGCAGGACGACGCCCGTCGGCTTAGCCACATCGCCGGCAATGTCTGGCGGTTCCAGAACAAGTTCCACTTCTCGGTCGTAATCGATACCGAGGATGGGGTGATCGTGACCGACCCGATCAGCCCCAGCGCCGCAACCTGGCTGGACGAGATCATCGCCAGCCGTTTCGCCAAACCCGTCACCCATCTGGTCTACAGCCACAGCCATCTGGACAGCGCCTCGGGCGGGCGCGTCTTCGCCGACACGGCCACCGTGATCGCGCATGAGAACGCGCCCGCGGAAATCCACCGCGTGGTGCCGGACTACCGGTTCTCCGAGCGGATGACGCTCAGCTCGGGCGATCATACGATCGAGCTGACCTATCTGGGCCCGGGCCACGGCACCGATCTGGTCGCAATGGTGATCAGGCCCGAGAATGTTGCCTTCGTGGTCGATCTCATCTCGCCGGGCCGGATCGGCTACAAAGACTTTCCGGGGGTCGATGTCGGCGACATGATCGACCAGATCAAAAAGGTCGAGAGCCTGGATTTCGAGATCCTGGCGCCCGGCAATGGCCGGCTTGGCACCAAGGCCGATCTCGTCGCGGGGCGCGACTATCTGGAGTGGCTGCGCGACGCCGTCGCCGCCGAGATCAAAGCAGGCAAAAGCGTCGATCAGGTGGTAGAGGACTTGGATACGAGCGCATATTCGAACCTGCTCGCCTATGACGTCTGGCGCGACCTCAATATCCAGGGCATGGCGCGGTGGCTGAAGGAATCGGGCCAAGTCCCCTGATTGAAGAAATTTCTAAGCGGGAGGAAAATTCATGCTTCGAACCATCTCCACCAAGGCCCTGCTCCTGGGCTTGCTCGGCGCATTCCTTCTGTCGCCCTTTGGAACCGCCGGCCCGGCATTTGCCCAGGACACGGTCCGCGAATTGACCCAGGTCGCCGGCAATGTCTGGCGCTTTCAGAACAATTTCCACTATGCGCTGGTGGTCGATACCAGCGACGGCGTGGTCGTGGTCGACCCGATCAGCGCCGATGCCGCGCGTTGGCTCGAGGCCGAGATCGCGTCGCGGTTCGACAGGCCTGTCACGCATCTGATCTACAGCCACAGCCATGGAGACCATGCCTCGGGCGGCACGGTCCTTGCCGACACCGCTACGGTGATCGCCCAGGAAAATGCGCCCGACCAGATGGACGGCGTCGCCCCGGACATCCGCTTCTCCGAGCGGCTGAATTTCCGCTCGGGCGGGCACCGGTTCGAGCTGACCTATCTGGGGCCCGGCCACGGAACCGATCTGCTCGCCCTGGTCGTCAGACCCGAGAACGTCGCCTTCATCGTCGACGCCGTGTCCCCCGGGCGCCTGCCCTATCGCGATTTCCCGGGCGCCGACATCGCCGGGCTGATCGAACAGATCGAGCGGGTCGAGGGCCTCGATTTCCAGATCCTGGCCCCGGGCCACAGCCGGCTGGGCGAGAAGGCCGACGCCACGGCCGCGCGGGAATACATCGAATGGCTCCGCGGCGCGGTCGCGGCCGAGCTCAAGGCCGGCAAGGGCATCGACGAGGTGGTCGAGACCCTCGACACCAGCGCCTATGCGGATCTCGGCGCTTATGAGCGCTGGCGCGACCTGAACGTCCAGGGCATGGCGCGCTGGCTGCAGGAATCGGGCGAGGTCGACTGACGACCATGGCGACGCCCCCCGCCTACAGCTTCACCGAACGCTCGGAGATCGAGCGCGGCTTCGCCCGGGTGTTCCAGGACGAGATCGTGCCCCTGCTTGACCGCCACGAAGCGCGCCGGCGCAAGATGAAGCGCAAGGCGCTGAAGGGCATGGGCGTATCCGGCGTGGCCGGGGCCGGGGGCGCGGGTGGCTCGTATGGCATGGGCTTCGCCGATGGGCTCTACCTCGCGCCGATCTTCGGTGGGGCCGGC
>Ga0224508_10000107_pt1 | contig 89909 bp, 86 predicted proteins | sample SF_Jan12_sed_USG_4_FD_170157 | JGI IMG/M metagenome (GOLD analysis project Ga0224508, IMG submission 170157) | Sediment microbial communities from San Francisco Bay, California, United States - SF_Jan12_sed_USGS_21 | ecosystem: Environmental > Aquatic > Marine > Sediment | place: USA... | reverse complement strand
ACATATCCAGCGAGAGGTCCCCCCGGAGGGGGGAGGGAATAAAAACATATCCAGCGAGAGGTCCCCCCGGAGGGGGGAGGGAATAAAAACATATCCAGCGAGAGGTCCCCCCGGAGGGGGGAGGGAATAAAAACATATCCAGCGAGAGGTCCCCCCGGAGGGGGGAGGGAAAAGGATCGGCGGGATTATGTTTCGCGCTCGATGACGCGATTGATGTGCCATTGTTGCGCAACGGACAACACAGTGTTGACGAACCAGTACAAAACGAGCCCGGCAGGAAAAAACGCAAAGAACACCGTCATCATAATCGGTAGTACGGCAGCGACCCTGGCCTGAATAGGGTCAGTCGGCGTTGGATTGAGTTTGTGCTGAAACACCATCGCCGCACCCATCAACACAGGCAGTATGAAAAACGGATCCCGTACCGACAAATCACTGATCCAACCGATCCACGGCGCCTGACGTAATTCGACACTCTCGATAAGCACCCAGTACAGGGCAAGAAATACCGGCATCTGGATCAGGATCGGCAAACACCCCGCCATCGGGTTGGCACCCTCGCGCTTGTACAACTCCATCATTGCCGTACTAAGTTGCTGACGGTCGTCCTTATACCGGTCCTGCAACGCCTTAAGACGCGGCTGCAGCTTACGCATTTTTGCCATCGACCGGCCGCTGGTCTCAGTCAGCTTGTAAAAAACGAGCTTGATCAGCACGGTCAACAGAACAATTGACCAACCCCAGTTGCCCACAAAGTTGTGAATTTTCTGTAGCAGCCAGAACAACGGCTCGGAAAAAATTGCCAAGAAACCATAGTCGACTGTTTTGGCCAGTTTCGGCCCGACCAGCTTGAGTTGTTCCTGAATCTTTGGCCCGACAAAAATGGTCTGATTAAAGTCAGCGGTTTGGCCCGCGGCGACTTGCCGCAACTCTCCAACAGCACTGAGCAGTGCAACGTCTCCAGTCTGCAGGCGGCTGCGGTATTGCACCTGCTCATCGGCCGGTGGAACGACTGCGGTGACGAAGTGGTGTTGGATCGAAGCGATCCAGCCCCCCGACAGGCGGCTCTCCACTGGACGCTTGCGCAAGTCCTTGAGATTCAGTTTTTCGTATTTTTCGCCATCAAAGATGACCGGGCCGGTGAACGAGTAGCTGTCCACGTCAAAAAACGATCGCTTGCGGGGTAACTGCTGCCGCTTGATCTGCGCGTACGCCGCACCCTGCCACGGTTGAGCCCCTGCGGTCAGGTGCTGTGTCATTTCGATTGCATAGCTGCCACGGCGGAAGGTATAGATCTTGCGCACGGCAACATCGCCGTCGCGCCAGGACACACTTACCTGTAATTCGTCCTGCCCGTCAGCCAGGCGGTAGCTTTTCTGGCGCGAACTAAACAGCGCGCGATGATCCGGGGCCGGTGAATTACTGCTGAGCAACCCCGACTGAAGAAAGTATTCACCGTTGTCGTCGGAATCGAGCAGGGTTATCACTTCGTCCGGGCGGTCCTTGCGCACCGGGTAGTCGAGTATTTGCACCGACACCAGGTCACCGCCAGCCGTGTCGATTTCCAGTGACATGACATCCGTGACGACCTGAATCCGCTCGCTGCGTGGTGCAGCCTGGACGTCTGGTGTAATTGTCGGTGCTTTATCTTCCGGCTGCTCACCAAGCAGTGGAACATCATCATCTGGTGGTGCGGCCGGCGGGCCGTCGTCCGGCGTCGCTTGTGTTGTGGTCTCAACGGTTCGTTTCGGCCCGTAGTCTTTGACCCACGCATCCCACAACAAGAAACAGATCAGGCCAAAACTGATCCACAACAGCAGCCGCGGATTATCCATACCTGTGTTCCACGTCGGGGACCGGATCGACTCCACCAGCATGCCATGGGTGGCAACGGGCGAGACGTTGCAGGCTCAGCCACCCACCACGCCACAGGCCGTGATGTATTAATGACTGTTCGGCGTAACTCGAACAGGTTGGATAGAAACGGCAGCGGGCACCGAGTAACGGGCTCACGGCCAGGCGATAAGCCCTGATTAAGAAGACAATGAGTGTCCGCATTTTTCGCGGATCCTTTCCCAGTGGGCCGCCAAGCTGCGGCTAATCTCAATTCGATTGCTTTGTTTTATACCGTGACGTGCGATGACGACAATGTCGGCACCCGGTAGCTCGTGCTGATCCAGTCTGAAACGCTCGCGTACCTGTCGTTTCAATCGATGTCTGCGCACAGCATTACCTGCAGCCTTGCGGGATACGACAAGTCCGAGACGGGGATGATTGTGTTCGCTAGTTCGGGCCAGCACGGTAAACAGCGCATCCGATGAACGTGTTGAACATTTTTTGAACACCCGGTCAAAATCTTCCCGGGACGTAAGGCGCAGACGATTAGAAAACGCGAAACGACGCACGTGCAACAACGGCCGTGCGGCGCAAGCCGCCGTCAGGGACTGAGCCGCTTGCGGCCTTTGGCTCGGCGGCGCGCCAGAATCTGACGGCCGGCCTTGGTTGCCATGCGTGCACGAAAACCGTGCGTGCGCTTGCGGTGCAGATTGCTGGGTTGAAAGGTGCGTTTCATTTTGCGGGCGCTCTCTTGTAACAATTCTTGCGACGCACTGCCGCAAAGAGCCGGAAAGGTTACGCGTGAGGCGCCAGCCGTGTCAACCATTTTCAGCCCGATCAGTGGCTGTGGAATCAGCTGGGGGACAGGTATACACTCGGTCCCCTTCCGCGTGATTCGTAATCACCACTTTTTTGGGGGCGTCAACTGGTGCAAGAGACTGTTTGGAGCCGTTGTGTACAACGGCTCGAAGACGAACTATCCGCGCAGCAATTCAACAAACTTGTGCGGCCTTTGCACGCGGTTGAAGAGGGTTCGATAGTCAAGTTGCTGGCGCCGAATCGCTTCATCGTCGACACCGTCAGCGAGCAGTTGCTCGAGCACATCTCAGAGGTTATCCGCGACGAAAGCGAACAGGACAACCCACAGGTCGTGCTGGAAGTGGCACGTCGTGCAGAACAACTCAATACGCCACAGACATTCACACCGGCACGGCCCGACGGACCGGCGCTAGGCAGTCGTCTCAACAGTTCCTTTACTTTCGACAAGTTTGTCGAAGGTAAGAGCAACCAGCTGGCGCGCGCCGCGGCGCGGCAAATCGCTGACAACCCGGGCGTAGCCTATAACCCGCTTTTTATCTATGGCGGAACGGGCCTGGGCAAGACCCATTTGATGCATGCGGTGGGCAACCAAATGATTGCCAGTGGCAACGGCGCAAGCGTCGCGTATGTCCATTCAGAGCGTTTTGTCGGCGACATGGTCAAGGCCCTGCGGCGCAACACAATTAACGAATTCAAACGTGCATACCGCAGTCTGGACGCACTACTGATCGATGACATCCAGTTTTTTGCTGGCAAGGAACGATCGCAGGAGGAATTCTTCCACACGTTTAATGCCCTCCTCGAAGGTCAGCAGCAAGTCATTCTCACTTGCGACCGTTATCCGAAAGAAGTTGATGGTCTGGAAGAGCGTTTGAAGTCGCGCTTTGGTTGGGGACTGACAGTATCTATCGAACCACCCGAACTGGAAACCTGTGTCGCGATTCTCAAGAGCAAGGCACTGACTATGGAAGTGCAGCTGCCGGACGAAGTAGCCTTCTTTGTAGCCAAGCGGGTGCGCTCAAATGTGCGCGAGCTCGAAGGTGCGCTGCGGCGCGTCGTTGCCAATGCGAGATTTACCGGTCAGACCATTACGCTGGATTTCGCCAAGGAGGCCTTGCGAGATCTACTGGCATTACAGGAAAAGCTGGTAACTATCGATAACATCAAGAAAACTGTGGCCGAGTATTACAAGATTCGAGTTGCCGATCTGCTGTCCAAACGGCGTAGCCGTTCGATTACCCGTCCCAGGCAAATTGCCATGGCCTTGTCAAAAGAACTGACTAACCATAGCCTGCCGGAGATTGGTGATGCTTTTGGCGGCAGGGACCACACCACGGTTTTGCATGCTTGTCGTAAAATACGGGAATTACGTGAGTCAGAACTGCGGGTTAGCGAAGATTACCGCAACCTGTTGAGAACCCTCAGCGGTTAGTGTGGATAGTTGGTGGATGAGCTAATGCTGCACAGTTCATCCACAGCCTGCGGGGGGGTGAAGCCCACTACGCAGGCAGGGTTTTATTGGGCATAAAGCTATAATTCAAAAGGGAATTATTAACTTTATCCCCAAAAAAAGACGTGCTAATTATTATAAGTTTATTAAATAGGAAACAATATTAATTACCGGGGGCGCAAATGAAATTCACCGCTCAGCGTGAAACGCTGTTACGGCCTCTCCAGGCAGTGGCTGGCGTTGTGGAGAGACGCCAGACGATGCCGATCCTGGCCAACTTTCTGCTGGTGGCAAAAGACAATCAGCTATCAGTAACGGCCACGGATCTGGAAGTGGAACTCGTTGCCACAACTGAACTGGATCTCGACACCGGCGGAGAGATTACTGTCCCCGGCCGCAAACTGCTGGACATTTGTCGTGCGTTGCCCGAAGGCGCCAAAGTCAGTGTTTCGACCACGGGTGATCGGCTGGTTGTGAAATCAGGTCGCAGTCGTTTTACGTTATCGACACTGGCTGCAAGCGACTTCCCGTCGGTCGAAGACATTCAACCGCAGCAAACGCTGAAACTGGCTCAACGCGACTGTAAGCGTTTGTTAGATAAGACACATTTTGCGATGGCCCATCAGGATGTTCGATACTATCTCAATGGTCTGCTGCTGGATGTGAGTGACGCCTGGGTCCGTGCAGTCGCCACAGACGGGCATCGGCTGGCGTTGTGTGAGATGCCACTGGATGGGCAGAAACCAACCGCACAACAAGTCATCGTGCCACGCAAGGGCGTGCTCGAGCTGCAGCGACTGCTAGGCGATGAGGGCGATATCGACATCGCAATCGGTAGCAATCATATCCGCATGCAGGTGGGGAGTATCCGATTTACATCGAAGCTGGTGGATGGTCGGTTCCCGGAATACGATCGGGTTATTCCCAGCAAACCGCGGTTTAACCTGGCGACCGACTGCGATGCCTTGAAACACGCGTTGCAGCGAGCGGCCATCTTGTCGAACGAGAAGTACCGAGGTATCCGTTTCGGACTAGCTGACAATCTGCTGCGCATCCAGGCCCACAACCCGGAACAGGAAGAAGCCGAAGAAGAACTGGAAGTGGAATACGACGGCGACGCTATAGAAATTGGCTTTAATGTCAATTACTTACTGGATGCTCTGGGCAGCGTCGAAGGCGATAAGGCCGAGATTTTGCTGACCGACACCAACAGCAGCTGTCTCATCCAGGAGCCGGGTATGGAGCACTGCAAATACGTGGTAATGCCGATGAGGCTCTAAGGCAGAGAATGCCCGGCAGCCTGGAAAAGCTGCAGGTCAACAACTTTCGTTGCCTGGAGCATGTCGAGCTGGAGCCGTCGCCGGGCACAAATCTGATTTTTGGTGAAAACGCCTCGGGCAAAACCAGTTTGCTCGAGGCGATTTTCGTTCTGGGCCGGGGCCGCTCCTTCCGAACCGCTCATCGGCAGCGGCTGATTCGCGACGGATCTACTGAATACGTGATTTTGGGTGATATTTCTGCCGGCGCCACCAGTCGTCGTATTGGTATTCGGGCGTCGCGGAAGGAGCAGGATATCCATATCGGTGGCCGCCCGGCTGCCAGTATTGCCGAGCTGGGTGATTGTCTGCCGGTGGAAGCGATTGACCCGGAAGTCCACAAACTCGTCGAGGAAGGGCCTGAGCGCCGGCGGCGCTTTCTGGACTGGGGAACGTTTCACGTGGATCAATCCTTTCTCACCGTCTGGCAGCGTTATCGCAAGGCGCTGCGACAGCGTAATGCGCTATTGCAGCAGCAGGCCCTATCACAGCTCAATGCCTGGGATGAAGAGCTGGTGTTGTCCGGGGAATCCCTGACTGCGATGCGCCGCCGCTTTCTCGACGCCCTCGCCGGCCCCGTAGCAGAGCTTGGCATGCAACTACTTGATTCTGAAATAAAAATTGGCTTTCGCCCTGGTTGGAACAGGGAAATCGGTCTTTCCGAGGCAATTGCCGGAAATCGAGAACGTGATAGCGCCATGGGTCGGACTCTGGCGGGCCCACATCGCGCTGAACTGGTTATCGAGTTGGATTCGGCCCGTGCCCGCGCCAGGGTCTCTCGCGGCCAACAGAAGCTGCTGGCCGCATGTCTGATCCTGGCGCAACTGAAGGTGCTGGCGACGTTGGGCCGGCCTCGTGCGGTGTTGTTGTTGGACGACCCGGGTGCCGAGCTCGATGACCGACGAGTGGGCGCCCTGCTGTCCGCCTTGGCTGATCTGGATGTTCAACTTTTCGTGACTGCGTTGGACCGAAAAAACCTGCCGGAAATAGCGGATCGAGTGTTTCACATGGAACAGTCTGTGCCTCGATTAATGCTACAATAAGCCCTTGATCCGGCCGGGTCTTTTTAGCCTGCGGTGTGGGTGGGTCCGGGCATGAAAACCAAGTTTTTCACAGACTAATTTTAGTGCGGGCAGGGTTAGCCCGCGCGCCGGGTTTTGGTCTTCGTAACCGGCACGAACAGGCGGATGCTGCGCTGCAGCATCAATAGTAAACAGCAGGCGCCAGTGGCCTGATCCAGGCGGTGGAATGAGCTACGACTCCAGCAATATCAAAGTCCTCAAGGGACTCGAGGCAGTCCGTAAACGTCCGGGTATGTACATTGGCGATACCGACGATGGCACCGGTTTGCATCACATGGTGTTCGAAGTTGTCGACAACTCGATCGATGAAGCCCTGGCCGGCCATTGCTCCGGTATAACGGCAACGATACACGCCGATGAGTCGATTTCTGTTGTAGACGATGGTCGGGGCATCCCGGTAGACGAGCATCCCGAAGAAAAACGCTCGGCAGCCGAAGTGATCATGACGGTCCTGCATGCCGGCGGTAAGTTTGATGACAATTCCTACAAAGTATCCGGGGGTTTGCACGGGGTTGGTGTTTCGGTCGTCAACGCCTTGTCTGAGCAACTGGAATTGACCATTTATCGGGAAGGCAAAGTCTGGTTCCAGGAATACAGCATGGGCGAGCCGAAGGGCCCGTTGACAGCTACCGGCGACACCGATCGCACCGGGACCATGATTCACTTCAAACCCAGTCAGGATGTTTTCACCAATACGCAGTACCACTACGACATTCTGGCGAAGCGGCTACGGGAATTGTCGTTTCTCAATTCCGGTGTGCGCATCGAGCTCGTCGATGAAAGAGAAGACAAGCGAGACGTTTTCGAATACCAGGGCGGTATCCGCGCGTTTGTCCAACACCTCAACCGCAACAAGACCCCCATCCATGAGACCGTGCTGCATTTCGTTACTACGCGCCACCAGGTACAGGTCGAGGTGGCACTGCAGTGGAACGACAGTTACCAGGAATCGATGTACTGCTACACCAACAACATTCCGCAAAAAGATGGCGGCACGCATTTGAGTGGTTTTCGTGCAGCGCTGACGCGCACGTTGAACAACTACATCGACAAAGAAGGCTTGGCGAAAAAAGAAAGGGTTTCGACCACCGGTGATGATGCGCGCGAGGGTATTACGGCGGTGTTGTCGGTAAAGGCGCCTGACCCGAAATTCTCGTCTCAGACGAAGGACAAGCTGGTGTCTTCGGAAGTGAAAGGCATTGTCGAAACCGCAGTCAGCGAACAGCTTGAAGGCTTCCTGCTCGAACATCCGCAGGAAGCACGCTCGGTTGTCGGCAAGATTGTTGATGCCGCCCGTGCACGCGAAGCGGCGCGCAAGGCTCGCGAGATGACCCGTCGCAAGGGCGCACTGGACATCGCCGGTCTGCCCGGAAAGTTGGCCGATTGCCAGGAACGCGACCCGGCCCTGTCCGAGTTGTATCTGGTAGAGGGTGATTCGGCCGGTGGCTCAGCCAAACAGGGTCGTGACCGCAGAACACAGGCAATACTGCCGCTGCGTGGCAAGATCCTGAATGTCGAGCGCGCGCGTTTCGACAAGATGCTGGCATCGACCGAGGTGGGCACGCTGATCACGGCGCTGGGTTGTGGTATCGGCCGGGAGGATTTTGATGCCGACAAGCTGCGTTACCACCGCATCATCATCATGACCGATGCTGACGTAGACGGTTCCCACATTCGCACATTGTTGCTGACGTTTTTTTATCGGCAGATGCACGAACTGATCGAACGTGGTCACGTGTACATCGCGCAGCCGCCGTTGTACAAAATCAAGAAAGGGCGGCAGGAGCATTACGTCAAGGACGACGCCGAACTGAATGCCTACCTGCTGACCCTCGCGCTCGACGGCGCAGCATTACACGTCAGCGCCGAGGCGCCACCGTTGCGCGGACCCGGTCTGGAATCGCTCGCGCGAAAATACATGGAAGTCGATGCCATCATCGAGCGGTGGTCGCGCCGATACGATGAGCGTCTCCTGCGCCAATTGTTGTATCTACCGCGGGTTAACGCCGAGCAACTCGCCGATCAGGATTGGATGCAGCGCTGGACCCTGCAACTCGCAGACCGACTCGAGAGCAACGGCAACGCCTCGGCGAATTACCAAACCAGTCTGGAATGGATCGATTCGAGTTTTCACATCCAACTCAATCGCCGTTATCACGGTGTGGTCATCGAAAGAAAGATTCAAAAAGAATTCTTTGAGTCAGCTGAGTATCTGCGAATTGCTGAGCTGGCCGACGAACTGACAGACTTGATCGGTGACGGGGCGTACATGAACCGTGGCGAACAACGTCAAGACGTTGCCAGTTTCGCTGAAGCCATGGAATGGCTGATGCTACAAGCGCGCAAGGGTCAGACGATTCAGCGCTACAAAGGCCTCGGCGAGATGAATCCCAAGCAACTTTGGGACACGACAATGGACCCTGACGTGCGACGCATGATGCAGGTGCGTATCGAAGATGCTTTCGCCGCCGATGAAATCTTTACTACGCTCATGGGCGATCAGGTCGATCCGCGACGTGAGTTTATCGAACGCAATGCGCTGATGGTGGCCAATCTCGACGTGTAGCCCGGGCGATCTGGGCAAGAAAGGCTGTTCGACTTCCTCCTTAAAGGGCGACTCCGATTGACCTGACCTGACCGGTCCGATCAGGTATCCGATTATGTCAAATTAACATTACATTTCTTGTACTTCTAAGTGCAAATATCCTATATTGCATGTATGGATACAAGAAAGGCGGCTATCATTGCTGACGTCCGTAGTTCCCGTAAAATCAAGGACTTCGTCGCGCTCCGCGATCGCAAACTGGCTTGGGCCTCATCCAAGCACCTGTCGCTGGGTCTGATCCAGGCGCCCTATGCGGTGACGGTCTGGGACGAGTTTCAAACCCTGACCGGTCGAGCGCGCGACGTCCCGCGGATTCTTTTCGACCTCCACCACCTGTTTCAACCTTTGTCGTTGTGGATCGGAATCGGAATTGGCGAGGTAACCGGGTTGCCGGCCGCCACCGGCGGCAGGAGCTTGAGCGATGTTGCCGGCGGCGAGGCTTTTCTGTTGGCGCGCGACAGCATCAACCGGATAAAGGAACGACGCACAAAATATTTGCGTATGACGGCATTCAAATCTGCCGATTTGGAACGCGATGAATTGCTCGGGCACGTGTATGGGCTGCACGACACATTGCTGCTGCAGATCACGCCATCGCAATGGCGCACAATCGATGCGCTACTTGAGACTGGGCAGCAGGATGAGGCAGCGCAGAAACTGGGCATCAGCCCATCGACGGTCTCACGAAATTTACGGCGCGCACATTACTGGCAACTGTTGGAAACCCAGGACATGGCGGCGAAGCTGTTGAGTTCCACGACGTGAAGTCGGCGCAAAAATTACTCTATTGCCCGCTTTACACCTGGAAGCTGTCGGCCGAGGGCCAGAATCTCAACCGGCTGGACGCGCCGAAGCAGTCGTTCGTCTCAGTGACGGCTCTTGGGACCACTTGCCATCCGCCTCAAACGCCGGAACTAGCGTAAACACACCTTCAATCTGGCGGTCTGTGTGTATGAGCGACATGCGAGTAGATTGAGTCACTAGAGCCGACCATCGGGCCAGGTGCCCGCGAAGTTCATAGTCTTTAATGAATCGGAGGTCGCCACCGCGAACCAGTTCTGGTCATTGACGTGTTTTGTGATGCGTCTAAGTAGCATAATTATTAATGGTTAGAATCCTGAATACAAAAAATCAAGTGAAGATTGACCCAAATCACTCAATCTAATATGTATCAACGTCCGTCTCTCATTTCATCTAACTCTTCTTCAATTTTTACTAATGTAGTATCCATATATTCAGCGATGCGAGTATTCCAATCCATCATTTCGAAAAGAGCTCCACGTACAAAAGATATTGATGCGATAAATTTCGAATCACTGCAAAGAGTATCGAGGCTATAAGAAGTCACATTTGAAAATTTGAAATCTTCATCGCCCCAAAATTTTTCAGTCATTTTAGTAGCGTCATTAAGGTTAGTTAGTTTAAACCTAATACTTTGACTAACATATCCTAAATGCGGACTTAATCGAGCTATTATTTGTGGTTCAACGCGTTCTTGATAAAAAATCTGTTTCTCAAGTTGTGAAAGTCCGTCACGAATATTTATATTTCCTATGATGCCTAAGCGACCTGTCGACTTCATTTCTTCAATCGTTGAAGTGTTAAGATAGGCCAGTTCAAATTTACCTAAATTATACAAGCCTTCAGCAAAATCGTCCTTCTCGTCATCTGCAATCTCGCATTTATCCAAACTATCAATGACCAGGTTTAGATGGTCAATTTGTGCTAACCAATCTGTGGTCACACGTTTGGTGTGATTCCTTGATTCTTCTACGTCATCTCTTAATCGCTCGAGATATTCCTGCTCCAATGATTGCTCAACGCGTTGAGCATTCCAGTCATTAACTTGAAGACCAATAAACACACCGACAACCACAAGAAAAAAGTCGAGAGCAACTGCAAACCAGTTCTGGTCTTTAACGTGTTTTGTGACGGAGCGCAGCAGCATTATTTTGTCTCCTCAATGGCGGCGATCAGGTCTTGCGCTTGAGCGGCGAACTCTTTCAAGGCTTCAATTTGAAGGGCGCCGTAAATTGAAAGGTCGATAACTCTGACGCGAATTGCATGTCGTTTCGGACAATTTCTATAAGCTCTTCCAGTGAGGTTTGGCCAAAACCACTTCCCAGGCAGTTCTGGGACGAAAAGATTCTATCTCGGATAGCTGTATGTGATTTGGCCGTATCCGAGATCTCCTCTGCGCGCGCGTAATAGGCCTGTATTTGGGTGGCAAGATCATCCATTTTGATAAGCTGTAAATCGCCTGAGCTGATGAGTGTTTCATAGCCGCCCCGGTTTCCATCAAGTGTGGAGAGCCAGATGATGGCCGTGTTGGCTTCCTCTGGCAGTTTGCTTTGGATGGTTAGGCGCAGGCCGAATAGTATCAGGCAACGGGATCGAGAACGTCCGCTTGTGGCCGGATGCCGCCCCGTGGGCGCCGCGAATTGTGAGCTAGTGAGCTAGTGAGCGTCCGCACTTGGCAAAAGCAGACGAGCAGGGCGAGGATCCGAATCGGACACAGTCTAACGATCGGGTGCCGGCTATCACTGGTAGCTGGTACTGATCTGCCGCATTGTTTTCTCGATCCAGGCCTGTGCATCATCGTTGATGTCTTTTGCTTCGCGCCCCTCTGTTTCTATGGGCGGACCGACTACCAGGCTGACCGTACCGGGACGTTTCAGCAGACCTCGTTGCGGCCAATAGTCCTCTGCATTATGGGCAACTGGGACGATTCGCCGTTTGGATTGCAGCGCCAGTAAGGCACCACTCAATCCATAGCGACGCGTTGAGCCCGGTGGCATGCGTGTGCCCTCAGGGAAAATCATGACCCACAGTCCCTTGCTGATGCTCTCGGTGCCCTTCGCGATCACTTGCTTTACTGCCGACTGATGCGCACTACGGTCTATGGCAATCGGCCGTAGTGCGGCCAACGCCCAGCCAAACAGCGGTATCCAATATAGTTCTCGTTTGACGACCCAGGTTTGCTGCGGAAAGACTTTCAGTTCAGCCAGAGTCTCCCAGACGGAACTGTGTTTAAGATAAACGACACAGTTTTCTTCTGGAATATTCTCCTGCCCACTCACCGTAAAACGCAGACCACAGAGCACCCGAACCAGCCAGAACCCGATTCCGACCCAGGCCATAGCGCCGCGATAAGAAGCCGAGCGCCCGAACGGCGCGGCCAGAATGACCCAAACCGCGCAGGGCAGCATACAGAGAAACAGTAGTACCGTGAAAATCAATGAGAGCAAGTATTGCATTTGCTTACTCTTCGGCAAGCAGGGCCGAAACCGCTGCTGCAAGGTCGCCATAAACTTCAACCTCACCATCCTTGTAGTGCTCTCGCAATTCGCGGCGGCCATTTCCGGTTCGCACCAGTATCGGTCTGGCGCCAACGGCTTCGGCGGCCTGCAGATCGCGTTCGGAATCGCCAATCACTGGCACATCGGTCATGTCCACGCCAAACCGTGCCGCGATCTCGTGCAGCAGTCCCGGCTTGGGCTTGCGGCAGTCGCAATCATCATCCGGGGTATGCGGGCAGAAATAAAAGCCGGCAATGTGACCACCGAACGATTCGATTTCACTCTGCATCTTGGCGTGTATTTCATGCAGATCAACGATGGTAAAAAGACCGCGTCCAATACCAGACTGGTTACTGGCCACGCATACCGTCCAGCCGGCATGACAAAGTTGCGCTATAGCCTCCAGGCTGTGTGGGAGCGCCTTCCACTCGGCAGCAGACTTGATGTAGTTCGCAGAGTCCCGGTTTATGGTCCCGTCACGGTCCAGTACCACAAGTTTTAGATCGCGTGACGCGCTCATCCGACCTGTATGCGCGAAAGATCTGCGGTATGCAGAAACAAACGCCGAAGTTGGCTTAGCAATGCGAGCCTGTTGCGACGCAGCCCCTCGTCGTCTGCCATTACCAGCACATCGTCAAAGAACTGATCGACCGCCGGGCGTAGTGTCGCAAGCTGGCTTAATACCTGCGTGTAATCGCGCTGCTTCAGCAACGGCATAACTTCTTCCTGCATTTGAGCGACTTGCTGATATAGTTTCTTTTCCGCCTCGTCCACCAGCGCCTCGACCCGCGGTTGTTCCGGGATTTTGTCTTCGGCGCTACGTAAAATATTGGCAATGCGTTTGTTGGCTGCGGCAAGGGCTTGCGCTGCATCGAGACCGGCAAATTCCTGCACTGCCAACAGACGTTGATGAAAATCCAGCGGGCTGCGCGGTTGCCGCGCAGCTACAGCGTCGAACATTTGTGCGGTTATTCCCGCCTTTTCGTTATCCAGGTAATAGGCGCGCAAACGTTCCAGCAGATAGGCATAGATATCATCGACCAGTGAGGCTTTCTTTTCGTTCACTGGCTGCAACTTCACCGCGGTGTCGATGATCGCTGTCAGGTCGACGTCCTTTTCTTTCTCGATGAGAATCCGCAAGATACCCAGACCGCTACGCCGCAAACCGAATGGATCACGCGTGCCGGTGGGGCGTTGGTCAATCGCAAAAATGCCCGCGATGGTGTCGAGCTTTTCTGCGACGGCCAGGACACTGCCGGTATCGGTAGCTGGCAGCGAATCGCCGGCAAAGCGTGGCAAATATTGTTCCTCCAGGGCCGCAGCCACGTCCGCCGCCTCGTTGTCATGTGTCGCGTAGTAGCGCCCCATGGTTCCCTGCAACCCCGGGAATTCACCCACCATTTCGCTAAGCAGATCGCATTTAGCCAGACGTGCAGCACGCGCGGCGGTTTTGCTGTCGACGCCCAACGCTGTGGCCAATACCGTTGCGAGTTTTTCAACCCTGGCAGACTTGTCAGCAAGTGTTCCCAGTTTTTTCTGGAACACTACACCAGCCAGTGCCTCAACGCGGTCTGCCAGTGGTGTCTTGCAATCGTTGTCCCAGAAGAACGCGGCGTCGGCCAACCGCGGTCTGACTACACGCTCGTTACCGGTACGAACTTGTTCAATGTCATGACTGTCGATGTTGCTGACCGTAATAAACGTCGGCAGGAGGTTTTTCTTGCCACGCACCGCGAAATAGCGCTGGTGTGCTTGTAGCGTTTCTATCAGAACTTCTTCAGGTAACATGAGAAAACGCTCGTCGAAGCTAGCAGTAACTGCGACCGGCCATTCCACCAATGACGTGACTTCATCGAGTAATGCATCATCGGCTACGACGGTGCCACCAGCTTTTTTGGCCGCGAGATCGATGTCTTTGCGGATGATTGCCCGGCGCTCATTAAAGTTGGCGATCACATGACCGCGTTCTGCAAGGAGTTTTTCGTATGCCGCTGGTGAGGAAAGCGGCAGCGCTTCGGGCGCATGAAATCGATGACCATAGGTCCGGTTACCACTATAAATATCAAACAGGCTGGCGGGTACGACTTGGTCATCGAGCATCATCACTACCCAATGTACGGGACGCACGAATTCCGCTTCACGCGCGCCCCAGCGCATGCGCTTCGGAATCGGTAATTTATCGAGCGCTGTCGAAACTATGTCTGGTAACAACTCAGCCGTAGCCTTACCGACTTCAGTGCCGCGATGCGCCAGCCAGGTTCCCTTGTCTGTCTCAATCTGTTGCAGGCCATCGACGGTCACGCCGCATTTTTCGGCAAAAGCCTGTGCGGCGCGGGTCGGGTTACCATCGGCATCAAACGCAATCTTGGCCGGTGGTCCACGCAACTCAATTTCGCGATCAGGTTGGCGCGAGAGCAGCGACTCGATCCGCACGGCCAGACGGCGGGGTGTGGCATAAAGCGACACCTTACCGTGCGCCAGTCCGGCCTCACGCAGGCCGTCGCTTATGGTTTGTCCGAATTCCTGAGACAGTCTGCTTAGCGCCCGGGGCGGAAGCTCTTCGGTGCCGATCTCGACCAGAAAATCCTGTGTGTCGCTCATGCCAGGACGCGTCTGTCAGGCCGCGTCGGGCTGTAGAGGGAAACCCAGCGACTTGCGACTGGCGTAGTAGGACTCGGCGATTGCTTTGGACATGCTTCGCACTCGCAGAATAAATCGCTGACGTTCGGTTACTGAGATTGCGTGTCTCGCATCGAGCAAATTGAATGCATGTGACGCCAGCATGACCTGCTCGTAGGCGGGTAACGCCAGCTCTGCCTCGATCAACTTTTTAAACTCACGCTCGCAGGTGTCGAACGACGCAAAGAGACTGTCCACGTCCGCATGATTAAAATTGTACGCGGACATCTCGACTTCGTTTTGATGGAAAATATCGCCATAGGTGACGGTGCCCTGTGGCCCCTCGGTCCATACCAGGTCAAAAATGCTTTCTTTGGATTGCAAGTACATAGCTAGTCTTTCAAGCCCGTATGTGAGTTCACCGGTAACTGGCCTGCAATCCAGTCCACCAACCTGCTGGAAATAAGTGAACTGCGTTACTTCCATGCCATTGAGCCAGACTTCCCAGCCCAGGCCCCACGCGCCGAGGGTTGGTGACTCCCAGTTATCCTCAACAAAGCGAACGTCGTGCGTGAGAGTGTCAAAACCCAGCGCACGCAGCGACCCGAGGTAAACATCCTGAATGTCGTCTGGCGAAGGTTTCAACACGACCTGGTATTGATAGTAGTGCTGCAGGCGAAACGGATTTTCACCATAACGGCCGTCAGTGGGACGTCGGCATGCCTGGACATACGCGGCCCGCCACGGTTCGGGGCCGATGGCCCGCAGGAATGTGGCGGGATGAAACGTGCCGGCACCCATAGGCATATCGTAGGGCTGCATCAGCACACAGCCATGTTCGGCCCAATACAAAGCCAGCGCATCAACCAGCGCCTGGAAGGTTTGGGGTGATTTTGTCGTCTGATTCATCGCCGCGGCGAGTATAACGTGAGGACTCAGGCACTTACTAACTACACCGCGTCACGATGGTGCGCCTCACCGGCGGCGGCGCACTAACGCAGTGCGGCGGGACCGGCGCAGAAGAGCCGATTTGCAGGTATTCTGCGTCCCGGAGAACTGGCATGGAACCTGCAAACACGGCTGGTATCAACCGGCACTTCGGCCGGATGGACCGTTGTGTTGTTTCCTATTTGAACTAACGGGGAGGACCGACTGATGAAACCCGCTGATGTGCTCGAGTTAATCAAGAAAAAGGAAGTCACCTTTGTAGATCTGCGCTTCACCGACACACGGGGCAAAGAACAACATGTCACAGTGCCGGCCAGCCAGGTCGACGACGACTTCTTTGAAGAAGGCAAGATGTTCGATGGCTCCTCGATTTCGGGTTGGAAAGGCATCCAGGAATCGGACATGATCTTGATGCCGGAAGCATCAACCGGTGTGCTGGACGCATTCCCGCAGGAAGAAACAATAATTCTTCGATGCGACGTGATTGAGCCTTCGACGATGCAAGGCTACGAACGCGATCCACGTTCGCTGGCAAAACGTGCCGAAGCGTATTTGAAATCTACCGGCGTCGCCGATGCCGCCTATTTCGGTCCCGAGAACGAGTTCTTCGTATTCGACGATGTTCGTTGGGGTAACGACATGAGCGGTTCGTTCTACAAGATCGATTCGCAGGAGGCTGGTTGGAACTCCAACAAAGTCTACGAGGACGGCAACTTTGGGCATCGTCCGAGTGTTAAGGGAGGTTACTTCCCGGTTCCGCCAGTTGACTCCCTGCACGACCTGCGCTCCGAAATGTGCCGTGTCCTGGATGAGATGGGCCTGAAAACGGAAGTACATCATCACGAAGTCGCAACCGCTGGCCAGTGCGAAATCGGCGTGCTGTTTAATACGCTGGTGAAAAAAGCGGACGAAGTACAGACGCTCAAGTATGTCGTTATGAATGTCGCGCATCATTTTGGCAAGACCGCAACGTTTATGCCAAAACCTGTGGTCGGCGATAACGGCAACGGTATGCATGTGCATCAGTCACTGTCCAAGGGCGGCAAGAATCTTTTTAGTGGCGACGAATACGGTGGACTTTCCGAGACCGCGCTCTACTACATCGGTGGCGTTCTAAAGCACGCTCGTGCCATCAACGCGTTCGCTAACGCGAGCACCAACAGTTACAAACGTCTGGTGCCCGGTTTCGAGGCGCCGGTATTCCTGGCCTACTCCGCACGCAATCGTTCGGCATCCATTCGGATTCCGCACGTCCCCAACCCTAATGCAAGACGAATCGAAGTGCGCTTCCCCGACTCGACCGGGAATCCATATTTTGCCTTCACCGCCATGCTAATGGCGGGTCTCGATGGTATTCAGAATCGAATTCATCCCGGCGATGCTATGGACAAGGATTTGTATAACTTGCCGCCTGAAGAGACCTACGACATTCCCGAAGTGTGTTTCTCATTCGACGAGGCGCTGGCGGCGCTCGATGCTGATCGCGCATTTTTGACTGCTGGCGGTGTATTCACCGACGATGTGATTGACGCCTATATCGAGCTTAAAAGCGAAGAAGTCACGCGCCTACGCATGACCACCCACCCGGTTGAGTTCGATATGTACTACAGCCTTTGAGTGGGAAAAAAAGACCGAAGCGGTCTCATAAGGCCGCTTTATCAGGTGGCTACTGTGACCCATATGCTGGTTACTGCCCCCCCGTATCGGCTATTCTTGGAGGTTATGCGGATTACTCTATTAATATGCATGATGATTGCTGCCAGCACCTTGTTGGCTGGCACGACACTGTATCGTTGGGTCGATGAGCAGGGACGCGTGCATTACTCGGATCAGCCACAGCCAAACGCGGATGAAATCGAGGTTGTCGATCCGATGAGCTTTGATCCCGGCACCAGAGAGCAGGCATCGCCACCAGTACAGGAGCCAAAGCCCGAACTGTCTGCCGATAAAGCTCCCGCCACATACAACTTTGTCGGCATTACGGCACCTACGCCAGATCAGGTCTTGTGGAACATCGGGGGTGTGTTGTCGGTGAACGTCGCAGTGCAACCCAGTTTAGTTTTCGGTCATCGCATCGTTGTCAAATATGACGATGAGGAAATAGACGATTGGCCATCAAATTCCAAGAAGCACGAGATTCGAAATGTGTTTCGTGGTACCCACACAGTATCGGTAAGCGTCACCGATCGAAGCGGTGAGGAAGTTGCAACGGGCACGCCCGTAACTTTTTATGTGAAGCAGACGTCCGTATTGAACTGATCGCATTTTGCTCCATGTCTTCCGGACCACCCGACCGATATGACAACCCGGCGGAGTTATCGTCCGTCATCGATGCTCTGTCCACCGCAATCGTTGTTTTGGACGCCCAGCTCACGATCAGACACCTTAATACCGCGGCTGAGTCCCTGCTAGGCGTTAGCAATGCGCGAGCCAAAGGCGGTAATACGACAGAGCGTTTTCCCGGTAACGATGATTACGAAGCAGAATTACGGCGAGTACTGGCCGACGGCAATCCATCGGTGCGTCGGGAAATGACGTTGCACATCGCCCCCGGAGAGACTCGCATCGTCGATTGCAGGGTGAGCCTGATGGAGCGCGCCGAAGGCAGAGAGTTGCTGGTGGAAATGCTGGATGCGGAACCTCGACTGCATATCAATCGAGAGATAGCGTTGCTGGCACAACAGAGCGTAAGTCGAAATATCAGTCGCCAGTTGGCGCATGAAATCAAGAACCCCTTAAGTGGGCTGCGTGGCGCGGCGCAGTTATTGCAACGTGAACTCGATAGCGCCGAGCTGCAGGAATATACACACGTAATCATCTCGGAGGCAGACAGGCTGGCAAAGCTCGTCGATTCGATGTTGGGTCCACATCAACCGGTAAAAAAGCGGGCGATAAACGTGCATCAAATAGTGGATCGTGTACACAAATTGCTTATCGCTGAGGCCAGCCCCAGTATCAACATTATTGAGGACTACGACCCCAGCTTGCCTGATCTCTCGCTCGATGCCGACCTGATTACCCAGGCTCTATTGAATATTGGCCGCAATGCTATTCAGATTTTGAATGCTGGTGGTACGTTGCGTTTGCGCACGCGTGCCGAGACCCAGTACCAGTTGCGTGGAAAGCGGCATCCGCTGGTGGCGCGCATCGACTTTGAAGACGACGGTCCCGGCGTGGCAGAGGAGGTGCGTGAAACACTGTTCTATCCTCTGATAACAGCTCGCACGGGCGGCACCGGTTTGGGTCTTGCGCTCGCGCAGGATCTGATCAATCGGCATGAAGGACTGATTCAGTTGCGTAGCGCGAGCGCGCCTACGATATTTAGCATCTATCTGCCTGCCTGAGCACGCCGAATATGAAAGACGGTAAAACACATGTCTGGTTGATTGATGATGATCGATCGATTCGATGGGTGCTGGAACAAGCACTGGAGCGGGCGTCGATGACGACGACCAGTTTCGAAAATGGCCAGACGGCATTGGCATCACTGGACACGGAGTTACCGGATGTAGTGATCACTGACATTCGAATGCCGCAAGTCGACGGTCTGAGCGTGTTGGAGGCATTACGTGCCCGTCACGAATACCTGCCGGTCATTGTTATTACCGCGCACAGCGATCTGGACAGCGCGGTTCAGGCTTACAAAGGCGGTGCTTTCGAATATTTGCCGAAGCCTTTTGACGTAGACGATGCGGTCTCGCTGGTGCAGCGTGCAGCAACGTCGAAGAAAGCGCGACCAGAAGAGCCAGCCGCAGTGCAGATTCCGGGAATGATCGGTCGGGCGCCGGCGATGCAAGGCGTGTATCGTGCCATCGGGCGACTGGCCAGTTCCAGTATGAACGTGCTCGTTACCGGAGAGTCCGGAACGGGTAAGGAACTTGTAGCTCGTGCATTGCACGATAATAGTCCTCGCAGTAGCGGTCCGTTTGTGGCGCTGAACATATCGGCTATACCGGGCGAGTTACTCGAATCTGAATTGTTTGGACACGAAAAGGGCGCGTTTACCGGCGCCGACGTGCAGCGCGATGGCCGCTTTGAACAAGCCGATGGCGGTACTTTGTTTCTGGATGAAATTGGCGATATGCCGGCCGGACTGCAAACCCGTCTGTTGCGCGTGTTGGCTGAAAACGAGTTCTATCGTGTCGGTGGCAAGAATCCGATCAAGACCGATGTAAGGGTAATTGCCGCGACACACCACGACCTGAATCGGCGCGTAGAGGAAGGAGCCTTTCGCGAGGATCTGTACCACCGGTTAAATGTCATTGATATAAATGTTCCGCCATTGCGTGTGCGACGTACCGACATCGAGTTGTTGCTGAGGCACTATCTGGCTGAAGCGGCCCGCGAACTGGGCACGGCATCAAAAACACTGAGTGACGGCGCACGGCGTATTCTTGTCGCCTTCGAGTGGCCTGGCAATGTACGGCAGCTTGTCAACACGTGTCGGCGACTGACCGCACTTGCTCCGGGCAACGAAATTCAAACCGCCGATATACCTTCGGAGTTTGGCGGTCCACAGGCTGCCGCGGATTTCAGTAGCTGGTCAGGCCAGCTGGCCGTGTGGGCAGAGCAGCGTCTCGCGCAAGGCGAGACCGCGTTGGTCGCAAAACTGCTGCCGGAGTTTGAGCGCACGCTGATAGAGGCGGCGTTGAGTGCCGCCGAAGGTCGCCGTCAAAGGGCTGCAGAGTTGCTGGGCTGGGGCCGTAATACGCTAACCCGAAAGATCCGCGAGCTGGGTATGGAATAAGCCCTTGCCGCCGCGTGGACAGGCAAAGATACTGCGTTCATGAATCAAGCTGTCATAGTCGCAACAGCAGTACTCGCTTTCCTCGTTTTGGCGATTTCTTGCATGCGCTCGCACGGCCCGGCGATCGAAGCGGAATTGCATGCCAGAGCCATCGCAGCGATCGAGAACGCCGGCATGAGCTGGGTCCAGCTCAGTGCGGATGGTCGGACTGTCACCATGAACGGTGTCGCGCCTAACGCTGCCATGCGGCACGAAGCAGCGGAACTTCTAACCGCTGTCCGCGGTATACGCAGCATCGATAACGAAATGCAAGTACCGGATGAAGATTTAAGTCCGGTCGCGGTCAATGATGTCTACGAGACTCGGCTGGAAGTCACTCCGGGTTCTGTACGTTTCACAGGTTTTGCTCCTGACGAGGAGACGCGTGAAGTGCTGGTCAACCGGACACGCGAGTTGTTCCCAAAGCGGCGCGTACAAGATGAGATGGCAATTCGAAAGGAAGCGCCGGATAACTGGCTGGACGCGATGACAAATTTGCAACGACGATTCACAACCTATGCCTCCGCTGAGGCTGTGATCCGTGATAACCGCCTCAACGTCGTTGGTACCGTTGCACCGGGCCGTGATGGAGAAACAAAACTACTGGCTTCACGCATGCCGGCGAACTTCATGACAGAGATCAATCTGGGTGTTGCGCCGACGGAGTCAGCGCAGCAATGTCAGCGACGGTTGGATGAATTGATGCAGGAAAAGATAAACTTCGAAGAAGCGAGCGAGGTGATAGAAGTGCGTAGTTTTCAACTACTCGATCAACTCGTGGATAGAATCCGCGGTTGTGGTGGGCTACGCATCGAGGTTTCCGGCCACACCGATTCCGAGGGCCTGGTCATGAAAAACCTGGAACTGAGTCAGCGCCGCGCGGAAGCCATTGTCGAGTATCTGGTCGGCGCAGGAATCGATGCCGACCAGCTTATTCCATGGGGTTACGGCGAGTCACAGCCAATCGCAGACAATTCGACGAATGCAGGCCGAGCGGAGAATCGTCGAATCGAGTTTCATGCTCTGAATTAGTTATGACTTTTTTACTCACACAAATATTTCTGTGTTTGTTGGCCGCTGTCCTGATAGGCGCGGTGGCAGGCTGGTTTTTCCGGCAAGATATTGCGCGTCGGCGGGAGGTGGTTATTCGGGACAATTACAAGAGTCAGCTGAGACATATTGAGATCGAACGCGATCGAAGCGTGCAAAACTTGTCCGGCAAAATTGAAAAACTGAAACAATCGGCAGCGCAGTCAGTAGAGACTGATAACGGCACTGTTTCGAGCGACTACGAAAGGTTGATCGAGAAACAGGAAGAACGAGTCGTAGAGCGCGAGCAGGCGATCAGTGAACTACGGTCGGAAATACAATCCTTGCGAAGCGGGATATCTCAGGCTAACGCAGCAGCAGCCGCGCGCGAAAACGGGCTGCGTTTGGAGCATGAACGGGAAATCGCCAAACTAAAGAGCGAGGATACGCAACCGGGCGACCGCAATTTGACTGAGCAAACGTCTCGTGTTCATCAATTGGAAGTGGATATTCAGTCTCGTGACGACAGCATTGCCGTGTTGCGCGACGATTTGGCGGAGCTGAATCAACAGACAGGTGGCGGAAGAGGGCTGCAGGACCAGGAGCTTCGGGCGGCAATGAACGAGTCGCTTAGCTGGCAGGAAAAATACGAGAACACGGTCGCCGATCTGGCCGAGATGGAGAGTCAGCTCAACGAGTATGAACAGCGGTCGGGCAAAGACCTTAAACCGGACACAGCAGACAGAACATCAAGAAAAAAAGGGGACGACAGAATTGCATCACTGGCGGCTGACGCAAACCAGAGCAAAGATAGTTTGCAGGAGATCAAGGGAATTGGCCCGGTTCTCGAACATGAGCTCAATCAGTACGGTATCTACCGGTTTCAACAGATCGCCGAGTTCGACGCCAGCGACGTGGCACGTTTGGCCGCCAGGATTGGCCGATTTTCCAGTCGGATTGACACTGATAACTGGGTCGAGCAGGCGACCGTTCTGTACAAAAAATACTACGGCTGAGATTTCAGAGAAAAAGAAAGGGCGCCCGTCAGAGGTCGGGCGCCCGCCCGCAAAAATATGTCGAAAATGCGCGCCGTCGCGCCAGCGGGCTAACGGGGGTTGACCTTTAAGCTGTAGAGGCCAGCCTCACAGTTTCCGTTTGCGAACATGGGTAGGTGGCAATAATTTTCTTTAGGGCTTCGTGCGAGTCTGCGTACTCTCCAAGCACTTCCTTTGGAATGTCTTGACCGCTATCGTCATAGCGAATCATCGCCGCCACTGCAGCCTCACAACGGTCCTGTGCCGCTGCGACAACTTCCAGGAACTGCCAGTAGAGTTGCTCGAACTCGTTCATGCGCGGACCCCTGCCACCCTGATTCTAAAGATAGCCAACACAATCCCTATATCTTGGGATCGGTTGTGAAGTCTAGCACAAAATATAGTGTTCTAGACTTATGTTAAAGTAAGAATTATTGCAGCGCAGCAAGCAAAGAGAGCCTGCCCCCAATCAGCCAGCCAGGCAGTTTTCCGGATCGGGGGTAATGTCGTCGTAGCGCAGGGAACCGACGATTTGTTCGATTGAAGCCTTGCCGTGGCGCTGCAGGTAGTCAGCCAGTCCGTAGTTGATTTTGATGCAAGCCAACGGATCGTAAAACAAAGCGGTACCCACACCGACGGTTTGTGAGCCTGCGATGATAAATTCGAGTGCATCGTTGGCGCTGGTGATTCCACCCTGCCCGATGATTGCCACATTGTGTGATCGCGCGACATCGTAGACCTGGTGTACTTTCAATAACGCGATGGGTTTGATGGCCGGACCGGACAAACCACCCTGCACGTTGCCAATTACCGGCTGCCGGGATTCAACATTGATAGCCATGCCCATGATCGTGTTGATCACTGCCAACGCATCGGTGCCGGCATCGATACAGCGACGGGCATTCTCGGCGATATCGGTCTGGTTGGGCGACAGTTTCGTAATGAGTGGTTTGTCAGTTACTGCCCGACAAGCGGCGACGACACGCCCCGACATTTCAGGATGGTTACCGAATGCAACACCGCCTTCTTTGATATTCGGGCAGGATATATTTATCTCTATCGCATCGATCGGCGAATCGTTGAATCGACGGGTGACTTCGACGTAATCCTCTATAGTTGATCCGCATACGTTCGCGATAAAACGGGTCTCGGAAAAATCCAATGCCGGAAGAATCTGGTTGATAACCGCGTCCACCCCAGGATTCTGCAGACCAATGGCATTGAGCATACCCATTGGTGTTTCCCAGAGGCGATGGGGCGGATTACCCAGTCTCGGTTCCAGCGTTGTGCCTTTGAGTACGATGGCACCAACTTGCCGGTTGGAGTAGCCCTCTACGCGCGTGTATTCTTCGCCAAATCCAACACAACCGGATAACAACACGATGGGCGAAGCCAATTCCAGGCCGCAGAACTCAACCTTCAACGACGCCGGGGGCAGAGTAGCGTCGACGTCGTTCAAACTGTCATACCCAAACGCAGCTGCATGCCATCTATGTTACACGTAATCCTTTACGAGCCGGAGATTCCGCCCAATACGGGAAATGTCATACGTTTGTGTGCAAATACCGGGGCAAAGCTGCATCTGGTCCACCCACTGGGTTTTGATTTAAGCGAGCGGCGGATGCGACGTGCCGGACTGGATTATCACGAATACGCGGAGGTGAGCGAGCACCCAACGCTGACGCAGTGTCTGGATGCTATTTCTCCGACCACCATTTATGCCTACTCAACCCGCGGGGTCGGTCGCTACGACAAAGTTCAGTACGGGCCTGATGATGCACTGATTTTTGGACCGGAAACGCGTGGCCTGCCACAGGAAGTCCTCGACGCATTACCGGCTGCGCAGACCCTCAGGGTGCCAATGCGTCCGGATAACCGAAGTTTGAATTTGTCCAACACCGTGGCGGTCGTAGTCTTTGAAGCCTGGCGTCAGCTCAACTTTACAGGTGGCACCTAGACACACCTGACGCCGAGTCGGAAGGCTAGGATTCGCGTTTGAGATTGCGCCCCATCAAAGCCGATACGGCAGTCCTGGGGTCCGTATCTTCGTACAACACACGGTAGATTTGTTCGCTGATCGGCATGTCGACGCCGGCCGCTTGCGCCACTTCCCGCACAGCACGCGCTGCGTGCACACCTTCTACAACCTGACCAATCTCATGCTGCGCGGCCTCGACTCCCTTTCCTTGTGCCAGCGCGAGACCCATACGGCGGTTACGCGACTGATCATCGGTGCAGGTCAGGACCAGGTCACCCATACCGGCCAGACCCATGAACGTTTCCGCCTGGGCCCCTAGCGCGAGTCCGAGACGTGTCATTTCATGCAGGCCACGCGTAATCAGAGCCACTCGCGTATTGGCGCCAAAACCCAATCCGTCAGAAATTCCAGCCCCGATGGCGAGCACGTTTTTTACCGCTGCGCCGACCTCCACGCCAATGACATCTGTCGTCGTGTACGCACGAAAGTTTTCGCTGGAGATACTCGCTGCGATGTCGGCGGCAAAACTCTCGTCGGCTGAAGCAACGGTCATCGCCGTCGGTAAATCCAGACCGACTTCGTTTGCAAACGTAGGACCTGAGAGGACCGCCTTGGGAACCGCATCACCGAGTACATCGGCCACGACCTCGTGCGGCAACTTGCCTGTTTCCAGTTCGAATCCCTTGGTTGCCCAGCACAGGCGGGCATCGGGCAACAGCAACGGCTTGACCCGCTTCAACATCTCGCGAAACGCGTGGCTGGGTACAACTATCAGGACGTCGGTCGCATCACCCAGCGCACGCGACAGACTGGATTCTATTTGCAATGCCTCAGGGAACGGCGCATCAGGCAAATACTTTTTATTTACGCGGTCACTAGAGAGTGTTGCAAGATGCTTCGGATCATGGCCCCACAAAAAAGTTGGCCGCCCAGTGCGCGCAAACTGTATGGCGAGGGCGGTGCCCCAGGAGCCGGCACCTACGATGGCGATGGGTTTGTCGCTTTGAGTCAATGCTTATCGCTGGTGGCAGCGGATTCTGCCTTAGCCTTGGCCATCTCCTCCATCTGCTGGACAAACAGAGCCTCGAAATTGACGGGCTGTAGCAGCAAACCGGGGAAACCGCCTTTGCCAACTAAATCGGTAATCGCTTCGCGAGCGAACGGGAAAAGCATATTTGGACAATACGCGCCGATCAGTTGCTGGTTTTCCTGCTCCGTGAACCCAGCGATGAGAAATAGACCAGCCTGGTGTACCTCAACCACAAAAGCTGTTTGTTCACCCAACTTGGCTTCGGCAGTGACCGACAAGACAACCTCGCGCAGGTTTTCGTTGACCAATTTGTTTTTTGTTTGCAGATTTAGATTGATCTCCGGACGCCATTCCTTGCCGTACACTTCCGGCGTACTTGGTGCTTCGAAAGATGCGTCTTTCACGTATAGTTTCTGAATGACAATTTGCTTTTCCGGTGCGTCGGCTGCGGCTTTCTCTTCACTCATTACGGTACCTTTTCTTGAAAATTATCCTATGCCTAGCAAACTGTCGAGTTTGCCAGCGTATTCCAAATGGTGTAATTCGTCACTGCCGCCGATATGAGCGCCATTGATAAAGATTTGCGGCACAGTGCGCCTGTTACTTCGGCGTTCCATCTCCTCACGTAACTCAGGCATCGCGTCGAGCCGGATATCCATGTACGCGATGCCCTTACGATCCAACAACCCGCGCGCGCGTACGCAGTACGGGCATCGAGCTGTACCATAGACGACTACTTCAGCCGCCTGTGTTGCAACAGAACTTGCTGCGGTCACGACTGACCCTTTTCTACCGGCATGTGCTCTTCCCGCCAGGCAAGTATGCCGCCGCGCAAACTGAATACATGCTCGAACTCGGCCTTCTGGAGAGTGGTGATAGCCCGAGGTGTAGTCAGGCCTTTTTCGTCGTAGGCAATAACCGGCTTGCCACGATATTTCTTGAACGATTCCAGTTGCTTGTCAAAATCCGACAGCAACAGGTTTTTTGCACCGGATAAATGGCCCGCCAGATAGTCCTGGGGACTGCGGAGATCGATCACCAACGCGCCCTTATTCATCAGCCTGACCGCCTGATCCGGGCTAACCAGGAATTGACCCTGTCCGGCGGTGCGGAACTCGTTGAACACCAACAAACTGCCGGTGACAACAGCGGCAGTGACCAGGAGCGGGTGGTTGGCGGTGAATTGCAGCAGTTGATCCATTGATTCGAGTGGGTGCGACAGGGCGGCGGATTATAGCATCGTATTCAGATTGCCCTGTGCCATCCATGGGAAATTGACTCGGGGGCTGTTTTCTTGTGCGATTCGTCCTGATGAAACAAGAACTACCTATCCTGGTACTCGTTGCCAGCCTGCTCCTGCCAGGTGTGGGGCTGACTATTGATGACAGGGTGAAAAAAGAGCAAGAGCTGGAAGAGGTGCGACTGCGCATCCAGAAACTGCGTAGCGTCATCGATGACGATGTCGAGCAGCGTGACACCGTAACGGCCCGCTTGCGTGACATTGAACGACTACTTGGTTCGGTGCGGCGCAATCTTAATAATCTGCGTACCGAACGGGAAAGCACGGAGGCTCGTCGTGCTGCTCTGATAGAGCAGAAAAACCAACGTACGGCGGAGCTGCTACGCGAGCGGGACGGGCTTGCCGGGCAGTTGCGAGCAGCGTATGTCAACGGCCGTGAAGAGCGAATCAAGCTACTGCTTAATCAGCGCGATCCGGCCGTTATCGGCAGGCAAAGCGTTTACTACCGTTATTTCACAGAGAGTCGTGTGAGACGAATCGCGAAAGTTGAAGAAACGCTATCTGAGTTGTCTCGCATTGAAGTGGAAGTGGCGGCCGAGAGTCAAAGACTGGCCGAGCTCGAACAGCGGCGTGCCGGAGAGTTGGTTAGCCTGGAAGAGGCGCGTGGCAAGCGAAAAGCAATCGTGATTGCCCTTGAGAAAAGGATCCAAACTGGCGGTTCACAACTCAGCGGTCTGCAGCGCCAAGAGCAGGCGCTTGTTAATTTGTTGGAAGAACTGGCACGCGTACTGGCCGAGTTTCCCGTCGAGTCACAGCAGCCGTTCATAGAATTGAAAGGGCAGCTCGGGTGGCCGGCAAGGGGTGAGCTACTTGGTGATTTTGGTAAACCGCGATCTGGCCGATCGATGAAATGGAATGGCGTACTCATCGGTGCCGAGCGCGGTGCACAGGTACGTGCGATCGCCCACGGACGGGTCGCGTATTCGGATTGGTTGCCCGGTCTGGGATTGCTGCTGGTCATTGAGCATGGTGACGGTTACCTAAGTCTTTACGGGCACAATGAAAGACTCGACCGATCCGCTGGCGATTGGGTCGATGCCGGCGAGGTACTTGGCACGGTCGGCGACAGCGGAGGACAGCCCCAACCGGCCTTGTATTTCGAGATCCGCCACCAACGTGCGCCGGTTAACCCACATCCCTGGTTTGCACGCGGCGTCAGCCCGGAACCTAGGTAGCCTTGTCGGCACTGCCCGTAGTCAGCAGCGGCAAACGGGAGCCTGCGCTTTGGTGTCACGGTTCCGGTGTCTCAATAAGCCCCGCCGGCGATCTCGATAACGGCGGATTCGATGACATGATGTCCGCGCCACCAGCTGTCCTAGTGCTTTAGAAAACAACTACCTACGATTTTTTTCGGGCGGTGTGATATCGTAAATCTCCCGCCAGCCGGAGTGACCGGCTGTATGAGGTGTATCCATGTCCGTGCTGTCCCGCGGTTTGCTGGCCGTACTCATCGGTGTCGTACTTGGGCTGTCGCTAAGCGCCGGCGGCATCGTGGTGGCTGAGCTGGAGGCCCGGGAAACCGAAACGCTACCCATCGCCGAGGCGCGACTGTTTGCAGAAGTCATGGAGCGCGTTAAACGTGAATACGTTGACACTGTTGACGACAGTGACCTTATTGAATCGGCTATTCGCGGAATGGTTTCAGATCTCGATCCGCACTCCGCATTCCTGGACCCAGAGGAATACCGCGAAATTCGCATTAGCACCTCCGGCAACTACACTGGCGTTGGCTTGGAAGTGAACGTAGAAGATGGTCGGGTTGTAGTCGTATCGCCTATCGACGATACACCCGCTTACCGAGCCGGCTTAAAACCGGGAGACATCCTCATGATGGTGGATGGTCATCTGGTAGAACAGGATATTGAGGACACGGTCAGCAGGATGCGTGGCGAACCGGGGACATCGGTCAACCTGACTGTATCGCGGGATGGTGTGGACGACCTTTTGCATTTCGAACTGAGGCGTGCCCGCATTCAAGTCAAGAGTGTTAGAGGGACGTTGCTGGAGCCTGGTTATGGCTATGTGCGGGTAAGTCAGTTTAGCGAATCGACATCACGCGACCTGACCCGAACGGTTCTCGATTTAATGGATAAGAACGAAGACACACTTACTGGCATCGTTCTCGATTTACGGAATAACCCAGGCGGCGTGTTGGAATCCGCCGTCGATGTTTCCGATGCGTTTATCGAAGATGGCGCTATCGTATCGGCCAGTGGCCGTGCTTCAGAGGCTGTTTTTTCGATGAAGGCCAATCCTGGCGACATCTCTCGTGGCGCCAAGATCGTGATCTTGATCAACGCTGGCACGGCATCAGCTTCTGAAATCGTGGCCGGCGCATTGCAGGACAACGACCGGGCCGTGCTGTTGGGTTCTACGAGTTTTGGTAAAGGCTCCGTGCAAACAGTAATGCCATTGTCTGATGGCCGGGCGATTAAGCTGACGACGTCGCGTTACTTCACGCCGTCAGGCAGGTCCATACACGAACTCGGGATAACGCCGGACATCGAGCTGGAGACCTCGGGAGATGATTCTGTGGATGCAGGCACCTGGCTGGAAGAAGCAGCAAGCTTGTTACGTGACGATTATCAATTGCAACAGGCCCTGAGTCATCTCAAGACCGGGAAGATTCGACAAAGCGCCGCACAGTGATCTGTACCAGACTGAATACATTCCGGTGGCTCCTGGTGACCGGACTTACGGCGCTTAACAGTGTTCAGGCGGCGCCACCGGCAATTGCAATTATTATTGATGATCTGGGTTACCGTTACGCCGAGGGCCAGCGCGCGGCGACTCTGCCGGGCCGGGTCGCTTGCGCAGTCATTCCGAATACACCACACGGAACGCCGATGGCAGAGATGGCGCACGCCCGTGGAAAGGAAGTTTTGTTGCATCTGCCGATGCAATCGCTCGATCCGGAAAGGCCCGTCGGCAATGAGGGCATCGCGCTAAATACAACTCGTGTTGGCGTAACCGAAGCGCTACGCAATGGTATCAGGTCGATTCCGCATGTCGCCGGTGTCAACAACCACATGGGCAGCCTCATCACGCGCCACCCAGGCCATATGACGTGGTTGATGAAGGATTTACAACAAAACAATCTGTTTTTTGTTGACAGCGTTACGACTGCATCCAGCGTTGCGTTAAGCATGGCGCGCGAACAGGGCGTCCGGGCGACACAGCGGGATATTTTTATTGACTCTGAGGAAGCGACAGAGAGCCAGATCATACAGCGACTGGAAACGCTTTATGCACTGGCGCGCCGACAGGGCCAGGCGCTGGGGATAGCGCATCCCTATCCTGCTACGATGACGGTTCTCGAACGCGAATTGCCACGCCTGGCGCAACATGGGTTGAGGCTTGTAACGGTACAGGAGCTTATCGGCTTGCGAGAGAACGCCGCTAAAGAGAATGCCGATCTGGCATCCGCAAAGCTCGATTCATCGAGTTTTGCAGCACCTTAATGGGGTTGAGATGATGAGAAACATTGCAATTATTTTGTTATTGACGTTGGCCGTCGCGGGTTGTTCCAAGAAAGACAATCTAGATGAGGCCGCGGAAAGAATGGCGCAGGACGCACGCGAAAAAGTAGACAAAATTATTCCTGATGACCCACCGCAGAATCTGGAAGACGCCCTCAAGAAAGTGGGCGATGCTTTAGCCGATGGCGATCAGTCTGTATCAGCCGCCGATCTGAAAGAATTGCTGCCAGAAGAAATGATTGGTTTGAAACGCACCAGTCACAGCGCGGAGCGTGCCGGTTTTGGTATCAAAGTATCCAAGGCAAACGCTTCATATGGCGACGGTGAAGAGCGCATGAACTTGATGATTACCGATCTCGGTGGCGCCAGTGGGCTGGCTAAAATGGGCCGGGAGCTGTTCGAAACCGAGGTTGATAGAGAGGATGAGAATGGGTTCGAGAGAACGACCACGTATAAGGGACACAAATCCTTTCAACGCTTGCAAAAAAGCGGCGACCAAAGCATCGGGGAAATCATGATTTTCGTTGACGACCGTTTTACGATCCAGCTGGATGCGCAAAACGTATCTTTCGAACAAATGCTACAAGGTGCCGGCGAGATTGACCTGGATGCCTTGTCGGAAATGGCTGTAGCAGCGAAACAATAACGTGTCGATAATTGTCGTCGTAAAGAAGAATTACTACGCAGCCATCGCAGCCGACACGTTACAGAGTGACGATTCGCTGATGCTGCGGGCACATCATGTGCGAAACCACGAAAAAATCATGTCCGTCGGCGACAATTATCTGGGACTCGCCGGCTGGGCCGCTGCCCAGGACATCATGGAGAGCGTAACCCGCAATCACAAGGAACAGCTGGATTTTTCTGATCGCAGTAAGATTTTCGAAACCATGCGCCGGTTGCACTCAATCATAAAATCGGACTATCACATCGATACCAATGAAGAGAAGGACCAACCCGTCGAATCCAGCCAACTGGCAATGTTGATTGCTAATCCACAAGGTATTTTCGAAGTGGATAGTTATCGCACGGTAAGTGAATACGAGCGCTTTTGGGCGCTCGGATCCGGCAGAACAATCGCATTGGGTGCGATGCAGGCGTTGTATGACCGTTTGGATGCAGCGGAAGATATCGCCCGGGCAGGTGTGGAGGCGGCATGCGAATTCGATGACGGGTGCGCGCTACCTGCTACCGCGCATACGGTAAAGCTCCAACACTAATCTAATCAAGCCATTTCTTTCGCAGGAGTCAGGCAAGTGCAGATCGCAAAATTGGGCCAGGCGATTATCGCCTTATTTTTGTCAGCCGCAATTGCTGGTTGTGGCGAACAAGCAGCGACACCGCCAACCTCGTCGCAAGACAGCGAAATACAATACCGGGCGATCGCCGAAAGTGTAGACCGCTTCGATATTTATGCGCCGGTAGAACTACGGGCCGATCTTAGCGGGCTTAGCAATGGGCAACGCAAGATGATCGGTGTACTTATCCGCGCATCCGCCATCATGGACGATTTATTCTGGCGCCAGGCGTTTGGTGATTGGAGGGCGTTCTTGGCGGCGGTGCAACCCGGACCAGCCCGTGAGTTTGCCGAGATTAACTATGGCCCCTGGGACCGGCTCGACGGCGACGCGGTATTCCTCGAAGGCTTTGATGCCAAGGCCGCCGGTGCGAATTTTTATCCAGCAGATATGAGCCGGGAAGAATTCGAAGGGGCAACGATGGCAGATAAGGAAGGCCTCTACTCGTTGGTTCGTCGCAACGCAGACGGGCAGCTTTACACCGTTCCCTATCATGAAGTCTATGCTGACGAGCTCGCGGCGGCAGCGAAGTTGTTGTTGGAGGCATCGAAATACGCCGAGGACGAAGGTTTCAAAAACTACCTGCGTCTGCGCGCCGACGCGTTGACCACCGATGACTATCAGCCCAGCGACATGGCCTGGCTCGACATGAAAAACAACGAAATCGATCTGGTAATCGGGGCAATCGAAACCTATGAAGACCAGTTGTTCAATTATCGCGCGGGTTATGAAGCTTATGTGCTGTTGAAGGACATGGCCTGGAGCGAGCAGTTGCAGCGCTTTGCTGCGTTTTTACCCGATCTGCAGCGCGCGCTGCCTGTTTCGGATGAATACAAGGCAGAATCACCCGGCAGCGATTCCGATCTCAACGCCTACGACGTTATTTATTACGCCGGCCATAGCAATTCCGGCAGCAAGACAATTGCTATCAACCTGCCTAATGACGAAGAAGTACAGTTGGCAAAAGGCACGCGTCGGTTGCAGCTAAAAAATGCTATGCAGGCTAAGTTTGATGAGATCCTGGTACCGATCAGCAAGGTGTTGATTGATCCCGAACAGCAGCAGCACATTAGCTTTGACGCGTTTTTTTCCAACACCATGTTTCACGAAGTAGCCCATGGTCTGGGCATCAAGAACACGATCAACGATAGCGGGACGGTGCGTAATGCATTGCGGGAGTTGGCTTCGGCAACCGAGGAAGGTAAGGCAGATGTACTCGGCCTGTGGATGATCACGTGGCTCAGCGACAACGGTGAACTGCCAGCGGAAAAATTGATGAATCACTACACGACTTTTCTCGCCGGAATTTTCAGATCGGTACGTTTCGGCGCGTCCAGTGCACATGGACGGGCCAACATGGTGCGGTTTAACTTCTTTGATCAGGCCGGTGCTTTCGATCGGTCTGACGAGGGCTACTACAGCGTAAACTTTAACGTGATGCGTCAGGCTGTCGATGCACTGTCACGACGCATACTCACCCTGCAGGGAGACGGCGACTATGACGCCACAAAACAACTGATGGATGCCATTGGCGTTGTTCCGGATGCACTGCAGTCTGATCTGGCGCGTCTCAACGCGGCAGGTATTCCAGTCGACATTGTGTTTGAGCAGGGTAAAGACGTACTCGGCCTCTAACCACGGTTTGGTCGTCGTGTGATCATCTATCTGCTCACCGCGGCAGCGTTGTTGTCAGCGCTCCTGTGCATTTATTGCGACTACGTGGGAAACCGCCGGGGCGTTTACGTGTTTAAACCGGCGACGATGATCTTTATCATTGTGCTTGCTGTGATACTCGTAACACAGGGTGCCGCACCCACGTACGGTTTCTGGATCATCGCAGGGCTAATCTGCTCACTGGCCGGCGACATTGTATTGATGTTGCCCCGCGACCGCTTTCTTGGCGGTTTGTTGGCGTTTCTCCTGGCGCACTGGTGCTACATCGCTGCGTTCGTTGTGGTGGCTCCGGACCCCAATCTTGTTGAGTTTCTGCCCTGGTTGTTGGCAGGACTGGCCGTTTTTGTCCTGCTCAAACCGGTAGAACCGGTGATGCGGGCTGCCGTTTTGGCCTACATTGTTTCCATTTTCGCTATGGGTTGGCTGGCAATTCAGTATGGGGGTGAGTGGTCTGGCGGGGTGCCGGTCGCGATCGGAGCCGGTTTATTTATGCTCTCGGATGCGTTGATCGGCATACGGCGTTTTCGTAGCGACTGGCCTTCGGCTCAAGCTCTCATTCTGGGTAGCTATTTTCCGGCCCAGTGGTTTTTTGCTGTTTCTCTTTCAGCGAGCTAAGTGTGTTAGTCGCCAGGCTGGCACATCCAGTGCGCCAGAATGACGTTTAGTTGACGATTACTGCTCCGCAACATAGCCATAACTCATTGGTTTTTAGGTCATTTCCTATCGTCAGATTGTTGGGTGTGCAAAGAAACTGCAATAATTGGTTGCGAGCGATCTTGGCGCAACCAATAAATCAATAAGCACCATGTCCGAAGCAGTCATTATTCAGTACTCCAGTGGTGCGCCACTTAGCATCGATGCAATTCGTGACGATTTGCTTGCGCTCGGCGTACGCTCCGGCGACACGCTGCTTGTGCATTCATCGTTAAGCACGATCGGCTGGGTCTGTGGCGGACCGGTATCGGTCATTATGGCGCTTGAATCCGCACTGACGGTAAGCGGAACCCTGGTGATGCCAGCGCACACCAGTCATGTCAGCGATCCGGCGTTGTGGTGCAATCCGACTGTTCCACCCGACTGGGTTGATAAGATTCGCGAGACCATGCCCGCATTTGATCCCGACGTTACGCCAACTCGCGGTATGGGTGTTATTCCTGAATGCTTCCGTTCACAGGCGGATGTGTTACGTAGCAATCATCCGCACGACTCGTTCGTCGCACGCGGTCCGCATGCCGGCGAAATTGTTTCCGATCATCCGTTGCAAAACGGTCTGGGGGAGAATTCGCCGCTCGGTGCCTTATATGATTTGGATGCAAAGGTTTTACTGCTCGGCGTAGGTCATGAGTCAAATACTTCCCTTCATTTGGCCGAGTATCGTGCCCGCTATCCCAATAAACGCGACGTAACAAACGGCGCGCCGGTATTAGTCGGCGGAAAACGGCGGTGGGCGACTATCCGGCATCTGGATTACAAAGTATCCGATTTCAACCGTATTGGTCACGCGTTCGCCCAGGAGACCAGGGCATCGAGTTTCGGTTATATCGGGCGCGCGCAATCGATACTTTTCTCAATGCGCGACCTGGTCGATTATGCTGTCGGTTGGATGGAGCAGAATCGCTAGGGTTCAAGCAATTGTGCGAATCGCTCATCTTTAATCGGCTGCAGATCCGGATCGGAAACTATGAACTGGCGATATTGCTCGTCGAGAGCAACTGCTTCGGCCAGTAAATCAATGGCGCCAGTCTGATCGCCACCCTTTAATCGTGTCAAGGCCAGGTAGTACAAGGCCTCCGGGTTGCGTTGTGAAATCTCGACAGATTTGCCCGCCAGCCTGAGTGCTCGATCAATTTGATTCAGATGCGCGTAATAAAGCCCCAACAGACCCATTGTGACCCAGTCTTTTGCGTTGATGTTCAGTTTGGTTTCAGCCAAGCCGGCTGCTTTGACATACGCCTCCTGTGACTCGGCTTCCTTGCCCGGCACAAAGCGATACGACTCGGCCAACCTGCCCCACAGCCGGTGATCATCCGGTGCTATTTCCAGCGCCTTTAGCTGCATATCCACGGCGTCGGCGAATTGTCCGGCGTAATAATAGACCAGTCCTTTGTTGGTATAGCCCAGGCGCGTCGGTTTCAGTTCCAGCGCCCGGTCCCAGGCAACCCGGGCTTTCTCCGCATCTCCGTGCATCCAATAGGCCGCGCCCAGATCACTAAAATTTGAGGCGCTACCCGGCGTGAGCCTATGGGCAACTTCGAAATATCTGATTGCCTCCGAGTAACGTTTGGTTCGGTAGTAGAAATTTCCCAATACATTGTTCGCTCGCCAGTAGTGCTTTTTTAGGTCAACGGCTCTTAGGAAAGTAGCTTCCGCCGCTTCATCATCGCCCTCAGCCAGGTGAATCTGGCCGAGTTCGATATAGGCGTCGACCGCGCTAGGCGCCAGCGCTATAGCCTGATCCAGTTCATTCTCTGCCCGATCGTACCAACCGCGATTTCGATAGAGGACGCCGAGTGCAATATGGATCTCGCTGCTGAGCTCGGGATCGAGTTTGGCCGCCTTTTCGCAAGCCGATTCTGCCTGATCGAAATGGGTGACGTCGTTGGATAATTCATAAAGCGAAAGGTGCGCTTCGCAAACGCCGGCGTGGGCCCGGGAGAACTTGGGATCTATCTCCAGCGCATTGCGGAATAGCTCGCTGGCAGCAGCGAGCACATCGATGTCCGGCGGGCTGTACAGACGTTCCCTACCTTGTAAATAAAATACATAGGCGTCTATATTCTCGGTGGGTTTTTTTTGCAACCGTTCTTCTGAGTCAACCGACAATGCGATCTTGAGTTCGTTGACGACGCCTGCGGCTATTTCCTCCTGGATATCAAAGATGTCTTCCAGCCGTCGATCGTAGGTTTTGCCCCACTCTCGATAGCCATCGCTACCGTTGATTAGCTGCGCCGTTACTTTAATTTCGTCTCCTGCCTGACTGACGTTGCCTTCCAACACGTAGCGTACCGAAAGGTTTTGTGCTATCTCGCGTATGCCAATTTGCTTATCGCGGAACTGGAATGACGATGTGCGGGCAGCCACATTGAGTTCCCGCAAGCTCGCCAGCATGTTTAGAATTTCAGCAGCCAAGCCGCTGGCAAAATGTTCTGAGCCTGGGAGACCGAAATTTTCAAAGGCCAGAACCGCGATGGAGTTTGGTGGCGCTTCAGCTGACGCAAGCATAGGTCGCGTCGTCGGGATATCTCTAAAAATTCGAGCGCCAACGGCATAACCGCCAATTACGAGCAGGCTTGTCACCGCCGCGACAACAACAAAGTCGGTTTTTTGCTCGACGGGGTTACCCGAATCGCCCTGCCACAACGGCAAATCAAAAATCAGGCCTTCGGGTTCGATCCTGATAACCCATGCGAGGAAAAAGACCACAGGAAAACCGACGACGGCAGCAATAATCAGTGCCGGCATTATCCAGTCTGGTAAGCCTAACGGTTCAGTTATGACTTCGGCAACCTGCAGTACGAGCCAGGCACCGACCGCGTACACTGCCGAAACCCGCAAAACTTCCCGACGGCGGATTTCTGCATAGATAGTCTTGAATATCTTGAGCGCGATCGCAGGTTCCTCGCCAAAAAAAGAGACAAATACGGGCCAGACAGTATAGCTGAGGGCCAGATCGGCCACTATGCTAATGCTCGAAAAAACAAGACCAAAGAAAAACGACCTGAAGCGGCGGCAGCGGATTTCTCGCATTGGGGGTCGCAGAAACTAATTCTCAGGTACCAAGCAGGAGGTTTTAACTATTCTCATTATGTTTCCACCACGGCCTCCGGATACTGATCCTGACGCACCCATTCCACAGCCGCCGCCTGAACCAAAACCGGGGCCGATCGATAAGCCCAATCCGGGTCCGCCCGACACCGACTCATAGTGCGACGGGGCCGGACCGGAGTTTTTCTCGATCCCGGGTTTGCACTCATTCAAATCACGCCGATTGGCGCGGATCGATCCTGTTTGTCCCGCCGGCTGACGCAAACAGTTATGATTCACTGAGGTATTCACCGAGTGAGTCGTGGATCTGAACCAGATTACGCTGCCGACTGCCGATCTGCCCCGCGCGGTAGCGTTCTACAAATCGCTCGGGCTGCACCAGATAGTTGCCAGCGATCACTATGCACGCTTTGAATTGCCCCAGGGCCAGGCAACTTTGTCGTTGCACGTAGTGGCGGTGGTTGTACCCTCGCAAAGCCTGATCTATTTTGAATGTAACCGGCTCGATGAAAAAGTGCGGAAACTCGAAGCGGCCGGCATCGTGTTCGACGATCCGCCGGCAGATAAACGCTGGTTATGGCGCGAGGCGCGGTTAAGCGACCCGGATGGCAACTCGCTTTGTCTTTATCATGCAGGTGAGAATCGCAAACACCCGCCGTGGCGGTTGGAAGACCGATGAGTGACGGACCCGTCATCGATACGGAATGGTTCTGCAACGAAATCGAAGCGGCCGAAACCCGTTTGCGTGGCAACTCACACCTCACACCGGTCTTGAGTTCGCGCACTCTCGATGAACTTAGCGGTGCGTCCGTCTTTCTCAAATGCGAAAACCTGCAACGCGTAGGTGCATTCAAGTTTCGTGGTGCATACAATGCGTTGTCGAAGCTCAGTTATGAGCAGCGCAGTCGTGGTGTGATCAGTTATTCATCAGGGAATCATGCTCAAGCGCTGGCCTGTGCCGGTGGTCTACTCGGCGTCGCGATCACAGTTGTGATGCCCAATAATGCGCCAACGATAAAACGCGAGGCGACGATAGGTTACGGTGCGGAGTTGATACTCTACGATCCGGCCAGTGAATCACGCGAAGCGATTGGTAATCGCCTGGCGAAAGAACGCGAACTGACGCTTATCCCCCCGTACGATCACCCCGACGTAATCGCCGGCCAGGGAACGGCTGCGTTCGAGTTGATCGCCGAATGTGAGTCGCTGGACACGATCCTTGTGCCCACGGGTGGTGCCGGGCTGTTAAGCGGAACGGCATTGATTGCGACCCGGCATGCGCCTGAGTGCCGCGTAATCGGTGTGGAACCGGAAGTGGCAGACGACGCCACACGCTCTTTCAAAACCGGTGAGCTGCAGACAGTGCACAACCCGCCGACGATAGCAGACGGCGTGCGCACGCATTCGCTGGGGAAATGGACCTTTCCGATCGTGCTCAAGCATGTCGCCGACATGGTCACGGTCAGCGAAAAAGACATCAAAGACGCGGTGCGTTTCTTGTTGCGAAGAATGAAAATAGTTGTAGAACCGGCAGGGGCGCTTGGCGTTGCAGCGTTGTTATCCGGTGCAATAAAAACCGATGGCCGTGTCGGTGTCATCCTGAGCGGCGGTAACGTAGACGAGCAAACTCTGATTGAAATTATCGGCGCGGTCTGAACTTTTTTGCGCCGCCGCGCGACCACGCGGGCGTAAGTTTCGCGTCTGAGGACTGCGATCAGCTCCGGATCAGAATTCTCGGTCGCTTGCGAAGACCCATTGCTTGAGAACGACGAAGTTGATCATCGGCACGAGGACGGCGGTGGCCAGCAACGCCAGCGCGTAATGCTTACTCATGACGTTGACGATGACGACGATCGATATCGTCGACACGGTGAACGAAACCGTCATCGCCAGTGTAAAGCGTCGGGCTTGCAGCCGGTGCGACCCCTCGGCCTGGAAGGTGCCATAACGATGGCCCAGGTATGAGATCGGCAGGTTGAGTGCGAACGCGCTAATACTCGATAAAAGGGCCGGCCATTGCAGCAACTCAATGATCGCAATGGTGAGCAATATATACGTTACGGTGAGCGCGCCGCCCACCAGCAGATAGCGTATCAACGACTGGAAAAAACCCATTTGCCGATTATGGCCGTATTGGCTAACGGTTACTACGCGCCGCAAAACTCAGTGCCCGCGGACCGGCTATGTGACACTCTGATCGTAAATAACCGTGCCGCTGTTGTCTTTGGTTGCCAGACGCGGCTTCCACACCAACGTCGTCAGCAACAAAAACAGAATAGTGCACGCGAACGGCTTGAGCATTGCCAGGAACGGGTATGACGGGAATTCCTTCATGATCGTATGGCTAAGCACTGTCATCGCCGTCAAAATGCAAAGCAGAACAAAAACCGGCATGCGCCGGTCGATCCATGTGCAGGCGGCAAGCAGTCCGATGACAGGGCCCATCATGGCATAAGTATTGTGTTCGATGGCTGCGCCCATCAGAAGGATGTAGCAAGTCGACAATGCATACAGAAAAAATGCACTGCCGGGACACCGATTGGATCTCGTCTGCCAACACAGGAACAATACGAAAATCGCGGCGGTCAATCGGACGATCGTCTTCTGTGCATCCGTGATAGCCAGCCCCAGACTTTCGAACATACCGAAAATGTGGGCAAAAACCCGCCAGGTTTGACCCATTCGCGTGCGTAGCATTTCGGGTATGGATGCGTACTGATCCCACACGTAGCCTGGGTCCTGAAACAGGAACGGAATCAGTGCAAAAACGGTACAGACCAACAATGCGCGCCAACTCAGACGCGGATATATGACAACCAGTACCAGCAACAACACAATAGCGTGTGGCTTTAGCGCAACTGCCAGGCCGCCAAAAATCGCCGCCCGCCAAAGGGCACCACGCTGAACGTCGGCCGCCGCCAGCATCATGAAACCGGCCATCATCAACGTCATTTGCCCATAACGTGCAGCGCTCCAGCACAGCGCGATGGTGAACAAGGTTGCAATCGGAAACGTAGAACGTCCTTGTGATCTCGAATTCGGCGACGCTGTAACGGCACTGAGATGCCAAAGACCCAATGCAAACACCGCAATGTTGACGGCGCGCCACAGAGCACCGCCGATCTCGAACGGTAACCAGGTCCACGGAACCATAAATACCGCCGAGGGCGGGAAATAATTGAAAATAAATTCGGCCGGGTACAAGTCCAGCCCGGCGATCCAACGCAGGCCGGTTTCGCGATAACTGTGAAACACATTTCCGTGGGTGGGTGCCACGTCGTACTTGACGATTACCACCACAGCAGCAAAAACCGCCCAGAGTACCCAAGCCAGGCGCACCCCGACGTTGTTACGTAAGATGTTGTTTAAGAAAGAAATTAGACGGTCCTACAGGGCGATGGAGGGTGTCTCGACGCGGCTTGGCGATATTAGCATCAATAATGTGGCATAAGACGGACACGATCGGACTTATCATTCGCCAGATGTCGCATCTCGATCGGGAGATGACGATACTATGCGCGACATCGATAGAAAACGGCGAGGTGCGGCTATCGTCATTCCGTCCGGGTTTGCTCAGTCCGCGCCCGCTCCACAGACCGGTCCGGTGCTGGTCGTCGGTTCCCGGGGCAACATCGGCACCGCGCTGTTGGCGCGGCTGGACTCCGATGACATCGGGCAAAAGCCGATAGCGCTCGATACACGCAGTGGTGCAATGGTCATCCGGACGATTCGGAGCCTGACAGCGACATTGCGCTCGCCGCAGTGGCTGACCGTGGTCATAGCGATCGGTCAGACCGACCCGCGCGCAAACCGCCAGACTCTGGACGATGCCAATGTGCGGCTACCGGGTGAGATTATCGAGCCGTTTCTGGATACGACTGCGCCGTGTGTACGTTTTCTGACACTGGGTTCGGCGCTGGAGGCGCTGAACTCGCTGGCCCGCGCCAACCCCTATCTGGCCTCCAAGTGCAAACTGTCGGACTGGATGTCGACCAACACCGGCGCAGGGGGCGACAAGAGCGGACAGCTTCTGCACCTGCGGTTGCACACTGTCTATGGTGGACAGACGCGGCCACACATGTTCCTCGGCCAAATGGCACAGGCGTTGCGCGAGCACACTACATTTCGCATGTCTTCCGGCGAACAACTAAGAGAGTTTCACGCGGTTGAGACCGTTGCCAACTCGCTTGCCACGCTGCTGCGATGCCAATGGACTTTCGGCCCGATCGCAACCTTGAGTCACGGCCGGCCGCTGACACTGCGCGAGCTGGCCGAGGCCGTTTTCGAGCACTTCGCCTGCCCGGAGCTGCTGCAAACAGGTGCGCTGCAGCGGTCGGAACACGAAAACCTGCAACAAACGTTCGAGCCGGCCCCACGTTGGGTACTGGGGCCTGCGGCCGACCGACAGATCGGGCCGATACAAGCCTGGCTCAGATTACTCGTGGATAGTCAGCGACGTTGACAGCCTCTGCAATAATTGCTCTCGGGCGTTGCTTGCTGTGGTCGAATACCCGGCCGAGGTACTCACCGAGGACGCCGAGTACCATGAATGTAAGTCCATGCAAAACGAGCAGCAGCAGGGCCAGTGTCATGAAGCCCTGCACCTGAATACCGTGAAACAGGTAAACCCAGAGCAGGCGCAGTGCGATCAGCATAGCGACAACGAAAATAACGAAACCCAGTAGCGTAATCAGCCGCAACGGCGTCTTCGAAAAAGCGGTCACCGCGTCCAGCGCCAGACCCACATAACGAAGATAACTGAACTTGCTCAGTCCGTCGGCCCGCGGCTGGCGTTCGTATTCGACCCCCTTTTGGCGGAAACCGAGATACCCGACCAGCCCGCGTACATACAGCCCGCTTTCCGGCAGGCTCTTCAAAACCTCGACGACTTTTCTGTCCAGCAATCGGAAATCACCAGCGTTCTGCGGGATCTCGATATCGGACACCCGATTCAGCAGCCAGTAAAAACCGCCGATCAATGTTTTCAACAAGAATGGCGCGTAGCGCTTAGTGCGCACACCGTAAACAACGTCATGTCCGGCTTCCCATTCGGCGACAAATTCCCGGATCACTTCCGGCGGATCCTCCAGATCGGCATCGAGCTCAACGGCAGCATCGCCCGTCGACAGGCTCAACGCGGAAAATACGGAATTCTGGTAGCCAAAATTTCTTGAGAACCTGAACCCCTTGAGATGACTTCGCGACTGCGCAAGGCGACCGATCTCGTCCCAGGTGTCATCGGTCGACGCGTTGTCAGTAATGATTATTTCAAGCGCGTAGTCTGAGAGGGTGGTCGCAAACAGTGTCTCGACACGCGCTACGGCGTGCTCGAGATTCTTTGCTTCGTTGAGAACGGGAATGCAGACGGATATGGTTTTTTTGGCCATGTCGGCGATCGATGTTAGACGATTCGGCTCGAACCAGCCAGAGACGGTTGCGCTGGGTGGATTGCAGTTGCGCGGCGACGGGAATAGATTGCCAGCATGAAAACTGTGATTTTGTGTGGCGGTTTGGGCACCCGGCTGGCGGAGGAGACCGGCAAGCGCCCGAAGCCGATGGTGTACATAGGCGGCAAGCCGATTTTGTGGCACATCCTGGATATCTACGGCCGGCAGGGCCACAACGACTTTGTCCTTGCGCTCGGTTACAAGGGTGAACAAGTCAAAGAATATTTCCTCAACTACTACGCGATGACCTCAGACGCGACAGTCGATCTCGACACCGGAAATGTCAGCTATCGGACGCAAAGCCAGGATCGCAGGAACTGGAAGGTCGCGCTGGTCGATACCGGGCAGACATCGCAGACCGGTGGGCGCCTGTTGCGGTTAAAACAGACGTTGGCCGCCGATACCTTTATGGTGACGTACGGCGACGGTGTGGCGAATGTCGATCTCGCTGAGCTGCTCAAAGTGCACCGCGCACACGGCAAGCTGGTAACGGTAACGGCGGTCAGACCGCTGAGCAGATTCGGTGGATTACGTCTGAACACTGGTCAGCCGCATGAAGTCGAAAAGTTTGTCGAGAAACCGGACTTCACTCAGACTCTGACGGATGCTCAGGGGCAGTGGATAAACGGCGGTTTTTTTGTCATGGAGCCCGGTGTGTTCGATTACATCGACGACGACGCAACGAATCTCGAGCGCGATGCGCTCGAGCGAATCGCCGCCGACGGGCAAATGGCGGCGCATGCTCACCACGGTTTCTGGCAATGCATGGACACCGTTCGCGATCGCGATATGCTCGAAGAGCTGTGTGCAACCGGACACCCACCCTGGATTTGAACGCGGCCGATTCATGCTGACCGATTTCTACTCCGGCAAGAACGTCTTCGTTACCGGGCATACCGGATTCAAGGGAGCCTGGCTGTCGTACTGGCTGGAAAAACTCGGTGCCAGTATTACCGGTTACTCGATCGACATTCCGACACAGCCGTCGTTTTTTACCGCGCTCGACGTAGGCCAGCGGCTGACACACATAACAGGCGATATCCGCGATCTGGCGCAACTGACCGAGGCGCTGCGTAATTCCCAGGCGCAGATCGTTTTTCACCTCGCCGCCCAATCGATTGTGCTGGAGTCGTACACCAGCCCCATCGACACTTTCGATACCAATGTCATCGGCACACTGAAAGTGCTCGAAGCGGTGCGTCAGGCGCCGACTGTAAAAACGGTCGTCATCGTAACCACCGACAAGGTCTACGAGAACCAGCGCCCTGGCGCGCGCTTTGTAGAAGACGATCCGCTGGGTGGAACGGACCCATATAGCGCATCCAAGGCTTGCGCGGAAATGGGTGTGCGCGCCTACTGTCGTTCGTTTTTCTCCGACCGGCTACCGGCAATAGCGACCGCCCGCGCCGGCAACGTCGTCGGTGGCGGGGACTGGTCGGCCCATCGAATCGTTCCGGATGCATATCGTGCGTGGGTCAATGACCAGGCGCTGCAAATTCGCAATCCTGAATCGGTGCGCCCGTGGCAGCACGTGCTGGAACCGCTGGCAGGCTACCTGCTGCTTGCCAGGCGTATGGATGAGGGCTCGTTTGCCAGCGGCGAGTCGTTCAATTTCGGGCCGGCACACGAGCAAGCGCTGTCGGTGCGTGCCCTGATCGCAAAACTCCAGTCCTACTGGCCCGATCTGCAGTGGCGTGACGCCGGTGCGCAGCCCAGCCGTGAGGCGGCCTGGCTTGAGCTCGATTCAACCAAGGCTTCCGAGATGCTCGGTTTTCGGGCAGTACTCGATGTCGACACAACACTCGAATGGTCAGCGTTGTGGTATGAGAGCTTTCGCAACGGCAATCGCGCCGATTTGCAAAACCTGACCGACCGGCAAATATCGGACTATCAGGAACTGATCGCTGGGGGACCATAAAGGGCGTCAGACCAGCCCTCGTTGTAACGCTTGACCGAAGCGATAGCGTCATGCCACTTCGCCGGTACTTCCTCCCCGTCGTTTCACCAGAATAAGCTGCACCTGGGGCGATCTACCCTGGCCGCCAGTCTCGGAAATATTCATTATTCGGCTCAGACTCCGACCACCTTGACAGACAAAGCGAGGTAGAGGTAACTAATCGATTAGGGCCTAATGTGGTACCACTCGGCCAGCCGGCTACTGCTGGTAGAGATGCTTATAGCCAAGTATCTTGGCCGGTAACATCGGTTCGGTATCGTTGCGTTTAGCCAGTTTCAGAAGATCGGTCCAGGCCTGTGGGTGTTGTCCAAACCGGCCGCAAAGCAAGGTCGGATACCGGTTTGCGATTTCACGTAGTTGGTTAATGGCTAACTTGCTGACGATTTCAAGCACTTCCGGTGAGACGCCAAAACTCAGCTTGGCAAAAAAGCGATTGATATCGGACAAGTGCCGCAGATACATCAACGCCGACAGTGTGAATAATCGGACCGGACCGTGTAGCTCGTTGCCACCGAGTGCGTCATTGACGGAGAATCCCTTGGGTGGTTTGCCGTCCCCTAAGGCACGCCACAGGTCCGCGTCTTGTAAACGCAAATCAAACAGCGCGAATGCGCAATTGGTCAAACGACGGACAGCAGGCTTGCTCAACGCACGTAATTGTTCGATTTGTTCGTCGGGCAGTGATGGTCGATGGATGCACGATTCAGTACTTTTAATTAGGCTGATGAAGTCCGCGTTCAGGTCCGCAAGTTCGGCCAGGATGTGACGACCCAATTCCGGCTCGATTACGTTGCCGGTGAGATCATTTGCCGGCATGAGACTCTCCTCCGCAGTGGTTGGTTTTGTGCCAGTGACACTGGCACGAATTTGTTGCATTGTGCCATCGGCGATCTAACATGGCACTCTTGATAACTATATGAAATAGAGTGTTTTTTGATTCATCCTTTCTAATTTTAAATCATTCAAAACCCAAGGAATGGGCCTCTGGATTGTACTATTTCGCACAATTTTCGTCCCGACCGTAGCATATCTGTGCATTTTGGAACAAATAGGGTGGGGACAGATTGCGGGTCCAGGCGTTTCAATTCGTCACCCCGACGTTCGGTCCGAGAGGGAGGGACCAGGATGAGAATCAGTGACAGTCGCTACGCTCGTGAACGCACGCAATTTGAATTGGCCATGCGGATGATCGCCTATGAGGCGCGCACCTGCACGATCAGAACCTGCACCGGTCTTTCCGATGACCGCATACGAAAAATCTACACCACCTATTTCAAGGAAGAGCCATTGATGCAGGTGCGTCGCCAACGTGGCAAACCACCGTCACGGATTTCCGTGTACGTAAAGACTGGCCTGCATCAGAGCGAATCCAGCACGCTGGGCCTGCTCTTCGCCGATGCGGGCTTGATTCTGTTACGGCTCGGTCAATCACCCAAATTGTTGCTTTCAAAATCTACAGTGGAGTTCGGCCAACGTTTTTGCCTCGCCTATGACATGTACTGCCTTCTGCATCCGGCACGGCGTATCTGTTTCGAACGCGCCTGGTTTCTGCTGGACGCGCTGGTCCGTGGCGACGAGCTGCAGTTCACCCGCTGTGCGACGTGTCAGAATATCTACATGCACGATTCACTGTCCCTGACCAAAACGGTGTGCCCGGGCTGCCGCAAGCGAGGTCAATCACGTGGCGTGCATTAGAAAAGTCGCCACAATACCAATGAGTTAGCAATTCTGCACCACAGGGGACCGTGCGTATTTCCTTGCCTGTTCCGGCGGGTCCATGCTAAACAGTCGATTCAGAGGCTACAGGGCGCAGCGAGCGGCACGGCCAAACCGATACGGTGAGGTCATGGGGATGCCGCAAAAACTCGCGAATTACCTTTGCAACCGATTATTCCTGATGCACACGCGATCTTCGCGTTGCTACTTACCGTCGTTGCGTTGTTCCTGTTTACCCGGGACCGCGTTCCGTTGGAGAGCTCTTGTCTCGTAGTGCTGGTAACACTGGTGCTGGTATTCGAGATCTTTCCATACGAGCGCAATGGTGTACCCGTACGGGTTACCGATTTTTTTGCCGGTTTTGGTCACGAAGCGCTCATTACCATCGCCGCGCTGCTGATAGTCGGTCGCGGTCTGGAGGCGACCGGTGCGTTGCGACCGGTTGCTATCCTGATGTCCAAGGGCTGGAAAGAACGTCCGAAGATTTCTCTTTTGGCAACGCTCATCGTCGCCGCCGCACTTAGCGCGTTTTTGAACAACACACCCATCGTCGTCATGCTGTTGCCGATAATGGTCAGCGTGGCATTGCGCAATCGGACCGCGCCATCCGAAATCCTCATGCCAATGGGTCTGGCCACGCTGATCGGTGGCATGGCCACGACGATCGGCACATCTACCAATTTGCTGGTTGTGGGCATCGCTGCCGATCTCGGTCTGGGCCGGATGAGCATGTTTTATTTCACCCTACCGGTGTTGATTGCCGGCAGCGTCGGCATCTTGTTCCTGTGGCTCATTGCACCGCGGTTGCTGCCGGAGCGTCGCGCGCCCATGCAGGATACATCACCGCGTATATTTAACGCGCAGTTGTATGTCAACGAGGAAAGCTTTGCGACGGGCAAGACGCTGTCCGAAGTGCTTGCCCGTACCGATAACCGCATGACGGTGTCTCGCATCCAGCGTGGTGAGGGCTTGTTCGTTGCCAAATTGCCTTCGGTAGTGATGCAGGTCGGTGATCGTCTCTATGTCAACGACACACCCGAGATGCTCAAAGAGTTCGAGCAACTAATTGGCGCAACATTGCATCAACCCGATAGCGAGCAGCCGCAGCCTGACACCCCGGATTCGCCGTTGCCACCGGAACAACAACTGGCCGAAGTTGTGGTGACGCGCGGATCGCTGCTGCACCATCGCACGCTGCGTTCGACCCGATTTACGACGCGTTTCCGCTTGGTGCCGCTCGCGATTCATCGCGCACGCACGCATGTGGTCGATACCGGGCGCGGGATCGATGAAATACGGCTGCGCGCGGGCGATGTACTGCTCGTTCAGGGTTCGCCCGACCACATCAACGGCCTCAAGCGGGGCGGCCAGATGCTGGTGCTCGATGGTACGACTGACCTCCCGCACACCAAACGCGCGAATACGGCGCTGGGCATTATTGCTTTCGTCGTAATTTCGGCAGCTACCGGTCTGTTGCCAATTTCTGTGAGTTCGCTGACTGGTGTTGCCCTGATGATTCTGACCCGGTGTCTGGACTGGCGTAATGCGGCCGGCGCTCTCAGCACCCCGGTTATTCTGATAATCGTTGCCAGTTTGGGGCTGGGTGTCGCTTTAATGGCGACCGGTGGTGCCGAATTTGTTGCGCACCTGTTCGTCGCCATGACCTTTGGTTTGCCGACGCCGATGGTGCTGAGTGGGCTTATGCTGCTGATCGCGTTACTGACCAACGTCGTCTCGAACAATGCAGCAGCCGTCATCGGCACGCCGATTGCCGTCAGCGTCGCCACCGAAATCGGTGCCGCGCCGGAAGCGTTCGTGTTGGCCGTATTATTTGGCGCAAACATGAGCTTCGCGACGCCGATGGGCTACCAGACCAACCTGCTAGTGTTCAGCGCCGGTGGCTACAAGTTCTCGGATTTCCTCCGGGTCGGCATCCCACTGACCATCATTATGTGGCTGGCCTTCTCGTTCCTGATGCCCATGATGTATCAACTTGATTAAACTGGTTGACGACGCCGGATAATGACTGTAAGAATTGGGGCGTGAATGTCGTGTCGCGAATGCTTCCCCCGAACACCGGTTGGCGCTGGCGCCTTCCACAGGGGATGGCTGTACCCGTTAGCGGGTAAGACTTACTGCATCAAAGCTTGATACAGCCCATCCCCGTCAATCGGGGGTGGGTTTTTTAATGCCCGGAAAAAATTGAATTATGCAGCCACCGTTCGATATAGCAGCTGATCTGGATACACCAGTTTCCGCGTTTCGCAAATTGGAGCCGTTTTCGCCCCACTTCCTATTGGAAAGTGTAGAAGGGGGCGTCAGTCTGGCACGTTACTCTTTCATTGGATTCGGCGACGCATTGAACCTGCGTTTGCGCGACGGTGAGTTAGAAATCAATAGACAAACCGAGGAGCTCACACCCGGACGCGACGGTGTCCTTGCCGCAATGCGCGGTGCCCTGGCCCGCGCACCGAAACCCGGGCCTTTCATCGAAGGCCTGCCTTTTCAGGGCGGTCTGGTCGGCGTGGCGGCCTACGATCTGGTGCGGCAGTTTGAGCGGTTGCCCGATCTCGCGCGCAAATTGCCGCGCGTACCTGACGCGGCATACACCGCACCGGCTTCATTGCTGGTTTTCGATCATCTGACCCGGCGGGTGGCATTGCTGCACGACGGCAGCGACAGACAACGCCAGGCGTTGCGCAAGGAAGTCATCGACGCATTGCGCGGGCCACTGCCACCACAGCGTGGCCCAACGGCAGTTGAAGCACCACAGGCCAGTCTTGAGCCCGAGCAATACCGGCAACTGGTCAGGAAAGCGCAGGGCTACATTGCAACTGGAGATGTTTATCAGATTGTGTTGTCGGTCTGTTTTTCCGGCAAGACAGATATCGATCCCTTCGATGCCTATCGCGCTCTGCGTTTACTCAACCCGTCTCCCTATATGTACTTTTTTCGTTTTGGTGATTCCGCTGTGGCCGGTTCGTCGCCTGAAGCGCTTGTGCGTTTGGACGAAAATGGTGAGGCATCGTTGCGCCCAATAGCCGGCACTCGTCCACGTGGCGCTGACGCGGCGCAGGATCAGGCGCTGGAGGCTGCCCTGCTGGCAGATCCAAAAGAAGGTGCTGAACACGTGATGTTGGTCGATCTGGCACGCAACGATTTGGGTCGGGTGGCCAGGCCTGGCACGATCAACGTCAAACCGTTTCGCAAAATCGAGCGCTACTCGCACGTGATGCACATCGTTAGTGGTGTGCAGGGCGAGCTGGAGCCAGGTTATGATGCATTTGATCTTTTTGCCGCTGCATTCCCGGCCGGTACGCTCGTCGGCGCCCCCAAAGTCAGAGCAATGGAGTTGATCGACGAGAATGAACCGCAACGACGCGGTCTCTACGGTGGTACCGTCGGGTATTTCGCTCATCGAGGCGGAATGGACCAGGCCATCGCGATACGCACCCTCGTTTTTGACAAGGGACATTACAGTTACCAAGCCGGTGCCGGAATTGTCTCTGATAGTGTGCCGGAAACTGAATACCAGGAAGTCCTGGCCAAGAGTGCAATCCTGCAACGCGCGCTCGTTATTGCAGGCGAGGGCTTGTGATGCCGCACGTGCTGCTTATCGATAACTACGACTCATTCACTTACAACCTTGTGCAGGCGTTTCGGCTATTGGGTGCTGAAGTCGATGTGCAGCGTAACGATGCGATTGCAGTCGATGAAATTTGGCGGACCGGTCTCAGTCATCTGGTCATCTCGCCTGGACCTGGACGGCCGGCCGATGCCGGTATTTCTGTCGCCGCGATACAGGCCTGCGCCGGCAAAGTCCCCGTGCTTGGCGTATGTCTGGGTCACCAGTCGATAGTCGAGGCATTTGGCGGACGAGTCGATGCCGCGCGTACCCTGATGCACGGTAAAAGCTCGGCCGTAACGCACGATGGCAAGGGTGTTTTTGCCGACATCGGGCTACCACTGGTGGCGGGGCGATATCATTCATTGGCGGCGGTTGACCTGCCCGACGAGCTGGAGATCAGTGCGCGTACGGCCGATGGGGAGATCATGGCAGTACGGCATCGGGGTTTGTGCGTCGAAGGCGTTCAGTTTCATCCCGAAAGTGTTCTGACACCACAAGGCGACCGTTTGCTTGGAAACTACCTGCAGATGGAGATCGGGCGTTGAGTGAGACACACCGAATTGCCAAACAGGCCCTGAGCGATTTGCTCGATGGTAAAGATTTGTCCGAGTCAAATTCTGCAGACCTGATGCGGGCATTAACCGATCCGGACCTGCCGGCAGCGTTGGCCGGTGGTGTGCTGGTGGCGTTACGGCTAAAAGGCGAAACCGCTGCAGAGATTCGTGGTTTTGCTACGACGATGCGTGAACTGGCAGTCGATCCGGGTATTCCGGATGGCATGCCGGCGGTGGATTGTGTCGGCACCGGTGGAGACGGTTCCGGCAGTCTCAATATTTCTACCGGGGCGGCGTTGTTGGCAGCGGCCAGCGGTGTGCGAGTTGTCAAACACGGCAACCGGGCAGTGTCGAGTAAAAGTGGCAGCGCGGATGTGCTCGAGGAATTGGGCTTGCCCTTACCACTGGACGAGCAGGCAGCCATTCGGTGCCTGGACGAGACGGGATTTACCTTTTTGTTTGCGCCGTTTTATCACCCGGCAATGAAAACCGTTGCGCCGATTCGTGCGGCCATGGGTGTGCGCACGGTGTTTAATATTTTGGGCCCATTATCGAATCCGGCGCGACCGCCCTATGCTGTCATCGGCGCGTTTAGCGCGCATGTCGCGCGTTTAATGGCTGATACGCTTGCCGGCATGGACATCCTGCGAGTCTTCGTTGTCCACGGTGAACCGGGTTGGGATGAAGCAACACCGGTTGGACCATTCCTGTTGTACGACGTGCGCCCCGGCCAGGTTATTGAAGAGCGACGTGATCCTTCGGATTACAAACTCGATCGCTGCACACCAGAAGCACTGGCCGGCGGTGATGCAGCGGAGAATGCGGCGAAGCTGCGCGCTGCATTGTGCGGCGAGCTAGGAGCGCACTACGATGCATTGACCCTCGGTGCTGCCTTAATGCTCGAAGTTAGTGGCATGGCAAAGGGTCGGCGTTCTTCGCTCGCGCATGTCAGAGAAAGCATCAATACCGGGCGCGCGGCCAAAGTCCTCGAGAAAATCGAGGCATTTGGAAAGAGCCTGTGAACAGTTTTCTGCAAACCATGTGCGATACATCGCATGCGCGTATGTGGCAGGCAAAATCTGTCAAACCACTGGACGCTGTGGTGTGTGAGGCGCTGGCGATGCCAAAGATGGGAGCATTGAGACCGAACACAGAGGGTTTCGACCTCATCGCCGAGATCAAAAAAGCTTCACCGTCACAGGGTGAGTTATCGCAGGAATCAGAAACGGATCTGATTCAACGCGCCGTGGGCTATGCCGAGGCAGGAGCCGTGGCAGTGTCGGTGCTGACTGAACCGGAACGTTTTGGTGGCGACATGGAACACTTGCGTGCTATCGCAGCCGAACTGCGGCCATTGGGTGTGCCGGCGATGCGCAAGGATTTTATTGTCGACGTCTATCAGGTGTGGGAGGCGGCGGCGGCTGGTGCGGGTGGTGTCCTGCTGATCCTTCGGATTCTCGACGACCACATCATCATGGATATGCTGGAAGCGGCTGCGCAGGCGAGAATGTTCGTGTTGCTGGAAGCCTTTGACGAGCGTGACTTGCAACGCGCCGTGCCGTTTGTCAGTGTGAACAAACGCGTCTTAGTTGGCCTCAACGCACGCAATCTCGATACACAGGAAGTTGAGAACCAGCGTTTGATCACGCTGGCCAATCGATTTCCACCCAATTGTCTGCGTGTTGCTGAAAGTGGTCTCAGTGAGGCGAAGGATGCAGCCGCCGTGGCCAAAGCCGGGTATCAGTTGGCATTGGTTGGCAGCGCACTGATGCGCGACAAGAATCCAAAGGATCTGGTGGCAAAAATGCTGGTGGCCGGGCGCGAGGCGACCCAATGGTAAACCGCATATACGTGAAAATTTGCGGTCTGACCACTCGCGAAGCCGTTGATGCAGCTAGTGATGCCGGGGCTGACGCGGTCGGAGTGGTTTTATCGCCGTCGCCACGGCAGCTCGACAGCGAGCAGGCAAAAAAACTGATCGGACTTGTGCCGCCGTCAACAGCAACAGTGGTTGTTACGCGACAACCACCGGACGATTTTGTCAGTTCAGTGCTAACAGAATTGGCACCCGCGTGGTGGCAAAGCGATCGTGATGATCTGGTTGGAAAAACTTTGCCGGCAGGCATACGCGCTTTGCCGGTCATCCGTGTCGGCGAAGACGTCAGCACGTTACCGCAATGGTTTGTTTACGAGGGCGTGCAAAGTGGCGCGGGAAATAAAGTGGACTGGAATAATGCGGCAACACTAGCCCGGCGTGGCCGACTGATACTGGCGGGGGGTTTGGATGCCGATAATGTGGGCGAGGCAATACATCAAGTTAAACCCTATGGCGTAGATGTCAGTAGTGGTGTTGAAAGCGCGCCTGGCGAGAAAGACCCGCATAGGATTCGTGAATTCATCACGGCTGTCCGGCGTGCGGAGTCAGGACTATGAGCTTGGACAAAGAAAAGTTGCTGCAATCGCTCGTGAACGGTGAGTATCCGGACGCGCAGGGTCGTTATGGCCCGTTTGGCGGACGTTACGTTCCGGAAACCCTGGTCGGGGCGTTTACCCGCCTGGAAGAGGGCGTAGACAAGTGGCTTAACGACGGCAACTTCCGTGACGAACTCAATACCGAGCTAAAAAACTGGGTGGGGCGCCCGACACCGCTTACACCGGCGCCGCGTCTGGGTGAACGTTGGGGTGCAGAGGTATGGCTCAAACGCGAAGATCTCGCACATACCGGCGCGCATAAGATCAACAACGCCATCGGTCAGGCCCTGTTGGCCAAACGTCTCGGTGCAAAACGAATTGTCGCGGAAACCGGCGCCGGTCAACACGGTGTTGCGTCAGCAGCGGCCTGCGCTCGCGTCGGTTTGCCGTGCGAGGTGTATATGGGCCAGATCGATATGGCCAGACAGGCACCTAACGTCGATCGGATGCAAAGACTCGGCGCGAAGGTTATTGCGGTGACCACCGGTGACCGAACTTTGCGTGCGGCCATCGACGAGGCGATGCGTGACTGGGTTGCCTCACCAAACGACACATATTATCTACTGGGTTCGGCCGTCGGCGGCCACCCCTATCCGTATCTCGTTCGTGAACTGCAATCGGTCATCGGCCGTGAAGCGCGACAGCAGATCATCGATCAAAGCGGTGGGCTGCCGGATGTTGCTATCGCCTGTGTCGGCGGTGGTTCCAACGCCATCGGTCTGTTTCATCCATTTATTGCCGACGGTAAAACCGACTTGCTGGGTGTCGAAGCGGGCGGGCACGGCAACGGCCTGGGCGAGCATTCGGCTACTGTGGTGCACGGTCGCCCGGGTGTGTTGCACGGGACCTACTCGTTGCTATTGCATGACGATGACGGTCAGATACAGGAAACGCACTCTATTTCGGCCGGACTGGATTATCCCGGTGTCGGCCCGGAGCACGCGTTGCTTGCGGCCACAGGTCGAGCCAGTTACTGCGCCGTAGATGACCAAACCGCGCTGTTGGCATTGAATGAATGTTGTGAAGCTGAGGGTATTTTGATTGCACTGGAAACGGCGCATGCTTTCGCCGGCGCCCGCCTTTATGCACAGGAACATGCAGGCGCGAGGATACTCATCGGTGTGTCCGGGCGCGGCGACAAAGATCTGGCGACATTGTTGGAGCACGCCGGTTGAGTGGCGCTGCAAGCATTACTGCCGCAATCAAGGCCGCCAATGCAGACGGGCGCCCGGCACTAATTCCCTTTATGACGGCCGGTCACCCTAACCGCGAAGGATTCGAAGATCATTTGTTGATACTCGAGCGTACCGCGGACGTTATTGAGCTCGGTGTACCGTTTACCGATCCACTGGCCGACGGTGTAACGATACAACGTTCCAGCGAGGTTGCACTTAAGGCCGGGGTCACGCTTAACTGGATTCTCGACGCCCTTCAGCAAAGCGCATCGCACCGCAGTACGCCAGTGTTACTGATGAGCTATCTCAACCCGCTGCTAACAATGGGCTACAAGACATTGGCCGAACGGTGCCCATCGGCTGGTGTTGCCGGTTTTATTGTTCCCGATCTGCCCTATGAGGAAAGTGCGCCAATACGAGCCGAACTGGAACCGCAGGGATTGGCGCTTGTACAACTGGTTTCGCCAGTCACGACTGACGATCGCATGCGCTTGTTGTGCAAGGCGAGTGCTGGTTTCGTTTATGCGGTAACTGTCACCGGTGTCACCGGTGGTGAGAAACAAGCAGACCATGCAGCCATGCTGGCTTACCTGGACCGGGTGCGCAGCGTTTCGTCCTTACCGGTGTGCGCGGGTTTTGGCATACGCGACGCCGCCCAGGTTCGGGAAATCGGCGCGCATGCCGACGGTGTTATTGTCGGCTCGGCATTGGTCGAAGTATTGGAACAGGAAGGCGATCTGCAGGCCTTCCTGAAATCGCTCGGTGGCAAAGATAATGTCTGATACAACACTGGTAATTGGTAACATCAACTATTCTTCCTGGTCCATGCGTGCCTGGTTGGCGCTGAAACGCACGGGCACTGATTTTTCTCTTTTACGTTTGCCGCTGGACACGCCAGAGTTCGAAGAAAGAATCGGCGAGTATTCGCCGACACGAAAAGTGCCCGTGTTGCATCACGAAGGCCTGGTAATATGGGACACCCTGGCGATCTGTGAGTACCTTGCAGAGCGTTATCCCGATGCTGAACTGTGGCCGTCCAGTCAACGTCTGCGGACGATGGCGCGTTCGGTTTGCGCCGAGATGCACGCCGGTTTTCCGGCGTTGCGAACCGCATTGCCACTCAATGCCCGCGCGCGTGGGCGCCAGGTAGAACTGGATCAGGAAACGGTGGGCGATATCCAGCGTGTTTCTGCTATCTGGCATGACTGTCGTGAGGCGGCAGGCCCACAGACGAAGCACGGGCCTTGGCTATTCGGCGAATTCAGTGCGGCGGACTGTTTCTATGTTCCGGTGGCGCTGCGTTTCGTGACCTACGCCATCGGTCTGGTTGGCTTCGCAAGCAAGTACGCAGCCACCGTTGCAACTGACCCGCTGGCATTAGAATGGTGTGAGATGGCGGCCGCTGAGACCGAGATTATCGAGTGCGAAGAAGCGGGCAATCAGTGAGCGAGCAATTCCTGCCCGCTTTTGGCAACGACCGGCTTGCCACCAGGACCCAGGAAATGGATCGGTACCGATTCAAGGTTGAAGCCGGTGTTATGTCCGACAGCAAAGTGCAGGTGTGGACCGGAGCTAAAACCCGTATTGCCGGAATCGGCGATGTATTCGCCACGTTGCACAGTATCGCCCGGGCGAACGCGCACTGAGTCCAGGCGCAAATGCGCATAAGTGGCTATGGTGCCGTCATCGTGTACGATCCGGACGATGTTCGCTTTCGGTGCATCCTCCGCATCTGTTCCGCCGCTGAATGAACGAAACGCTATGGCGACGACTGTACCGTCACGGGCCGCATGAATCGCGGTGCCCACCGGCATTACAAAATCTACCGCGTACTGGCTCTCGGAAGCATTGTGTGTAATAGCCATCGGATAGGCCTGGCTCACCCTGAAACGTTGCGCCACAGCGTAGGGCACACGATATAAATAGTCGGACGCGTGTCTTGCTTGGGGTTCACCGAGCATGTATTTGTATTCGTAGCGGAACGACATGCCGGCATCGGCCCGTGCAGCCGCCAATTTCAATACTGGAGTCTTTTCTGCCGGCGGAAGAACGACGCGTGTCACGTCTGTTTCCACGCCACCACCAATGTTTTGAGTGTCGAAAAGACGAATCTCGAACTCAACTGCGCCGTGGTATTGATTGTTGGCATAGACCGTGGTTCCGCCATCGATCTTTTCCCGGGTGACTATGACCTTTGGATCCAGGTTGATCTGCTTGACGACGTCGATCGTTGCCTCGCGGCCGTCTTTCGGTGGCCGGTCGGTGTAGTGCCAGCGGCCGTCGTCGTCCTGATAACGATAGATAGACTGCGCCGCGGCAACGCCGGCAAGCGCAGTAATCAAAGCGAACACTATAAGACGACTGCTCATGGTCGCGTTACCATAGCGAAACCAGCCTCACTCTTCCGTGTGCGCGCCGGTTTTTGGCTTGTCTGGGGTTGTCTCGCTCGGATCTGGTGTTTTGGTCTTTGTATTCTCACTGGGTGGCAACATGCTCATTCTTCAGCAATATGTCGCCAGGATAGCGAGTTACGAGTGTGAAGGTCGAGAGATGATCGAGAATTTCCTGCAATGAGGCTTGTCCCTCGTAAAGTTCATGATTGCTGTATTCAGTATATAAATAGCGCGTCTTGCGCAGCGTGACTGCGCCACCACTCAAAACACTTCTTTCAGCACCCTGCACATCCATCCAAATAAAATCGATGGAATTAATACTTTGCTCTTCACACCATGTATCAAGCGTCTTGGTTGGAACCTGAATTTCAGCGGGGAACGAAATACCCGGTAACATCTTCGAATGATTTTTGGGCTTGTAAATAGAACCGGACAGATCCCACCCCTCTGGCCGTTCTTGAACGAAATCTCCAATATTACCGCCGCTTTGGTAGAATGTTATCTCACCATTCCTATCGCTAAGCGCGATATTGAAGATTCGAACATTTAGTCGATGCCCAAGCTGTTGCTTAAAGCGACGATACGCTCGCGGGTCGGGTTCGAAACAATAAATTTTGGGATTATCGAATACTTGCAGAAATCCCAGTGTATCCTCTCCGTCGTTACAGCCGATTTCAAGTATCACGGGATCGTTTTTGCCCACATAGTTTCTTATTTGGTCCTTCGTAAGCGCGTCGAAGCAAACGGTTGGGCCACCTTGTAACTTATAGTAGATTGGCCGCAGTATCGCGTTTAAGAGAGGGCTTCGTTTTAACACATCCTTTATGTATCTCATGAGCCCGCTCGGCTAGAAATGACGAATTCCAACCAGCCGAAAAGTGACCGTATACGACGCGAATCGAATTCTCGATGAAGGACGCAACGACTTAATGCCATACCACCCCAAAAGTCCTTTGCCGGGGCCTCTTCCGTAGACCAGATGTTATGGTGTACTTATACGTGTGGTCAAGGCGCAACGCGCGCACTTGGGGTATAGGCGAACTTCACAAATAATCGAGCTCAAAGGCGTCGAATAATGGCGCTCTGCGGTTCAGGTGTCAGAGTTAATGCTGGTACTGAAGGAATACCGAAGAACTGGCCAATTAGCCCCGCTCAATAAGGCGAGCGCGCGAGGTGCGTATATGAGTATGTGGCTCGTACTCGAATCCTGCGCTATCGGAAACGGCGACAGCCTCCGTTATCTAGACGGCCCAGAAAATGAGCTGCAGCGATTATGGGACGTCCAAATTCACCGTGAGAATCAAACGGTTTTTGGAATGACTTTTTCGGTAGCCTCCGCTCTGGCAAGCTTTAAACGGAAGTCTCGCAAGATATTCCTGGCATGGTCGTTGCCTAGAACGAAAATGCGGCAAAGGATGCTCCAATACTTGCTGTGGCGATTTGACGTTGTCCTTACTAATGACACGATTACATCCAGGCAACTCACCAAACAGCTGGACGTGCCTGAAGAAAAGGTTGTGTTCGTTCCGTTTGGCGTGGACACGGACTATTTTTGTCCACGCAGTGTAGCGCCAGAAGACCGTACAGATCTAATCATTCCCGGCGACGCTTTTCGTGATGAAGAGACGGTCGAGTCTATTCTTGCCAATACCGAACTGCGTATCCTGAGGCTCACCAACCGGGCGAAAATTGCAGACCGTTACTATGAGCTCGAACAAGCCTATCCTGGTCGGGTCGGCGTTGCGTTGCGTGTACCCCATCGGGAACTGCCCAACCTATATGCCCGAGCCCGCCGTTGCCTTATTCCGATAACAAAAAGTTCTGAGCCAGCCGGTCTAACCTGTCTGTTAGAAAGTATGGCTTGCGGGGTTTCTGTTCTTTGCAACAACAAAAAGACGTTCGAGGACTATATCGTCGACTCAAAGAATGGTTTTCGATATTCGACAGATGAAGAGCTACTTCATTTGTTGGAAACTACCGACGAACAGACGGTTGCGGAAATGAGTAGAAATTCGCGCCAATTGGCCGTTGATTCGTATTGTTGGAAAAAACTTCAAGCGACTTGGTGTCAGAAGATATATGAGAAGCGGTAATGAATATCGGGTTTGGTGTTCGAAACGACTGGCAACATTGATCATCGGGAACTCACTGCAAGCAGACAACACATAGTCGCAAGGTCATTTGTTACGTAGACCGTCAGAACACCTGCTTCATTCAGCCCGCTGCCGTGTCAGCGAGAGCGCTGGCATCCATATCAAATACCCGCCGCAATTGCGCATTGGCCTCCTTTGCCGACTGAATCAGCGCTTCTTCATCATGATGAATAGCGTGTTGTTTTTGCAGCGTCTTTTCGTCGTGTTCGCGGAACAATGCAGCCGTAGCCTGCGCATTTTCCGGCGTGTCGCCCAGCCGAACGAGTATGTCGCGACTAAACTCGATACTCGATAGCAGCGTGTCGCGGATTAGACCGGCCACGCCCAGGTCCATAAGCGCGAAGGCATGTTGCCGATTGCGCGCGCGTGCATAGATCGCAATATTCGGAAAATGCTGCTTCACGACGGATGCGATGCGCATCGACACTTCGACATTGTTGACGGCCAATACGAACACTTTGGCCTTGTCGACCTGTGCTGAGCGCAGCAGTTCGATATTTGCGGCATCGCCGTAGTAGATCTTACTTCCATAGCGGCGCACGAAATCGACCTGCTCGGTGCTATTTTCCAGGGCTGTGAATCGTATCTGCTTCATAGTGAGGATACGTGCGACGATCTGACCGAAACGTCCAAAACCGGCAATGATGACATCATGATCGGTATCAGCGACGGCATCGAAGGGTCGTTTGTCTTTTAGTTTGCCGCTCATTGCTCCACCGGCTTTGATGCCTGCGAGGTAAAGAAAAGGTGTTAGTGCCATGGAGAGCGTGACTGCAAGTATGAGTCTGCCCGTGAGTTCTGTATCCAACAATCCTTGTGATATGGCGAGCGTAAACAACACAAATGCAAACTCGCCACCCTGCGCCAGGATGACACCGAGCTTGATGCTGTCGCGGCTCGTCAATCCGTAGAGTCTGCCCACCGGGATCAGAACCAGCGTCTTGACCAGGATCAGGCCTAAAGTTATCGCAACTATCGTTATGGGTTCGGTAAGCAACAAACCCAGGTTGGCTGACATGCCCACAGCAACGAAGAACAGACCGAGCAGCAATCCCTTGAATGGCTGGATATCGCTTTCGAGCTGGTAACTGAATTCGGAATCTGCAACCAGCACGCCGGCAAGGAATGCGCCCAGACCCATCGACAGACCCAGCGATTCCATCAGTACGGCGGATCCCAGCACGAGCAATAATGTCGCAGCGGTAAAGACTTCCTGCATTTGTGCCGATGCCGCAAGACGCAACAACGGACGCAACAGATAGCGGCCACCGACGACAAACACCGCCAGCACGGCGGCCGATTTTGCCAGCCCCAACAATACCGGCATGTCAGTCGTTTCCTGTGCTCCGGCGGAGGCCAGGTAGGGGACCAACGCAATGAGCGGTATTACGGCCAGGTCCTGAAACAACAACACGCCGAACGACGCTCGCCCAGCAAGACTACGCAGGTCTTTCTTTTCGGCCAGCATCTGCAGTACGAATGCGGTACTCGATAACGACAAGCCAAATCCGACGACTACCGCGGCGGGCCAATCCTGTATCCAGTATTGCGCCAGCAGCGTCAGCACACCGCCGGTAATAAACACTTGCGCCAGACCCAGACCAAAGACCGACCGGCGCAGTACGCGTAAACGAGCGGGTTGTAATTCAAGGCCAATCACAAACAACAGCATGACCACACCGATCTCGGCGAAATGCAGCACCGCCTCGACATCGGAGACCAATCCCACGCCCCACGGGCCGAGCAGTATTCCGGCGACCAGGTAACCGATCACCGACCCGAAGCCCAGGCGCTTCGACAGTGGTACGACAAAAGTTGCCGCGGCCAGGAAAATGACAGACTGTGCTAACAAAGACATTGCGACCTCGTTCCTGAGAGTTCTCTAGACTTTAGAAATAAGACGGGAAGTCTGCCGGCATGCGCCGTCAAGGGAATGACTAGCGGCTTAACATGGCATAAACCCAGGTCAGCGGGCCGGCAACAATGCTCAACCAGCCCAGCCATGCGGGACCGACTGCCAGACCGACGAGCAACGCACCACCCGCGAGCAGTGAGCCGCCGACGATATGCAGGTTACGCTGGCGTGAGCTTTCCTGAATTTCATCACGAAGTTTCTCCAGTCCCGGTGTATCGACCTGCATCTTCAGTCGTCCTTCGGCGGCGTGTTGTAGTGTCGTGATCGCCCACTGGGGGACTTGTTGCAGCGACTCGCCCAGTTCGGGCCAGGTTTCGCGTAGCCGGTTGAATATCTCGCGTCCGCTGGCCTGGTCGGTCATCCAGTTTTCCAAAAACGGTTTGGCCGTCTTCCAAAGATCGAGGTCCGGATAGAGTTGACGACCCAGTCCTTCGATGTTCAGAAGCGTTTTTTGCAGCAAGACCAACTGTGGCTGCACGGGCATATCGAAGCGGCGTGCAACCTGGAACAAACGCACCAGAAAGTGTCCGAACGAAATCTCTTTTAGCGGCTTATTGAAAATAGGTTCGCTGACGGTACGTATTGCAGACTCGAATTCATCAACGCGCGTACTTTCGGGCACCCAACCGGACTCGATGTGTAATGCCGCGACTTTGTTGTAGTCGCGCTTGAAAAAAGCCAACAGATTGCCGGCGAGATAATGCTGATCGCGTGGCGTCAGTGTGCCGACGATACCGAAATCGACAGAGATATAAGTCGGTTGAGCGGGGTTCGATATATCCACAAAGATATTGCCGGGGTGCATGTCGGCATGGAAAAAGTTGTGTTTAAAGACCTGGGTGAAGAATATCTCTACACCGTACTCGGCAAGCACAGACAGATCTACGTTGTTGGCCCGCAGCGTTTCAATATCACTGACGGGAACGCCACTGATGCGTTCCATGACCATCACGTCTTTTCGGCAGTAGTCCCAGTAAACTTCCGGCACGTAGAGTTTTTTGCCGTCTGCAAAATTACGTCTCAGTTGTGCGGCGTTGGCGGCTTCGCGCAGCAGATCGAGTTCGTCGGTAATTGTTTTGTCGTATTCATCAACGACATCGGCCGGGCGAAACCGCCTGCTTTGTTCCCAATACGTTTCGGCCAGTGCAGCTATGGCATGTAATACGCCAAGATCGCGATCGATAGTCTCGTGTACCTTTGGACGCAACACTTTGACTACGACTTTCTTTCCATCGTGTAAGGTCGCCGCATGTACCTGAGCGATAGAAGCCGACGCCAGCGGCTTTTCGTCGAAGTCGGCAAAGACTTCCCTGGCCGGGCGACCATAGGCCGTTGCGATGATCTTCATCGCCTCGCTACCGGGGAAAGGTGGAACGTCGTCCTGCAGCCTGGCTAATTCCAGGGCGATATCAGCCGGCAACAAATCCGGGCGTGTCGATAACGCCTGCCCAAACTTCACGAAAATGGGACCCAGGTCTTCCAGCGCACGACGAATCCGCGCGCCGCGTGGTTTTTTCTCCCGTTTGAGCCACGACCACGTACTCGGTGATAAAAAACCCAGGTAACGCAGCGGACCGAGCATATGTGTCGCCAGTGCGATCTCTTCCAGATCGTGGCGTACCAGTACGCGATAAATGCCGATCAGTCGCAGTAGATGTCGCGGTCGAACAATCACGGCGACTTCGACATCAGTTTATCGATGCGACGAGCAAGTGTTTCGACTTTCTCCGAAATCGACGACACGCCCTCACCAAAACCTTCGATTTCGCTACGGGCCGGAACGTCACGGCTTTCTTCCTGGATATACTCAGCCGTGTTGCGTGACATCGAATCAGCGGCCCGTTGCCCGAAAGCCAGCACGCTGCGAAACAGATTGCCAACCTGATGTGCAGCCACGTCCCCGACCAGACGCGATAGTTCTTCTTCCCAGTCTGGATGAGTATGTTGTAACAGTTCCTGGAAGTGCCGGGCGATCACCGGGTCACCGGTCATGTCTATACGCCCATCGGATAACGTACCACGCGCCAGTTCCGCCAGACCCAGGGGCGTCGTATCCAGAATGACGTCAGGGTCGGTGTCGTAGCTGCGACTGAGTTCGAGCTGACCGTCAGTGACAGTTAGATAAAGCGTCAGGACGGTGTTACGTAAACGAATGGCCAGTGTGCGGTCTTGTAACGCCTGTACTTGATTACGTGCCGGTGTGGACCGTTCGATTTGCCGGTTTAACAGCCTGCGTAATGGCTCGAGCAGAGGATCGCGATTCACAAGCGATACCCACTATGCACGGCAACGATGCCACCGGTCAGGTTGTGATAACGACAGCGCTCAAAACCGGCATCTTCCAACATGGACAACAATGTATCCTGATCCGGGTGCATGCGTATCGATTCAGCCAGATAGCGGTAGCTGTCAGCATCGCCGGCCACAAGTTGACCCAACTTCGGCAAGACCTGGAAAGAATACGCGTCGTAAACGGTTTTTAGTGCTGTTGTAGTCGGGTGGGAAAACTCCAGAATCATCACGCGACCGCCAAAACGCAACACGCGGAACATTTCTGCCAGCGCCTTGCTCTTGTCCGTTACGTTACGCAGGCCAAAAGCAATCGTGACACAGTGAAATTCGCTGTCATCAAAAGGCAGGTGCTCTGCGTTGACCTGCAGGTAATGCACGTTGCCCGAAACGCCTTCATCGATGAGCCGTTTGCGGCCCTCAATCAGCATGGAGTCGTTGATATCGGCGATTATGACGCGACCGTCGCTGCCCACACGCCGGGCCATCCGTTGTGCGATGTCTCCAGTACCACCAGCCAGATCGAGCACCGACTGTCCGGGACGTACACCTGACTGCTCGACAAAAAAGCGTTTCCATAGCCTGTGCACGCCGAGCGACATCAGGTCGTTCATCAAATCATAGCGGTCGGCGACTGAGTCGAAGACACCGCGTACACGTTGTTCCTTTTCGGATGGCGTGACTTTTTCGTAGCCGAAGTCGACTTCGCCGCTCACCGGTAATTCTCCGTTCGTGTGTGCCCCGCTTTTACCAGACGATCGAGATAGTGTTGCCATTTGTGGTTATGACTGGCACCCAGATCATGCAGCACATCCCAGGTGTAAAGCCCGGTGTTGTGACCGTCGTCGAACACCAGCCTCACCGCATAATTGCCTACCGGTTCCACCGCGGTGATCTGTACGTTCTCCTTACCGATTTGCAGGACTTCCTGTCCCGGGCCGTGGCCTTTGACCTCGGCGGAAGGGGAATAGACCCGAAGATATTCGAAAGACAACGCGTACTGCGCACCATCGAGAAAACTGATTTCCAATACACGCGCCTTGCGGCGGAGACGAATTTCGCTCGGTCGATATTTCATCAGAGTATGTAGCGGGTCAGATCCTCGTTGCGCATGAGTTCACCGAGATGCTCATCGACATAAGCGCCGTTTACGCTGACCTTTTGCCCATCACGATCGGCGGCTTCAAATGAAATAGTCTCCAGCAAGCGCTCCAGTACCGTGTGTAGACGGCGGGCACCGATATTTTCAGTTGATTCGTTTACCTGGAAAGCCACTTCGGCTATGCGCCGGACTCCATCGACGGCAAAGTCCAGGTCAAAACCCTCAGTGCCGAGCAAAGCGACATATTGCTCGGTCAGCGATGCATCCGGTTCGGTCAGAATACGCACAAAATCTTCCGTGTTGAGCGCGCTCAGTTCGACCCGGATCGGAAACCTTCCCTGCAACTCCGGGATAAGATCGGATGGTTTGGCCAGATGGAATGCACCGGAAGCAATGAACAGAATATGATCGGTGCGCACGATGCCGTACTTGGTTTGTATCGCGCAGCCTTCGACCAATGGCAGCAGATCACGTTGCACTCCTTCGCGTGACACATCCGCACCGGTGGTTTCCCCACGGCGAGTGACTTTGTCGAGCTCATCGAGAAAAACAATGCCGTGTTGCTCCACCGCCTCGATCGCACGCAGTTTGATGTCCTCATCGTTAACCATTTTCGCCGCTTCTTCGTCGAGCAATAATTTCAACGCGTCTTTGACTCGCAGCTTGCGTGAGCGGGTACGGTCGCCACCGAGGTTTTGGAACATTCCCTGTAATTGGCTGGTCATCTCTTCCATGCCCGGTGGTGCCATGATCTCCACGCCGACCGGCATCGACTGAACCTGGATTTCGATCTCACGATCATCCAGCTGCCCCTCCCGCAGCATCTTGCGGAATTTTTGCCGGGTCTCGCCGTCCTCGGCAGGCGCGTCGGGGGTGAAACCCATGCTTTTCGGCTGAGGCAGGAGGGCGTCCAGCACCCGGTCCTCGGCAGCATCCGCGGCCCGGTGCCGCACCTTGGCCGTTTCGGCTTCCCGGGCCATTTTGACGGAGATGTCTGCAAGATCGCGGACGATCGAGTCCACTTCGCGACCAACATAGCCCACTTCGGTGAATTTGGTGGCCTCGACCTTGATAAACGGGGCTTGGGCCAGACGAGCCAGCCGACGGGAAATCTCGGTCTTGCCGACGCCGGTAGGGCCGATCATCAGGATGTTTTTGGGCGTGATTTCGCTGCGCAGCGGCTCGGGCACCTGTACCCGCCGCCAGCGATTTCTGAGCGCGATCGCCACGGCGCGCTTGGCGTCATCCTGGCCGATGATGTGTTTGTCCAGTTCCTGGACGATCTCGCGGGGGGTCATTGCGGTCATTATTATTTCGACTCTAGTGTTTCGATTATCAGGTTGCGGTTGGTATAGACACAGATATCCGCAGCAATACCCAGCGCTCGCTCAACTACTGTTCTTGCGTCTAATTCCGTGTTTTCAAGTAGCGCCCGCGCTGCAGCCCGCGCGTAGGCCCCACCCGAACCCACGGCCATGAGATCGTCCTCGGGTTCGATCACATCGCCGTTGCCTGAAATGATAAAGGAATGCTCGACATCGGCTACACATAGTAGTGCTTCCAGCCGGCGCAGCATCCGATCCATGCGCCAGTCTTTGGCTAGTTCAATGGCCGCGCGCGTCAGATTGCCGTATTGCTCCAGCTTGGCTTCGAAGCGTTCGAACAGTGTGAAAGCATCGGCCGTTCCACCGGCAAAGCCCGCCAGCACCTTACCGTCATACAGCGAACGCACTTTGCGCGCGTTGCCTTTCACGATGGTCTCGCCCATCGTGACCTGACCGTCGCCGCCTACCGCCACGACGCCGTCGCGTCGGACTGAAATAATCGTGGTGCCGTCGAATTGCCGCATAGCCTGATCTCTGTCCTGAACCGGGCCGCCTATTCTACGGGAAATAAGCCCCTCCGCTGCTATTTCCAGGAGCGGGTTCGCGGGCATCTGAAGTGGGCGAATGGCTGGTATTTTGTCAGCGGGGTCGGTCAGTTGCTACGACCGAAGCCACTTCTTAACTCGAACGATCAGTGGATCGGTGCAGGCAATGCACCCTGCTCAGGAGTCGCTTGTTTGACCTTTTTTGTGGGCCCGAGGATGTGCCTTGTCGTAAGTTTCAGCCAGATGCTGGAAGTCCAGGTGTGTGTAAACCTGGGTGGTGCTGATATTGGCGTGGCCAAGTAGTTCCTGCACGGCACGCAGGTCACCACTAGACTCGAGCAGGTGCGTGGCAAAGGAATGCCGGAACAGATGCGGGTAGACGTTTACGTCAACACCCTGGCGTTTTGCCCAATGTGCGACCCGGCTTTGTACAGAACGAGGGCTCATGCGTCTGCCACGGTTACTCACGAACAGGGCAAGTTCGTCTTCATCGGCAAATTGGACACGAACGAGCAACCATGCACGAAGCGCCGTGAGTGCTTCACGTCCTACGGGCAAAACCCGTGTCTTGTCGCCCTTGCCTGTGACACGAACCGTTCGGTCGTCCAAATCGACCGACAGAATATCCAGGTCAATCAACTCGGCCAAGCGCAAACCGCAGGAGTAGAGCATTTCCATGATGGCCAGGTCCCGCACGGCTATGGGATCGCTGCTCTTAAAGTTGAGCATTGCCGCCATGCTGTCAGCGTCCATCGTGGCGGGCAGGCGTTTTTTCCCGCGTGGCGCGCTGACATCGGTTGCTGGATTGTTTTTGAGTTCGCCTTCGCGCAGCAGATAGTTAAAGAAGGTTCTGATTGCCGACATGCGACGCTGGATACTGCGTGGCGCCAGGCCCTGGCGATGTTCGGTTGCCGCAAATTGACGGATATGAAAGGAATTGAGATCAGACCATGCGGTGATGTCCATGCGATCGCAAAATGACGCGAGCGCGGCGATGTCTCGCTGGTAATTACTTACAGTGTGAGACGAAAGACGTCTTTCGTTACGAAGATGACCGGCAAATTTTTCTGGCCAGCGATTCTGCCGGGCGTCCATCAAGCAGCGCAGCTAAGGCCTCGCTCGATCAGTTCGCCCAAACGCACCAGAAAATCGGTGCTCATGCCGGGATGGAAACGTGACGCTTCACTGCTGCCGATCGCGATAAAACCAATCGCCGACTTTTCACCGAGTGGAATCAATGCCGCCGACTCGATGTCGCTGCCCTCATCGCCGAATAACAACTCGCGTTTGACACCCTTGATCTGACCGCAACGCGGGCGGCCCGCGTTGAGAAAAGTCTGAAATAATTCCAGTCCAGGGTCTTTGCGTGACAGACGTCTCACAAAAGAAGCAGCGAAGAGGTCTTCAGAACCCGGTTCGGTGTCGAACAACACAAGCACCGACCGGTCGCTACCCAACTCGTCCTGCAAGACCGATTCGATAGTTAGAAACATCTCTGGCATTTCGGTCGCACCCATCAAACGCATCGACAGGTTGTGAATCTTTCTCGACAGGACATCGTTTGCACGAGCGACGCCAACCAGCTCACGCAGCTTCTGATCCAGCTTGCGATTGCGTTCGCGCAGAATTGCCACCTGCCGCTCTATCAGGGAGACGGTATTGTCGCCGGGGTCGTGCGGCAGTATGAGATGGGTGAGCAATCCAGGGTGACGTTCAAAAAAGTCCGGATGTGAGCGCAAGTGCCGGGCGACGTCATTTTCGCCAACCTGCTCAAATTCCACGTCCGTGCTGCGTTTGCGTTCAGTGCTCATAGCTGAAATCTGCCCTCAAAAACCCGTTGCGCCGGACCGCGCAACCAAACCGATTCGCCATTTCCCTGCCACTTTACCATCAGTTGGCCTCCAGGCAGGTCGACGGCGACAGCACCATCCGTCATCCCGGCATTTTGTGCTGCAACAACAGCGGCGCAGGCCCCGGAGCCACAGGCCAACGTCTCACCAACGCCGCGTTCCCAGACACGCAGTGCCAGATGTGATGGCCCCAGAATTTGCGCAAAACTGACGTTCGCGCCGGACTCAAAAAAATGTTGCAGCGCAGGCCCCATTACGGCAACCGGTGCCGTGTTCGCGTCGTCCACGGTGATGACGGCATGCGGGTTGCCCATCGACACCAGGGCAAAATCAACGGTCTCGTTATCGACTGTTACCGGTGGCCGGGTTGTGCAACCTGTTGCATCAGCGCCCCATTCTGGCGGGCCCATGTCGACACTGACGCTGCTATCAGCCTCAATCTGTGCCGTCATCAAACCCGCGTCACTGTCGAGGCGCCAATCGGTCTTGCCAGGCGAGTTATCACTGAGATAGCGCGCGATACAGCGCATGCCGTTACCGCATTGCGCGGCCTCGCTGCCGTCGGTATTGAAAATCCGGATCCAGACATCGGCGTTGTCATGCCGCGGTGGATTGAGTACGAGCAGTTGATCGCAGCCAATACCGGTATGGCGGTCGGCCAGATGCCGGCGGCCGCTCTGGCCCAGGGCATCCGGATCGAAGTGCCGTTCGGGACTCATCGCGTCAATGACCACAAAGTCGTTGCCGGCGCCATGCATCTTTGTGAAACGCACTATCATTGCGGTTAGCATAACCGAAACGTATGGTGAATCGCCGGGACCCAAGCCTTTAGCACGATGAAATATCGCGATCTCAGAGACTTCATGGACCAACTTGAAACACGCGGCGAACTGCGTCGTGTGGCCGTCGAGATCGATCCCCATCTGGAGATGACTGAAATTTGCGACCGCACGTTACGACGTGGCGGCCCTGCTTTACTGTTCGAAAATCCCAAGGGTCATTCCATACCGGTGCTGGGCAATCTCTTCGGCACTCCCGAACGCGTGGCTATGGGAATGGGTAAGGAATCGTTGACCGACTTGCGTGCTGTCGGTGAGCTATTGGCCATGTTAAAGGAGCCCGATCCGCCCGGTGGCGTCAAAGATGCCTGGCAACAACTGCCGATTTACCGAAAGGTGCTCGACATGAAGCCGCGTCACCGACGGGATGCGCCTTGTCAGGAAAAAGTCTTGGAGGGCAGTGAAGTCGATTTGACTGCCCTGCCGGTGCAGACATGTTGGCCGGGCGATGCAGCGCCTTTGATCACGTGGGGATTAACGGTTACTAAAGGGCCGCGAAGACAGCGGCTCAATCTGGGCATCTACCGGCAACAGGTCATCGCCCGCAACAAGCTGATTATGCGTTGGTTGCCACAACGTGGCGGCGCGCTCGATTTTCGGGATTTCCAGGAAGCGCAGCCCGGTGAGCCCTTCCCTGTATCCGTAGCACTGGGTGCCGATCCGGCCACCATACTGGCTGCCGTGACCCCCGTGCCGGATCGTTTGAGTGAATACGCTTTTGCCGGATTATTGCGTGGTGCGCGCACTGATGTGGTCGAGTGTCTGGGTAATGAACTATTGCTGCCGGCCAGCGCGGAAATCGTGCTTGAAGGGGTGATTCATCCAGGTGAGACGGCACTAGAGGGCCCTTTTGGCGATCACACCGGCTATTACAATGAGACCGAGCGCTTTCCGGTTTTCACAGTAGAGCGTTTGACGTCCCGTTCGGAGCCGATTTATCACAGTACCTATACTGGCCGGCCGCCGGACGAGCCTGCTGTTCTCGGCGCAGCGCTCAACGAAGTGTTTGTGCCGCTGCTATGCAAGCAATATCCGGAAATCGTCGATTTTTACCTGCCACCGGAGGGTTGTTCCTATCGCCTGGCAGTAGTCAGTATTCGCAAGGAATACGCGGGTCATGCCTCACGGGTAATGATGGGCGTATGGTCGTTTTTACGTCAATTCATGTATACGAAGTTTGTCATTGTCACCGACGACGATGTAGATGTGCGCAACTGGCACGATGTGGTCTGGGCGCTGACCACCCGGGTCGATCCGCGACGCGACACCATCCTGATCGACAACTCGCCCATTGATTACCTCGATTTCGCCTCGCCACGGCCGGGCCTTGGCTCAAAAATTGGCTTCGATGCCACAAACAAATGGCCTGGAGAGACCGATCGGCAGTGGGGCCGGCCTATCGTGATGGACCCCGATGTCAAAGCGCGCGTCGACGCCCTGTGGGAGCAGTTAGGGCTCGATTAATCCTGATTGCTGCATTGCAGCGCGACACCACATAGCGTTGATGTAGATAATCATTCTGTTAAATCGACGGCGGCGGCGGTGTTAACACAAAAAAGGGGTAGCAATGCGCCACATCATGGTGATGAACCCAAAAGGGGGTTGCGGCAAAAGCACGATCGCGACAAATATCGCGGCGTATTTTGCCGATACAGGAAAAAAAGTTTCGCTGGCTGACTACGATCCACAAGGTTCGAGTCTGGATTGGTTGGAGTTACGGCCGGACGACCGTCCGAAAATTACTGGTCTTGATGCTTACTACGAAGGTCTCCGACGCCTGCCACGTACTTCCGATATTGTCGTAATGGATGCACCCGCGCGTTCACATGGTCCGGAACTGACCAATCTTGTGCGTCATGCCGGAACGATTGTGATTCCTGTTATGCCTTCGCCCATCGACATGACAGCCGTGTCGCGTTTTGTCGATGAGATCAAACATGTAGGCAAGGTTGAGCGTCACCAGGTAAAAATTGCACTTGTAGCTAATCGTGTCAAAGAAAACACGATGATCTTTGAAGAACTCGACGAATTTCTGGAGAAACAGCGCGTGCCGTACGTCGCTGTACTGCGTGAGGCACAAAACTACATACGCGCTTACACACGCGGTTTGGGAATTTTTGAATTACCGGAATATCTTGCCTGGCCCGACTGGGAAACCTGGGATCCGCTGATCGAATGGTTGGAAAGCCGTCGCAGCCGGCCACGCAACTACGACTACTACTAGGCAGTCAAGATACCGTTTATCGGATTGCGCAGCGGCATTAACCGCGATTCTTTTTCCCTTCCCCAATTGTGGCGATTTTGCGTGTATCGAGACACGCAGATCAATAAGTCGCGTAGCGACGCTTTTCGTGCGGCCAAAGACCGAGCTCTTGGTTAGGGTGGGGGCAAGTCACGCGTGGCCCGCTGCTTACGACACACTGAGGGAGGCGCGTATGCCTTCGGCGGGATCTGAATATCGAAGCTCCACACCCAGTTCATCGAGCATGCGCGTGTTGTCGAGACGGCGTGATTCGCTCAGAAACGACCAACGTATCGGCGAGAACTCGCGTCTGGCGTCTTCGAGTTTGATGGTTGGCGGTTCAGGCAGGGAGCAAATTTTGGCGACCAGATTAATAAACTGTGTACTGCTGATGTGGTTGCCGTCGCAAACGTTTATCGGCGTCGGCGGGGCAACCACTGTTGCGGCCAACTCGCAGGCTGTTACCAGGTCATCGACGTGGATACGGTTGCCAGGTCCGGCATCTTCCACCCGGAGCACCGGCTCCCGTCGCCTGATACGATCCACCGGCAATCGGTCCGGTCCATAGATTCCGGCAACGCGTAGTACCACTGTCTCGACATCGTTTTGCTCGCCCCATAAACGCAACGCGTTTTCTGCTGCGAGACGCCGCTGTGCCCGGGCAGTTGCAGGCGCGGCTGGGCGGTACTCATTAACGATTTCGCCAGCGCAATCGCCATAGACACCACTGGTGCTGACATAAACAAAGCGGGACGGATGCTCGATGTTGGCAAGATACGCCGTGATGGTTGTGTCCTGATCGCCAGATGTGGGAGGCGGGGCCAGATAGATGATCACCGCGCCCGCGGTTTCTGCCACATTCCGCGGTGCGCCCAGGTCGTCCGTGATCGCAGTGAGTCCCGCGGCACGCAAATGCCTGGTGTGTTTGGAAGACCGCGAAACACAAAGTACTTCGGAATCTTGTGACAATCGCCGACCGAGACGGCGGCCAGTGTAGCCGCAGCCCGCGATCACGTAGCGCTGGGTCACTATAGGGTCGTTATCTAACCGGCGTCGGCCGATGGCGTGCCGTCCTGGCCTGACTTCTCGTCCTGGCCAGCGGCAGTCAGTGTGGGCAATGTGCTTTCCACACGTCCGGTGGCCAATGCCAGTCCATTGCGAAAGGCCTCGGCGGCCTCGTCGCCCTTACCAGCTTCAGCCAGTAGGGCACCGAGGGCCTGATACGCCGCTGGTGTCGGATCAACTTCCACACAGCGTTCGAGATATTTGCTCGCGTCATCGGGCTGACCGGCACGCATTGCCAGTCGGCCGGCCGCCAGTAACACGCTAGGATCGTCGTTGCGGCTTTTGAGCCAACCCTGCACGTAGGCCAGGGATTTCTTTGCGTCAACATTTTCCAATTCGCCATACAGGCTCATCAGTTCCGGATCCCAACCCTTCTTGAGCACCTTGCGTATCGTTTGTTCCGCGAGTTCCTGATCACCGGCGCGATTCAGTGCCACGACGTAGTCGCGCGACAGCACAGGATCGGTTCTTAGTTTCTTTGGAATCTTTTGCCATTGGCGCTGCAAGCCCATGACGTTGCCTTTAGCGCTGTCATGACCCAACAGAGTGGCATGCGTTCTCTGCGACAGCTTGTCGATGCCTTCGCGCGACATCGCCTTGCGCTTGCGTAGCTGCGGCAACAGCTCGCGCAGATTGTCCCAGTCGCCCACACGTTCATAGATGGTCGCAAGCAGTGCCAAGCCCTGTGGGTGACCCGGTGACTGCTCCTCCAATTTGCGTAGCGTCGCCAGAGCCCGCTCGTAGTCTTCATCGGCTGTTTGTAATTCGGCCTGTGTAAGCAATACCGCCCGGCCGGAGTCCTTGTCATTTTCGTAGGCCATCATCAGCCAGTTGTCGCGTCGATCAGCCGCGCCCTGTTCCTGCGCGGCGCGTGCTGCGTTAAGGTAATTGAGCACGGGTGTATCGCTCTTGGGCGCGCTTTCCGCCAACAGGCGCTCGCCCCGCGCATAGTTGCCTTCGGCAAGTTCAATAAGACCACGGGTGAGTTTTTTGCGCGATTGATTCTTTTGATAGCGGCCGGCGGCACGACCGAGATCAGAAACGGAAGTGAGGGATCGGATAACCAGGCGTACGGCAACGTAGCCAAGTATTGCGAACAACACCAGACCCAACACCGAGGTCTCAATGGCATAGCCGCGGAAATTCACCAGCGCATAGCCGGCGTCTTTCATAAAAAAGTGCGCCAGAAAGGTCGAAGCGACCAGCGCGATAATGATAAGGAGACCGCGTTTCACGCAGACTCTCCGTCTTCCGTCACAGCAGTGGCGTCAGATTCTGGCGTCGTGTCTGCCGGTACCGGCTCCTCGGCCGGCGGTGCGGTGTCCGGTGGTGCTGCAGCCAGACGCAACAATCGCAGCGAGCCGGAAATATCCGGCAGATTGGGTGAGATATCTTCAGCTTCCAGCTCAATAAGCGTCGCGACAGCGCTCTCAACCGATGTGGCGTCATTCATGAAATGCGTTTGCAGCCAGTTACGCGCAGTCCGCAGACTTTCTCGATAGTTCGCCGCTTCGCCACGTAGTAGCGCGAGTCGTGCTGTCTGCAATTGCAATTCGAGATTACGTTTCAGAAAAAATTCCTCGTCGCGCGAGAGCAATGGGGTCGCCGCTTCATCCGTGCGTTTGACACTGATCATGCTGGTAAATACACCGCCCAGTGTGGACATGGCACGGTCCAACGGAGTTTCGGCTACAATCTCAACGTCTGAAGAGCTTTGGTAAGTGTCGGGACTGGCGGTGTTCAAGGGCAACTCTTCGACGCGCGCAGCCAGACCATTCAGTGTGTGCGCAATACCTTCCATGTCGGGCCTGGGAACAGCCTTCAGTGCACCAATTTCGCCAGCCAGTTCTTGTCTGACACGGAACAGCGTTGGATCTCCGAGCGATTTCAAACGGTCATCGGCTGCCTGTAGTGCTGCAAGTGCGGCGCCCGGGTCTTGTGCAAGCTGCAAGCGGCTGTTCGCCGTCTGCAAAAAGTATTCGGCTTCAGCGCGCACCCAGTTGTTGCGAGCGGACGCTGAGATGCCACTTACTGCGTCAATGGATTGCTCGGCTCCCTGGACCCGTGCAGTTAGTGTTTCGACACTGCCGCGCAAATCGTCAATGTTCGATTCCAGACGCCCGCGGCCTGCGTCGAGATTGGACACCCTTGACAGGTTTTGATCCAGACGGCCGCCGAGTGCGGCGATGTCGCGTTGGGTCGCCTCGATTGCGTCGCCAGCGGCACCTTGCGCAGTGGTTGCGGCGCTGTCTTTTTGCTGTTGTTCCCACCAGATATAGCCCGATGCGGCCAATGCCGCCAGCGAGAACAGCATCGCCAACAGACTCAAGGCTCCGCCACCACGTTTTCTTGGTGGCGGGGCGGAGACCGGTGGCTTGTCCGATTCAGTTGCGGTTTCCAATTCGGTTTCGAGGACCTCGTCGTCGTTTTCTTCAACGATTTCAGTCACCGATTCTTCCTTGTCATTCGCCGACCCAACACGGTCCTGCGTACTTGCCTCTGTCATTTTGGTCCCCGTAACTGGATCAGACTGGCCGCTGTTCCTGCGCCAGTCCAGTATGGCCTCGACCAATGCCTGGTCGTCCGGGCCCTGGGCGAGTAGCGCGACTCGCTCAAATCCCAAAGCAGCCGCTTTTTTTACCACACGTTCGCTCGTGGTAACCAGCTGAGTTTGCGCCAAACCTGTGACACTTGGTTCCTCAGCCAGTTCATAGAGGTTAAAAAGTGTTTCCGAACTGGTCGCGGTCACTACATCGACGGTGCCGGCGGCCAGGCGCGATTCGATTTCCGGATCGAGTACTTCGGGCCGGTCGCGCCGGTAAACCTCGGCATAGGTGACGGTTGCGCCGCGTTTTTCTAGTTCGCGCCCGAGCAACGCACGCCCACCACTGCCACGAAAAATCACGATTTTTTTGTCGCTTACATCTCTTAAAGCAGATTCACGGAGTAAGGCTTCGCTGGTGAACCCCCGTGTTGCTTTGATGTCGCTTTTAAAGCCGGCTTCGACCAGCGCACGCGCGGTCGACGGCCCTATTGCTGCCAACAACGGTCGCTTGCCTTCGGCCGGCAAATATTGCACGCCATGATTGACGGCATTAATGCTGATAAAGATCGCGATATCGTAATCCGCGACATCGCCAATCGTTGCAAGAACAGCTTCACGATCTGCATTAGCTTCGATCTGCAACGTCGGAAAGCTCAGAGCTTCGCCGCCGTGTGACTGGATCAGGCCTATTAGATTGCCGGCCTGGTGAACCGGCCGCGTTACCAAAACGCTTATGCCCGAAAGTTCTTCAGACATTGGCGATCTCATCGAGGATTTGGCGCGCACCATGCTGCACCAACAGATTGGCAGCTTCCGTGCCGACCTCGACGGGATCTGTACCAATGGCGAGTACAGCAATCAGATCAGTTCCATCCGGTCGCGCAACAACGCCACGTAAATTCAGCTCGCCATTATCTACAACCGCATGTCCCGCGATCGGCGATACGCAACTACCACCTAAGGATCTGTTCATTTCCCGTTCTGCATCAACCGCTATTCTTGTTTCTGCGTGTTCTATCCGCTGGATTTCCTCTAGCATTGCCGTGTCGTCTACCCTGCATTCTACGCCTATGGCGCCCTGACCGATGGCCGGCAGGCAAAACGCAGGATCCAGCAGCTCATCGATCTGATCGGTCAGGCCCAGACGCTCCAGCCCGGCCGCAGCGAGGACGATCGCGTCATATTGACCGTGGTGCAGTTTTGCCAGTCGGGTGTCGACGTTGCCACGCAACCCGATGAGCTTGAGATCGGGGCGGTGATGCGCCAGTTGTGCCGTACGCCGCAGACTGGAAGTACCGATTACAGCCGCTTCGGACAATTCATCCAGCCGGGCGCCAATCAGGGCGTCGCGCGGATCGTGTCGCGCCAGAATCGAGCCGATGCGCAAACCGGCTGGTAATTCGGCCGGAACGTCTTTCATTGAATGCACCGCGATATCGGCCCGGCCCTCGAGCATCGCTTGTTCGAGTTCTTTAATGAACAAACCCTTGCCGCCCAATTTCGCCAGCGACACATCGACAATCTGATCCCCCTTGGTACTGAGGGGTAGTAGGGAAATGTTTAATGCCGGATTTTGCTCGCTTAGTTTTGCACTGACGTATTCCGCCTGCCACAACGCCAGACGGCTGCGGCGCGTCGCGATTCGGATATCCACTTTAACTGCCTCGGAGTCGTCGTTTCAGGGCCGGTGCGTGCCGGCGGCTGACAACCAGGCGGGCATCGCAATCACGGAATACTGCAAACTGCTTGCCATCGGCATCGCGTTCCACCGCTCGTAGGTGGGCGACTGACACCAGCGCGCTGCGATGTATACGAACAAAATCTGGGGAGAATTCATATTCGAGGTTTTTCAATGATTCGTCGATAAGTACTTCGCCTTCCATATGCGCCACTGTAGTGTATTTTTGATCGGCCTGAAAATAGTAGATGGTTTCTATTGGGATCAGTTCCAGATGCCCCCGGACGCGTGCACACAAATGCGTGCGCCGTGCTTCGGCCTTGGTGTCGTCTGTTGCAAGCGCCGAAAGTTGTGACCGCGTGAGCCGCGAAGCATGGCGCAACGCTCGCGCCAGCCGTTCACGACGCACCGGTTTCAGGAGATAACCGACAGCCTGCGTATCAAACGCGGCGATGGCGTATTCGTCGTATGCCGTAGTAAATATCACCGCCGGTGGTCTATCGAGCGTAGCCAGATGCCGGGCAGTTTCGATACCACTGATGCCCGGCATGCGGATATCCATCAGTAGCACGTCCGGGACGTGTTTCTGCGCCAGCTCTATCGCCTGATTTCCATTGGCAGCCTCGCCGACAATTTCACAGTCATCAAGCTCGTCGACCAGCCGGTGCAGACGTTGTCTTGCAGGCATTTCGTCATCGACGATCAGCACTTTCATTTCATCTGCTCACTGGCTGGCAGGCGCATGCGGACAAAAAACTGATCTGCATCCTGATTTATTTCAAGCGCGGCTTTGCCATGAAACGCTAGTTCCAGACGCTGACGTACATTGGCAAGAGCCATCTTGTTTCCATCATGCCGCCGGGCTCCGCTATCGCGGGTCACCGGATTGACAACTTCTATTACGATTTCCTTGCCTTCCATCCGACCGTTAATGGTTACCGTGCCGCCGTCCGGTAGTGGTTCAATACCGTGATAGATAGCGTTTTCCAGCAATGGTTGAACAGTGAGCCCGGGAATCAGGGCACGGTGTGGCAATGTCTCAACCTGCCAGTCGACTTCCAGCCGCTCTCCCAGTCGCAGGCGTTCAATACGCTCGTATAGGCGCGCCATTTCGAATTCTTCGCGCAGATGCACAAGTTGTTTGTTCTCAGCCAGGCTGGCGCGGAACAGATCGGCCAGGTCCTCTACCACCTGTTCGGCGGCGTCGGGATCACTGCGTGTGAGCGCCGCGATGGTATTCATGCTGTTGAACAGGAAATGCGGGCGGATACGCGCCTGCAACGCCTGGATGCGTGAAACGGCTTCCATTTGCACGTTTCGTTTCCATTGATGGGAAACGTAGAAGTAACGCAGTATGAGGGCACTGACCACGGCACTTATAGCGACATTTCGCAGCACGAACGGGAGGTGACTGGACGGGAATATCCCGCCACCTGCACCACCGCTGCGATCGGAGTAGTACTGACCGGCCCACCACGCTGCCTCGGACACGGCGGCGGTCGTAAGCATCAACAAGGCCAGGCTGATTAGCGTAACTTGCACAGTGCCACGCCGGGCCAATAAGGGCCGGGCCATACACATCACCCATGCGCTGCCCAGACCAATCCACAGCAGGAAAAGTGAAGACTGCGCCAGATCGACCCAGAAAAAACCGACAGCGGGTTGCCGCGCCAGCGTCAGTACGAATGCAATCAATTCCACGAGCAATACGATGGTGATCGTCATTGATCCCGAGCAGAAATCGGGCAGATAACCGACTTCCAATGAGGGCTCTCCAGCGGGAGCAGCTTGACTGGTGCGAGGAGGCTGTAGTGTTGTTAGACGCTCAACCAAGTTGATCGGGATTCAACCCGGTATCCGGGTTACGGCTTTTCGTTGCACCATTTGTCCACGTCGCGCTTCGCGTCACCCATACGCTGGTCGACTTCGTCTTGTTCCAGGTAACGACGACCACCTCCGGGTAGAGGTTCATAAACGCGCGTCGCGCTGAGCAGACTGTCTTGTGCGCTTCTGGCACGGGTGCAGTTCTCATCGCGCTGAACTTGCTGCTCGCGTTCGAAACGTTCCCGTTCTGTCCGCTGTTCTGCGGTCTCTTCTGCAGTAATTGTGTCTTGCTGTGCTTCTGGTTCATTCAGGGCCGCGAGTTGTTCCGGGTCGCTACGATGCGTGTCGATATCCAGTTTTTCTGCTGCCGTTGCCGGGGGTTTGTCCGAGAAATGGACTGCGCCGCCGGCGTCAGTCCACTTATAGACACCCGCCGCCGCCACCACCGAGGCAGAGAAAAATAGTATGGCGAACAACGGGAAACTCTTCATGGAATATACGTCCCCGGGGCTGCCCGCGGAGCCTGTACTAAGTTAAGTCAAAAACAGGGGCGGGGAAAGCAAGAGGCTCGGCCCGACCACCACAATAGTACCGGCTAGGCTAGTCTGTACGCGGTCTTAAGTCTCTGACGCAGGTCACATCACAGCCGGTTGAACCTGTGAAAAAGCATTAATACACGCGCAAATTACTGATTTCAAAGGCTAGATAGCCTGGGCGCCGGTCTCCCCGGTGCGAATGCGGATGGCCTGCTCCAGGGGGGTCACGAAGATCTTGCCGTCACCGATCTTGCCGGTGCGGGCAGTGGCTGAAATCGCTTCGATGACCTGCTCGACGATTTCTTCGGCGACTGCCAGTTCGAGCTTCATCTTAGGGAGGAAATCAACTACGTATTCAGCGCCCCGGTACAGCTCGGTGTGTCCTTTCTGACGTCCGAAGCCTTTCACTTCCGTCACAGTGATGCCCTGCACACCGACATCGGCCAGCGCCTGACGGACATCGTCCAACTTGAAAGGCTTAATGATGGCGGTAACAAGTTTCATGTGGCTCTACTCCAGGAATCCGTGATGGTGTGTTGTCTGCGATTGGTTTGCACATCCCGTGCCAGCTAACTCATTCCTTTATATTTCATGATCTTAGCATGCGGGAGTCTGTGGCTGCAGCGCATTTTCGCACTGCAATGGTGCGGCAGCCTTGCGGGACTGCGTTAAACTGGCTCAATGATTGATCCAAAGCTAATCGACGATCTTGCACGCCGGCTCGCAGGCAGTTTGCCCGAGGGGTTGCGCACGCTGCAGGATGAACTCGAACAGAATTTTCGTCCAGTATTGCAATCGGCATTGAGCCGGCTCGATCTGGTGACCCGGGAAGAATTCGACGTGCAAAGTGCGGTGCTCGCCAAAGCTCGCCAGCAACTCGATACGCTGGTCGCCCGTCTGCAGGAACTGGAAACTCATTTAGCAGGCAAATCGTCACCGGATAAGTAGCCCGCCAGATCAATATCTGGGCCGGATGCACAGTTACTCTCCTTTAGACCACGGGGCACTTTGAATTTAATAGACCGGTAAGCAACACCGGGCTATCCCCTTGTCATTTGTAACTGTGTTGAGTCGTGCGCAGATCGGCTTGCAAGCACCATTAGTCAGAGTCGAAGCACATATAGGCGGTGGTCTGCCGCGCTTTGCCGTGGTCGGTCTGGCAGAAACCGCCGTTAAGGAAAGTCGCGATCGGGTCCGCGCCGCTATTCGCAATGCCGGTCTCCAGTTCCCGCAGGGGCGCATCATCGTCAATCTGGCACCAGCCGATGTGCCGAAGGAAGGTGGACGATTCGATCTGCCCATTGCACTGGGCATTCTTGCCGCGAGCCGGCAATTGTCTGCGAACCAGGATACCTGGCATCAGTATGAGTTCTATGGCGAGTTAGGCTTGAACGGCTCCGTACGCCGGTTTCACGGTGCGTTGCCTGTCACGCTCGCTGCACGCGCAGACCGGCGCACGTTGGTGGTTCCGTTGGAAAATCGCGATGAAGTTAGCGTCGTGTCAGATAGCCGCATACTCACGGCCGATCATCTCAACACTGTGATTGCGCATCTCAGCGGGGTGAAGAAACAACCGCTGGAAACCACCGGTGGGCGAAGATCGCATACTCAGGCTCTACCCGATCTTGCTGACGTGCGCGGTCAGTATTACGCACGACGTGCATTGGAAATCGCCGCTACCGGTGGACATAGCTTGTTGATGATCGGCCCACCGGGAACCGGCAAGAGCATGCTGGCCATGCGACTGCCCGGCATACTCCCGCAGATGTCGGAAGGGGAGGCGCTGGAGACGGCGGCGATTCAATCTCTATCGACCGGTGGTTTTTCCGGACAAAACTGGCGTGTGCGACCGTTTCGGGCGCCGCATCACACGGCATCCGCTGTCGCATTGGTCGGTGGCGGATCCAGTCCGCGGCCGGGTGAGATCTCGTTGGCGCATCACGGTGTGCTTTTTCTCGATGAGTTGCCCGAGTTTCAGCGTCAGGTACTGGAAGTACTCCGTCAGCCTATGGAATCCGGATCGATCGTTATTTCGCGTGCGGCGCGACAGGCAGAATTTCCATGTCGCTTTCAGCTTGTCGCAGCAATGAATCCCTGCCCGTGCGGACACCTAGGCGATCCTGATGTCTTGTGTCGTTGTGGTGCACCGCAGGTGCAACGCTATCGTGACCGTGTTTCGGGTCCGCTGCTGGACCGTATCGACATGCAAGTCGCCGTCAACCGAGTGCCGCGCGAATTATTGCGACTGGATGCTCAACCGGGCGAAAGCAGTGCGGTGATCCGGCAACGCGTACTGCAAGCGCGTAACCGACAAGCCGAGCGTGGCGCAAAATGCAATGCCATGATGTCAGAACATGATCTACGCGAATTCTGTGCGCTCGGCGGCAAAGCAACTGCCTTGCTGGAGCAAGCAATGAAGAAGCTGGCATTGTCCGCCCGGGCTTACAAACGCATTTTGCGTGTTGCCAGAACCATCGCCGATCTCGGCGGCGAACGCGTGATCGATGCCGAGCACGTCGGCGAGGCAATCAATTTTAGAACTCTCTCGTAAAAGCGGCATCCTGCCGCGATCTGGACTCGAATTGCGGCTGGAAGCCGCTGCTACGAAGCGTCAATGGTGTGATTTGTGCCCAGCGTATCAATCCCTTTATATTTACGAACACGTGAGTGAGACAAGTCAGTTTGGACTATTGGGGAAACGGCGCTTTGGGCCGTTTTTTGCAACCCAGTTTCTGGGCGCGTTCAATGACAATGTCTTCAAGAACGCGCTGGTGCTCATGCTGGCTTTCCAGGGCGCTAAACTGTCTGCAATAGACAGCAATTTTCTGATCAATCTCAGTGCGGGTTTGTTTATCCTGCCGTTTTTTCTTTTCTCGGCAATTGCCGGGCAATTTGCCGACAAATTCGAAAAATCTCTTTTGATCCGTCGGATCAAGCTATTCGAGATAGTCATCATGACCGCTGCCCTGATTGCCCTGGTGTTGGACAACGCCGCGATATTAATCGCGCTGTTATTTCTGCTAGGTCTGCAGTCGACTCTGTTCGGGCCAGTCAAGTACGGCATTTTGCCGCAGATGTTAACCGACGAAGAACTGATCGGTGGTAACGGCCTGGTGGAGATGGGCACCTTCCTGGCAATCCTGTTCGGTACGATACTCGGTGGCACACTGATTGGTTTTTCCATCGGCAAGGTCGCAGTCGGCGTGACCGTCGTTTTTGTAGCGGTCGCCGGTTATGTGGTTAGCCGACGGATTCCGGTTTGTGATTCACCAGATCCTGAACTGCAGATCAACTGGAATCCGTTTAGCCAGACCTGGCGGATCATGCAGCTGGTGCAGGAGAACCGTACGGTATTTCTTTCGATACTGGGTATTTCCTGGTTCTGGCTGGCTGGGGCAACGTATCTGACGCAGTTACCCAACTACACGCGTTTATCGCTCGGTGGCAACGAACAAGTCGTTACTCTATTGCTTGCTACGTTTTCTGTCGGCATCGGCCTGGGTTCTTTGTTCTGCGAAAAACTGTCCGCGCGCCGGGTGGAGTTGGGCCTGGTACCGTTTGGCTCCATCGGGCTGACCGTATTCGGCGTGGATTTGTATTTTGCGACGCCGGCGCTGGCCGCAGCACCGATGGTTGGCGCCGTGGGGTTCGTCCAGCAACTCGGCAATTTACGCTTGTTGCTGGACCTGTTTCTACTTGGCCTGTTTGGTGGCTTCTACATCGTGCCGTTATACGCCTTGGTACAACAGCGTAGTGCGCCACGACACCGGTCGCGCATTATCGCGGGCAATAACATCCTCAACGCCTTGTTCATGGTGATTGCGGCACTTGCCTCGATATTGCTGTTGCGCAGCCTCAGCATTCCACAGCTTTTCCTGGTGCTTGCACTGTGTAACGCAGCCGTTGCCGTGTATATCTACACGCTGGTGCCCGAATTCCTGATGCGATTTATCGTGTGGTTATTGATTCACACGATTTACCGCGTCGACAAAAAAGATCTGGACCGGATACCGGAGGAGGGTGCGGCAGTACTGGTCTGCAATCACGTAAGTTTCGTCGATGCGCTCATTATCGGTGGATGTGTCCGGCGTCCTGTGCGTTTCGTGATGTATTACAAGATTTTCAAAATACCGATTTTGAGTTTTGTGTTTAGAACGGCGCGGGCAATCCCCATTGCTGGATCAAAAGAGGACCCGGAGATGCTTGCACAGGCCCTCGACCGTATCGCCGAAGATCTTGAGGCCGGTGAACTGGTGTGTGTTTTTCCAGAGGGCCAGATCACACGCAGCGGCGATATCAACGAGTTCAAACGGGGAATCGAACGAATTATCGAGCGCACGCCAGTGCCAGTCGTGCCGATGGCACTGCAGAACCTGTGGGGTAGTTTTTTCAGTCGTTACAGTGGTACGGCGTTTTTAACGTGGCCCCGGAAATTCTGGTCACGCATAGGTCTGATCGCGGGTGAGGCAATTCCAGCCGAGACGATTTCGGCGGCTTATCTGCAGGAAAAAGTGAGCGAGCTGCGCGGTGACGCGCAATAGTTCTTACTGAGCAGCCGCCACCATGTAATCCACTGCAGCCTTGATCGATGCATCATCCAGATCCAGACGACCGCCTTTTGGTGGCATCACACCGGTTTCTCCCTGGAAGCCGTTGATGGAATTGGCATAGAGTGCGTCGATACCCTTGGCAATTCTCGATGCCCAGGCCTCGGCGTCACCAAATTTTGGGGCACCGGCGACCGCCGCCAGGTGGCAGGCAACACAGGATGAGTTGTAAATCGCCTCGCCATCAACCGCCGGAGCCTCCGCCGCGGGCGCTGCAGCAACGGGCGCGGCCGGTGGCGGGGCTGCTGGAGCTGGCGCTGCTGGAGCCGGCGCAGGTGTTGCCGCTGGCAAGGCCGCAGGCATGGCACGTGCTGCCGGCGCAGGTTGTCCGGTGACGGCGACCGCTGCAACTGGCGTGAGTCTTTCCGCGATCCTTTGGGCCTTGAGCGGGTTCTCGTTGATATAGCGCACCTGCGTACGATCAGCGATCGCGTTAGCAAGAAAATAGACAATGATCGTGAAGGCCACCAGGCCACCCAGGACAATCATGAAAGTATCGAAAAATTGCTTGTCGTGTTCTGCGCTCACTTTGCTCTCCGATAGATCCCTGCCAGCTGGTACAAAGTATACTGTTAGTTCAACCAGACCCACAACGATCGGGTGAGCAGCGTGGTAACACAGTTGTGCTGACAGTACTGAACCCGAAAGGCCGTGACCCGGAGCAACGTTTTGCGCGCGGTCCGGGGCTACCTGATGATCCTGGCCATGCGCCGATCAATTTTCATGCTTATGCGGCCTGCGCCGGGGGGGTCTTTCACGTCGATACGCGGCGCGCCATCGCCGAGGAGACGCCGGTACTGGTCCTGATTCGACGTCGTTTACGCCGAACGCTCGATGCCGTCCGGGCGCTAAAAGCGGCGGGTAGAACCGTGTGGGTGTCGTGGAAGGAATCAGGTGTGATTCAGGTGAGCCGGCAGTTGGGGTCCGCTGCATCGATCTCGTTGTTCCGGGAAATTGTCCAGTCGGCCGACGGCGTGTTGTCGGCGAATGACCAGTTGCTGCCGTTATATCGCTGGGCTGGAAATGATCAGACTGAAGTACGCTTTTTGCCGACGCCCTACCCGGTGGATTTTCCCGAATGGGACTTTTCTCGCCCAGTTGGCGAACGAAAAGGCGTGCTCATTGGTACCAGGAGTTTTAGAAGGGCTAGCCGCGCGCATTTGGCAGCGCTTAGCCTCGGGGCGACTTGCGCAAAACAAACCGGATCCAGACTGACGGTAATCAATACAGAGGGCGGTTGGGCGTCGCGACTGATCGAGCAGTTGGGTATACCCAGCACACAACTGAGAGTGTCAGCCCCATTGCCCTATCCACAATACTTGCGGCTAATGGCTGAGCATCGAATCGTTTTGCAGTGTGATCTCAGCTCGGTTCCCGGGCAGGTCGCAGGTGACGCGCTGTTGTGCCGGATGCCGTGTGTCGGTGGCAACGGTGTCATCGACCGGCTCGGTTTTCCGGGCCTGTGCGGCGGGCATCGAAGCAATGAGACGCTGGGACAGATCGCACAAGAACTTCTGACCGACGATTCAGCGTGGCAGCAAAGCGTGGATGAATCGCAGGCAACGGCAAAGAAGAGCCTTTCCTTTGCAGCAGTAAGCAAGGAATTGGAGATGATGCTGAAGTAGCCTCGACTATTCGACGGGGCGAAGCTCCGGCGAGCGAGATGCCAAAGCTACGGACACGTCGTGCCCGTACGCAGTAATCATCATGAGACCGAGTCTTTCTCCACTCAGTGTCGATTGGGAGTTTATCGCCGTCATGCAAAACACCGCGTGTCGCTCGATTACGAAGGCAATTTTTTCACGCCACCTTATTTTCTTGCCCTGAATCGCCACAAATGGCTGACCGGGCGAGTGTCTTTAGAGCGTTGCGGCAAGGCTAGTTTGGTTATTTTTCAGAGCCGGTTCTGGCGAGGAGAGTGCTGTATATTTTTGTGCGATTCTCGTTTTCAGGACACAGCCCCAAAGGAAATAATAGGGAATCGCGTTGTACGGCTTTTCAAAAGCATCCTCTCCCAAACTGAACACCCAGATTAGTGCAGAATAAAACAGAACCCATTTCAGGAAAGTGATACTGGTTGCGTGTGCGTTGCGAACTGCATACCGGTATGTTGTTATCCATGTAACCGCCAGATAGGCGTGCGCGACAAACCAGGCTAGCAGACCCAAGATACCGGTTCGGCCGAATGCCGTAACAATAGAGTTATGCGGTTCCCGGACGACGACACCGTGACCTATAAAGTCAATGAGCGGTTGCCCGTAGCCCAGGCCAAACAGACCTGTAAACCAGCTGGCGGACACCTTCAGATAGATCGAATACCACCAGCCTAATCGTTGACCGACGCCACCCGCCGCGCCCTCCAGTCCTTCGCTTCCTATCCCGGCAATGGCGAGCAGATGATTTCCGATGAAACCAAGACCGGCATCAATCCCGAGTCGGCTCTGCAAGTTAATTCCGAGATAAGGGAAGACTGCCAGTACAACAACAAACGATCCAAAAATTACCGGAAGCAATCTACGGAACCGAGCATTGAGTGCGGCAGACAAAAGGACCAGACTCGCGATCTGCAAATAGATCGTTCGTTGCTGATAGGCATAGACTGTAAAGCTAAGCAGCAAGGCGGCCAGGACTATGAGCAAAAACCGCTCTCGCAAACCGACCTGTGCCGCGTACATGATCAGCATAAAGCTGGCCAAAACGAGCAACGTGGACGACGAGATATAACTAAAGAACAAAAACGCTTCGCGGCCGGAGCTGGTCTGAATCAAAGGAGAAAGTGCCTGCAATGGCTCTCTCACCGGGTAGGTCAATCCGTATAGCACAGCCACTGCCAGGAACCACGGCACCCAACGTTTTAACCGGGTAATTTCACTGACACTCAGGCAGAAACCGAGGTAGAGAAAACCGGACTCAATTAGCTGACTTGCATCACGAAACGCCCAAAAGCCATGTTCGGGGACGGCGCGGATGAGGTGCATTGCCCCAAGGAACCACCACGCGCCGAATGCCCAAAAAACGCCCGTGCTGGCGAACAGCGGTAGCACAAAGCGGTGTCTGCAAAACACCAAAGCAAAAACAAGACACAGTTCGCCAACCGGTACACCATATCGGCCCGGAGGGATCTTCACCACCTGCATGCCGTAATTCAATAGCAAGTAAGTTGCCACTACGGCAACGACGATTGCGTTTCGGTAGCGAACGAGATTCATGATTTCGAAAAACTACGACGCGGTACCGAGGCGCGTCACGACTTTTTGCTCGCTCGCATTACGGCGGCAAGAATTCCCAGCAGCAGACCCAGTATCACACCCATCAAAACAAATACCGGTCGACGGGGAAAGATGAAGTCCTCTTCGTCCGGTGGTACTGCCGGATCTACAATCTTAAAGGCGTACTCAACCACCACGCTTGCGAGCATGATTTCCTGAATCTGCGCCTCCATCAATCGGAAAATGGATGATCTAAGATTTACATTGCTAGTTTCACCCAGTTCTTTTTCGAGGTATTGAATCTTCTCCTCTGATTCCTGGATGACGCTTTCCCTGATTTCCGTGTTGAGATCCGCTACGAGTTGATTGGCCCACCGTGCCGCTACTGCCCCGTCATACCAATCAACCGTTACCCTGACCAGCGCGCCACTTTTTTCCGAACCGACGCGCCGCAATCGATCAAAGCGTTCATAAGCGTCCCATAATCTCGGTGCGCCACTGTCGTCGTCGTCACTGGAGTTCGGAAACAGCTCATCCATAAGTCGGTGCGTTTCAATAAATCGTTCGGTAAAGCCACGGGAGTCGAGTTTCTCCAGCGCTACTGTGGCGATAGATGAGGTTCCGGTATCCAAGCCGATCAGACCGGCGATGCCACCGAGTCCGGAACCGGCAGCAAGGGAAGAAGCGGAAGAGTCCGTGGCCGGGACCAGTAGCACTTCTGCGCGATATTTTTTTGGTAGAAGAAAAGCCAGCGCAATGGAGATCAGCAGCACTAGCAGAAAAACAGTTATAAACAAAGCTTTTTGCTCGATGGCGGCAGTCACAAAACCGCGTACATCGAGAACTTCTTCGCCGAGCACGGGCGCCTCATGAAGTACGTCACGTTGTTTATCGACCATGTGGTTCACCTGGGAGTGGAGCTGGGACTCCGCTGTGGAAGCTCTACTGTCGTCCGGCAATTCTCACACCGAATCAACGGCTAGGCAATTTTAATGATGAAATGGTTATGGCCCTGTAACGGGCCATCGGCCATTGTATGCAGCCCGCCGACGAAAGTACTATTGCGTTCTAACCCCATCCTGATTCTGACTAATGGCTCGAAAAAGACCCATTCGTGACTTACTCCGCAAGGTGCCCGGATTCAGCGTCCTGGGCAAAGTGCTCGTTTTGCGCTACTCACCACGTTCTTTTCTGCGGACATCCGGCTATTTCAAGTCAGTTGCCAGCAAGCGCCCACAGCGCGTTGATGGAACGCCATTGCCCTGGATGAATTATCACATGATTCAGTTTCTTGAAGATCGGCTGAAAAAAGATTTCAGAGTTTTCGAATTCGGCAGCGGTAACTCAACATTGTTCTTTGCGCCACGCGTCGCCAACATCACGTCAGTTGAAGTCGACCGGCAATGGTATGAAGAAGTGTCCGGACAAATGCCCGGCAATGCGAACGTGATGCTTTGCGATCCCTATGATGTTAATCGCTACCTGGCCATGCTCGGGCAGGACAATGTCGACTATGACATCGTGATCGTCGATGCCGAGGATCGTGTCGCATGTTTGAAGGCATCGCCACCTCACCTGACATCGCGTGGAGTGATCCTGCTCGACGACGCCGACAAGCCGAAATATCAGTCGGGCATAGATTATTTGTTGGAGCAGGGTTTCAGACAGTTGCCATTTGAAGGGCTTAAGCCTGGCGGGATTCGTGCGTATCGCACAACCGTTTTTTATCGCGACGGAAATTGCCTGAATATTTGAGGTGACTGGTGGTCAGTCGAGCTCCAGATCGGTATCGAGCGTCTGGCAGATGAAACGATTTGGAACTTCCAGGCCACCGGCGATCTTGTCGAGCACCGCACGCTCAACTTCCGATACACGGCCTTCTGCGCGTGCAATGATGCAAAGGTCGTGCAGCAGTTGCATCCGTTGTGGCACGCTCGTGGATTCGCGAACCTGATCCAGCCGTGCCGGCAACTCTTCTTCAAGCTTGTCGATATTCAATCGTTCCGTGTAACTCCCCTTGCCAAAGAATGTCTCGAAGATTTCAATTTCCGCGTCGCTGATATCGTCATTTGCCGAGGCGACAGCAAGCGCTCCGGCAAATAGCGCCCGACGCATCGCTTCTGCGCTCCTGGTATGGCCTTCCAGATAGCTCGGCTCCATCAGACTCATCAAGCGCTGCACGGCGACCTCAAGGTCTTCCTTGCTCATGCCACTCGTTTTTGCCAGTATCGACTGGTGAAACAGTTGTAAGGCTTTTACACGGAGCGGACTGAACGGGTGGGTCGAAAACCAGTCCTCTTTGGGGGCGCCCTGTCCCGGTTCAGCGTCAACCACTTGCATGTCATCGACCTGAGCGAGAAAGGCCTCAAGGTTAAATTCAATAGTCACGCCACTTAAACCCGAAGCCAGCTTGAAAAGCGCTCTGGCAACGGCATTCAAGTCATTGGCACAGTGCGCGCCGGCACGATCGGCCGAAATCTCCGCGTAACGCGACCAGGCGAAGAGTTCCAGCGCGAGCGAGAAGTCGGGGCGCGTGCCACCTTGCAAGATGTAACCAATGGGAATGTCATGATGACGGTAAACGTGATGGCCGAGTTCGTGCCCCATGACAAAACGAAGCTCGCGATCATCAAAGCCCTCGAGGAGGCTGGATGAAAACATGACGAACAGGCGGCCGGCCTCGGGTTTGAAACATGCCGCATTAAACTGTGGGCTCGGGAATACGTACAGTTCAACGGGGATTTCGAGATCGAGTTTTTCAATACACACATCGGCGGCCGCATGCACCGTTTTGGCCATCGAAGGATCGAGCCGCACGGACGTCGCGAGTAGGCGACGACGTAGTCCGGTGCTGCCCTCGTCGGCCAGTTTTTCAAGGTGCTCGTTTGTTCTGACGACATCCGGGTGCTGAAGTAGCTTGCCGAATAACGTCAGATCGTTTTCGCAGCGAATCGTTTTAGCGTTCATGACTAGTCGGAACCGTGTTGAATCCTGCTTGCGGGAGCGGCTTCCAGCCGCGAATCGAGATTGATTCTTGCACCTGTCACAAAGAAAACTGGCGCGCCCGGGAGAGTAGGATGGAAACCGGCAAAGCGCCAGCTTTTCCCAGCCGTGCGGCCGCCGAGACCGCGCCACATCCGACCGGAAATACGGTATCTAACGCAGTCCACGCCGAGTAGACTTCACAGTCCACGCGCCCGTAGCTCAGCTGGGTGAGAGACGGTGAGCGCGTAGCGCGAGCGCCGAGCACTGCTCGGCGAGTCTCGAACGCCACGAGGCTTGAGCCGAGTGGCCGGACCCGAGGCGCAACGCGCCAAGGGGAGTACTGTGCAGCGCGCAGCGCTGCAGCCAACACTCGCGATAAACCGGGTAGACTTCACAGTCCACGCGCCCGTAGCTCAGCTGGGTGAGAGACGGTGAGCGCGTAGCGCGAGCGCCGAGCACTGCTCGGCGAGTCTCGAACGCCACGAGGCTTGAGCCGAGTGGCCGGACCCGA
>Ga0224508_10000106_pt1 | contig 90655 bp, 74 predicted proteins | sample SF_Jan12_sed_USG_4_FD_170157 | JGI IMG/M metagenome (GOLD analysis project Ga0224508, IMG submission 170157) | Sediment microbial communities from San Francisco Bay, California, United States - SF_Jan12_sed_USGS_21 | ecosystem: Environmental > Aquatic > Marine > Sediment | place: USA... | reverse complement strand
GACACCGTGCAGCGACAGCCAGGCGCCCGACGGTGGCTGGTCCCACACGGCCGGTACCGATTGCGACGACGAGAACGCGGGTAAATACCCAGGCAACACCGAGACCGTGGCCGACAGTATCGATCAGGACTGCGACACATTTGACGATTGCTATCAGGACACCGATACCGATACCTACGGCAGCACGACGGTGATCACCGGTGACGATCTCAACTGCAACAACACCTCAGGCGAAGCCGACGACAGTACCGATTGCGACGACGGCGACAGTGCCGAATTCCCCGGCCAGGTCTGGTACGCCGATTGCGACAACGACGGGTCGCACCGTTCGACATCCGTGGCGGCCTGCGATCTGGCTGCAGCGAATGGGCTGACACCGTGCAGCGACAGCCAGGCTCCCGACGGTGGCTGGTCCCACACGGCCGGTACCGATTGCGACGACGAGAACGCGGGTAAGTACCCCGGCAACACCGAGACCGTGGCCGACGGTATCGATCAGGACTGCGACACATTTGACGATTGCTATCAGGACACCGATACCGATACCTACGGCAGCAGCACGGTGATAACCGGTGACGATCTCAACTGCAACAACACCTCAGGCGAAGCCGACGACAACACCGACTGTGACGATTCGTCCGCGACCACCTTTGTCGGCGCCGCACCGGACGACAATGCAAGCGCGTGTATGAAGGACGACGACGACGACGAGTATGGCGACGAGAATCCCCCTGACGGCGTCACAGCCGGCAATGACTGCGACGACGACGAGCCAGAGGCGAACCCCGGAGAAACGGAAGTGTGTGACGGTATCGACAATAACTGCGATGGCACCACCGACGAGGGTTGCTGACAATCCGCTGATCGTAGCCGAGTCGAAGACCATCAACAGCTGCCGCCTCGACGGGTCCGGACACCGATTCTCTTCAAACATCTGGAAATACTCAGGTGTATCGCTAATGCATCGAACCGGGGCGGGCTTGTTATTTCAGGGAACCTGCTCTTTCAGAAGCGGAGGCGGAAGGCCGTTTCGAGCACCGGCGTTCCGTTGTGCGAACAGTGAATCTCGCGAACCAACGATGTCGGTGGTCTGCTCGCAAATGATGAAATACGCAAGGATTTCCGCTTCAAGGGACCCCTATCGTCGTCTTACCCGTCTTGTGCCCGAGACGTTCTCAGAGTACTAGAAGAGCACTGACTCCATCGACAGATTACGAGCCTGCCGCGTCGCGGTGCTGGCGCGGCCACTCTACTGGGGGGCTGATGCCATGGCACAGAATATCCGCACATCGATCGTTCGGTCTCGCCCCGTGTTGCTCGCAGTCCTGTTGTTGTGGCTGGCGAGCCCCCTGGCCGCGGCACAACCCGACACGCCGACCGTCGTCATGCCGGCGGACGGGGCGTCCGGCGTCTCGACCTCACCCACGCTCTCGGTCGATGTGACCGATCCCGACGGCGACTCGATGGATGTTTCGTTCTACGGCCGCGGCGCCGGCATCGGAGAGAACTTCACGATCGTCGTACTGCCGGACACCCAGAACTACGCCGATCACAACCAGACCAATCAGGCGATCTTCAGTGCCCAGACACAGTGGATCGTGGACAACAAGGATGCGATGAACATCGTCTTCGTCACCCAGGTAGGCGATTGCGTCCAGTTCGGCAGCGACTTCCCCAGCGAATGGGTGACGGCGGACGCGGCGTTCAGCCTGCTCGAGGATCCCGTTACGACGATGCTACCGGAAGGGATCCCGTATGGTGTCGCCGTGGGCAACCACGACCAGAGCCCTATCGGCGGTGCGCGTGTCGGCATGGACGAGGGCGCCACGACCACCCAGTACAACTCAACCTTCGGGGTGAGCCGCTTCCTCGGCCGCGGCTACTACGGCGGCCACTTCGATTTCGGCAACCCCGCGCTCTATTCCAACAACAACGACAACCACTATCAGATCTTCAGTGCAGGCGGGATGGACTTCATCGTCATCCATCTCGAGTACGACCTGGAAGACGGCGCCACCCGCGCGGCGGCTCTGGCCTGGGCGGACAGTCTCCTTCAGACTCACAGCGACAAGCGCGCCATCGTGGTTAGCCACTACATCACCGGGATCCATCCGGGCTACATCGCGCCCAATCCCGATCTGCAGAGCTTCGGCCCGCAGGGACAGGCGATCTACGACGCATTGAAGGGCAACCCCAATTTGTTCCTCATGCTCTCCGGCCACGTGTCCGGTGTCGGTCGCCGGGTCGATACGTTTGGCGGCAACGTCGTCCACTCCGTACTTCAGAACTACCAGCTCGAACCCAACGGTGGAAACGGTTGGCTCAGGATCTTCGAGTTCGTCCCGTCCGCGGACGAGATTCGCGTCAGCAGCTACTCGCCGACCCTCGACCAGTTGTGGACCGTCAACGGCGCCGAAGCCTGGCGGGCCGTTGCGGAAAACGAGTTCACGCTGCCGTACGAGATGAACGGACTCGAGTTGATCGGATCGGTGAGTGGGATCCCCAACGGCGGAAACGCGAATCTGGTCTGGCCGGCACTCGCGTCTGCCGCGGACTACGAGTGGTTCGCCGAGGCCTTCGACGGGGTCACGGCCACTACGGGTCCGCTTTCTACGTTCACCACCGCCTGTGCGGCGAACGTGGATTGCGACGACGGCAACGCCTGCACATCCAACGCCTGTAATCTGACGACGGGAGCGTGCGAGAGTAGTGACCTATCGATCCCGTGCGACGACGGGGATATCTGCACCCAGGACGACAGCTGCGGCGCGGGAGTCTGCTCCGGGGCGCCGGTGCTCGAGTGCTGCGTGCTGGACGCGGACTGTGACGACAGCTCCGCTTGCACGACCGATAGTTGTGCGTCGAATACTTGCAGCAATATGGCGCTCCCAGATTGCTGCGAACTCGATGTGGACTGCGACGACGCTAATCCATGCACCACGGACACCTGTGACGGGAATGACGCCGCCCTCTCATTCGACGGACTCGACGACTCGGTCGACCTCGGCAACGACCTCTCGATCACCGCGTTCGGTTTCACGAGCCTGACCGTGGAGGGTTGGTTCAACGGCGACATGGTGACCGAGAACTTCAAGGGGCTGTTCCACATCGGTCGTCGGGGACCCAACGCGCAGTTCGCGGTCTACCTGATGGTGGGGAATCTGATCGCGCTCGGCGTAGAAGACACCCTCGGGAACCCCGTGGACACGGCGCCTGCGGCATTCACGATGGGGCAGTGGAACCACTTCGCCGCGGTTCTGGATCGCGGCACAGGCCAGATACGCCTGTACCTGAACGGGAACCTCGTGGGGAGCGCGAACCTGCCGGGCGGTTTCGGTGCGATAGACGCCGGCACCGACAGCACGGTCTTCGGCGCACTGAGAGGGAGTACCGGCGCACTGGGAACATTCTACGATGGATCCCTCGACGAGATCCGACTCTGGAACAGCGTGCGCACCCAGCAGAATATCCAGGACAACCTGAACCTGCAGCTCTTCTCGGCCGCCGGGTTGATCGGACGTTGGGGGATGAACGAAGGTGCCCCCAGCCCGACGATCGCCGACTCCGTGGGAGGCAACGTCGGAACACTCGATGGTCCGGCCTGGATCGGCGCCGATCTGGCTCCGCTCGGTGCATCCGAATGCAGTTTCGTGCCCATCCCGGCGTGTACGCTCGACTGCCTATCGGACACGGACTGCGAGGACCTGAACGACTGCACCGATGACGTCTGCAATCTCACGACCGAACTCTGTGAGTTCACCGACAACACCGCCGCGTGCGACGACGGAAACGTCTGCACACAGACTGATACTTGTAGCGCGGGAGTCTGCTCGGGGCCACCGATACCCGATTGCTGCGTGCTGGATGCAGATTGCGATGACAGCTCGGTGTGCACGATCGACAGCTGTGTGTCGAATACGTGTAGCAATGCGCCGCTCCCGGACTGCTGTGAAGCCGACGTCGCCTGCGACGACGGCGATCCATGCACCAGCGATAGCTGCGCGGACAATTTCGCCGCACTGTCTTTCGACGGCGTCGACGACTCCGTCGAGTTCGGCAACGATGCTTCAATCGTCAGTTTCGGCGCCGGCAACCTGACCGTCGAGGGCTGGTTCAATCCGGGCGACAACAGCAGCGGCTTCCCGGGCATCTTTCACATCGGACGCAAGGGCGCCAATTCACAACTGGCGGTGTTCTTCCTCAGCGGTCCGCTGGCGGTCGGTGTCGAGGATACTTCCGCCCGTGCGCTGGATGTCCCATCGGCGATCGCGTTCAATGCAGGCCAGTGGAATCACTTCGCCGCCGTTGTCGACCGCAGTCTGGGCGAATTGCGGCTGTATTTGAACGGCACCCTGGCGGGCAGCGCCGCGTTACCGGCAGGCTTCGACAACATCGAGGGTGGAACGGAAAACGTCGCGATCGGCAGCCTGCGCTCGAGCGGCGGCGTGCTGGATTCGTTCTACACCGGCGCGCTGGACGAGATCCGGCTGTGGGGTGTCGTACGAAGCTTGCAGGAGATCCAGGACGGAATGGACCTGCAGATCAGCACGGCTCCCGGCCTGATCGCCCGCTGGGGGCTGAACGAGGGGCCACCTAGCACGACGACCGCCGACTCGGTGGACGGCAACGACGGGACTCTCAACGGCGCGACGTGGATCACGTCGGGGTTGCCGGGCCCGTTGCTGGGTGGCTGCGCGTTCGATCCCATCCCGGGCTGCGGTGGTTGCACGCTGGATCCCGAGTGCGACGACGGCGATCCCTGCACCGACGATGCCTGCCTGCCGGTCAATGCGGCAGCCCTGTCATTCGACGGTACGGACGACACCGTCGAGTTCGGCAGCGACGCCTCGATCACCAGCTTCGGCACCGGCAGTCTGACGGTGGAGGGCTGGTTCGATCCCGGCGACAACAGCAGCGGCTTCCCCGGCATCTTCCACATCGGAAAACGCGGTGCCAATTCACAGGTGGCGGTGTTCTACTTCGATGGTCCGCTGGCGTTCGGTGTCGAGGACACCACGGCAAAGACGCTGGACATCATGTCGTCGATTGCGGTCAACGCGGGCCAGTGGAATCACTTCGCCGCCGTCGTCGATCGCAACCTGGACCAACTGCGGCTGTACCTGAACGGCGCCCTGGCGGCCAGCGGCCCGTTGCCGGCGGGGTTCGCGGGCATCGAGGGCGGGACGGAGAACGTCGCCATCGGCGCCCTGAGATCGGGGGCAGGTGTGCTGGATACGTTCTACACCGGCGCGCTGGACGAGATCAGATTGTGGGGTGTGGCGCGCAGTCAGCAGGAGATTCAAGACGACATGCATCTCGAGGTCACGTCGGCTCCGGGCCTGATCGCCCGTTGGGGTCTCAACGAAGGCTCCCCGAGTACGACGACGGCCGACTCCGTCGGCATGAACGACGGGACGCTCAACGGAGCGGCCTGGATCGCAAGTGGACTGGTCGATCTCTCGGGTGCCTGTGTGAATACGCCGATACCGGACTGTCTCGGTTGTACGACCGACAACGACTGTGCCGATTCGGATCTGTGTACGATCGACAGCTGCGACCCCGGGACCGGTACGTGTGGCTACCTGCCGGACACCCAGCCGGGTTGCGGCGTCTGTGCATCCGACGGCGAGTGTGACGACGGCGATCCCTGTACCGACGAGACCTGTTCCAGTCTCGACACTGCGGCCCTGTCGTTCGACGGTACGAACGACACCGTTGAGTTCGGCAACGACGCCTCGATCACCAGCTTCGGCACCGGTAGTCTGACGGTGGAGGGCTGGTTCGATCCCGGCGACAACAGTAGTGGCTTCCCGGGCATCTTCCACATCGGAAGACGTGGTGCCAATTCACAGGTGGCGGTGTTCTACTTCAACGGACCGCTGGCGTTCGGTGTCGAGGACACGACGGCGAATGCGCTGGACATCACCTCGGCGATCGCGGTCAACGCGGGCCAGTGGAATCACTTCGCCGCCGTCCTCGATCGCAACCTGGATGAACTGCGGCTGTACCTGAACGGCGCCCTGGCGGCCAGCAGCGCACTGCCGGCGGGATTCGCGGGCATCGAGGGTGGAACGGACAACGTCGCTATCGGCGCCCTTAGAAACGGGACCACCGGTGTGCTGGATACGTTCTACACCGGCGCGCTGGACGAGATCAGATTGTGGGGTGTGGCACGTACTCAGCAGGAGATTCAGGACGACATGAATCTCGAGGTCACGTCGGCCCCGGGCCTTATCGCCCGTTGGGGTCTCAACGAAGGTTCCCCGAGTTCGACGACGGCCGACTCCGTCGGCATGAACGACGGGACGCTCAACGGAGCGACCTGGATTGCCGGCGGGCTGGCCCCGCTGGGCCAGTGCAGCATCACAGCGGTGCCCGGCTGTATTCCCTGTAGCTCCGATCCGGAGTGCACGGATAGCAATCCCTGCACCCTGAACAGTTGCGACCTCGCCACGAACCGCTGCCTGACTCTGTTCGAGCCGATGGGCGCCGCTTGCGCCGACGGCGATCTGTGTAACGGTGACGAGCAGTGCGACGGTGCGGGGGCTTGCTTTGCCGGCGACCCACCGGATTGCGATGACGGTGTCCTCTGCACCGTTGACGGCTGCGATGCGACGCTGGGATGCGTTCAGACTCCCGATGACCTCTTGTGCGACGACGGCGATCCGTGTACCGACGATGCGTGCGACGTCGGCGGCTCGCAGTGCGTCCATACTCCGGTTCCCGATTGCGTCGCGTGTGGTGGAGACTTTCTGCCGCTCCAGGACTTCAACACGGTGCCGGGCGACGAGCCGGCCGACTGGTTCGATTCGGGCGCGGGAAACGTGCTGACGCTCGACGACAACTTCGACGTGCAGAACGTCGGCGGCGAACTGGCGCTGGGCACGACCTCTGCTCTGGTCAACATCCACTCGCACTACATCACCGCCGAAAGCGCGAACTGGGCCGACTACACGCTCTCGACTCGGGGCCTGGTGACCAGTTCCAACGCCGGCTGGGGCGTGACGGTGCTCTCCGACTTTCCGAATAGCGACACCTACTACCGGCTGAGGATGGGTTCGTTCCGACGAACGCTTCACCTGAGTCCCCATGGGACGTTCCCCGACTGCGGCGGCAACGATGTCGGCGACACCGGGTTCGAGCCCGTCGTCGGTGAGTGGTTCCGGGTCAAGGTTCAGGTCGAAGACGACGGCGCGAACACGTTCATCAGGGCGAAGGCCTGGCCGGACGACGGCACGGCCGAGCCGGCGAACTGGCAGACGGAGTGCATCGACAGCGATCCGTCAACCCGTAGGACCCGCGGCACGGTGGGCCTCTGGAGCATGAGTTCCGGTGGCCACTACTGGGACGACGTGCAGGTCGTGAGCAACACCGGCGCCGGTAGCTCTTGCGACGACGGCGACGCCTGCAACGGCCTGGAAACCTGCCAGGCCGGGTTCTGTGCAAACGGGACGCCGCCGATCTGCGACGACGGCGACCCGTGTAACGGTGTCGAGACCTGCGACCCGGCCAGCGGTTGCCAGGGCGGCATGGCCCTCGACTGTGATGACGGCAATCCCTGCACCACCGACAGTTGTAACCCGGCCGGGGGATGTATCAACGACCCGCTCGCCGCGGGGAGTCCGTGTGGCGACGGAAACGCCTGCAACGGAGACGAGACCTGTGACGACTTCGCGGTCTGCCAGGACGGTGTCGCACCGATCTGCGATGACGGAACCGTCTGCAACGGCCTGGAGAGTTGCGATCCGATCGACGGCTGCCAGAGCGGTGTTCCGCTGGTCTGCACCGACGCGAACGTGTGCAACGGTCTGGAGACCTGCGATCCGATCGACGGCTGCCAGCCCGGTACGCTCCTGGTCTGCGACGACGGAAACGACTGCAACGGTCTGGAAACCTGCGACGCGATGAACGGTTGCGAGCTCGGATCGCCGATCGATTGCGACGACGGCGACCCGTGTACCGCGGACAGCTGCGTGGTAGCCACCGGAGCCTGTCTGAACGACCCGATCCCCGCCTGCGAGCCCGACGCTCGGGTCGTGCCGATCGTGAGTCTGGTCGATCCCGCGACGACTCCGGAGACAACCGTTCCGATCGCCGGCGCCCCGCCATCGGAGGCCTTCGTCCCGGCGGGACAAGACTTCTGGGTCGAGGTCTGGGCCACGGACAGCGGAGTCCTCAACACCGGCCTGGTCGCGGTCTACGTGGACGTCGTTTCCTGCGGAGACCCGGTCGCAATGGACGTGGGTCATGGATCCGTCTTCAATGTACTCAGCAGCGGGACGATCGGTGCCGGGCTCGTCGACGACTTCGGCGGTTCCGCCGTCGCCGACGGCGATCCGTCCAACGACGGGATCGAACCGGACTGGGTGCGAATCGGCTGGATCCGCCATCAGGCCGATGCGAGCCTGCTGAATTGTGAGATCCGCGTTCAGGCAAGCGGTCTCGAACCGCAGCTGTCGGCACTCGGGCGCGGCCTCGTACCCTGGAGCGACGTCCAGCTTGGCTCGACGATCGTCTCCGCGGGACAGTCCGTGCCGTCCGTCGACTACGATCTCGACGGCGACGGAGTGATCGGGCCCGGCGATCTCGCACTGTTCTACGTCTCCTTCGGGATGACGGTGCCACCCGGTGACGTGGCCCATGATTTCGACTGCGACGGGACCGTCGGGCCGGTCGATCTGGCCTGGTTCCAGTCGGGCTGGATGAAACCGGTCGGCGATCCGACCCTTCAGTACTCGCCGGAGTGCCCGTAGGGTTCTGATGTCTGCTATGAAGGGTCGTCCGGACCGCGACCCAAAGGAGCCCGTCCAATCAGACGGCGAGTGCCGTTCGGCAGGCCTATCCGAACCTACCGGCGGATGTGGTCTTCGAGAACGAGCGACTCGTCAACTCCGAAGACCCAATTCAAAGTCTGTCTCCTCAGGTTCTTGAACCCCCAGAATCAGCATCCGTCTGACCTACCGTGGGGATGATCGGCGTATATTGACGCATAAGCACGGCTCACTCGGCGTCCGTTGCCCCCAACGGGGGGAAGCCGCGCGCCGAACAACGGAGGACAAGCTATGTGGGGAAGAATCGGTTTCTTGGCGTCTTGTTCCGCGATGGCACTGGTTGTCACGGTCTCTACAAGCGTGGCTCAGGGTCCGGCGCAGGGCGGATGCGGCGAGACCGTCAACGCGCAAGGTGAAACGGAGACTTCGATCCAGTTATGCATGGGCGGGCTGCTCGACGAGCAGGAGATCATGATCGACGCGCTCGAAACGATGGAAGTTGAAATGCGGGCGATCCACGCGCAACTGGTGCGTGGGAAGCTCATGATCCCAGGCCAGCTCAGGCTCATGCGGAACGACACGGAAGACATCCAGATGCTGCGGGACCAACTCGATCGCGGTCGGCAGGACAACCTTGCTGTCGAGGACGCGGATTATGACGGTGCGTTCGAGATGGCGGACCAGAAGAAGGGCAAGGACTGTAAGTTCTCGGACCGGGTCTTCTTCGAATCCCTGGAAGAAGGAGAGTTTCCACCAGGGCTCAAGCCATTCTCGGGAAACTCGTTCGATATGAAGTTCGGAGACGGCAAGTGCAACGTGTTCAAGGCGCGGATCGACGACCCTAATGGGCCGGATGACAACGAGATGGTCCGCGTCAACGAACGAACCGAGAACATGTGCGAGCGAGTTTGCGAGGACCGGATGGGTAACGGCAGTGCTTCCGGATTCGCCGCACCTCCTCGACCGAGGAAAGAAGAGAGAAAAGAGCGGGCCGTGTTCGCAATGAACGACAACATCGACGCGGCGGTCCGGGCGAACGAGCAGCTGAAAACCGGGGTCGCGAGGATGTCCTTGGTAAAGCGCCAGCTCACCAGGTTTGCCTCCCGCAAAGCGAGCGGCGACGAGGATAGCTGCGAACCCTTCGACGCGGCCAGGATCCTGGACGAGTTGGCCTCGGTGGTCGGCCTCGCGAAAAACGCCGTCGGCATCGTGACCGCCTCTCTGGAACTGGTGAAGGAATCGGTGCGACCCGCTACCAAGCAAGACGCCGTGGGCGCGAACGCGTCGGTGGCGGAGACTGGGATCTCCGTGCCGGTCGGGATCTCGAAGCTCATCGAGCAGGCGATCGGGTTCGATGAACAGCTACTCAAGGTAGCTGCGCTGATCGCGGGACGCGTCCAGGACGTCGCTCAGGCCCTGTGCGTGCAGCGGGTGGACACCGGGGTGGCGGACCTGCAGGTTAAGGCGGGCGAGACGTCGGCGATGCTCGAGGCGCTCGACACCAAGGTCGATAACCTGAGTGCCCGCCTGGACGAGGCGATCCTGCTTCTGCTGACACCTCACGGACAACGGCCTGGTTTTCCGAACAATTGACGCACCTGAGAAATTGACAACCGATTCGGCCCGCCGCCTCTTGAGGTGACGGGCCGTTTTGGGCGCGGCCCTGAGTCTCCAGCGGGTCGGCGCCTGCAGCATGCTCCGATACGCCCAACGTACGCGATCTGCTCCCGTAATGCGTGAGGTGGTCGACTATACTGCGTGCGTGCCCCGAGTCGATCCCGCCGAGTACCTGTCGTTGACCTTGCAAGTGGCCCCGTTCGTTCGGGGTTTTCCCCTCCACGACGTGTGGCTCGTCGAGCTGCAGGGCTCTTCCGGTTGCACGTTGCAGGATCTGCGGAATCTCATGACGGCGGAGGGTCGTCGTTCCCTGCCTCTGCCGGTTCGAGGCCTGTTTTTTCTCCGATCCCTTCTCGGTAGGATCTTCCGGCTCGATTCAAAGCCCGACAAAGAGCTCGAGCGAACCTTGATCGAAGGGGTCCCGGCAGAGTTGGCCGGTGCGTCGCTGCTGCCTCCCGGCACGCCGCAGGGACCGTTTCAAACCTTGTATATTCTGCCCGACGAGGCCGCTTATCAAGCCCTGAACGCGACCGTTCACGCCATCCTGAGCGTCGCGATCGCACGATCCAATTCTGGCCATCGTTTCTTCTGGGCCACCTACGTCAAGCCCGTCGGGCGCATCACGGCGGTTTACATGCGCCTCATCGATCCGTTCCGTCACGGTGTCGTGTACCCGGGGTTAGAGTCGTGGCTGAAGCGCGCCTGGCTGAACAGGGCCAAGTAGACCCCTAGCCCAGGTTTACCGCCAGAATCTGTGCGTTGTCGCGCACATACATCGTCTTGCCGACGATCGTCGGTACGGTCCACGCGACTCTTTTCAATAACTGGGTCTTGCCGAGCACGACCAGTTTTTCGGGTGTCGCGCGGGCGAGGTACAGCACACCGTCCTCGTCCAGGATGATCAGCTTCCCGTCGGCCTCCACGCAGTTGGCGCGGCCAAAGCCTCGTTCGCGCCACCCGATCTCGCCGCTGCGCAGATTGACCGCGGCCATGAACGACGGCCCCATGGTCCCGGTCGATCCGTAGACCCAGTCACCGTCGCGGATCGCCGAGCCGTGGTAAAACTGGATCCTTCGCGAGGACCAAATCTCGTGAACTTCCATCGCTTCACCCTGACGAACCAGGCGTATTCCCCGGGCACCTGCCTGAATGGAAGAGAGAAAGATCGTATCCCCGTCCACGACGATGGGCATGCTGATGTTGTGACCCCACTGGTTGGCGTGGGCGTAGCGCCAGCGCAATGCTCCGGTTTCGGGGTTAACCCCGATCAACTCCTCGGCCATGAAGACGAGGAGCTGAGTCTCACCGGCGATCTCCACGATGCGCGGTGACGAATGGCTGTTCTTGAAGTTGAGAGCCTTCCACTTCGCGGTCCCGGTTTTTCGATCGAACGCAATCAGACCGGCGTTCTCGCCACCGACGCTCACGATGACCGTGTCTTTGTAGGCCACCGGGCTCGACGAGTAGCCGTGGGCCCGGACGTTCCCCCCGAGGTCGCCATCCCATAGCTCGGCGGTCCAGACGACCTCGCCGTCAATTTTGTTCAGCGCGTGCATCCGGCCCGCAACGCCGATGGTGAACAGCATGCCGCCGGAGATCAATGGCGTCGAGCGGGGACCGGCGCCGTATCCATAGACGTGATCCTGCGCGGGGGAGTGCTCGTAGCGCTGCTCCCAGACCGTCTCGCCGGTCTTGGCGTCGAGGCAGACCACAGCCTCCTTGTCGCCCACGCGATACATCGTAAACAGACGGCCGCTCTCGACGAGAATCGCAGAGTAGCCCTCACCCAGATCGCGGCTCCACAGTTGTTCGGGGCCGTCCTCGGGCCAGCTTGTCGCGAGCTTCCCGGCCGGGGCCCTGAAGTCTTGACTCGGACCGCCCCACTGGAGCCATTCGCCGGCCTGCGCCGCGACCGGTGCGAACGCCAGAAGAACCGATACGAGGATGAGCCCGCAAGCTCCGCGCGTGGTCACTCGACCACCGAACAGTCGAGCCATTCGCTGTTGAGACGATTGACGCAGACGGGACGATCGTGACACGGACCTCGCGAAAAGCCGTCATCGATCATCGGGCAGGATTCGCCGTCGAGCGTATCCGCCGTGCAACACGCAACGAAAGCCTGATGCTCGGCCGCATCGACGTTCGTCCCGCACTCTTTCAGCAGGGCGGCCCTGCACGCCGCTTCGTCACTCGCTTCACCTTTCTTCGAGTAGCGGTCGAACACGGATTGCTCTGCGCACTTCTTCCAACCGTCGTACTGGTCCAATTTCAAACCCAGTGACGCGCCGAGCTGTTCCTCGCACCGTTCGACCTGGGCTTCACCGATCTCGGTGAGCAAGTCGAGAGCCGAGCAGTGGACCTTGAACACGTTGTCGCAGTACTTGACCGCATCGGCCGGGGCCATGCGCTGCGTGTCGCCCTGGACGCATTCGAGCGTCGACGCGTAATCGTCTGCGAAATCGAGGCCCAGGTCCTCGATCATCGCCTCGATCCGGTAAGTTGTATCAATCCACTCGAGGCACTCGACCGTTGCTTCGGTGGGTTCGCCGTCCGCGCTGCCCGCGCCTCTCATGATGGCCAGCCGGACGCCGATCGAGACGCCACCGTCCGGGCGCTCACCAAAGGTCAGCGAGAGAGCGACCCTCTCACCCTCGCGCTCGACGGCCAGCGGTACGGTGTCTCCGGGTTGGTGCGCCGCAATGACTTCCTGAAGATCATCCTGCGACGCGATTGTCTTGTCGTCGAGTTCGATCAGGTGGTCGCCATCCTGCAGCCCGGCCGCCTGGGCGGGGCTGCCGGAAACGACGGAATCGACGACGATCGTATCGGCCGCGACAGGGATCGTCGCAAGCAACAGCAGGGCCGCTGCGAGAACTGGTTTCACCATGAAGAATCCTCCTCCTTCGCCTAAGTACCGACAGAGAGCAACTAACGTACCAGTACGCGAAACACCGAAACCGGGTTCTGCGGGCGACGCCCCACCCGAATTGGATCAAAGCCACCTCATTTGCGGCAAAAGGTAAATCCCGCCGGAACTCCGAAGACCCAATTCTAGGCGAAATCTCCAACCGGACAGCACGTTCAACGCCGAGCTCGGGAGCGTGCCGCCGTTTGCCGTTTCGATCGATAGTGCCTCACGATCTCCGGCCAGGCGAGCGGCTACAACGCCCCCTGCAGGGGGGGCAAGGCCTCTGGTAGGAGCGGTCGGGTCTCACATTTCACTTAGACGCTGCTAATGTGACACCAGGATGAACGTTCGCTCCATCGCGGATTGGCTCCAGGAATGGTCGACTCTTTGGCCAACCGAGAACCTCGGTCGTGGGTTGAAGGGCCTGTTGGAGATCGTGCGCATGAAGTTGACGACGCTTGCGGTGATCACCTGGCTAACGGTGACGGCTCTTTCCTGCGCGGTTACCGATGCGGTTCCCCAGGTGCGGTTCACCGACGACTTCGAGGGCGACCTCGTCGGATGGAGGCTTCTCGGCGAGCATGCGATTCGAACCGTGGACTCAGGGGACCCCGTACACGGTCGAGTGCTCGAGCTTCAGCCAGACGGCAAGGTCCTGGCGCTGATCGAAGGCTCCGACCAGTGGGGTGGGCTGTCGTTGGCGGGCGAGATGCTGTTCCCGGACGACGCCGACAACTACCTCGGCTTCGTCTACAACTACACTGAGTCCAACTCGCGATCGGACTTCGGCAGCCTCTACATCAAGGGCAACGGCAGTTACATCCGCGCCAACCCATGGCGCGACGGCAACGTCTCGCGACTGCTCTACGAGGAATACAACACCCCGCTGACAGGAGACAACGCGATTCGGATCGGCGAGTGGCGGACGTTCAGGGCGGAGATCGTCGGCAACGAGATCCACCTGTATGTCGGCGACATGTCCGTTCCCCGGGTCACGTTCGACCTGTACGAGCACGCGTCCGGGCTCGCCGGGTTCGGCCCGCGGATCGTGGGTTACCCGGTCTGGATCGACAACGTGACCGCGACTTCGATCGCGGGCTTCAGTTACACCGGGCCCGCGATCCCCGGCATCGAATACGAGGCGTCGTCGCTGTTGACCGACTGGCAGGTGATCGGGCCGCTCGCCCGTCCCGACGAAGCGTTCGAACGCGCCAACGACGAAGGGCATCCCTGGAAGCCGTTCCGGACCGACGCGCGCGGCGCGGTGGTCACGGGCCGCTTGACCGAGTACGAAGGCGGACGGTCGGTGGCCTACTTTCGAACGACGATCGAGTCGGAGACGCAACGCGACGCGGTGCTCCACATCAGCACGACCGACGAGCTGGCGTTATTCGTGAACGACCGGTTTCAGGGTTTCGTCTACCGCGACGGGTATATCTCCGGCGACAACGACTGGAACGCCTGGCATGACTTCTGGAAAAACCCGGAGCACGAGGGCAGGAAAGTCGGTCTCGAACTACAGCCGGGAGCGAACCGAATCGTGTTCCGCGTGCGCAACGGTCAGTTCGCGTCGGGTGGGTTTTTCGCGAAGCTGGAGTAGCCGGCCGATCCCGGCGTCGATGGCGGCCTGGGCTACCGTCTCGTTGCCAGGCAAGAGTCCCCGGTCTCGACGAATTCTCCGACACGGTACTCAAAACAAGCGTATGTAAGAGAGCGACACTGATCCGACGAGAGGTGACACATGGACGCCCGGAACTCTGCTCTGGCCATCGGCCTCCTCGCGGCGTCGGTCGTGGTGGTTGCGGACGATCCGCTGATCGACCTCCCGCCCGGCTTCCACTATCGCGTCGTCGCCGATGAGAGCACGGTCTATAGCGACGGGACGCCGCGGCCCGGCGATGCCGACGGCATGGGTGCGTTTCCCGGGCCGAACAACACCACGATTCTCGTGGTCAACCACGAGTTGAGCCCCGGCGAGCCGCCGGTCGTCCCGCCGGTCGCGGGGCACTACAATTCAGGCGCCAGCGGCGGAACGTCGATCATGCAGGTCGGGCCGAACCGCAAACTCCTGCAGGCGTGGGTCAGCAGCTCCGGAACCACACGGAACTGCGCCGGCGGCGTGACGCCGTGGGGCACGTGGATCACGGTCGAGGAAAGCCTGTCGCCGATCGGCGGTGTCAGTCACGGATGGGCCTTCGAGGTCGATCCGTATGCCGCGCTGGACGGCGGTACGCCACGCCAGGTTCGTCTCGACGCCCTCGGCCGGTTCTACAAGGAAGCCGCGACGGTCGATCCCGGCAGCCTGGCGGTGTACCAGACCGAGGATCTTGTCGATGGGTTGTTCTATCGTTTCGTGCCCGCTCCAAACACCCGGCCCTGGGGTTTCGGCGCCTATGCGAACGCAGCGGGCCAACTGGAGGCCCTCTACCTGCCGGAGCTCCGCTTTGCCAACGCGGCGCAGCAGGGCGACGTATTCCAACCCGAGTGGGTCGCGGTTCCCGACCCCGACGGATCGCCGACCGCGACGCGCCGTCAGATCTACCTCGACAACGACGGCACCGTTGTCCGTCCGACGGTGTTCTACCGCGGCGAGGGCTCGTGGTGGAGCGACGTCGAGAACGCGGTCTACTTCGACGCGACCGGTGGAGGCGGGAGCGGCCATCGCGGGCAGGTCTGGCGCTACGAGCCTTCAGCCAACCGTCTAACACTCGTCTACGAGAGTCGCAACTCCGGCATCCTCGACATGCCGGACAACCTGCTGGTCCTGCCGTGGGGCGACGTGCTGCTCTGCGAGGACGGCGGCGGCGAGAACTGGCTACGCATCCTGACGATGGACGGCACGATCGTCGACTTCGCGCGCACGACCGTGTCGGAGTTTGCGGGTGCAACCTGGAGTTCGAGCCCGGACACGCTGTACGTCAATCTCCAGGGACCGAGCATCACGCTCGCCATCTGGGGTCCGTGGTCGCGTCTGTTCGATACAGGGGCACGCCGGCGGTCACCTTAGTCGGGAGTGATTATGTGACCCAACCAAACTTCGCCGGAACTCCGAAGACCCAATTCGAGGCGAAATCTCCAACCGGACAGCACGGCGTTCCGCTATCGATCCAGCGACTCGGCGTGTGTGGTCCAGGCCACGAATGTCTGTCCGTGTGGAGGTAGTAACGTAGAGCGGTCAGGTCTCGCATTGCCGCATCGAGTGCTTCCAAAAAGAACCTGATTCGGGTCTCGGTTCCTAGGGACAGTCGACGCTGATCGACCCGTCATTCCACGGCCCGGGCCCGCCGCAACCATCGTCCACCCCGCGAAGCAGGTAGAACCAGCTTTCACCGGGCAGCGGAACCACCGACTCGACATATTCGAGGTCCGTCGGATCGGGATCTTGGTGGGTCCAGCAGACGGCCCCGTTGGGATTCACGACGCTGCCCCGCAGGAGGTCGTAGCGGTCAGCGAACGGCGTGACCGGCCAGACGAACCGTGTCGCGCCTCCTCCCATCGTGTCCGCAAGAAGTCCCGCGGCCTCCGGAGGCGGCCCCGCCGTCGCGTCGAAAGGATCACAGTCGCAAGCGTCCCCGACCCCGTCGCCATCCGCGTCGAACTGTTCCGTGTTGGCCACGAACGGGCAGTTGTCGACATCGCCACAGACGAGGTCGGAATCGATGTCTTCGTCGGCGTCGCAGGGACAGACCTCGCAAGCGTCGCCCATCCCGTCGCCGTCGCAGTCGTCCTGCCCGGGGTTCGGGATCGTCGGACAGTTGTCGTCCCAGTCGCAAACTCCGTCGGCGTCAATATCCGGACAACCACAATTGTTGGTCGGGTCCATCGGGCAGGGATCGCAGGCGTCACCGAGCCCGTCCAGGTCCTGGTCCACCTGGGCCGGGTTGTAGAAGGTCGGACAGTTGTCGACGTCGGCGCACCAACCGTCCGCGTCGATGTCGTTGAGCGGATCGACGGGACACGGGTCGCAGATGTCCCCGAGGAAGTCGCCATCCGTGTCGATCTGGTCCGGGTTGTAAACGGTCGGGCAGTTATCGTTCGCGTCGCAGATTCCGTCCGCGTCCGCGTCGGGGCACGGGTTGCAGTTGTTCGTCGGATCACCGGGGCAGGGGTCGCAAACGTCGCCGATGCCGTCGGCGTCGGTGTCGAGTTGGAGAGGGTTCACGGTGACCGGGCAGTTGTCGACGCTGTCGGGGATGCCGTCGCCGTCGATGTCGCCGCCTGCGTGGAGTGCGGTCGAGACCATGAGTAGCGCCAACGCGCAGAATAGCGTCGAGTGAAGCTTCATTGTTTTGTCTCCCGTGCCTGTCGGGATTTTACCGCGAAGGGGCATTTGGGATAGGGTCTTTTCTTGCCTTACGGATTTGGCTTTCTATAGTTGGATTTTGCTGACCGACAAGACTCTCAGGAGGGGTCAGGCCTAGGGTTTCTTCCACCGATCGTGGAGCCACAGCCAGCTGTGGGGTCGCTCCCGGATGCTCGTTTCGTAGAATTCCTGGATCGTCCTCGTGTCTCGCTCGATGTCCCCGATCATCGGAAGCGGTCCCGAAAAGCGTGCGGTGTGTCGCCCAATGCCTGTACGCCAGTAGCACAGGCCGTAGACCGGTGCGCCGCTTCGCTCAACGGCGACTGCAACCGCGGGGGTCGTCCACGCCGGGCGGCCGAAGAACTCGATGGGGATCCCACGCTTGTAACGCTGATCCAGCAGGAACGTCACGATGCGCCCGTTGCCGAGGGCGTCAAGGATCGCGTCGAAGGAACCTCTCGGCGGCAGCAGTTCCATCCCGAAGGCCAGCCGAATCTGCTCGACCAGATCCGCGGCGGCCTTCACGCCCGGCGTCTTGACGACCACGGTGGCGGGCAGCGACAACTGGCGGCAGACCATCGGACCCAGAAGGTCCCAGGATCCGAAGTGGCCTCCGATGAGTATCGCGCCCGCGCCGCTCTCGACCTGGCGCCGGATCGGTTCGCAGTTCTCGAGGGTCAAGTCAACGCACGGCTTTCGCGACTCTCGAAAGAGTTCGAGGTATCCCATGACCAGCTCGGCGGCCATCCGGCGCAGGTTGGGCCCCGGGGGAAGCTCGGGAAAAACCTGGCGGAAGCCGGAAATGGCGACGGACTTGCGGATGGGCAGGACCGTCCACCAGAGCCAGGCGAGGCCCCACGAGAACCACCACCCGAGTCGAAGGGGAGTCCGGGCAAACACCCAGACGAACATGATCAGTACCGTGGTCATCTCGACAGCTCGTACGGCATCCCGGTGCATTCGGACACGCAATGGCTGCCGATGGTAGCTCTTCTCACTGGTGAGAGGTTGAAGAATGCAGCCAGGGCATCTCCCCATGACGAGTGATCGGGTGTACTGGCTAGATTTCCAAGGACTCAGGAGTCGGCTGCGACGGTCTCGACGATGCTCGGTGCGGGGTTTAGGTCGATCAGCTGGCGCTCGAGCAACTGTTTGAATGCGGCCAACACCTCGACGGGGCGCAAGGGGACGACCCACATGATCGACTTGATGTTCTTGATTCCGTCTATCCGTTCCAGCAGGTGAGATTCGGCATGGCTCAGGCCTTCCGTTGCGAGCTCTTCCAGGGGTCGACGCAGCCGGGGTACGTCTTCCGGTTGCAAGCCTTCCTCGTAGGTCTGGACAACGAACTGGGCCTCGGCGTCGCCGAGGATGCGCTTGATCGTGGCGTCGTTGGGGTTGGCTTCGGCAAGCTGACCCAGAAGCTCGACAGCTTCAAGCGCTTTCCCCTGTTCCAGTAGCTCGCCGGCGCGTGCAAGAGCCGGCTCCTGATCGATCAGTACCGGCGGCACCGACTTGCCGTGGCCGATGCGCACGCAGTCGCTCTCATGTAAAGCGTGTAGCAGTTTGTAGGCGGCATATTCCGAGGTGTGCGCCAGCAGCACGATCTCGCCCAGAGTTCGCCGGCCGTCGATCGCGTCGTACAGCTTGTCCATCATCGGCTTTGCCAGTTCGTCCGACTCCGGCAGCTGCTCGGTGCGTTCGAGAATGATCTCCGGCGACGTGAAGACGGCGCGCATGCGCGTCATCTCGTCGAGCCGGCGCATGCCGTCGAGCAGGACCTCCTGTACATTGAGGTCGACCTCGATGCGGCCCTCTGGCGCGGTGACGTCGGGCGTGAACTCGAACGAAGCATCTTCCCAGTCGAAGAGCCCGTGGATCGTCTCCATCGCCTTCTCCTCGACGATTTCCTTCATGCGACCTTCGGTGGCCACGCCCATCTCGATCAGGATGAGCCCGAGACTCTTGCCTGACACCTCCTGGCGACGCAGGCCCTCGCTCAGCGTCTCTTCTGTGATGTGTCCGCGAGAGATGAGGAACTGACCCAGGAAGACCGCGGGGTCATCGGAAGTGCAGGCGATGATGCGCCCTTCGCGACAGTAGATGTCACGGCTCACGCCTTTCCGAGCGACCCGCAGGCAGCCCGTCTTTTCGGCGTACATGATCCACTGAAGTAGATCCGGCAGCGACATGATCGCCAGCATGCCTGTCAGTTTCAACGCGGGCTCCTAATAATGCTAAGGGCAAACTTAGGCAACCAGGGATCAGCGGCCAGGAAAATCTATCCGCACCCTGCCGGAACTCCGAAGACCCAATTCCAGGCGAAATCTCCAACCGGACACACTGAATTCGAGCGCCGGGCCCGCCCTCGGTCAGTCGGCCGGTCGCAGCGTCAACTCAGTGTGGGTATCTCAGCGGGAATTTCTCGTGTGTCCCTTCCTCTTTCCTGGCGTCAAAGTCGAAGACGTAGTCGTCACCGACAAAGGGGCTGTCTGTATTGTGACAGCCCTGGCATTGTTCTACCGTGATCTTGTCGACCATACCGACCGCCACAACGTCGGCCTTCTTGTACTCCTTATTCTTCAGGCTCATGTGCTCTTCCTTCGTGTAGGTCCCTCCCGGTCCGTGGCACATCTCGCAGCCCACGCCGAGAAGTTCGGGGGAGGACTCGACGTCGACGAAGCCGCCCTCTTCGCCGTAGCCGGTGGTGTGGCAAGGTAGGCATTCGGGATCCGTGGTGTAATCCTTGTCGGGATCAAGCCCTGCCGCCGACTTCGCCTCCGCCAAGACACCGGGTTTCAGCGTTTCGAAGGTTTTGGCCATCTTGGTCTCGGCCCACGACTTCCACTCCTTCATGTGGCATTTCCTGCAGTTCTTTGTTCCGACGTAGGCGTGCTCCTCTGCGAGGAGGGGCACGCAGATCAGCAACCCCACGGGTACCAGCAACAACGATGACTTGAGGACCGATCGATTCATGGGTTCGCCTCCTGGCTAGTTTCTTTGGGACGTTGACGTTGACTGCTTCGAGCAAGTAGGCCTGCGCGCGCTACGGCTCCACGGGCGCCGCCTGCCGCAGATAAGCAAACAGATCCCGTAGCTCCTCCCCGGTCAGCTCCGGCCACGGCCGGGCCTCGGCGAGAATCGCTCGCTTCATCAGGGAAGCGTGGTTCCACATCTTTGCCACCAGCGCCTCCGGAGAATCCACCACCCCGGTGCCGGCGAGTTCCGGGCCGGCGTGCTCCGCGCCGGTGTCGGAGTGACACCCGGCGCAGCCGTGTTCAACGTAGACCTGCGCGCCGCGCCCGGCGTCGCCGGCCGGATCGGTGAACGGTAGGAAGTAAAGGAACGCCACGAGGTCGGCAAGCTCCGAAGTCGTGAACGACGGCCAGCCGATGCCGCGCTGGCGCATCGTCGCGTTCATCTCGAAGGCGTGGTTCCACATCGTCCCCGCGATGCCATCGGCGGAACGGTGCAGATCCACCGCGCTCAGGTCGGGGCCCTCGTTCCCGCCGCGGGCGTTCTTGCCGTGGCACAGCGCGCACGCCTTGGCCGCGAACAGCTCCTGGCCGCGGTTGGGGTTGCCCGGCGCCAGCAGCACGCGTTCCCTCGGGCCGGGAGGGGCCTTCTGCCGGATGAACGCGCTCAGGTCGGCGAGGTCGCCCTCCTCGAAGCTCGCCGGGGATATCCCGCGCTGGCTCATCGTCGCGAACATCGCCGGGCCGTGGTTCCAGGTCGCCCGGGCGACGAACAACGGCGAGGGGAAGCGGGTCAGGTCGGCGAGGTCGGGCCCGACGCTGGTGCCACCGCCCACGCTGTGACAGCCCGCGCAACCGCGGGCGGTGAAGACCTTCTCGCCGGACGCCGCGTCGCCGGGACGGCCGAGGTAGTCGATGAAGTAGAGGAACGCGACGAGACTCGCCGTCTCCTTCTCCGACAGCTCAGGCCACGGCAGCTCGGCCGCCTCGAGGCTGACGCTCATGCCCGGCACGTGGTTCCACAGCGCCGCGCCGAGGTCGAGGAAGCTGCCGTTGAAGCTCGTGTCCGCGAGCCGCGGGGCGATGGCGTGCTCGCCGCCGGCGATGCCATGGCAGGCGTGACAGTGCTTGTTCTCGAAGACGAAGCGTCCGTCGAGCGGGTTGTCGGGCAGCGCCGGACCGACGGAGGCGCCGGCCGCCAAGATCGTCAGGGCCAGGACCGGAATTGTCGCCGCCATCACGGTTCCTCCTCGGTGCTGGCCCCGCGCTGAAGGCCGACGAAGACGTAGGTCAGCACGCTCGCCCCGGTCACGAAGACGGGGATTGCCACGATCGAGATGGCGAACGAAGCCGACGGCACGTCGTTCAGTCGGTAGGAGAGTCGCAGGAGGTGGAGGATCCAGACGCTGATGGAAAGCACGAAGACCCAGATCATCCCTACCGAGGCGATCTGCAACGCGTAGATCCAGCGCGGTGTCGGTGTCGGTGTCGCGTTCATGTCGCTTCCCCTTCCCCGTGGGCGCTGCGCACGGCGAGGTTCTCGGGTGGATCCGGCAGGTAGCTTTCGAGCCGTTCCACCGTCTCGGACACGCCCTCGTGCCGGCCCTCTCGAATCTCCCACACCGAGATCAGCGGGAAGAAACGGGCGAACAGCACGAAGCCGAGGATGAAGGTCGCCATCGCGCCGACGAACATCGCCCACTCCACCAGGCTGGGCACGTAGAAGCCGGTCGGGAACGGCAGCCGCGGGTTGGCCAGCGACGGAACGACGATGTTTAGGCGCTCCAGCCACATGCCGATGACGATCGCGGTCGAGGCGATGACGATGCCGGGGATCGTGCGCAACCGGCGGAAGCTGAGGAAGATCACCGGGATGACGAAGTTGCACGCCACCATGCCCCAGAAGAACGGCGCGTAGGGCCCCGTGAACTTGTACAGGAACACGCGCATCTCCGACGGCTCGTGGCCGAAGAACGCGGTCAGGTACTCGGAGAACGTGAAGTAGAACCACAGCAGCGACATCACCAGCAGCAGCTTCGACAGGTGCGCGAAGTGGATCTCCTTTAGGTAACGCTCGAGGTGGAAGATCTTGCGCAGCGCGATCATCACCAGCATCAACGCCGCGATCCCGGAGAAGATCGCGCCGACCACGAAGTACGGGCCGAAGATCGTCGAGTGCCAGCTCGGCTGCAGCGTCATCGCGAAGATGTAGGAGATGACGGTGTGGACCGACACCGCAATCGGGATGACCAGGATCATCAGGATGCCGACCGCGCGGTCGAGCACCGCCTTCTGCCGCTGGGTGCCCTGCCAGCCCCAGGATAGGAAGTTGTAGAGCCAGCGCGGCCGCACCCCGCGGTCGCGCAGCAACGCGATATCGGGGATCATCGGGATGTAGAGGTAGACCGTCGAGGCCATGAAGTAGGCGCTGATCGAGCTGACGTCCCACAGCAGTGGCGACTGCAGCCGGCCGGCGGTGAAGATGTTGAGCATCCGCTCCGGGCGGCCCATGTCGAGCACCGGGTGGAAGCCACCGATCGCCAGCACCACCACGGTGATCACCTCGGCCATGCGCGTGATCGGACGCCGCCACTCGGCCTTGGACAACCGCAGGATCGCCGAGATCAGCGTCCCCGCGTGGCTGATGCCGATGAAGAACACGAAGTTGACGATGTAGAAGCCCCAGCCGACCGGCTGGTTAAGACCGGTCACTCCCAGGCCTTCCAGGATCTGGCGGGAGAAGATCACCCAGCCGCCGAGGATGATCATGAGCATCAACGTCGTCATGACTCGGAACCCGGAGCCGGCCTCTTCGATGGGGCGCAGAAGCTCCAGGTCCTGGTCGTCGTAACCTGCGCTCATCGGCTCACTCCTTCTCACCGAGGTAGAAGACCTTGGGCGACGTGCCGAGGTCGGCGTGCTGGCGGAACGCGCGGGGGCTGCGCGACAGCCTGCGGACCCTGCTCTCGGGGTCGTCCAGGTCGCCGAAGGTGATGGCCCTAGCCGGGCAGCTTTCGGCACAGGCAGTGGTGACGTCGCCGTCGGCCAGGGCGCGCCCCGCCGACGCCGCGTCCTCGCGCGCGCGGACGATGCGGTGGTGGCAGAAGGTGCACTTCTCCACCACGCCCTTGGGCCGCAGCGACACGTCGGGGTTGACCGCTTGCTCGATCTCGCCGGGGCGTTCCGGCTCGTACCAGTTGAAAACCTTTGCGTTGAAGGGGCAGGCCGCCATGCAGTAACGGCAGCCGATGCAGCGGCTGTAGATCTGCGCGACGATGCCCTCCTCGCTCAGGTACGTGGCGTGGACGGGGCAAACGAGCGCGCACGGCGGGTTGTCGCACTGCACGCACATGTGCGGAATGTAACGAACCTCCGCCTCTGCCCCGGCGCCCGACACCTCGGGCAGCAGCTTTAGCCAGTGGAACGCGCGGTCTTCTTCGAACGTCTCCGTCGCACCGACCGCGGCGAGGTTGTTTTCGGTGTGGCAAGCGGCCATGCAGCCGCCGCACCCGGTGCAACGGTCGAGGTCGATCGTCATGCCCCAGCGAGCCATCAGTGACCTCCTTCGGGCGGCGGCCCACCGTGCGGACGGCGGCGTAAGAGTCGTAGGCTCACGCGGGTCGCGCCGGGGCTGAGGTTTCCGGAGAGCGGGTCGCGGACGTCGCCGACCAGTTCCATCGGGTTGCCGCCGATGCCGGCGGCGGCGCCGACGGGCTCGCGGTGACCGAGTCCGACCGGCACGTGCACGACCCCGGGGGCGGTTCCCGGCCGCACCTTGACCACCGCCTCCAGCGCTGCGCGCTCGGAGCGGACCTCGACCTCGTCGCCGTCTTCGAGATTCTGGTCATGGGCCGTCTCGGGGGCCAGCTCGGCCCACGTGCGCCAGCCTTCGAACACCGGGTAGCCGAACATCTCGAGCACCATCGGCGAGGCGATCCCCAGGCGGCCGCGGGCGGTGATCGGCCGGAACGGCGAGAGCACGAGTTCATCTTCTCCGACGGGTTGCGGCGGTTCGAAGTGTGGCAGGCAGGCCTCGTCATCGGCGGCGGCGAGGCCGAGCCGTTCGACACCACGGGCCAGGTCGCCGTCGCCGAGCTCGCGCAGGCGCCGCTCCAGGTTCTGCGAGTGGAACTCGAAGCGCCCCGACGGCGTGGCCAGCAAGCGGTCCCAGTCGCCTTCCGCGCGCACGGGATTCCACCACGTCGCGTGTTCGGCGAGCTGGGCCCAGACGCCTTCGGAACCGCGGCGCTTGGGGAAACGCCAGCCTCTCTTCTCCATGTACTGGACCCACGAATCCTCGAACTCGGAGGTGATCACGGCGCCCTCGCCGGAGATGGCCAACCCCTCGATGCGATGCTTCAGGTAGCTCTCGTAACCGTCCCAGGGAAGCGCCTCGGCGGCGTTGCCGCCCAGTCGCCGGGCCAGCTCGATCAACACGTCTGCAGGGTGACGGGTGTCGAACAGCGGCGGCTCGACGACCGGCGCGCCGAGGCCGAGCACGCTGAACGGGACGCCGGCCGGTGTCGTCACGGCCTGCCAGGATTCGAGAAAGACGGGACCCGGTAGGACGATCTCCGCCGCCGCCGCCGTCTCGTCGCGGAACGGGGTGACGGCCACGACGAGCGGGATGCGTTCGAGGGCCTGGCGCAGCCGCTCGCCGGCCGGGCTCTCGTGGAGCGGGTCGCAACTCATCACGAACAGCGCGTCCAGCGGCCGCGATCCGTCCAGCACGCCGTCGGCGATCTCCGCGATCGGGTCGTCGCCGAACGCGCCGCCGGCACCGGCGGCGAACGCCGGGGACGGCGCCTCCGACACCAGCGGCCGAAGCGGGATCGTCGACGAGAGCGTCACGCCCCCGGGCCGGTCGATCGCGCCCAGCAGCGCGTTGAGGGCGTGCGTCGCCATGCCGGTCCAGGTGGCGTTGCGGCCGGAAGCCGCCTCGCCGCCCCAGACGGCGACGGGACGGGACGCCGCCGCGAAGCGCCGTGCGAGGTGGATGATACGGGAAGGTTCGCAGCCGCACAGCTGCGCCGCGCGATCCGGGTAGTAGCGTTCGAGCAACAGCCGCCGGAAACCGATGCGGCTTTGGCCGTCGTCGTCCGTCCAGTCCTCGAAACCGAAGCAACGGTCGCGGACGAAACGCCGGTCGTAGCGACCCTCGCGCACCAGGACGTGCGCCAGGCCGAGGGCCAGGGCGGCGTGAGTGCCGGGGCGCACCAGCACGCGTTCGTCGGCGCGCGAAGCGCTCGGCGACAAGCGCGTGCCGACGTGGATCAGCCCGGCGCGCTCGCCGTCGGGCCGCGAGCCGATCAGCGCGGAGATGGCGTGTAGCGGCGCGGGCCCGTCCTCGTAGAGGTCGAGTCCGATGGAGAGGACCATGTCGGCACCGCCCAAGTCGAACGCGGGTGACTCGCCAAGTCCCTGCATCAGCGCGTAGGGAAGCGATGCTGCGGCCCCAGGACGAACCAGGCGGTCGGATCCGAGCGAGCGCAGGAAGCCAAAAGCGAGGTCGTCGAACAGGCGTCCCGGTTCGCCGGTCAGGATGGCGACGCGGGAACTTCCGCCAAGCCGGTCGGCGATCTCCGCCAGCACGTCGTCCCACAACGCTTCCTCGAACCCCCCGCCGCCGCCACGTCGCAACGGCGCCGTCAGGCGGTGCGGTGCGTACAGCACGTGCAGGCCGGCCTGGCCGACCGGGCACAGACCGCCGCGGTTGAGCGGGTGGCGGGGATTGCCCTTCAGACCCACGGGCACGCCGTCGACGAGCCGGACGCTCAGGCCGCAAGCGCCTTCGCAAAGACCGCAGATGCTCGAACGGAAGGTCTCCAGTCCGGGCCCTCTCAGGGCAAGCTCGACCAGTCGGTCCGGGACGGACCACTCACCGCAGCCGGCCAGGCCGACCGCACCGGCGCCGATGCCGAGGAGTTTCAGGAACTCGCGTCGGTCCGTCCTGGCGCGCTCACTTGTGGCAGAGCAGGCAGTCATTCGAAACTCCGTTCTCGTCGTGACAATCCATGCAACCGTTCATCGTGATCCGAACCGCGGGCCGGCTGACGGGCTCTTCCTGCTCCTCCATCGCTCCGTGGCACTCGGTGCAGTCGATTCCCGCGATCGCGGTGTGCCGGCGGTGCGAGAAGTAGACGTGGTCCGGCACGCGGTAGACCTTGCGCCAGGGGATCGGCTCGCCGGCCTCGATGTGCTCCACGAGCCGGGCCTCGTCTGGAGATTCGGTCTGCGCCTCCTCGTGGCAGAAGCCGCAGGTCTCCAGGTTCGGGATCGTCGCGCGCACGCCGCTCTCGGCATAGAGGTGGCAGTCCGTGCACGCGCTGCCCAGATCGGTCACGTGCAGGCGGTGGCTGAAGGCGATGGGCTGCTCGACGGAGGGCCAGGCGAGACGAGCGACAGCAACTCCCGCGACCGCCAGCCCGAAGATCACGATCAGCGCGATCGTCAAGCGTAACGATGTCTTCACCGATCTCCCCTCCTCAACTGGGCGCGGCTAATGCTGGGGCGGCAGTTGCTCCCCTTCGGTGATCGTCCGCTGTAACTCCCGGGCCCACAGGGCCTGCACGGTGAGAAGCCGCTCGCTGATAATCTCGGCGATCCTGCACAGGACGACGCAGCCGAACTTCGGATCCTCTTCGATGAGGCCGAGCAACGCAGAGCGCTCGAACGCAGCAACGCTGGCGGTGGTTGCCGCACGCGCGGACAGGCGGAAACGATAGGGTTTGACGAAGGCCGACCAGCCGAGTGTCGTGCCCGCGTTCTCGGAAGCGATGGCGACCTCGCGAACCGTTCCATGAATCGACAGCGGGACGCAGATCTCGAGGGTCCCGTCGAGGACCACGAAGACGTGATCCGCCTCCGCACCGAGGTCGAACAGTTTTTCGCCCGGCGTCAGCTCTCGACGCTCGGCGAGTTGCTCGATCCGACTCAGGTGTTTTTCGTCGAGGTTTTCGAAAAGTTGGCAGTCGCCCAGTACGCTCCTCACGATATCACTCGCCTACTGGAGCGGTGTTTCGGTTTTCGGGTTCGAAAACAGGCGCTCCAGGGATGGCCGCGCGACGAAGGCCGTCGTCGCAGCGCTCTCGCGCTGAATATGACGCCCGAGATCGCCGGCCATGGCGTCCACGTAGGCGGCGTAGCCGTCGCAGATCCCTTCCTTGGAGGGCTGGCTCGCGAACCGGGAGGCGTCCGCGTATTCGAGCCGCAGGCGCTGCTCCAGTTGGGCGATGAGATGCGCCGGAACCAGCGGCACCTGTTCGGCAGGAGCCGTCTCTTCAGCCTTGGCGAAGAAGCGCGGCTGCTGCAGGACCTGCCGCGCGGCCTGCGTGGTTTCCGACGTCGCTCTCTCGGCTTCGATGCTCCGATACCCGATATCCAGGATCAGGTACATCCCGATGAAAACCCCACCCGTGAACAAGAACAGCAAAAGACCTTCCATGACTCACCCCTCCTGGTCGACGTTCTTCATGTCGGACGTGGGGTTGCAAGAGGGATGCCACTGAAAAAGGGTCCGTTTGGTTGGCTTGCGACAGCGGCGGCCCCCCGGGGGCGGACGCAATGTCCGGCCGGCGTGGACATCCTGTCCGGTGCCGCATTTTAGATGCCGGTCCGCGGTACGATCAGGCGTCGTCCGGTGGCGACTCCTCGTACTTCTTGAGCAACCGGCGGAGGTTGCGCTCGCTGATCTCGAGCCGCTGGGCCGCCTGCGAGCGGTTTCCGTCACAGGCTTCGAGCACGGAGAGGATGTGCCGGCGCTGGACCTCGCGCAGAGCGACGGGTTCCGGCCCGTCCGGCGTTGCCAGGGAGGCTCCGGCGGCGCGCCGGATCACCGCGGGAAGACCCTCGGGGCCGATCTCCTCGCGCTCCGCCAGGACCATCGCCTGTTCCATTCCGTGGATAAGCTCGCGTACGTTCCCCGGCCAGGGGTAACGCTGCATCAGTTCGACGGCCGCGCCACTGAAGCGCGCCGACAGCGACAACCGGCGGTTGAGGCGTTCCGTGTAGTGCTCCACCAGCACCGGGATATCTTCCGTGCGCTCGCGCAGCGGCGGCACAGTGATCGAGAGCGTCGCCAGCCTGAAGTAGAGATCCTCGCGGAAACGTCGCTTCGAGATCGCCGCCTCGAGGTCGCGGTTGGTGGCCGACACGACGCGCACATCGACCGCGATCTCGCGGTTCCCACCGAGATGACGGAAGCGTCCCGTCTCCAGGACTCGCAGCAGCTTAGCTTGGATCGTGGGGGGCGTGTCGCCGACTTCGTCGAGAACCAGCGTCCCGCCGTGGGCGACCTCGAACAGACCGTGCTTCGCCCGTGTCGCGCCGGTGAAGGAGCCGCGCTCGTGACCGAACAGCTCGCTGCGAAGCAGGTCCTCGTCCAGCACCGCGCAGTCCACCACCACGAACGGCGCGTCGGCGCGAGGACTCTGGGCGTGCAAGCGGGCGGCGACCAGCTCCTTGCCGACCCCGGTCTCACCACGGATCATCGTCGTGGAGTCCACGACGGCGATGCGCGAGATCCTCTTGCGCAAGCGGTTGAACGCGGGACTTGTCCCGACCATCCGCGACTCAGCGTCGGGAGGCGAATAGCCGTCCTGGAGAACCCGCTGGCGCCGCACCAGCGCCAGGTGTTCGTGGGTCTTCTGGACCGCCAGCTCGACTTGGGCCACCTGGCAGGGTTTCTCCAGGTAATCGTGGGCGCCGAGGCGGATCGCCTGGATCGCCGTGTCGATCGTCCCGTGCCCGGTGAGCACGATGACACCCGACGGTAGGTTTCGTTCGCGGATCTTCCCCAGCACCTCCAGGCCGTCCATGTCGGGGAGCCGCATATCGAGCAGGATCACCTCGGGGATGTCCCGGCAGGCGACGGTCACGCCATCGCCGCCCGTCGGAGCGACACTCACGTCGTGTCCGAGGCGAGACAGCTCCGAGCCGAGCACCTGGCGGAAGGTCTCGTCGTCGTCCACCAGCAGGATTCGTCGCGACTCCGTACGTTCGGCCATCACGGGGCCTCCGTCACACAGTGAAAGACGATCTCGAAACAGGATCCGACGCCGACCTCGGTCTCCACGAGGCGAATGTCCCCGCCGAAGCGCCGCATCAAGGTCCGGGACAGAAACAGACCCAGGCCGGTCCCCCGCGGCTTACGGCTGCGGAAAGGCTCGAACAGATGCCGGCAATCCTCGGAACGGATGCCGCTGCCCGTGTCGCGGATAAGCACGCACGTTTTCTTCCGGTCCATCGCGAAGCTCACCTCGACCGTTCCGCCTTCCTCACCGCACGACTGGATCGCATTGATCAGCAGGTTCAGCACGACGTGCTGCACGAGCTCGGCGTTCGCGCGCACGCTGGGGTTCCCGTCCGGCGCTTCGAAGCGTAGATCGACGTTGTTCTCGCGAGCGGTCGGCCGGGTGAGCGAGACGGTTTCGGTCACGTGTTTGCCCAGGTCGATCGGGTCGATCGACGGTGGAACACCCCGTGAAAAACGAAGGAACTGTTCCGTCGTCTTGCGGCAGCGCAGTACCTGCTTGCGAACGATCTCCGCCGACTCCCGGATCGAGGGCAGCAGGTCGGCGGGAGAACCGGCGGGGGCGGCCTCGTCGATGCGGCCGATGACGGATTCGGCCGACATCAGGATCGAGGCCAGCGGTGTGTTGACCTCGTGAGAGAAACCCGAGGCGAGCGTCCCCAGCGAAACGAGCCGCTCGATCTCCGCGAGGTGCTCTTCTTCTTTAACGCGTTCGGTGATGTCCCGCCACACCTCGACCACCTGCACGACCTCGCGCCGGCTGTCGAGCACGGGCGACGAGTAGACCTCCTCCACCCGCTCGGTCTCGTCGGTCGCCGACGAGGTACGGAACGTGGCTCGCTGCATCTCTCCGGTCGTCAGGCAGCGGGACCCCGGGCACTCGTCCCCGTCCTGGCAGCACGGAAGCACCCCCTCGACGGCATCGTGGCAGAGCTGGGTTTGCAGCACGTCCGGCGTCTTGCCGACACGCCGCGAGAAGGACTGATTGCAGGCCACGATCCGTCCTTCCCGGTCCAGCACCACCAGCCCGTCATCCAGGCTGTTCATCACGCTCGACAGCTGGGCTTCCTGCTGATGTACCTCGGCGATCAACTCGGAGACGGAGCCGGCCATGTTGTTGAAGTCGTTCGCCAGGATCGAGATCACGTCGTTCCCGCCCGTCGGCACCCGTTCGGAGAAGTTGCCGGCGGCGATCGAACGCGCCGCGCTGCCCACGCGCGCCAGTCGCTGGAGGATCAACGAGCGGACCAGAAGACCCACGCCGCCGAGCAGCAACAGGGCAAGCAAGCCGGCGCCGACGACGATGCGGGTACGATCCCGACTGAGCTGGGCCTCCAGCTGATCCAGCGAGATGTCCAGCAGCAGCATTCCGTTGTACTGCTCGTCCGGTTCGTGACAGGTGTGGCACTCCGGCCGGTTCTCGATCGGCTGTACCGCGCGAAGGATCCCACCCTCCTCCTCGTCCAGCAGGATCCAGCGATCCCGTTTCAGTGGGTCCTTCTCGTGGCAAACCAGGCACGTCGGCGATTCCTTGGGCAGTTGCGACCCGACCCTCGAGGACTCGCTCGAGATTCGCACCTCGCCGTCATGATCGACGATCATGATGCTCCGCACCTCGGGGTGCGCGGCGATCTCGCTCAGGATGGTCTCCAGCAACGTGGTGTCGCGCTCCATCATCCGGTGCCGCAACGCCGCCTCGAGGATCCGGTTCTCGGATTCCGCCGCACTTCGCCGCGCCTCGATACCACGATCGTATTGCCGCTGGGACAGCACGTAGAGCCCCGCGGCGAGCGGGACGACGACGAACAGGGTGATCCCGACGGCCAGCCGGACCGTCAGCCGGTCGACCGTAATCCCGAAGATCCGCGCAGGTGTCGGCCCGTCGACCGAGGATTCGCGTGATCCGGTCATCGCGTCACCTCACCTTTCGCGGCCTCGCGGCCGCAGGGACATCGTTACCGGGAGCATACTTCAATGGGGTCCGGCAAAACCAGACTGCGCGCGGAGCGGCCCTGCCTTGATCCCTCGTCGTTCCGGAATGTTGAAATGTCTTACCTGCCCCCCCTCAGGGGCAGGTCGGGTCATCGGTTCGCTGAGCGACGAGATGTCCTGTAGGGGAGAGTCGTCCGGAGCGACGCCGTTGATCCAGGCCGCCTCCGGGGGCCGCCGCGAACCCTGATTCGTGCCCCTGCCTTATCCGACCGGCCTAGACGCCGAAGCCGCAATGACCCGCGAGCGCGGGCCACCCGGCCTCCCAGAGGATCGACGTCATCCAATCAGTCGCAGCGGCCTGCGAGATTCTGCGGAAGTAGGCACGACACGTTGGTGGTGTGGCGCGGCCTCTCTGTACCGTCGCTATCAGTGCCGTAGGATCCCTCGAGCGCACCGTCGTTGCCCACGATCAGGAAGAATAACGACGTGGGTGCGCCGGCTGCGGCGTAGTCCCAGGTGACCGAGCCGCTGTTGTCGAACCCGCACGTCTCGCCGCTGTAGCCGTAAGTCGAAACGTTGCTCAATGGGCCGAACGCGATGGTGTTGCCCGTTACCCCGCAGGCCGGTCCGTAGCTTGTGGAGATTGTCGTCGCGGTGCTGGCCGTGACCAGGACCTGCAGGAGCGTATCGCCCGCGGTCTCACCGGGCGACGCCGTGACTGGCATACAGTCCGTATCGAGCGCGTCGTAGACCGAATCGCCGTCGTTGTCCAGACCCTCGAAATCCATCAGCGACCAGTTTTCGTTGAGGTTCGCCGTCGCGGTCGGGTTGCAGGGTTCCGCGGCGTCGGAATCCGCCGTTACACCGTAGTAGGGTGGGTTCACGTCCTCGCCGACGGGTGTGTAGTTGGCCGGGTTTGCGTCGGCGTGACAAGTCTCGCATAAGGTTTGTCCCGCGTTGAAGTGATGCTGGCGTAGGCCCGCCCCGGAACCCGAGAGTTCCGCCGATCCCGCGACGGCGTTTCCGACATCCGCCAACCGCCCGTGGCAACCGCTACATCCATACCCGATACCCGAAGCGCCTTGCGAGGAACCCATGAAAGGGTTCCTACCGTCGCCGTTCGTGTGACACAAGTTGCAGGTCGCGTTCATGTTGCCTGAATTCCGGTGCATTTCGTGCTTGCTGGTGGGAATGATGGCTCCGCCCGGTGAAAAATTGTCGGTGAAGGCGCTGTGGCACTGGGAACAGTTGGAACCGGGCGTCTCGTTCTCGTCGTAGTAGCGGGGATGCGCGTCCATACGGTCCACGCTCAGGACGAGACTCAGGAGGATACAAAGCGCCAGACAGGCAAATGGGTACTTGTTCACGGCAGTCCTTTCGAATACTCCTCAGAACTCTGGTACGACCAACGGCGATCGAACGAGAAGATCCAAGGTTCCTGGACTTTTTACTCACAGCGCCGCGCTCTGACAATACGTGAACATGCGTATATTGGGTTCCGTGACCTATCTCCCGGGGTACGACACCGGTTTGCTCCAGTGCGGCCACCGGGGGGCCACGGCTTGACAGCACAGAGATTCCCCCGAACAATCCGCGCGGCATGGTGCGTGGGGAGCTGAATCCATGAAGATCAAGCTGTTTGGGTTGGCGGTGCTGTTGGCGCTGATGGCGTTCGGCTACCTCCAGTTTGGAACCGACACCCGGACGCAAGGAGAGGCTGCGTCGGCGGGTGGGATCCGGCAGGTCGTCGAGAACGTCGCGATCAAGAACTACGGAGAGGTGATCTACCGCGGTTCTGTCGATCTGACCGCCTCGATCGAGCGAATCCGCGCAGGCATCCAGCACCCGCATCGGAACGACGGCTCGGTCTTCGGCAACCGAGAGCGGCTGCTGCCGCAAAAACCGCGGGGCTATTATCGGGAGTATGTTCACCCGACCGACGATCTGAACGGCCCCGGACCGCAGCGGCTGGTCGTCGGCGACGACGGTGACTGGTGGTACACGCCCGATCACTATGCGAGCTTCATCGAGCTCGGAGTTCAAGAGCCATGATCGATCCGTTCGTTTACGCCGACGAGGTCGAAAGCGTCGGAGTCCGGCTCGCACACGTTGCGGTCGTGCCGTCGGGAATCGACGGGCGCGAAGCGTTGTTTCGCTGCCTGGCCCGGCAACTCGCCTTGCCCGACTACTTCGGTGCCAACTGGGATGCGCTCGAAGAGTGCCTGCGCGACCTGTCCTGGATCGACAGCCATCGGGTCGTGCTGTTTCACGAGAGTTTGCCAGGGCTGGACGACGATCAGCTGACGACGTACCTCGAGATTCTTCGCGACGCCGTGATGGGTTGGCGCCGGGATGTCGACGACGAGCTCGTTGTGGCCTTGCCGTTCTGCGCACGAGAGCGGGTTGCCCGCCTGCCGCGAAGCGAGGGCTAGCGGTCGGGTTAACGCATGACCCGGAAGATATTGCTGTAGTCATCGGTCCAGAGCGGAATCTTGCGGTAACGTTCGGGATCCCCAAGAAACAGCCGCACCCGTCCAGCCTCGTGATGGGGTTTAAAATACTCCAGCAACTGATCGAGGCGAGCCACATTGGTCGACAGGACCATCCAGTCCGACTGCGAGATAAGCTGCTCTGGATCGTCGTAGAGGGTCCGAATGTTGAGGGCGTTCAGATCGAGATTGTCGGCGATGTTGTAGAGCACCGGCGTGAGATCGACACTGCGGTTTGAAATGTGGACGGCAATGATGCCATCGGCAGCCAGGTGTCGGTCGAACAACGCGAACGCTTCCCGGGTCAACAGATGAATCGGTATCGCATCACCGCTGAAGGCATCGAGGATCAGCACGTCGAACCGGTTGGGTGACTGGCGCTCGAGTGTCAGTCGAGCATCTCCCACAAAGATTTCATGGTCGGCAGCGCTCTCTTCCAGATAGGAGAACTGCTTCTGAGCAATCGACACGATTGCCGGGTCGATCTCATAAAACGAGAACCGGTCTCCGGGACGGCCGTAGGTCGCAAGGGTTCCGACCCCAAGCCCAACGACACCGACATTCCGAGAAGCCCTATCCGCGGTCAATCGCATCAGCGCCCCGCCTGCGGCCAACTCGGAGTAGTAGGCGGTCGGCCGTCGGCGACGATCCTCACCCAGAAACTGTGATCCGTGGAGTGTCTTGCCGTGATAGAGACGTCGATGTTCGTCCTTAACTTCATCGGGAGCCAGCTGGACGACTCGAATGGATCCGTAGTAGTTGCGTTCGACGATGACCGAACTTCGCAATAATTCCCGCGCCTGCTGGATGGGTGGGATCAGCGTGCAGACCGCCAGACCGTACATTGCGAAACGCAGTATTCGTCGGCGACGGCTACTGTCGGCCGGCTTCGATTCTCGATGGGACGTAACCAAGAGGAGCAGCACGAGAAGAATGATCCCGACGTGAAATTCCTGCGATAGGAGTAGCCAGCGAGGTGCGGCCAGAGCCACCGCCGCCCCGCCGGCAGCCCCTCCGACCGCGATCGATAGGTAGTATTCCGTCAGTCGGCCGGCCTGCGGACGCAACCGAAACAACTCGCCGTGACAGATGAGGCACAGCACCCACAACCCCACGATGTAAACGACGATCTGCTCGACCCAGCCAAAGGCATATCGGGTGTCTGCGCCGGTCGCGATCGCCCCTCGCATCATCAGGTAGACGGCAACCAACGCAACCGGCAACAGCCCGATCAGAACCCGTCGTGGATAGAACCGCGGCCCGGAAAACGAAATGATGAAACTCAGCAGGTAGGTCGCAAACGGAAGCACCCAGATGACAGGTGTGGCGGCCATGTTGAGGGTCATCTCGTTGGTCACTGCCATGAACAGAATCACACCGCTTGCCGACCAGGCGACCCACAACCCGAACGTGCCGAGTGTCGGCATGGAACGGCCGTCGGCATCGGGAGACTTCTGGCGTTTTCCGCGGGTCGACCGTGCCTGCCAACCCAAGACGACCGCCAATAGTACGAGACCCACGAAACCGGCTGACCAGATGCCGGATTGTTCCGTCAACGTAAAGCGGGCCTCGAAGAAAAAGGGGTACGCGAGCAAGGCCAACATCGATCCGGCATTCGAGAGTGCATACAGTGGATAGGGTGAGCGACCCGGCAGCTGCCGTGCAAACCAGGCTTGTAAGAGCGGCGCGGTCGCAGCCAGCACAAAGAATCGGGGTCCCACGGTGAATAGCAGCGTCGTCAGGATGTGTGCGGAGGGGGACTGCCCGGGCGAGGGCTTCCACCCGTCACCCGGCATCGCCGGTACCAGCAGGGCAACGCCACACAACAGCGCATGAAGAACCGCCTGGGAGGTGGGTCGTAAGAAGCGGATACTGAGGTGGGCGTAGGCATAACCGAAGACCAGCAGCAGTTGAAAGAACAACAGGCATGTGGCCCACACGGATGCCGTCCCGCCGTACCAGGGGATGATTCGACGAGCGAGCATCGGCTGCACCTGAAGCAGCAAGAAGGCTCCGAGGAATACGGTCACGGCATACAGAAAACCTCTTGCCACGACCTCTTCCTCGTTTTATGCCGGAGCCCAGGTCCGACAATCCCGGAGAACGTACCACGATTCGAACGGTCGAAGGACACCGCGGGCCGTCCATCGGTCCGGCATGAAAATGATGCGACTGCATCATTTCGGCCGAATCGAGTCAGCACTACACTACTGACAAGAAGGCGAGACTCAGGCTCACCGTGTTACCAGAATATGAAAGGAGGGTAACCAATGACCACTAAAATGAGAGAAACCGACACCCTCGGCGAACAGATTCCCTTCGCCAAACTGACGGACCCGGGGACCTATCTCTGCAACTGGAGCGGACACCTGCTGCGTATGCCGGAAGAAGCGCTGCGCAAGGGTCGCTCTCCGGTCATCGAGATTCTCGGGAAAGAAATCAACTACGTCACAAAACTGAGTGACGATCCGTTTGTTCCGCTCACCAAGGCTCGCATGCTGGCGGCAGACCTCGATCATTCGGTTAATTTCTGACCGCACCGTCTCGCCTTCCTCAGAGGGTGCCGGGGAAGCACGGCCAATCGACAGACGCGGTCTCCTGGCGTTGCCCTCCATTTCTCAGAGTCGTCTAGAATCGGTAGCGTGCACGCGTGATCGCGTTGGCGGGGCGTGGTCCGATGGTCGACGACGCAAAGCAGATCTCCTTCGTGCCCTCATGGGTCAAGTTCCTCGGGACACCGGTGTGGATTCGCGACCCCGCGGGGATGATCAGCTTTCTGAATTCGCGAGCCGAGAGACTGCTGGGTCGGTCGGCAATCGATGTCATCGGGAATCCCTGTCACCAGATTGTGGGTGGCTCGAGCGTTGTCGGCGTGCCGTTCTGTCGTCGACAGTGTCTGCTGGTCTCTGACGTGATGGTCCAGGCGGAGATCGAGCCGATCGAAATGCTCGTGCAGGGCGGTGACGACAAACCACAGTGGGTTCGATTCCTGGCGATACCGGTCTGGGCTCCGGATGGCAGCGGCCCCTGGATCGTGCATTGCGCCCTCTCGGCCAACCGCGAGCATCGCTTTAACGACTACCTGACCAGAGTCGCAGCAGCCGGTGCGCATGCGAAGCCGAAGAACCTGACCGGAAGAGAGCGTGAGATCCTACAACATCTCGTCGAGGGTGAAGATCTGCACATCGTTGCCGAGCGTTTGTTCATCAGTCATGCGACGGTACGCAATCATGTTCAGCACATTCTGGCCAAGTTGGATGTGCACTCGATCAATCAGGCGGTGGCGCACTACCTGCTTTCGAAATACTGATTCTCGAAGGTCTCGTCGCTACGTTGGCTCCGGCCCTCGACCCAGAGCGCCCTTCACGGTCGCCGACCGATAGCACAGGTAGCGGCCCAACGATCGGATCGCCTGGTCCGCCGATGGGAAGACGGGAACGCCCGCCTCCCGAAGCGCGCGGACCAGAGGGAGGTACGCCGGGCCCGAGTCGACGATCACGACCAGCGGCTTGCGGGTCTCACGGAAGATCCTCGGCAGGCGCACGGCGAGGGATTCGACATCGGCGATTTCGTCAGCCCCGGTCTTCAGTGCCGCGGTCAGCGGGATCACACCGACGATCAGCGCGTCGACATCGTCGCTCTCCAGCAACACGCGGGCCGCGCCCTCGTAGACGTCTTCGTTGGCCATCGGAGTGATGTCCAGGGGATTCCACCCGTTGACCAGGCGATCGAGTCCGTTCCGTTCCAACACGTCGAGCAGTTTCGCGGTGGACGGCTTCGAGAGCGTCGCCATCTCCACCCGGTAGCGCTGTCCCTGGATCGCATCTGCCATCGCCACGATCTCGAACCCCGCGTTGGACACTGCCCCGATCCGTATGCCACGAACATCCTTGGCGTGGAGAGCGGTGCACAACTCGAGGGTCTGCTCGAATTCCTTCAAAGTGTCGGCGACGAGGGCACCCGCCTGGGAGGCCGCAGCCTGGCAGATGTCGTAGTCGCCCGCGACGGCGGCCGTGTGCCCCGCGGCGGCGTCACTACCGGCTACGGTGCGTCCGGCCTTGTACAGCACAACGTGCTTGCCTGTCTCCGTGACGGTCGCGATCGTCCGCAACAAGGCGAGGCCGTCGAGATCGTTGAAGCCCTCGGTGTAGACACCGATCGTGTCGACATCGTCGCGCTTACCGATCGCGGCGACGAAGTCCGCGGCCGTCAGGTCGATCTGGTTACCGAGCGAGATGGCAAATGCCGGATCGAGTGTCTCGAGACTGCTCATGCGGCTGACAATGAAGGCGCCGCTCTGGGAGACCAACGCCACGCGTCTTGCCGGCGCGGACCGGCGTGGGTCCAACCGGTTGGCCGGAATAAACATCGTGTCGTAGAAACCCGGACGGGAGACCGCCCCCAGGCTGTTCGGTCCGAGGAAGACCGGACCGCCGTCGGGTCGCTGTCGTCCGCGGGCGATCGCGGCGCGTACATCGACGGCGATCTCCTCGCTGCCCTCGGTCTCCCCGACGCCGCCGGAGATCATGATCACCGCGCGGACTCTCTCACTCCGCACCACCTCGTCGATGATGGCCGGTAATTCCCGCGCCGCCGCGGCGATCACCAGCAGATCCACGGTGTCCGGCAGGTCGGCGATGCTCGCAACGCAGGGCACGCCGTCGATCTTCGTCTCCCGCTCCTTGATCACGGAGATCTGCTTCCGAGGGAAACCACTCGAAAGGACGTTTCTCAAGATGATCCGACCGAAGTTGACCGATCCGGCGGAGACGCCGAGGACGGCGATCGACTTCGGCTCGAGCAACGCCTCGATCCGGTTCAGCGGTCGGGTCGGGAGGGCCCGTGTCGCGAGGGCCAACCGGCCTCGCCCATCGAGAGGCACCAGTCGCTGCTGCTGGAAGGCGAAGGGGTTGACCTCGAGTTCGCCGAGACTCGGCCCCTCGTCACCGCGGTCCACGCAGAAACGCTGGGCCAGAAACAGGAACGCTCGGAAGCAGCGCAACAGCTCGCCGTCGGAGACGATCCGCTGCCGGCCCCGCGCCTGACCGGCGAGGATCTCGTAGGCCACCGTGCTACGGAACAGTTCGAGGAACTCCAGCGCCGTCGTATCCATCGCCGGTGCCTTGGCGACGGCCAGACCGGGGCGCATCTTGTCCGCCAGGTACTCGGTGTCGATGCCGCCCAGTCCGGCGGCGATGACGGGTCCAAACTCGCGGGTCGCTCGGATTCCGACGAACAGTTCGTTCCCGAATCCGGGTCGATTCCGTTCAACGCATTCGACGACCAGGATGCCACTTACCTCCGCGGTCCTGCTGTGGCGTTCGATCATTCTGACGATCTCTCCGCGGACGGTGTCGTAGTCCTTACGGATGAAGGCGATACCCTCGGCCTCCGTCTTGTGGACGATATCGGGAGAGACGATCTTCAAGACGACCCGGTCGCCGGGAAATCGCGCAAGTTCCTGCTCCGAGATCATCTCCTCGGTGGACAGGAACACGTGGCGAGGCGGTGAGATCGCGCCGACCAACTGCACGATCGAATAGACCTCGTGCTCGAAGAGCTGCTTGCGATCCTCGTCGACGAGTCGCTGCAGTGTCTGGGCGACCGCGTGGGCCTCCGCACCCGAGAGGTCGTCCTCGACGGTCACCACGTCGAAAACCGGGGCATCCGGTCGCTCCGGTTCGGCCAGATGCTCCGGGCCCAGCGAATCGACCCAGTGCCGTACCGCCACCGATGTCCCACCCCGTTCGAGCCCATCGAGGTAGGCCTGGGCGGCGTGCCTGCCGAAGCGGAACGCACGACGGTTGACCGCAACGACCTTGTCGCCCTTGGACTCGAACATCTCGACGACGTCGTCTTCCAAGTCCTCTCCACTGTCGACGAACAGCGAGGCGGCACCGAGGATGACCGTGTTGGACGCCCGCCCCGAGCCGGCGGCCCGGGCGATACGTTCCGAGTCGATCAGTACGTGTCGCGGGTGGGCGGTGATTCGGTCCAGTACCGACTCGATCGGTGGGTAGTTGTCGATGTTGACGAAAGCGTTGATGCTGGAGATCAGGACCCCGCCCGGCTTGAGGTAATGCACGTAACGCAACGACTCCAGCGGCTCGACGGCGATCAGTAGGTCGGCCTCGCCGACCGGAATCAAGTCGCTGTGAATCTCGCCGTCGCCGTAGCGCAGGTGCGACTGCACGCCGCCGCCACGCTGGGCCATCCCATGCACCTCGGCTTGCTTGACCCGCAACCCGCGCCGCAGGGCCCCACCGGAGATCGCCCTGGCGATGGTCAGGATTCCCTGGCCGCCGACACCGGCGAGGATGACATTCTGCATGACGGTCGTTGGCTTCTGTTCGACTACGGACATGGCGTCCCCCTCAGACGAGCACCGCCTCCGCGGCGGCCTCGCTGATCTTGCGATGTAGGTGGATACAGGCCCGGGTAGGAATGATCACGCTAAGGCCCGGGTGTTCGATTTCTTTTTTCATCAGGTCGACGTTCTCTTGATGCCGTCGGGATAACGGTTCGATGACGTGAAGGTGCTCCTCATTCACGCCCAGCCCCTTCAGGATCTGAAGCAGGCTCTCGCCACAGGCCATCGATGGTTGCGTGCCGGTCATCGCCACGGTGCTGTTGTCCAGGATGAAGACGGTCATGTCCGCATCGCTGCGGATCGCACCGAGCAGGGGAGTCATGCCCGAGTGGGTAAACGTCGAATCGCCGATCGTGCAGATCACCGGACGGACACCCGCCTGCGCCGCGCCGTGGGCCATGGCGATGGATGCGCCCATGTCCACGCACGCGTGAACGGCACGATAGGGCGGGGCGACACCCAACGTGTAGCAACCGATGTCACTGAACAGGATCGGATGTTTGTAACCGGAAGTGGCCTCGACGATCGCCTTGAAGCTGTCGGCGTGGGGGCAGCCCCGGCACAGCTGCGGCGGCCGGCCGACGAGATCCTGAATCGGTGCCACGGTTTCCTCGCGGGGTTGGCCCAGCAATGCCGCCAACGTGTCGGGCCCCAGCTCTCCACTTGCCGGCAGGTCCCCGGTGAGTCTGCCGCGGATGATCTTGCCGGGGACGCCGAGAACGCCGTTCAGGCGTCGTTCGATGAAGGGATAGCCGTCCTCGGCCACCAGGATCTCCTCGCAATGGTCGACCAGCTGCCGGATCAGCGCGACGGGCAACGGATAGTGGCCGATCTTGAGGATCGAGAGATCCCGGGCGTCGCCCAGCGCCTCGAGCACGTAGTTGTGGGCCAGGCCGGCGGCGATCACACCGCGCTTCCCACCCAGGGTCAGCCGGTTTGTCGCCGAGCCCTCGGCGTCGTCGAGGAGTCGTTTCTGTATTTCCACCAGCCCGGCGAACTTCCGCCGCGCGATCGCCGGCACGAGGGTCCAGTCGTTGGGGTTGGGCAACGGGCGCAGGGCCGCGGCGTGGTCGTGTTCGTCGGCGTGCTCGAACGCGACGTTGGAGCGGCTGTGGGCCAACCGTGTGACCAGACGGAGCATGACCGGCAGGCCGATCTCCTCCGAGTAGGTAAACGCCCGATGGGTCAGCTCGTAGGCCTCCTGCTGATCCGAGGGCTCGAAGATCGGAATCTGGGCGAACTCGCCATAGTGACGACTGTCCTGCTCGTTCTGCGACGAGTGCATGCCGGGGTCGTCGGCGACGACCAGCACGAGACCCGCATTGACACCGGTTAGCGCCGAATTGACGAACGGGTCGGCGGCCACGTTCAGTCCGACGTGTTTCATCGAGACTAGCGCGCGGCGACCGGCGTAGGACATGCCGAGGGCCTCCTCGTAGGCGGCCTTCTCGTTGGCCGACCACAGCGCGGAGACCTTCCCGTTCCGTCCCGGCTCGTTCGCGATGTATTCGAAGACTTCGGTGGACGGTGTTCCGGGATACGAAAAAACGCCTCCGATACCGGCGTCCATCGCGGCCTGCGCCACCGCCTCGTTTCCCAGAAGCAAACGGGTTCTCATCGCGACACCCCCTTCGAGTAGGAGACACGTTTCCAGATTCGGCCTTTAAGTCATCGTATCCAGATGGCGACCCACCGACCATGGCAACAATCGACCGTCCGGGTCAGTAGACCGTCGACCGCAAGACCTAGAATGACCTCATGAAACGCACTCACAGCGACGGCGATCGAGAGTTCAACCCGGAGACCCTGGCCCTGGGCTACGGCTACGACCCCGAACTCTCCCAGCAGGCGGTCAAGCCGCCGGTTTTTCTGACCTCGACGTTTCAGTTTGCGTCGGCCGCGGAGGGCAAGCGGTTCTTCGAGCTGGCCTACGGCCTGCGGGAAGCGGACGCCGGTGAGGAACGAGGGCTGATCTACAGCCGTCTCAACAACCCCAACCTGCAGATCTTCGAGGAACGGATGGCGGTCTGGGACCGCACCGAGATGGGCGCCACGTTCGCCACCGGTATGGCGGCGATCTCGACGACGCTGCTGGCCCTGGTCAAGCCCGGCGATGTCGTGCTGTCGACGACACCGGTCTATGGCGGGACCCACTATCTGTTCGAACACGTCCTCCGTTCGTTCGGCGTCACGGTGCACTTCGTGCCGGCCGGTGACGGCGTGGCGCAGTCCATGCGAGACGTTGCGAAAGAGGTCGGCCCCGAGAAGGTGCGGGTCCTGTTCCTCGAGACACCCGCCAACCCCAACATGGAACACAGCGACATCGCGGCCGTCGCAGGTTTGGCAAAGGAGCTGAACAACGACGTCGTGACGGTCGTCGACAACACCCTGCTGGGGCCGGTGTTCCAGCGACCGGCCGACCTGGGCGCCGACATCGTGATCTACTCGGCGACGAAATTCCTGGGCGGGCACAGCGATCTGGTGGCGGGGGTCGCCACGGGTCCCGAGCGGCTCATGCGACCGATCCTCGATCTGCGTACGATTCTCGGCACGATCACCACCCCATTCAACGGCTGGCTGCTGCTGCGCTCCCTGGAAACGGTTTCGGTACGCATGCGTCGGCAGGCCAAGAGCGCGGGGGTGTTGGCCCGTCTGCTGGCCGAACATCCGCGGGTCACCCGCGTACTCCATCCGTCGCTGCTCGAGCAAGGGTCCCCGCAGCAGACGTTGTTCCAGCGACAGTGCACCGGGCAGGGTTCGTTACTGGCGTTCGAGGTGGATGGCGGCGAGGAGGCGGCGTTTGCCGTCCTCGATCGCTTCGAGGTCTTCCGGCTGGCGGTCTCGTTGGGTGGCACCGAGAGCCTGGTCGAACACCCGATGTCGATGACCCACGCCGACATGGATCCGGAACAGCTGGAGCGGCTGGGGGTAAGTGCCGGGCTGATCCGGGTGTCGGTGGGGATTGAACATCTGTCGGATCTTAAGCGGGACCTGCTGTTTGCCTTGAAGGTCTGAATCGATAGGCATCGCGCGCCCCTAACGAAACCCGCGAAGGATTCTCCCCCCGCCGCATTCGCGATGCGCGACCCCGGAGGCGTGCGCAACGCCGAACCCTAGGGGCACCCGGCCCCGGAGTTCGCGATCCCGGCATCGCGCGGTGCCGCCTGCGACGGACCCGCGCCGTCGTAGGTCCCGCCGCCGCAATCCGCGGCACGGACGAGGAACCAGAACGCCTCGCCCGGCGCCGGATCGCCGCCGTGAAGCGCGCTGACGGCCGGCGTGTTGTCCTCGACGCAGTCGAGGATCGAACCGGTGTAGTTGCCCCCGCTCGAGCGAAGCAGCCCGAGATCTCCTCGCGTGACATCAAATCCGGTCGCGCCGGGTAGCGGAGCCCAGTCCAGTTGGGTCATCCCACCCGCCGCCTTGTCCAGCGTTACCGAGGGCGATCCGACCGGAACGGAACAGGTCCAGTTCGCCTTCAATTGAAAAGGATTCGGTCCCATCGACTCGAACGAGATCCAACCGAAGTTCTCGGCCCACGCGTGGCCGCTGAACGACCCCGTCGTGCTGTCGATCACCACGCCATAGCTCGCCGTCCCGCAGGATCCGGTGTTCGCGCAGGAAAAGCTCACCCAGCCGGCGTTTTCGGCCCAGGCGTACCCACTGAGGACACCGCCCGAGTTGTTCACACCGTAGTCGACCGTCGCGCAACTGGAGGTATTGCTGCAATCGAGGCTGATCCAGCCGAAGTTCTCGGCCCACATCCAGCCCGTCAGCTCGAACTCATCGACCTGCATCCCGGGCCCGCCGGGTCCCGTCGGTTGGGCGTTGATCCAGCCCGCGTTCTCGGACCAGGCGTACTTGTTAAGCGGGTCGATGTTCTCCGCGAATAAAACTCCGGAAGACGCGAGTAGAAAGAGAAGAGCGACCGCTGTTCGTTTCCAAGCCATGGCCGACTCCGCTCAGTTGGTCTTGTTGTTGAGGATCAACGCACCGGCGGCGCTGATCTCGGCACCCGTGTTATCCGTCGTGAGGTTGCCGATGACCGAGGAGACGCCGTGGCTGGAAATCCCTGAACCCGTGTTGCCGGAGCTGACGTTGTTGACGATCAGCGCCCCAAGCGAACCCGAGATGCCGTGTCCGCCGTTGTTGTCGGAGACCGAACCGCGGATGACGCCGTCGCCGACCACGAGTCCATCGCCGCCGTTTCCGTCGGCGGCAGAGTTCTCGATGACACCGCCGTAAGCAACGATACCGGTTCCGGCGTTTCCGATCGCCGCACAGTTGCGAATCACGCCATTGCTGATCTGGATACCCTGCCCGCCACCGCCTATCAGACCGTTCAGGCTGGCCTGAACATTCTCGACGATCGATCCATTGCCGGCGTTGATCATTACCCCACGTTGGAACTGGCGCACGCGACCGTTACGCACCGTGATGTTGTTGAGCGTGCCCGCGCTGATCCCATCGAGCGAACCCACCTCGATATTCCCGATGATCGAGAAGCCGTTCAGGTCGAGCGTCACGTCGTCCACTTGGATCTCGATTCCGTGAGCGCCGTGGAATCCGTAGATATCCTCGGCCAGGTAGTAAGATCCGGAAAAGCTGATCACGACCGGCGTCAACGTGTCGTAGTCGTTGCGGATCGCGATCCTCGGCTCGACGTCGCTCAGGTTCTTCATCGTCGGTGCCGGTGGGCCGGGCGGCTCGAGGCTGCCCGAGTTCGAGACCCCGCAGAACGCGATCAGAGCCAAAAGAACCAGGAAAAGCTTACTTTCTTCGTGACGCATCAATCGTTCCTCCGTGTTGTGTCACCTGTTCAGACACGAGAAGTGACGCGTTTCACGATATTTGGGCGGCGAGACGTGCGGGATCGACAACAGCGGCACGAATCAGGGTTCGCGGGGCTCGATCTGCTTCCCGTCTCGTGGTTCGGTTTGTAATTGTGGATCGAGTCCGCGCCGACACGGTCGCAGGATCGAAAGTCTTAGAAGGCGAAAGCGAGCGCCCAGGTCACCCCAAAACGGGCACGCCCACCGCAAACGAGGCGTCGCGAAGAGATGTCTTCCGTTTCGCACAGCCGCGTTTCCGTCGAAACCACTAAACTACCGACTGGTACGCTTCTAGCTATGAGCACTCATCTCATCCAACGACACAGCGAGGAGGCAGACCCCGATGACAAAAACCGGAAGCACCCGTTCCACGATCATGTTCCGTGGCCTGGCAGCGCTCATCATCGTGCTCCTTTCGCATCCCACCGCCGCGATCGTGATCCGTCACGACCGTGACGATGCGCGCTACGTCGAACTGGGCGAAAGGTTTCCCGCCGCGGTGAGCGTACTTCCCGACGGCGCGGGTGTGTTGATCGCACCGGACTGGGTGCTGACCGCTGGGCATGTGGCGCGAGGTGTGTCAAGACGTTCGCCGCGAGTGAGGATCGATGGCCGCGAGTACGAGGTGGCGCGGATCTTCGTGCACCCGAACTGGCGAGAGATGGGACCTCACGACGTCGGGGTGCTAAAACTCGCGTCACCGGTGCAACGCGTGACGCCCGCCAAGCTTTACCCGCACGACGACGAGGTGGGGCAGGTGGTCACCTTCGTCGGGCGTGGCGATACGGGCACGGGCTTGACCGGACCCAAAGCGATGGACGGCAAGAAGCGGGGCGCGACGAACACGATCGTATCGGTCGACGACGACTGGATCCTGTTCAACTTCGACGAGGGCGAGGCCGCGACGGATCTCGAGGGCGTGAGCGGCCCGGGGGACAGCGGTGGGCCGGCGCTGGTCATGCGCGACGGCGCACTCTACACCGTCGGTATCAGTGTCTTCAGCGACGGTCGCGGGAAGGGCCCGGGGCGCTACGGCGTGCGCGAGGGCTACACCCGTGTGTCGACCCATCGCAAGTGGATCGAGTCGATCGTCTCGGGAAGGAGCACGGAGGGCGAAGTTCGTATCGGAGCGGATGGCGCCTCGGCGCAACACCCCGGCGCTGCAATCGCCGTTCCGCTGGGCGGCGGCGAACTCGTCGCGCTACCCGACTCACCCGTCGGCGCGCTGGTCGCGAAGTACATCGAGGTCTACAACAGCAACAGCGACGCGACTATGTCCGCGTTTATCTCGGCCCATTTCGCCGAGTCCTACCGCGCGAGCAAGTCAGACGGGGAGCACCTCGATCTGTATCACCGACTGTATGGAGAGCACTTCGGACCGCTCACGGTGTACCAGGTCGTTCGAGCGGACGACGCCGGTCTCACCGTGCTGTTCCGGTCGGAGAAGGGGCCACTGGCCGAGTTTACCTTCGAGATCAGCCCGGGGACGCCAAAGCAGATCGGCGGTTTGCGTGTGGGCGTGGTCCAGATCGGTGGGGGGCCTGATTGAGCGGATCAGCCAGTCCGCAAGAAGAGAACGGTGAAAGGGGCTCTTCGATCGTATGGAGAACACGACGACGACACGGAACTTGACCCACGCAGGAGATTCATGTACTTCAATCCGAGAGTTTCGCATCGTCGATGCAAGGGGAGTAGGGATCATGTCGAGAGCAAGTCGATTCCATGCATTGCTTCGAAGTCGCGCCTGGGTGCTCTTGATGCTCCTGCCGGCTGTTCTCTTGTCCACGGGTTGTGATGATGACGACGTCATCGGCAACACGTCGCCCTACACTCTGAGGGTCAGTCTGAGTGCGGATTTTCAGGTGCCCCACGGTGACCAGCCGGTCAATTGGGCGCTGATTCGAGCCGCTGACGTGGTCACACTCGCCACGGGAGACGGCACGGTATCCGCCACCACGAACCCCGCTTTCACCCTGAGGGCCGGTGCGGTGCTGGAATTCGGCGTGGATTACGAGCTTCGGTACTGGATCGACTCCAACACCGGCGGCGGGACTGCCGGAGTGTGCGATCACGTAGCGATCGATCACCAGTGGAACTTCAAATTCAGAGCGCCGGACAACGATGTCAACTTGATCCTGGTCTATGACGTCGATCGGGTAGAGGACGTTTGCGCCACGTTCAACTAGTCGCGTAAGTCTGAACCGAGCGCCGCCGCGCCATTCACCGCCTCGCTGCGCGAATCCCGCCCGTTTGACGCATGCCCGGGTACAGGACCCCGAGACAGACGGAGGCGAGCATGCGACGGATCAAGAAAGACTGGTTTCTCGTACTTTTGGCCGTGCTGGCCTGCGGCAGCATCCAGGCGGATATCTTCGAGGTCGAGATCGACACCACCGCGACACAGATACCCGGTGGGCAGTTCTTCGCCTTCGGGGTCGGCCTGGCGGCGGATGCCGGCATCACCAGCGTGACGGTCACGCCGCCCGGAGGCGGGAGCCCGTTCCCACTGGTCTATGACGCGTCGGAGGATTTCTGGTTCGTCGTCTTCGAGGGCTACACCTCGCTGACCGACCTGCGCAACGACTACCCGCTGGGTGGATACCTGTTCGAGTTCAACGGCGGCGCGATGTCCAAGATGTTGATCTACATGCAGAACCAGCCGGCCTGTTACGCAGACATCACCTTCCCGACGGCGAGCTGCGTCGTCTCACCGACGCCAACCCTGACCTGGGAGCTGCCCCTCGGCTGCAGCCCGGGCGCCGTCGATGCGTTGCTCGAGGATCTCTCTGTCGACGATTCGGTGTTCGACCTGTCCTTCATCCCCGGGTCTTCAGGCAGCATCACCCTGCCCAACGGCCCGGTGACCCCACCGCCGTTCCAGCCACTGCCGCCGGGTGTGCCGCTGACGATCGGCACGCCGTACGAATTCGGCGTCGATGTCGTCGGCAGCCAGTTCTCGATCGAGTTCATCGGAGGCGACAGCTTCGAGTACTTCGCCGCCTTCCGAAACGACGTCGACATCGCTTTCACCGTCGGCGGTGACTCGGCCGTCATCGAGCTCACGGTCAAGCGCGACGAGCTTGAGTGGGCTTGCTCCGGCGCCGACACGATCGGGTATGACGTCGTGCGCGGCGACCTGGCGACGCTCATCGGCGGCTCCGGGGATTACGCCAACGCCACGCTTGGTTGCGTGATCGACGACCATCCCGACCGCCGGGACCGGCTATTGGTACCTCGTGCGTGAAGCCACCAGCACCGGTCACGGCAGCTACTCGGGAGGCGGATCAGGCGAACAACCCGGACGGGACAGCGGGATTGCAGCTTCCGGAATGGATTGCCCTTGAGCCGTTGGGTGCGGGCCCGGCTTTTCTCACCCGTCATTGACCACGGCGCCATTCCGGCGTAAGGTCCGGGTATCGCCAAAATCCAGGTGGGGGTTAACCGGTCAGGGAGGAGGTTCTCTGATGACCAGGCATACTTCTCGTTTCGGATCTCTCATCGGCGTTTTTCTGCTCACCCAATTCGTGTTTTCGTTGCCCGGGCCGGCTGCTGCGGATCTCGATGGCGACGGCATCGAAGACTGCTCCGGAGCAGGTCAAACCGTGCTGGTCGGGCAGGGATCCCCGATGACCTATCTGGCGAACTCGGCGGATCCGGTTGTCGGGATGTTCTGGTCGTCACCGGCGTTCGACGACTCGGGTTGGCAAGTCGGAACCTACGGCGTCGGGTACGAGGCGGGCAGCGGTGCGGAGAACCTGATCGGCACCGTGGTGCCGGTCGGGAGCTACTCCGTTTATACGAGAAGCCTGTTCACGATCAACGACGTGTCTCTGGTGGCGAACCTGAAATTGGGCGCCGACTACGACGACGGGTATGCGGCCTGGATCAATGGCGTCGGCGTGTTTCAGTCCGCGGAGTTGCCACCCGGCCCGCCCGGGTGGAACACCCTCAGCGCTTCACACGAGTCCAGTAACGGCGTCGCTCCGGACTTCTCTCCACTACAGGACATCTCGTCGCTCGGCATTCCCTCCCTGAACAACGGCGTGAACGTGCTGGCCGTGGCGGTCTGGAACGACAGCCCGACCTCGCCGGACCTGGTGCTCGTTCCCCAGTTGAGCATGGACGCCGGGTTCTGTGACAACTGCCCCGGCGTGTACAACCCGATGCAGGCAGACGTCGACGCCGACGGTGTCGGAGATGTATGCGACAACTGTCCTTCGGATCCTAACCCGAATCAACTGGACTCCGATTTCGACGGCATCGGCGACGTTTGCGACGACCCCGACGGCGTCATCCACATCTTGTTCAGCGATAAGGAATGGATCGAGTGGGATAGCTCGACATCGTTCGAGGCGTGGAACCTCTACCGCGGCGGTTTCGACGAGTTGCAAGCCACCGGAGTCTACACGCAGACGACCAATCCAATGGCGATCCGCCACTGCGGCTTGACGCTCACGTCGCTCAACGAACCGATGACCCCTCTCGCGGGCGAGGTGGTCTTCTATCTGATCAGCGGCAGCATCGACACCAACGAATACACCCTCGGGCGCGACGGCGCGGGAAATCTGCGCCCGAACACCAACCCGTGCCTCAGCTGGCCCGAGCAACTCTTGTGTGAGGAAACAGACGGGTTCTGGGACATCGATTCCTGTTACCACTACAACTGCGGTATCTTTCCGGATTGCGACGCCATCGTCCCCGGCTGCGATTGCGGTCTGGGTAGGAACTTCGACATGCTGGTCGGCTGCTTCGATGACCCGACCTGCCCCTGAGGGGGGGCAGGTATGGACGCCGAATTCGGCCCATTTGTTATGATCGTGTGTCGGTTGGCGAACCTTTGTCATCTTTTTCTGGATGGGAGAACACCATGACCCGAAGAAAGCTGGGACTGTCGCTCGTGTTGGTTCTTGCGGTTGCATCGCTCTTCATGATTGGCTCGAGTGTCGAAGCGAAGGGACGTTGCATCTGCCCGCAGGTGTACGCGCCGGTGGAATGTGCGCACGGTAGGGTGTTCTCGAACCAGTGTGTTGCGGATTGCCGTAATGCCAAGGATTGCGTGCCGCTGGATATCTTCGAGCTGAGCGCCACCGATTCCGACGGGACGTTGGGGACGTGTGATCTCGAGCTGGAAACCGCGCCCGCGTTGACGGCGGATGCACCGGTTTTGTCGATGGACGATGTATCGGTAGAGACCGAATGCACGTCTGACTCAGACAGCATGGGGCCGCGTTGCGATAAGCAGTGTGAAAAGGACAGAAAGCGCTGCGTCCGACAGGGCAACGACGAAACGGATTGCTACAACAACGTGTTTTGTTCGTGCATGTGTGACACCTGCAACGACTGCATCTGCTGATTGGATAGAGAACCAGTTGAACGGCGTCCCCTTATCTGGGGGGCGCCGTTGCAGGTCAGAGCTACGTGGGAAGATTCCGCACTTCACGCGTGGCTCACACGACAGCTTTCGTCGCGAAGCGGCATCCGCGTAACCCACCATGGAGCCGACGAGCGGAGTCGAACCGCTGACCTGCTGATTACGAATCCTCAGCCAATGGAGCAGGCAAGTTTTGGCCGCATCCAGGATGGACTATCGTTGGTATCGATTTCCAGTTCGGACAGTGGCTCGATCTTGAGCTCATCGGATTATCTCTGCCCGCTCATCACACCTCCAATGCATTGTTGTAACGCTGGAAAGTGTCTAGGAAACCCGAGGCGATTCAGACAGCTATCGCCGTGCCGAGGTGGCGCAAGATCCGCGGCCAGATACCCGAGTCCCTCATCGCGGCCGACATGGACTCCGATGGGAAGGATGAGCTTGTCGCCGACTTCGGTCCTGGTACCGGTCTACTGATCTACCGCGACATCGGTGGTGAAGTCTGGCAGTGGACGACAGAATCGCCACCAAGCGAACTGGGGATCGGCGAGAACTCCAGCCCGGGTGCGTTGGCCGTGGCCGAGTTGGGGACGACTACCGAATCGGCGACGCTCAAATCGCGTGGCAATCGTGACGTGAAGATGAGTGGCCCAAAGACTGGTTCTCCGAGCAACGGTGGGCTGAAGCGACCCCTTCGCTAGTCGCAACCGCGGCCAAGAGGTTCTATCCACCTTTTTTCGGAAACCGTGTCTGGTAACAATTGCTATGTCAACCACGCTCATCCCGAACCGACTCAAACTACCCGTAGAATAACCCGACATGCATCCGCCAACGCTTCGGAGCCGTCGGCAAGTACGGCAGCATCGCCGTGGTCGAGCGGTTCATCCGGACGTTGAAGACCGAGTAGACGAGACGCTTGCTGGTCCCCTACCAGCGCACCGCCCTGCGCCGGGAACTGGCGCTGTATGTTGACTGGTACAACGGGCACCGGCCTCGCGACACCCTCGACTCCGTAACCCCTGATGAGATCTACTTCGGCCGTCGGCCGGCCTCGCGCAAACCACGGCTCGAGCCGCGGAGATCTTGGCCGCGAGGCTCGCCTTGTGCCGGGCCGCAGGCAGCCGTTCGTGGTCGTCGCGGCGACCGGCTGGAACTCGACGTCAGCTACCTGGTCGGTCGCAGACATCTCCCAATCGTTGAGTTGAAGCGCGCGGCGTAGGCGTACCCGCCCGAGGTGATTTCCTTCGCAAACGTGGGGGGTGGTTTGTGCGGTGCGGCGTTGTCGGTGGCCGTTTGTTCCCTGGATCGCGGAATCGACTCGACTTCCGCTCGTCATCATCAACATTGAGCGACTCGATGGCGGCTAGTCGTCGCTGCTTTCATGGCCTTCCTGACCGTTCACTTTCGCTGGTCGGGTACAGGGATTCGCTGTCCGCATGACCGTTCAGTTTCGGTGGACGGGTACATTAGCTCTGGGTTATCTGACCTAGACAATTGAGTCTCCTGCTCCATAGACCGGCCTGCTCCCCTCTGGGAAACTGTTAAGGAGTGTCTGAACCCACCCAACCAAACCTGGCGAAAGGGAGTAGGGAGATGAAGAAGCTACACAGTTTGCTAGTTGCCCTGGCCGTTGTTCTGTTCCTGCCCAGCATCGCACTTGCACAGGCAGACCCTCCGCCGGTACCCGGCGAGGTCTTCGGGACAGGTTTCCACTTCGAGATCACCAACAGCGATTACCTCGACGTCGTTCTCGACAGCACCGAGGAGGTGGACGTGCGCCTCCACGCGATGGGCGAGATGATCATAGTCAGCGTCGCTGCTGCCTCGGGCGCGACTTCCACGGAGTTGACGATCAGCGGCCTAGCGCCGAACACGACCTACTACCTGCGCGACGATGGCCCCGAAGCAGAAACCTTCATCAGCGATGCCAACGGAAGCCACGTTCTTACCCAGGATCTGGCGGAGCCCCGCTTGTTAATGATTCGAACCACACCGGGGACGTACCACATCACATCAGGGCAAAACGAATGCAACCTGTTCGGGACTTGGGACGAAGCGACGAAAACCTGCACACTGACCCAGGACATCTCGGACTACATCTACGTCTACCAGATGCCCGGCTTGACCCTCGACGGCAACGGCTATCGGCTGACGTATTCCGGAGGTTATTCCATACTTGCCCGCTCCTGCAACGACTGCACAATCAAGAACTTTGACATTGACTCCGACCGCGGCGTGGCTCTTTCTAGGTCGGATCGTAGCACCCTTGTCGACAACACTATCCGTGTCCGTCGTGAGGCCGTCAGCGTCTTCAATTCATGGGATGTGACCGTAAGCGGTAACACGTTCAACGGATGGTATCCCTCTTTTCACTTCTTCAACCTTCAGTATTCGTACCGGGGCGTGTTCACCCGCAACACGGCAAGCGGGTTCAGCTACAGTATTAGTCTCTATCGTTCGCACGACAACTTGATTTACAACAACAACATCGAGAGCGACGCGTCGTTTAAACGAGCAGGCAGTTACTGGTCTTCCGGGAACGCCTTCAACAAGCCTTTCCCCGAGGGTGGCAACTGGTGGGGGCACCACGACGATCCCGGGGAAGGCTGTCACGACATCGACGGGAACGGGTGTTGTGACGATGCCCTCGAGGTTGGTTGGGAATACTATATGGCTCCCGGAGGCCTCTACGACCATCTCCCCTGGACGGAGCCAAATGGCTGGGAGGGCAACCAGCCACCGGTCGCCGACGCGGGGCCAGACCAGACGCTGGGGGCCACCTGCAGCGGCTCCGACCGAACGTCTCCGGTGACACTCGACGGGTCGAGTTCGTACGATCCCGACGACGACTCGCTCACCTACAGTTGGGAAGGTCCGACCTGTCCGACGACGCCCGGGGTGACCCCGAGCGTCGATCTCGACCGCGGCAGCCATACGATCACCCTGATGGTCGACGACGGCAACGGTGGGACCGCCACCGACGACGTAGTTATCACGCTACAGGACACGACGGCGCCAGAAGTTACGGCTCCGGCGGCGTCGGAGGTCGCCTGCACGCAGGTCTCGGCCGAAGGGCTGGGTCAGTGCCCCGCCGATGATCTGGTCGTGGTCGACTGGCTGGCTTCGGCGGCGGTCAGCGATGCCTGCGACCCGGCGCCGGCGATGACCGACGATTGCCCGCCGATACTCGGCGTGGACACGACCACGGTGACCTTCACCGGGACGGACGTCGATGGGAACGCCGGCACCGACAGCTCCACGGTGCAGGTGCTCTACGGCTGGGGCGGCTTCAAGCCGCCGATCCGGGACGACGGGGAGGCCTCGATCAAGCAGAGCAATAAGGGACGGACGATCCCGATCAAGTTCACGCTGGATTGCGGTGGCACATCCGTCAGCGGGGCAGTGGCCTCGATCGCGGTGTACAAAATGCTCGATACGGACACCGGAACCGTCGATGAGACCGACATGACCGAGGACTCGGGCAACTCTGGCGACGACGGCAACGTGTTCCGCTGGGACGCGGTGGATCAGCACTACATATTCAACCTGGCCACCAAGGGCTACGACGCCCCGGCGACCTACCAGATCCACGTCACGCTGGACGACGGGACGGTGAAGATCGTCGAATTCTCGCTGCGCAAGTAGGCACCATCGATCTCGGGGGACGCTAGGCCGTACGCGGTCGGCGCCCCCATCGCTGGCTCGTCCTCAGCAACCGTGGGTAAGAAGAACAAGAGCCCTTCTTCGAACTCACAGAGTACTTCGCAGGTTCAGCGTCTGATGAACATGCGCTTACGTGAAACCCAAGCCTACTTGAGCGATTCGCCAAGACGTGGATGAAAGCTCCTATCCCGTGCTGACCCGTGCCGTCCAAATACACGGCCGAACCCGAATCCGGGCAATTCTACCGCGTCCACGCAACCGCGGACAACTGTCGAGCGAGCACCGATCTCGCTACGATCCGCGAATGGCACCAGTGCTCCACCCCTGGCAGATCCTCGTGGCCGCTGTACCGGTCCAGCGAAAGTAAACGCTTCCACCTCCGCGCTAGGTTCCCACGCCTCAACGACTTAGTCTAGCCTCCCACGGACAATGCCAGGATTCTTTTTCGGAGGCTTCGATGCTGGGCAACCACTCCCGCCCCAGGATTCGCGGCTAAGAGGTTCTATCCACCTTTTTCGGAAACCGTGTCTGGTAACAAGTGCTATGTCAACCACGCTCATCCCGAGCCGACTCAAACTGCCCGTAGAATAACCCGACATCGGTATGAATCGACAGTATGGCCGGGGTTTTCAGCTGGCGGCGACGACCGGCGGACGCACGGCGATCTTCGGAAGCGCTGCGGGTCAGGCTGCCGGGCGAGTGTGATAGGAATCGGGAGAGCTCGCGGAGGGTCGCTCTGCAGGGGTAGCGTGAAGCCCGCGACCGGCTCGGACCATGCGGGACCGGACTTCCGGTTTCCTCCGCGAAACGCTCCGGACTCAGGTCGGAGACTCGAGGACTACTCGACCACCCGTCGCGAGCCGATGGTAGATCCTGTGGTAGGGTTTTGGGAACGCTCTCGCGTCGCACTCGCGCGTGACGACGGACGAACTCTCGCGGTCGCAGAGGGTTACCCGGTGAGAGGATTGGAGCCGACGAGCGGAGTCGAACCGCTGACCTGCTGTTGACGAATCAGCCGGTGTTGTGGGTTTTCGCCTTTTAAAACGCGCCTCTGGGAGGTTTGTGGGATGCGCCGGGCTGCGACGACGCTGCTCCGCTGCGGGAAATGATCTGTACGGGTGGCCGTCGGACGAGGACGTCAGTCGTCCGCAGGGAGCCGACGGGCCGCTGACAAACGCTCCCGCGCCTTGACGGTCCGTGAATGCTCGGAACCGACGGTCCGCTCGTAAACCGTGACCGACTCGGCCAGCAGAACCTCCGCCGCAGACCACTCGCCTTGCTCCATGCGCACCCGCGCGAGATGTCCGAGGGTCCCGGCGATCAACGGGTGTGGCCCGTCAAACATCGTCCGTCGCGCGGCAAGGGCTCGCTGCAAGACGGGGTCCGCCTGATCGAACCGCTCTAGGTCGAGCAACAAGACGCCCAGGTTGTTCAATGTCGCCGCCGTCGCTGGATGGTCGTCGCCGTACAACCGAACCCGCGTCTCGAGGGCTTCACGGTAAAACGGCTCAGCGTCTACCAGCCGTTCCTGCCGATGTAAAGAAGTGGCGATCTCCTGCGCGCTCATCGCCGCCTGCGCGGGGTGCGGCTCTTCGAGACGAAGGTAAGCGTCGCGGTTTTTGCGGAACAGGGCCTCGGCCTCCGGATGCCGATCCAGCTTCGACAACGTTCGGCCCAGGTTGTGGCGGGCCAACAGCACCTCCGGGTGGTCCGGGCCGAGCGTTTCGATGAAGATCCGTTCGGCGTCGCGAAACTGAGTCTCTGCCTCTTCGAAACGACGTTGCTCGAGCAACGAGTTGCCCAGGTTGACTATCACCGACGCGACCTCGGCACTCTCGCTGCCGAAGTGTCGGCTCCGCGCCAGTAGGGAGCGCCGCAGCAACTCGCTTGCCTCCTCAAAACGCCCGAGTTCGGTCGCCGCGATCGCGACCCGGCTGGCGAGGGTCGCCGCCCGCGGATCGTCCTCGCCGACGGCCGCGAACGCCTGACTGTAGTGCGTGTACGCCTCGTCGAACGCAGCGAGACTGAAGTAGACGTCACCGATCGTCTTCTGCAGATCGGAACGCGCGTCCGGTTGGTCGATCAATTCGTCTTCGATCCGTCGGGCACCCTGCTCAAGAATCTGTCGTGCGGTCACCTCCACACCCAGCGTGCGATCCGGGTCCGCCGCCTCGAACAGACTCAGCAGAAAGTCGTGTGTCTGTTCCGCGCGCAGCATCTGCGCCCGCGCGTCGTCACGCTCTCGTGCCGTCTCCCGGGCTTGCCAGCCTGTAGCGACCAGGCCGGCGAGAAGCGCGACGATCACCGCCGCAACGCCGACCATCAGACCCCGCCGACGCCGTACGAATTTGCCCAGGCGGTAACCGATCGTCGGCCGCCGCGCACGAATCGGTAAACCGGCCAGGTAGCGCTCGATGTCATCGAGGAACGCATCCATGGAGACATATCGATCGCTCGGATCCTTGCGCAGCGCCTTCATCACGATCGCATCGAGGTCTCCGCGGAGACTTCGCGCAACTACCGAGTCTCGTGACACGCGGGTGCTGGGCGGTGGCGGATCTTCCTCGCAGCAAATCCGTTCGATAGCCGACGGCGAAACATCGTCGAGAGTCTGGGCGCGAGTACCGCTGAGTAGCTCGTACATCAGCAGTCCGAGCTGATAAACGTCGGAAGCGGTCGTAATCGACTCGCCGCGAACCTGCTCCGGGCTGGCGTACTCCGGAGTCATCACGCGCATCGTCCGTCGCGTCGGCGGCGCCTCGGAGGCGAACCGGCCGCGCTCAAGCAGTTTGGCGATGCCGAAGTCGAGAAGTTTTACGGTCCCGCGTTCGTCGACCAAAACGTTCGATGGCTTCACGTCACGGTGAACTACCAGATTGGTGTGTGCGTAGCGCAGCGCCTCGCCGACCTGAGTCACCAGCCGTAACCGCGTGTCGATGGCAAGTCCCCTAGACTCGCACCATGCGTCGATGGGCTGACCGCGGACCAACTCCATCGCCAGGTACGGCCGGCCGTCGTCCGCAACGCCGCCGTCGAGCAGACCGGCGATGTTGGGGTGATCGAGAGTCGCCAGGATCGATCGCTCCTGTTCGAAGCGCGACAAGGCCTCATCCGTCGCGCCGCCGCCATGGAGCACCTTCAGTGCCACCGTTTGCTCGAGTGTCGGATCGTCTCGCTCCGCGACGTAGACCACCGCCATCCCGCCACGAGCCAGTTCGCGGTCGATGCGCCAGCGGCCGAAACGCTCGGGGGGCGGCAGCGAAGGTGCGACGTCGTCGGACCAGATTGTCTGCCACAGCGGGCCGCCCGCCAGAGCACCCGGCGTGAGCTCCGCGTCCTCGACTTCCGTGGCTCGGAGCATGGCCTCGACCTCTCGGCGCAGTTCCATATCTTCTGCGCAGTGCTTGCGCAGCCATGTCTCACGCTCGTCGGGATCGACCTCGAGCGCCGACGCGAACGTCCTGTCTATCCGGCGGCGTCGGTCGTTGCTCATCGGTCGTCCGCCGCTCGCAGTGCGTCCAGGTCTCGCCGCAACCAGGCTCGAGCACGTTGCCAGTAGCGCTCGACGGTGCGCGACGACACGTCCATCACCGATGCGGTCTCCTCCGCCGAGAAGCCAGCGTAGAAACGACATTCCACCACCTGAACGAGCCGTGGATCAAGGCGACCCAGGCCCTCGAGAGCGGCGTCGACGTCGAGCGCCAGTTCAGACTGACGCAGCAGCGTCGGCTGCTCTTCGTCCAGCGTGATGGGCCGCTGACCGGCTCCGCGCTTGACGGCCATCCGCTCGCGCACGCGATCAACGATCAGGTGCCGCATCGCGGTGGCCGAAGCGGCGAAGAAGTGATGCCGGTCCCGCCACGACGCGCCCTCGTGACCCGCAAGTCTCAGGTAGGTCTCGTGGACCAGTGCGGTGGTATCGAGCTGCTCTCGACTCGGTTTCGACTGGAGCTGGCGATGGGCCAGACGCTTGAGGTCGCCGTAGATCAATCCGATCGCCTCGGAAAGCGCACCTTCCTCGCCGCGCTCGTGGGCGCGCAACAACTGGGTGATCTTCGGCGATCGTTCTTCCATCGCTAACCGTCGGGACCGGGGGTTCCGGACGAGTGTACGACAGACCGGGCATCGCCGAGTCGTTAGTCGGCGATCGTGTCTCCACTGGGCACTCGTAGCGGGACCTGGTCTCGCAGGTCGATGCTGTCGGGATCGGTCAAGGCATGAAGGAAATCGATCAGACTGCGGAACTCACGCTCGGAGAGGAAGACCGGATCCAACTCGTTGGCGCTGGCGATCGCGGCCCGCCGGGCAGGGTCGCTCTGCACTGCCAGGTCGAGCGCGTCCAGGTCCGGGCGCGCGGGCAACAGCGCCTGAGCCGGATCGTAATCCTCGAGTGCTTGTTCCGGATCGAGATGGTGCCGCACGACCGCCTCGAGGTCGCCGTAGGCACCGGCGTGGCCGAAGGGTCCGGTCAACGCGACATTGCGCAGCGTCGGCGTGCGGAACTTGTAGCGGTCCGCCGGATCGCCGGTCACCCGTTCACGACCGAAGTCCTCGTGACCATCGAAGCCGTCGCCTTTGCCCGGTCCGATTTGCGGCATGGCGATCGCGTGGAACTCCTGATCGGTCTGGAAGGTGCCGGCATGGCAGCTCGCGCATTTTGCTCGGCCGTAGAACAACCGCATTCCCCGCTGTGCTGAGATGCTGAGTGCCTGTCGCTCACCACGCAGGTAGCGATCGAAGGGACTGTTGTCCGCCCGCCACTGCGTCGCCTCAAACGCCGCAATCGCGTTGGCGACGTGGACGAAGGTGATGTCGTCCGGTTGGACGATGTCGTCGTAGGCCACCTCGAACATGGCGACGTACTCGGGCGTGTCACGCAATCGTTGGGCGAGCAGTTCCCAGACGCCGTCCGGACCTGCCAGCACGCCGGCTGCCGCCGCGCCGCCCACGTCGCTGTCTTCCGGCCGGCCAGCCATCTCGGTCGCGCTGGTGACGGGAAACATCGCCTGCACGGCGAGAGCGTTGTCGAGACCGTCGGGTAGGTCGCTGCCAGCCGGCGAGAGGAAGCCGCCGGGCTGCGCCGTGTCTTGCCGCACCCGGCCGTCGTGGAACATCACCGTGAATTCAACGGCGCCAAGGTTGAATATTGCCGGTGAATTTCGCGGCACCCGTTCGAGAACGCCGTCGGTCTGGTCTCCGGTCGCCCGCGTGACCGACAGCCCACGACCGCCGACACCAAGCGGCAGCGACAGACCGTCGCTCGTGTGGGACAGCGGGTGGTGGCACGTCGCACACGCTACGTTTCGATTGCCGCTGAGGATCTTATCGAAGAACAGCGCCGAACCCAGGTCGACCTTCGCCGGCGTGGCACCGGCAAAGTCTTCCGCACTCGCCGGCGGGGGCAAGAGCCGCGACGCGGAACCAGCGCGCCGTGCCATCTCGATCGGGCGCGTGGAGTCGGCCATGGCGGTCGCCAGGCATACCAATGAGAGGGTGAACAGGATCGTCGCGGTGTGCCGTCGTCGCATCTGTGCCTCCTTGACCGCGCCCAGAGGAGGCGCGGGATGGGGTTTCACTCCCATCCACGGAAAAGCGCGGACGATTCCGACAGGTTTTCTTCGCGGAGGCGGCGCTCCCGGAAAGTTGGCTCCTCAACCTCCTCTCGAAACGAACCCGCTTAACAGGAATTCTTGCGACTGTTTAGACCTCGCGAGCAGATCCAGGGGGAGTGCGCCGATCATCGGTCGCATGACGAGCCGATCGCTTGACGGCGGATGGACTCGCCGCCGCGACCGGTCCCTTACGGCTGCCCTACATGACTCTGCCGACCCAGGGGCCGTCACGCGTAACCCATTGCCACCATGGAGCCGACGAGCGGAGTCGAACCGCTGACCTGCTGATTACGAATCAGCTGCTCTACCAGCTGAGCTACGTCGGCGCCAAAGAAGTGCGCCGTTTTATAGCAGATACGACCGTCCCCCGGCAATGTGGCCCGCCCCCGGAATCCGGTATATCGTCCCGTATCCACCGAGGGGAGCACACCGATGAAACGTCCAGACCTGAACCCGCTACTGCTATTTCTGACCCTTCTCCTGGCCTGCCTGCCGCTCATGGCGCAGGAAACCGAACAGCCCGCGGAAGAACCCAAACTGTCACGGGCCCAGACGATGGGGCAGCCCAGCGCGGCTCACGAGAAGATCATGGCCCGGGAGGGGACCTGGCGGGTCAAGGCGCAGATGACCATGGCCGACGGCCAGGTGATCGAGAACAGCGGCATCATGCAGAGCGAGGCCTCCCTCGACGGACGCTTCCTGACGTCCCTGTTCAAGGGCGAGTTCATGGGCTACCCGTTTCTCGGTCGAAGCGTCGACGGCTACGACAACGAGACAAACAAATACGTCTCGCTGTGGTTCGACAACACGTCCACCCAGATCGTCGCCTACTACGGAACCTCCGAGGACGACGGGGAGACGATCACCTACTTCGCCGACACGGTCGATGGCGAGACCGGCGAGAAGGTTCGGCTAAAGTCGGTCCATCGTGCGCAGAGTGATTCTCAGCACACCGTCGAGGAGTTCCGCATGTCCGAGGGCGACGAGGACTGGGCTCTGACGATGCGTGTGATCAGCTCGCGCTAACCGGAAGCACCCACGTGCGATTCGACGACTACCTCGCCGCACTCGCACAGGCACAGACACGGCCGTTGCCTGCCACCGACGCGCAGATCCTGATGGCGCCGGAGCCAAGAAGCGGCTGGGAGCCGGGTCGCATCCCCGAAGACTGTCGCGCCGGTGCCGCGCTGTTGGTGGTGTTTCCCATCGACGGTTGGAGCCACCTGCTGCTGACCAAGCGTGCGTCGCATCTTCGTCATCATCCCGGTCAGGTGGCGTTTCCCGGCGGGGAGCTGGACGCCGACGAGTCGATCACGGAGGCCGCGCGGCGGGAGGCCCACGAGGAGGTGGGCATTTCCGTCGATGAGGTTCGCGTCGATGCCACGTTGACGCCGCTGCACGTTCCGGTCAGTCGGTATGCGATCCATCCCGTGCTGGCACACCTGAAACATCGACCGACCCTCGTCGCGGCGCCCGACGAGGTGGCGCAGATCCTCGAGATCCCACTGGGAGAGTTGGCGCGTCCCGACGGTCGCAAGATCGACCTTCGCGAGCGCGGCGACCAGACCCATCGCGTTCCGTACCTGGACGTGGCAGGCGAGCGGCTATGGGGTGCGACGGCGATGATCGTCGCCGAGTGGCTGGTCTGGATCGGTTACGGCGACAACCCGTGGCAACGCAGGCAGTCCTCGCCGAGGGGATGATTCGGGCCTCTGGGGTCGGACCCGGTCGGGCCATGACAGGACACGCAGGCCTCTCCGGTGTCCAACCTGTGGTCCGCGTCTGCGGGGAGCAGCGGTGGTTGCCGCAATTCCCGCAACAGGAAGGCGATGCCCGCGACGCCGACCACGAGCGAGATGAGGAGGATCTTCTGGGTTCGATTCATGATGACGGGATTATACGGATGTTGCCCGGGCGAGGGGCGGAACCTACGTTCAAGCAGGGGGAGGCGTCAGCCTCGGAGCACGCATGTGGGGTCGTCCCAAGTCGACAGTGATGATCGTGGCCAATCAGGCTTCCACGCCGTCTCTACGCCCGGGGTTCCTCGACGAGGCTCGTCTCCAGATGGTCGACCTGGACGCCGATTGCCTGCAGGTCGCCCGTGAGGCCCGTCCGGGCCTGATCATCGAGGATGTGGACGCCGACGACACGCAACGCTGTCTCGATCTCTGTCAGCAACTGAAGACCGATCCTCAGACCCGGGGAATACCCCTGGTGGCGGTGGCCTTCCAGGGCAGCGAGCAGCAGGCCAGAGAGGCCAGGGCCGACGTGGTCCTGCGAAAGCCCATCGTCCAGAGCGAGTACTTCGACACCATCTGCCGCTACGTACGGATGCCCCGTCGCCGCGAAAATCGTCATCAGATCAACCTTCGTTTCCAGTTCGAGCACGATGGGCGGCGAGGACAGGCGTTCTCCAGGGATCTCTCGCCCTACGGTGCCTACCTCAAGACGGATTTCGGGGTCGATGTCGGCGAGGGCGGCACGACGATCCGACTTCACTTCCGGCTGCCGGGTGACAGCCGCGAGATCCATTGCCTGGGTGATCTGCGCCGCGCGGTCCCGTACCGCCCGGGGGACGCCGCGACGGCGGGGTTTGCCGTGGAGTTCGTGAAGATGGATCCGCGAGACCTGGCTCGGATGCGAGCGTTCCTGGAGCGGGGCGACCGACCGGTCTAACGCACGTCCAGAGACAGCGACAGCGGAATCCTCGCCGGCGCACAGTAGCCGCTATCCGTGACACAGTAGAAGTAGACCAACTGCGCCTCGATCTGATGATGGCCCGAATGCGCGTCGACGGCGATGGGCACTTCCAATTCGATCGCGTCGATCTTGTCGAAATAGTTGCTGTCCATGCGGTCCGCCGGTGGCGGCGTCGGGTTGCCCAGCGTGGCGCTCGTCGAATCGTAGAGACCGGCATGACCCGGAAGGGACAACTTGATCTGCGGGTAGCGATTGATCTTCACGCCCTCGGCAGGTCGGAGTTGAAGCCGGAGTGTGGCCTGCCCGCCGGCGTCAACGGTGCCGGTAAGAACCTTGAAGTCGATCTTGGCCGGCTCGTCGCGGACGTTGGCCGGGGCGGCGAGGGCGACGACGGAGGTGACCAGCAGGAGTCCCATCAGGAGGGCACCGGATCGGAGCGTGATTCTCATGGGGTTCATAGTAGGTTCCGCAGAGCCAAACCGCCAAGCCGGGGTGCAAATTTGGGGTCCAATTGCCGCCGGATCCTCTTGACTGTACACTTCCCTGGAGAGAAGAGGACACGGTTTTTTACCTGAGGCGGCCGATGAGTCACGTCCCGTGGCGGCGAGTTTTGCTGTTCGTGGTGGGCGGGATCGTTCTGCTCGGCGCGACTCCGGTCCTGGCCGAGCAGATCGTCTACTTCACCAACGGCACGACGATGCCCATCCGTGACCATGTCCTCAAGGGCCAGATGGTCCACGTCGATCTCGGCAGCGACGGGTTTATCGCCTTTCCAAACGAGTTGATCCTTCGGATCGAGGTTGCCGGCAAGCGAGTCAATCTCAACGCCAGTGCGAGCACGACCGCCCGGCCCCCACGTAGAAGGGGCGAGGCCCCGCACGGCCCGGTCGACACGACGGTTCGGGCGACCCGAAAACGGACACAGGCGTCGATCGGTGCCGCGACTCCGGAGACGACGCCGTCCAGCACCGCCGGAAGCCGGGACGCCCTCACCGACGATGCGGTGGCGAGTCCGCTGGTGCAGCGTACCGATAACGCCGTCCGTGGTTTTCGCCAGCAGGCACAGAACCCCCGGGGCGGCGCCGGAGGGAGCGCCAACAGTCGTCGGACCATCGGTGCAAGCAAGCAGCGTGGTTCGGAAACGAGCCGAGAAGACGCGGTCGGTTTTCAGGCCCTGCCCGGGAAGAATCGATCGGGAGCACGGCGGGGCAGTCCCCGACCGGCGGACAACAGCGACGGCTCCCAGGCCGGCGGCTCTGAGGCCGGGAGCCCCGAAGGCGAATCCGGTTCCGAAGGCGAGTCCGGCCCCGAAGCACCCTGAGGCCCTGTCATCCAACCCACCCATCGTATCGTTGGACTCACCGGTCCCAACGCCGCCGGCAAGGGCGAGGTCGCGTCCTTCTTCGAGGGTCACGGCTTTTCCGTCTTCTCTCTGTCCGACATCATCCGTGAAGAGGCGGCAGCCCAGGGCTATCCACCCGAGCGTGAGCATCTGATTCGGATCGGAAACGAACTGCGTCGACAGGGCGGGCCGGGTGTATTGGCGAGCCGCATCCTCCCTCGACTGGGAGGCCAGGCCGTGGTCGACTCGATCCGCAACCCCGCCGAGGTCGAGGTTCTACGTCAGCAGCCCCGATTCGTGCTCCTGGGCATCGACGCCCCCATCGCGCTGCGTTTCCGGCGCGCGATGGCACGGGCCCGTCCGGGAGACTCGCAGACGCTTGAAGCGTTTGAGGCGCGAGAGGCCCAGGAGAACACCCACGATCCCGCTGCACAGCAACTGACCGCGACGTTCGCGCTGGCAGATCTGAGGATCGACAACGGCGGCGATCTAGAGGCCCTCCACCGGCGACTGACGCCGTTGCTCACAGAGTCGTTTTCGCGATAGAGTAGGCGCCATTCCAGCGCAATCCACCACCCTTCCGATCACCGAGGCATCCAAGCGATGAAGATCCAACTCCGTAAAACCGGATTCTCGAAGGCAGGCAACGATCTTCTTGTCTGTTTCGTAGGTCCCAAGAAGAAATCGCCCTTCGGTGTCGAGGATGCGGGAGTCTCTAGAGAGTTGGCCGCCGCACTACGAAAGAGCCGGTTCCGATCGGATCGCTGGGATCAATTGGCCTGGAACGTAGGCGTAGGGCGGACCGCCCGTCGCTACCTGATGCTCGGGTTGGGTGCAGGGCGTCGCACCTGGGCCGATAGTGTTCGGATCGGAGCGGCCCGGGCGATCCGTGAGGCGGCGCGTCTCCGAGCCGGGACGATCGCGGTGGCGTTGCCGGACGGTGACGACGACGGCGAGATCCTTCGCGCGGCGATGGAGGGTCTCGGGCGAGGAGGCTATGAGTTCGACCGTCATCTCACCGACGACGATCGAAAACCCAACCGTGTCGCCTCCGTCGACATCTATTGCCAGGGACGGCGGACCTCCGCGGAGGTCGTTCGACGATCCCGTGCACACAACGACGCGGTCGATCTTGCAAGGGATCTTGTCAACGAGGGTCCGTCGCGTCTTACGCCTCAGATCCTCGCCCGAGCCGCGCAGAAACGATCCCGCGAGTCGGGGCTGCGTTGCAAGGTTCTGGGTCACGCCGAATTGAAGCGACTCGGCATGAAAGCCCTCCTGGAGGTCACCCGAGGTGCGAAGGAGCCCCCACGGGTCGTTCACATGACCTATCGCCCGGCGAAGAAGACACAGGGAGCCAAGAAGCTGGTTCTGGTGGGGAAGGGCGTGACCTTCGATAGCGGGGGGCTGAATCTCAAGCCGACCGAATACATGGCGACGATGAAGTCCGACATGGGCGGGGCCGCCGCCGTCATCGCGGCGATGGGTGCCCTGAAGGCCATCGGATGTAAGCACGAGGTCCACGGCCTCGTCGGGCTGGTCGAGAATCTGACCGGCTCCAACGCGTACATGCCCGGAGATATCCTCGATACCTATCTCGGCAAGACCGTCGAGGTCGGCAATACCGATGCCGAGGGGCGGCTGGTTCTCTGTGATCTCCTGGCCTACGCCGCCAAGACGTTGCGTCCCGACGCGATGGTCGACCTCGCGACCCTGACGGGTGCGGTCGTCGTGGCGTTGGGCCCGGATGCGAGCGGTCTGTTTACCGATGACGGCGATCTGCGTGAGCAGCTTCTAGAAGCCGCAGACGCTTCCGGTGAGAAGCTCTGGCAGCTTCCCCTCTATCGCGACTATCTCCAGCTCCTGCAGCATGGCCCGGCAGACCTCAACAACGTCGGTGGGCGCTGGGGTGGCGCGATCACGGCGGCGCTGTTCTTACGAGAGTTCGTCCCACGCGATCTGCCGTGGGCCCACATCGATATCGCCGGCCCGGCATTTGCCGAGCGATCGGCCCCGGACCGTGCAATCGGTGGAAGCGGCGCGGCCGTGCCGACCTTGATCCGTTGGCTCGAGAGTCGGTAGTTGGCAGCCTCCGGGCAGACGCCCCACGGCGAGCCGGATCCGGGGGGGAGTCTTGGGATCGCCATCCTGACCGTGAGCGACAGCCGTACCGTCGCCGAGGATCGATCCGGAGACCTGATCCGCGACCTCGCCGATGAGGCCGGACACCGCATGGTCCGGAGGGGGCTCGTTGCGGACCAGCCGGAAGCGATCAGGGGCTGGGTCGCGGACGCCATTCAAGATGACCGGGTCGAGGCGATCGTCCTCACCGGCGGGACCGGAATCTCTCCCCGGGATCAAACCGTCGATACGGTGGCGAAGATGCTCGATCGAACCCTCGAGGGGTTCGGTGAACTCTTCCGCATGCTCTCGTTTGAAGAGATCGGCCCGCGAGCCCAGCTGAGTCGCGCGCTGGCCGGCGTCGCCCACGGGACACCGATCTACTGCCTGCCGGGTTCCACCGCCGCGGTCCGCCTCGGAATGCAGCGGCTGATCCTACCGGTGCTCCCGCATGTGGTCGGTGAACTAAGGCGCTAGTTCTTCAGGCTGACATCGTCGGGAGGCGTGGCCTCGATGACCGGCCCGAATTTGGCTTCATAACGGGCCAGGTTGTCGCTGAGCGCACGGACCAGTCGTTTCAGATGCCCGGGACTCACGATGACTCGTGCGTTGATCACGCCTTCCGGTGGGAAGAGGTTGGCGAAGTCCATCACGAACTCTTCGCGCGTATGCGAGACCACCATCTGATTGGAATAGACACCCGGCAGAACGCTCTCCGGGACCTTGACCTTGATCTTCTTTTGCTCTGACACGGGGGCTCCTGGTGGGGCTAGTCGAGCGCGGATTCGACAGCCGCCGAGACATCCGGATGAACCGGAAAGACAACATCGAACCCCACCATCCCGAAGATCTCCTGCACCGATCGCGAGAGCGTGGCTAGATGGAGCGTGCCCTCGCGGGCCTTGAACTGTTTGTGGATCGCCAGCAGGGCGCCCATGCCGGCAGAATCGAAGAACTGGATGTTCGCCGCGTCAAGCACGGCGATCTTGTCGTTCTCGGCAATCTGCTCGGAAAAGGCATTCTTGAACGCATCGCAGTTGTTGAGATCGATCTCGATCTTCTCGGCGACGGCGAATACCGCGATCCCTCGATCCTCGGTTCTGGTGATATTCATCTGGTCATTCCCGTTTGAACGCCCTGGACATCTGGCATCATACAATACACAGGATCCGCTAAGAGGAGCATGGGAGACAAGATGGCTGAGATCGTTTGTAGTCGATGTGGCTCGACCGGTGAGGGGATGCCAAACGCCCCGCTGCCCGGAGAACGGGGCGAACAGGTGTTGGCACAGACCTGTGTTCCGTGTTGGCGCGAGTGGCTCGGCACCCAGGTGAAGATCATCAACGAATGCTCGCTTTCACCGGCAAATCCAGAGCACTTCGCCCGTTTACTGGGCGACATGGCGACATTTCTGAATCTGAAAGCGGAGTAGTCGCGAAACGTCCTCCTTCGTTGACAGCCCCACGACCCTGACATACCTTTTACGTATAGACGTTTCCGGGAGGCGAAACCCCATGCTGCAGATGACGGACGGTGCGGTCGAGAAGGTCAAGGCCTTGCTCGACGCAGAAGACAAGAATGGTTACGGACTTCGCGTTGCCGTGCAGGGCGGTGGGTGTTCCGGGTTTCAGTACGGTCTGACCTGGGAAGAGTCGCAGAAGGAAAACGATCAGGTTCTGAAGTTCGGAGGTCTCAACGTCTTCGTCGACGCGATGTCGATGATGTACCTCGAAGCCGTGACGATTGACTACGTCGACGGACTTCAGGGTTCGGGCTTCAAGATCGAGAACCCGGACGCGACCGGTACCTGCGGTTGCGGTTCCAGCTTCTCGGTCTGACGGGGGCGGTTCGGTTGTCGACAGTATCCGTCGATCCGCATGGGTTGGCGCCCCACGCACAGCGGGGCTCGGCGACTCGCGGTCGTCGTTTCCCGGAGACGGAGCACCAGTACCGAAGCCCCTACCAGCGCGATCGCGATCGCATCATCCACTGTGCCGCGTTTCGTCGTCTCGAGTACAAGACCCAGGTGTTCGTCAATCACGAAGGCGACCACTTTCGAACGCGCCTGACCCATAGCATCGAGGTCAGCCAGATCGGCCGGACCGTCGGTCGCGCGTTGGGCCTCAACGAGGATCTGATCGAGTCGTTGGCGCTCTGTCACGATCTTGGTCACACACCCTTCGGGCATCTCGGCGAAGAAGTCCTCAATCGAAAGCTCGAAGAGGTCGGTGGCTTCAGTCACAACCGGCAAACGCTTCGCATCGTCGAAAATCTGGAGCGTCGCTACCCCGGTTTCGATGGTCTCAACCTGACCTGGGAGGTCCGGGAGGGGATCGCGAAACACTCCGGGGCTATCGATATTCTCAAGGAACCCGAGGCCGCAGAGTACGATCCCGAACGTCAGCCGCCGCTGGAGGCGCAGCTTATCGATCTTGTCGATGAGACCGCCTACAACCATCACGACGTCGACGACGGGTTGGCCGCCGGCATCCTGGATGTGGAGCGATTGGCGTCGGCGGTCCCACTGTTCGGTGACGCGTGGGAGCAAGCTCGGAGCCGGTTCCCCGGTACGAGCCAGAGACGATGTCGCTCGGAGGCCCTCCGCCGAATGATCGATACGATGGTCTCGGATCTGATCGCCGAGACAGGCCGTCGCATCGAGGCCGCAGGTGTCGAGTCGGTTGACGACGTGCGTAAGCACCCGCACCTTCTTGCCGGCATGTCACGGTCCGTGGCGGAGCAGAACAAGGCGTTGAAGGGCTACCTCCACGAGCATCTCTACCGTCACTATCGAATCGAACGGATGATGGACAAGGCCCGGCGGTTACTGCGGGCGCTCTTCGAACGTTACAGCGACAATCCGCGGCTGATGCCGACCGAGTACCAGAATCTCGATGGCAGCGATCTCTTGCCGATCAGGATTGCGGACTACATTGCGGGCATGACCGACCGTTATGCCAACGAAGAGTACAAGCGTCTGTATGACCCGACGGTTCGGGTCTAGGAGCACCCGATGTCGACCAAGCGAATTCTCGTCGTGGACGCCGAAGCGGCAATCATCGAGTTGTTGCGAGACGTGCTGACGGGGCAGGGCTACGAGGTGGACTCGGCGACGATTGCCGAAGAAGCTCTGGACCTTGTCCACGACACGATCTACGACGCGGCGATCGTCGACTTCAACCTACCGGACATGAACGGGGTCACGCTGCATCGGCAGATCCGACAGATGGACGAGGAGCTTGGAGACAAGACACTCTTCACGTCCGGGATGATGCAGAGCGAGAAGAACATTGGTTACTACTCCGCGCACGGAATGGGATTCCTGACGAAACCCTTCGAGGTCCAGGATGTGTTGGACGCGCTCGACCGTATGTGGACCGGAAAATACTGAGTCGGGCTAGCCGTCCAGCCGCTTGATCTCGGCCTCGTTCAACTCGATCGTGCTGCTCTCTCGCAGGCTATCCAGCATCGTCTGTTGGATTACCTGTTGGCGCTGCGACCGAATCTCGTCCTGCAGTGAGATCTTCGCATCGTCGAAGGCGAACTCGTCCCACGGTTCTCGGCCGGTGACCTCGTAGGCCACCGCGCCGCCCGGAGTCTCGAAGACGCCACGATCTCCGATGTAGATCGCGTCTCCGAAGAGGACGAACTCGATCTCGGAGGCCGCCAGAAGGGGCGCGTCGGGGAACGGCTGTCCCGGGGCAAGATCGCCGGAATCGCGGACGTCGGAGGAGATCTGATCGGCAAGGTCGGCCAGCGACTTGCCGGAATCCATCGCGCCCTGCGCGATCGTCGTCGCCGCCTCGCGGAAACGCAACGTCACGATGTCCGTCGTGACCTTCTCGCGACTCTCCTCGAAGGGTGCAACCTGCGGGGGCATCGACTCTACGATGGCGAGGATACCCATGCCGTCGCCCACCGCGGCGGGAGCACTGACGCTACCGACGTCCAGGGTGAAGAGGCTGTCACGGAATCCGGCCGCGCCGGCGATGCCACTGAGGGGCGTGTTCTTCTCGATAAACTGGGAGACCAGGTCGATCGATTCCCGTTCTGCCAGCGCACGCAACTCCTCCAGGGTCCTTGCGTTTGAGGCGATTCGCTCGGCTTCCTGAGCGACGAGCTCCTGCGCCCGGGAAGACTGCAGTCGGAGTTCGATGGCGGCGCGGACCTCCTCGAACGGGGTCGGTCCGGCGGCTTGTTCTTCCAAAACTTCCAGGATGTGGAATCCGAACTGGGTCTGAATGACCTCAGACAGCTGGCCGACGGGCGTGTTGAAGGCTGCCTCGTCGAATTCCGGGACCATGTCGCCGCGACCGAAGAAGCCAAGGTCGCCACCCTGTGCCGCGCTGACCGGATCCTGAGAGGTCGCCCGGGCCATCTCGTCGAAATTGGCCCCGTCCTGCAGTTGCTGCAAGATCCCATTGGCGGTCTGTTCGACGAGGGCGATGTCTTCGTCGTTCTCGGATTCGGCGGTACGCAGGAGGATATGGCGGGCCCGTCGTCGGTCCGGGTGACTGAACTCCGCGAGATTCTCCTGGTAGCTGGCGCGGGCATCCGCTTCGCTGATCTGGACCTGATCCAGGATCGACTCGCGGGTGACGACGACGTACTCGATGCGGCGAGACTCGTCGCGCTGGTAGTCGTCCAGATGGGCGTCATACCAGGCACGGGCCTCTTCATCGCTGACGTCGGTGTCGACGTCGAGATTGTCGCTGGAGACGAGGACGTAGTTCACCTTCGTCTTTTCCGTACGTCGACGGTGGAGGTTCTCCATGTCGATCTCATCGATGGCGATGGAGGTAGAGACGACGTCCAGCCACTTGGCAACCAGCATGTCCTCGGCCAGCAACGCCTCGAAGCTGGTGGTCCCGCCCGGAATCTGGCCATTGATCCTTCGCTCGTATTCCTCGCGGCCGACGAATACGCCGGAGGCGTCTTGAAGATTGGGTTCGCTGCGAATCGCGTCGGCCAACTCCTGGGGCGAAACCTCGAGTCCCAACCGAGCGGCATCGGCGATCAGTAACTCGCGATTGACCAGTTCGTTCACCGCCCGGGTGCCGATCTGGATTTGGCCACGGAACTGATCGTAGTTCTCGCCGAACATCTGGCCGAATCGACGATCGATGCGTCGAGCCGCTTGCTCGTACTCCTGAATCGAGATCTCCTTGCCGTCGATCTTGGCGGCCCAGCGTGTCGACGACGTGGGGTTGATATCGAAAAACAGGCCGAGACTGAGAATCATCGCGGCGGCAACGACGTACAGGACGAACTTTAGATGCCGCAAGTTGTCGCGCATCACGTTAAGCATGAGGCTTCTCCAGAACGTGAGTAGGATCGAACGGCGCATGGTATCCTACGCCTCAGGGAGCGGCAACTCGATGCCACGACCGATGACCCCGTCTTTTCAGGAGGTTTCCGGCAACCATGGCTCGCGGTGGAAGATCCCCCCTCGTACTGGATTGGTTCAACATCACCTATCGCAGCGTGGCCGGTGTCCTGGTCGGCGTCGTGCTGCTGGTCGCGGCCGCCGGAGGCGGTTGGTACTACGTCAAGATCTACCAGCCTCGCGCAGCCGCCAGCGGCGCCATCGACACGGCGCAGCGGAAGCTGGCCGAGGCGTCTCGCGTGGCGGACGAGGCCGCTCCGAGTCACGAGCTTCTCGAGAACGCCAATGTGAGTCTTCGCGAGGCCGAAGAGCGGTACCGGTCGTTCAGTTATGAAGATGCCCGCGTCGCTGCGATGCAATCGGAGCAGTTTTCACTGAAGATTCTTCGCCTGGCCCAGGGCTCCGACTCGGGCTCGCATCTGGTTCACTTCTTTCGGCTTGAAGGCGACGTTCGGGTCAAGAGGAGCGGCGAATTCGCCTGGGAAACCGCGGACTCAAAGATGGAGCTGAAGATCGGGGATCAGATCAAGACCGCGTCGTCCGCTTCGGCGCAGTTGCTCTATTTCGACGGGACGGTCACGACAATTCAGTCGGGATCGTTGATGGAGATTCGTGAATTGTTCGAGGACCCGGTGACGAAGGTTCGCCGCGTCCGTGAGAAATTGAATCGCGGTGAATTGGTGGCCTCGACCCAGAACCGCAACGTGGACGGTTCGTACCATGAGGTCGCCACCGAGCAGGTCGCGGCACGAACCGAAGACGAAGGGCAGTTTTCCGTCACCTACAACGACCAGTCCAAGAAGGCTTCGTTCTCGGTGTTCGACGGTCGACTCGAGGTTCGCACGGAGGGCCGTCGGGAGAGCCTTGTCGCCGGCGAGCGGATCCGCTCGAACGGAAAGAACCTGACGGGCAAGCAGATGTTGCCGGCGGTCGTACGTCTCAGTGCGCCGCGGGATCAGCGAGTCTTCATCTTTGAGAATCCGGATCAGGAGACGGTGACGCTGACGTGGGAGACCGTTCCCGGTGCCAAAAGCTACCGGCTCGAGATCGCCGACAAGCCGCTATTCGCCAATCCCCAGTACAACGCCCTACGGGAGGGGACCAGCGCGGTTCTGACGGCCATCCCCGAGGGTGTCTACTTCTGGCGGGTCGCAGCCATCTCGGGTCAGGATGTGACGGGACCCTACAGCTCCCATCGTCGCTTCCGGGTCTCGTCGGAGAAAATTCGCGATTCCAGCGATACCGAGCCGCCGATCCTCGAGATCACGGATTTTGTCCAGGTGGGAGCGACGATCATCGTGAACGGCAGGACGGAGCCCGGCGCGACACTCTGGGCCGATAACGAGAAGCTCGATGTCGACCATTCCGGCACGTTCTATGCGGTGATCCGGCTTCGCAAGGAGGGGAACAACGATCTCCGATTTGTGGCACAAGACACCGCAGGCAATGAGACGGAGCTCATCAAGTCCACCTACGTCGAGTTCTTCTAGTCGAACACGATGTCCGTGGTTGCCTTGGCCGGACCCAGTCATTAAGATCCCCCTTGCGTCCTCTTCCTATTAGATGAAGCTCCGGTACGAGTTACGAGGCCCCGATGGGTTGGTCCCCCCGTTCGCTGCTATCACTCTTCTCCAATGACCTCGCCATCGACCTTGGCACGGCCAACTCGCTCGTGTTTTGCAAGGGGCGGGGGATTGTGGTTAGCGAGCCGTCGATCGTTGCGGTCAACCAGAAGACCGGTGCTGTCGAGGCCGTGGGTCGCGACGCGAAGGACATGCTGGGGCGCACCCCGGGGAACATCGTCGCCATCCGGCCGATGAAGGACGGCGTGATCGCAGACTTCGAGCACACCGAGAAGATGCTCGATAACTTCATCAAGAAGGCCCACAACCGCTCCATCGGCGTTCGACCACGGATCGTGATCGGCGTACCCAGCGAGATCACCCAGGTCGAGAAGCGTGCCGTACGGGACTCCGCGATGAAGGCCAAGGCCACCGAGGTCTATCTCGTAGAGCAGGCCATGATGGCGGCGATCGGGTCCGGCCTGCCCATCACCGAGCCAACGGGAAACATGGTCGTGGATATCGGAGGCGGAACGACCGACGTCGCCGTCATCTCCATGTCCGGGATCGTCTACTCGCGTTCCGTTCGTGTTGCGGGTAACGAACTCGACGACGCGGTAACTCAGTACGTCAAACGAAAATACAACCTCCTGATCGGTGAGCGAACGGCGGAGATGATCAAGATCGAGATCGGCTCGGCCTTTCCGCTCGACGAAGAGCTGACGATGGAGATCAAGGGACGGGACCTGGTCGAAGGTGTACCGAAGACGATCACGATCTCCGATGAAGAACTTCGCGAGGCGTTGGCCGAGCCCGTTGCCACGATCATCGAAGCGGTCCGTGTCGCACTCGAGCAGACACCGCCCGAGTTGTCCGCGGACATCGTCGATCGTGGGATCGTCCTTACCGGTGGGGGCGCACTCCTCAAGAACCTCGACAAACGACTTCGCGAAGAGACCGGGCTTCCCGTATCGATCGCCGACGATCCATTGACGTCGGTCGTCATGGGAACCGGTCGAGTTCTGAGCGACTTCAATCTCTTACGTAAGGTCTCGCTGGATTAGGACAGGCATCCGGGTCAGCGGGCCCACCGGACAACGGAATGGCCAGCAACGAGTCCACCCGCGGTAATGCAGCAATCCTCGTAATTCTGCTCTTTTTGCAGCTTTTACTGATGGCGGGTAGTGCCCAGGATCGTCGGGGGGCCACCCGCCTCGAGTCCTGGGGCATGCTGGTCACGTCTCCCGTCATGGCGCTCGGCGGGGCGGTGGGTGGCGGCGTTCATGGCCTGATGGATAGCGCGTGGCGCACGATCTGGGCTCGAGAGCAGAATCGTCTGCTCGAGCGACAGGTGCGCAGCCTCCGCGATAACCAACGCGCCGTCGGTGAGCTGAGCGACGAGAACCGGAGACTGAAGGAACTGGTTGCGATGCGCGAGGCACTGGCTCCGTCTTCGGTCGCGGCCAGCGTCGTTCGAGTTGTCGATACCAGCCGGGAGCGGATGCTGATCGTCGACGCGGGGAGTGCGCAGGGGGTCCACTCGGAGTCCGCCGTCATCGCATGGGGGGGTGCGGTAGGACGTGTTGAAAGCGTGTCGCGCCGATTTGCAAAGGTGCGCCTGCTCAGCGATCCCTCCAGTGGTGTCGGTGCCGTCGTGCAGGGAGTCCGAGCACACGGCATCGTCGTCGGCGTCGATGACGGTCGTTTCCTCGACCTCCTCTACGTGCCGAGCTATGCGGAGGTCAATCACGGTGACCTCGTGGTGACCTCCGGTCACGACGGGATCTTTCCGCGAGGATTCAGCATCGGCGTCATTACGTCAATCGAGCGCGACCCCGACGCCCTCCAGCGGATCCAACTGCTCTCGGCCGTCGATTATCGTGAGCTAGAAGAGGTGTTGATCCTTCTGGATCCGATGGCGGGCGAGCAACTGTCACCTGCAGTGCTGGCCGAGGTCGCGCCATGAAATTTCTTCGTGGGTTGATCGTGGTCGGTTTCATGCTTGGCCTTCACACCGTGATCGGGCGTGTCTGGTCGGACCTTCCACGCTACGTCGATCTGATGGTCGTTCCCGTCGTCTGGTTCGGAATTCGTACCAACCAGCGGCAGGCCACGATCGGCGGCTGTGTGACCGGACTCCTGCATGACACCTGGTTCGAACTGCATGCCTTCGGCATCGGTGGATTCAAGCGCACGCTGCTGGGCTGGATCCTGGGTGGAGTGGGATCGCGATTCGATCTCAATCGCATAGGTGGACGTTTTCTTGCCGGTGGGCTGACCACGTTGGCCGACGGCATCATCGATTACCCGCTGCGGGAGATGCTCGAGGTCGAGAATAGTGGCTTTGAGCCGGGAATTCTGGCGCTGCGGACGATCCTGACCGCGGTCGTTGTTGTCATTTCCTTCGCCGTGATCGATCTTCTAGGGACACGCCGTCGTCGAAGCGGGTGGGGGCCATAACCGACGTGGACTATCGAGAACGCTGGGAGCTGAAAGACTTTCTGATCGGGCAGCGGCTCGAACGTCGGATTCTGCTGATCCACGTGCTCCTGGCCCTCGTGCTCGTCGCCTTCCTGTTCAACTTCTGGTACCTGCAGGGCGTTAAAGGCGTCGAGTATGCGCGTCTGGCCGAGGGTAATACGATGCGGAAGATCCCGCTCAAGCCGACCCGCGGCTGGATCTACGATCGTGACGGACAGGTCATCGCGGCCACGCGTCCATCGCTTGATCTCCTCGTTCGCCAGGAGCAGGTCGACGACCTTCCGCGAATGCTGGACGATCTGGCACCCATCCTGACCGCGTCCCCACGGGATCTGGCGGATGTCCTCCGCGGTGAGCCGGACTTCGAGCCGGTGGTCGTCGGGCGGGATGTCGGCCTGCTTCAGCTGGCATGGATCGAGAGCCGGCGCGAGCGTTTTCCGGCCATCGAGATTCGCGAGACCGCCAGACGTTTCTATCCGGAGGCGGCGATCATCGCGCATACGATCGGTTACGTGGGTCAGGTCAACGAGAACCAGTTGAGGGCGGACAAGGGTCGGCTAAAGAGTGGCGACATCGTCGGTAAGTCCGGCGTCGAACGAGCGTTCGACGACGACCTGCGCGGTGACCGCGGCTGGCACCTCGTCTCCGTCAACGCCGTGGGGCGTCAGGTCGGCGAGACCCGTGTCGGCCAGGAGGCCAGTCACGGTAACCGCATGCAGTTGACCATCGATCTCGACCTCCAACGCGCGCTGGTCGAGGGCCTCGGCGTGGAGACCGGCGCCGGTGTCTTCCTGGACCCCTGGACCGGAGAGGTCCTGGCCATCGCGTCCACGCCACACTTCGATCCCAATCGGTTTGCGGACGGATTCGATCGGGCCAGCTGGGAGAAGCTCCAGACCGATCCGCGACGCCCCCTCCACGATCGGTCCATCGCAAGTTTCTACGCGCCGGGCTCGACGTTCAAGGTCGTGATGGCGGCTGCAGGGCTCGAGACAGGCATCATTGGCGAGGACGATCGAGTCTATTGCAACGGTAGCGCCACGTATTACAAGCGACGCCGACTCTGCTGGAAGCGTGGCGGGCATGGCTGGGTCAATATCCGCAAGGCGCTGGCGGAGTCGTGCAACGTCTACTTCTACGAGCTCGGGCAAAAGCTGGGCATAGAGAAGATCCACGATTTTGGCGATCGTTTCGGGCTTGGCCGCCTGACGGGAGTGGGCCTGTCCGGTGAAGAGGCCGGCATTCTCGGCAATTCGGAGTGGAAGCGAAAACATCGCGGAGAGCAGTGGTATCCGGGCGACACGATCTCGGTCTCGATCGGGCAGGGTTTGCTGGCGGTGACTCCGATGCAGATGGCCCGCATGATCGGCGGTGTCGCGACGAACGGGAAGTTGCCGACCCCGACGCTGGTTCTCGGATCGCAGAAACTCGAGCCGATCGGGCTCCGTCCCACAACGTTGCGGCTATTGCGCGCCGGTCTCGCCGACGCGGTGTCTCGTGGCACCGCTACCAGGGCGACCGACGGTACCTTTACGGTCGCAGGCAAGACCGGTACGGCCCAGGTCTATAAACACTCGGCCGGGATCGATGCGGATAAGCTTCCCAAGGCCGAGAGAGATCACGCCTGGTTCGTGGGGTACGCACCGGCGGACAAACCACGCATCGCGTTTGCAATCGTCGTTGAGAACGGGGGGCACGGCGGCACGATTGCGGCGCCCATCGCACGAAGCGTTCTCGAGATATTCTTTTCATCCGAACGGCCCGACCCGGCATCACGCGCCGGTGTTGGTCGCTCACCGAGTCCAGTCCATGAACCCGCAACGACCGTTCGCTAGTCTCGATCTCCCGTTGATCGGAACCACCGTGGCCCTGATCGCGGTCGGGGTGCTGTCGATTGCGTCGGCGACCTTCGGGAGTGGCCAGTCGGGGCTCTGGAAGATGCAGCTCCTCTGGCTGATGGTCGCGCTCATCGCCGCGCTGGTGATCGTCCTCGTTGACTACCGGGTCTGGGCGGAGGTCGCGTTGGCGATGCATGGCGTGGTCATCGCGTTGCTGGTGGCCGTGTTGTTCTTCGGTCGGGAGGTCGGGGGCAACCGCTCGTGGCTCGACTTCGGGCCCATGCGTCTGCAGCCCTCGGAACTCGCGAAATGGACGACCTGTCTTGTGTTGGCGGTCTACCTCGCACGTCGCGTGCGTGGCGGCATGGGACTGCGCCAGTTGGTGGAGATCGGCTTGCTCGTCGGTGCGCCGGTCGGGTTGATTTCATTGCAGCCGGACATGGGTACCGCGTTGACGTTCATCCCGATCCTGATGGTCGGTCTGTTGATCGGCGGCATTCGTTGGAGGGTGATGTTCGGTCTCGCGATCGTTGCCATGCTCATGACACCTATCGCGTGGACCCAGTTGAGGCCGTACCAGAAGGAGCGGATCCTGACGGTCTTCGATGCCGAGAGAGATCCACATCGCATCGGCTATCAGGTTCGCCAATCGAAGATCGCCATCGGTTCGGGCCAGATCGTCGGCAGCGGACCTTTTAACGGAACACAAAGCCAGCTCAACTTTCTGCCGGCGCAGCACACCGACTTCGTCCTGTCGGTCTTCGCCGAGGAGTGGGGTTTCGTTGGCGCCAGCGCGGTCCTGGGTCTGTTCTATTACCTGTTCTACCGCTGCATCCTGGCGGCGCGGTCGGCGCAGGATCGATTGGGGACCTATGTCTGTCTCCTTGTCGTTGCGTGGATCACCGGGCAGATGGTGATCAACATCGGCATGGTTCTGGGGCGGCTTCCGACCATCGGCGTTCCTCTGCCGTTGGTCTCCTACGGTGGGTCGGCGCTGATCGCAGCGCTCTCGGGGATCGCGCTCGTGGTGAACGTCCGGTCCCGTCGTTTCGTTAACTGATCGGCCCGTTTGCTAGTATCCTCTGCACGCGCGGGGGGACTACGTTGGCTTCGAGCTTCAGAAGTACGCCTTATGATGGGATTCTGCATACGGTGCAGAAGCCAACGCGTTACATCGGCGGCGAGTGGAACGAGATCGTCAAGGATGACGCCTCCGTCTCGCTCAGCTTCGCGCTCGGCTTCCCCGACGTCTACGAGATCGGGATGTCCCACCTCGGTTATCGCATTCTCTATTCGCTGTTGAACCAACGCGCCGACACCGTGGCCGAGCGGGTGTTCTGCCCGTGGCCCGACATGGCGGATGCGATTCGCGCTCACGATCTTAGGCTGTGTAGTCTCGAAACTTCGCGCCCGCTCGGCGCGTTCGACGTCGTCGGGTTTTCGCTGCAGTACGAGATGACCTCGACCAACGTGTTGGAGATGCTCGATCTCGGCGGCATTCCACTTCGTTCGGCCGACCGCGGAGAGGATGACCCGCTCGTTGTCGTCGGCGGCCCCGTCGTGTTCAACATCGAACCGATGGCCGACTTCGTCGACCTGGTCTTCGTCGGTGACGGCGAGGAGATGCTGGGGGAATTCCTCGAGCAGCTTGCCGCTCAGAAGCGTGCCGGTGCCACCCGGGCCGAGCGAATCCGCGCAGCGGCGCAGATTGAGGGTGTCTATGCACCCGCGCTCTACCCCGTCGAGAAGGACGAGACCAGTGGGCTGCTGATTCCGCAGGATGGCGGCGAGGCTCCGTTCCCGGTCATGCGACGTATCCTCGATGATCTGGATCGTTTTCCGTTTCCCGATCGAATCATCGTTCCCCACGGCGAGATCGTTCATGATCGAGTCTCCGTCGAGATCATGCGTGGGTGTCCCGTCGGCTGTCGTTTCTGTCAGGCGGGTTACGTCTATCGACCCACCCGCGAGCGCGACCCGAATCAGGTTCGCGACACGGTGGTTCGGTCGGTTCGCTCGACCGGTTACGATGAATTCTCGCTTTCTTCGTTGAACACCGGCGAGTACGGCGCGGTTCATCCCGTCATGTTCGACCTGATGGACCGATTCGAGCCGGAGCGCGTGTCCATCTCTCTGTCATCGATGCACGCGTCGACGATCACTCCGGAGCTGGCCCACGAAGTGCGCCGTGTTCGCAAGTCCGGATTCACCATCGCCCCGGAGGCCGGCACGCAGCGGATGCGCGATGTGGTGAACAAGAACCTCGATGAGACGCAGATCCTGACCGCCTGTCGATTGGCATTCGAGGCCGGCTGGGATCACATCAAGCTGTACTTCATGATCGGACTCCCCACCGAGACCGACGCCGATGTCGACGGGATGGTCGATCTGGCCCACGAGATTGCCGCCATCGGTCGGAAGATCCACGGCAAGACCCGTGGCCCGCTTGTGACGATGTCCGCGTCGTCCTTCATCCCCAAGGCCGAAACGCCGTTCCAGTGGGTTGGCATGGACCGTCTGGATAGCCTGTACATGAAACAGGCACGCATCACCTCGCGGGTCAAGCGTGGGGTGCGATTCAAGCATCATCAATGCGAGACGAGCTTTCTTGAAGGTGTCTTCTCGCGGGGCGATCGTGCGTTGGGGCCGGTGCTGGAGGCGGCCTGGCGCGGCGGCGCTCGATTCGACGGTTGGGAAGAGCATTTCAATCAAAAGGCCTGGATGGACGCCTTCGAGTCCACCGGCGTCGATCCGTACGGCTATGCGTACAACGATCTCGACCCGACACGCCCGTTGCCGTGGCACGTCGTTCATTCACGGATCAATCGGAAGTGGCTGGCGATCGAGTTGAAGCGCGCGATGGAGACGGCGACCCTCTCCGTTTGCGGGCCGAAGGACTGTCACGGATGTGCGCCGTTCGCTCGGGATTGTGTGAAGGGGGTCGTCTCCGAGACCACCGACAGGCCGCTGCGATCGGATCTCCCGCTTCTCGCTACGCCGGCGGCACCGGGACCGGGCGAGCCGATCGATGCGACGCGGGCTCCGAAGTTACCGGTCCACGGTCCGCAGGGTGAGACGGCGCTGGAAGAGGCCGACAGTCGACCCCATTATCGATACCGAGCGCGATTCACCAAGCAGGGAAGACTCCGCTTCCTCGGTCATCTTGACCTGACAAGAACACTCCTGCGGGCGTTGCGTCGCGCGGGTCTCGAGTTGGTCTACTCCAATGGCTTTAATCCGAAGCCGAAGGTCGGCTTCTCGCCGGCATTGGCGGTCGGTGTCTGTTCGGACGGCGAGTTCATGGATTTCGAGAGCTACACAAGACTCCACCCGGATCGATCGCTCACGGCGATCAACGCGTCCCTTCCCAGAGGCGTGAGGTTCGAGGCGTTGCAGGAGGTCGATCGCAAGGCTCCGGCGCTCGGCGAAGCCATCGAGGCGGCGAGCTATCGGGTCGAGTCCGGGGACGATGTCGATCTGGCCGGTCGGATCGATGGATTTCGCCAGGCGACCGAGATCCTGGTAGAGCGCACGCGCAAGAACGGTAAGCAGCAGACGTTCGACCTGAAACGCGAGGTGCTCTCGATCGAAGCGCCACGGCGCAACGCCCTCCGAATGACTCTGGCGATAAGACGGCAGGGTGCCTCGGTCCGCCCCGAAGAGGTGTTGAACGAGCTGCTCGGCAAGGACGTCCGGGTCGAGCTGACGAGGGAGGGGTTGCTGATGGACTGGCACGGACGACTCCTCGACCCGTTACTCGCAGCCTCCGCAGCGACCGGTGCGCGAAGTCCTCGCTAGCCGAATCGGCGGGCAACTCTGGACCGTCCGTTTCGAGAACCGTAGGGCCGTCCAGATCGGCTTCTCTTGTGGGCAAGACGATCTACAGGTGGGAGCGGTTCACCGCGGGCACCTACTGGAAGAACGACCGGAACTTGACGCGCATCTCGTCGATCTGGGTGTCGGGAAGGCTCTGCTTCCCCGGCGACAGTGGGACCGACGGTCCGGCGGCTCGGGGGCCCCGATCTTCGAGATCGATCGTGCCGCCCGGGGGAAGAAGTTGCCCCGAGTGACGGTCTCTCCCCGGCATGTGGGTCCGAATCTTGTTTACCTGCCTCATGGTGAAGGCGTCGCCCTCTCGAAGAGGATTGCGGGAGCCGCAAGTCGAGACCCGCTACAGGCGATACTGAATTCGATCGCCGCCTCGCGCGACGGGGGTTGGGTGGCACGTACGGCGGCGGAGGGAGTCGACGAGAGCGCGTTGCGCGCGGAAGCGAACGCCCTGTTCGAGGATTGGAAGGGGATGCCCGGCGGTCCGCTCGTCCGTTCCGCGCCGTCTCAGGTCGAACGCTGTCTCCGCGACCTTGCGATCGACGAGCCGATGGTCTTCGACGATCCCACCGATGTTCAAGAGGCCAAGGGCGTTGCAACGCGGTGGGGTGGGGCGAGGAGCGACAACATCCGACTGCGTGCCGATCCGGTACCGCAGTTCGTGACCCACGAATTTGCCGATGTCGTGCGTCGTGCGCTGGCATCGACCGTCGGCACGGCGCACGGCCTCTCCCTCGAGATCGAGCCGACGGAAGCCCTGGTAGCGGTCGACGTGAATCGCGGTTCGGTGACAGGACGAGACCTGCAGGCTGCTCAGATCGATGCGATGGAAGAGATCGCTCGCCAACTCGGGCTACGTGATCTTGCCGGCGCCGTCGTCATCGACCTGATCGGCGATGACGATCACGAAGAGCGGATTGCAGGCGCCCTTCGCGATGCACTGGGAGGGCAGCGCTCTCGGACGCGTGTCCTGGGTGTGGATTCGATGGGATTGTTGCGGGCCACCCGCGAGCGAAGGGAGCGGGCCTGGTGGGATCGGGGCCAGGGTTACTGGCGGACCGACGACGGCTGGCGACGAGAGTCGGGACGCGACCTACTCGATGCCGCCTCGGCGCTTCTTCTGCTTGAGGGTCGCCGGGATGATTCGGAGTCTCTCGAGTTGACGGCCCCGGCACCGGTGCTGCGACAGACCCAGTGTGCGATCGATCACGCGTCCGAGAACTGGCGAGGGAGGGTCTTGAAGCACCCCCGCCGTTTTACGGCCGTGGATCAGGCGCGAATACGGCTATCGAGTCGTTGACGACGACGTTCGTTCGCCCTGGCGGCACGGTCGCGCTCGACGTCATTCCGAGCCTCCAGCGGTGCGCAGCTCCGCGGCTTGAAGTTGCCGTCCACCGCCACCATGGTCACGTAAGCGGTCGTGGTCAATTGACGGGTCCGCGCGATGGGGTTCTCCGACCAGACCTCGACCTTGATCTCCATCGACGTGGAGAACGCGGCCGTCAGGATCCCGGTCAGCGAGACGACATCGCCGACACGAACCGGGTTGAGGAAAGCGACGGAATCGACCGACGCGGTCACACAGACCGAGTTCGAATGACGCATGGCGGCAATCCCGGCACACTTATCGATCAGCGCAAGGATTCGACCGCCGAAGACCGAACCCTTGTCGTTGGTATCCGCCGGGAGCACGATTTCGGTCATCTGCACTCGCGAGTCGTCAACAGTACGCGATTCCACAAAAACCTCCGGAAGTCTCGATTCTTTTCGAGTATAGCAAACGCCCTGCAGCGTCCTGAATGATTGCTGCGTACGGGTTACGATCCTATAATGGAGTTCTTCGCAGGGTTGCCTCGTACCGGGAGTGTTTCAGATGAAGAAGCTGTTGTTAGTCACGGTCTGCGTCACGTTGCTTCTGCCCGCGAGTTCCGCGCTGGCGCAGACAGCGGTCTCCGAGGCGCAGGGCAAGATCACCGATGCCGACGGCAACCCGTTGCCCGGTGTCGAGGTCGTTCTTCGCTCGAAGACCGGGAACACCGACTACTCCGGTAAGTCCAACAAGAAGGGCCGACTCTACATCCCGGGGCTCTACTCACCGCAGGGCGATGCGTGGACCATGGAGATCAAGGCGGAGGGGCTGACACCGATCCACCTTCGTGTCGAGAGTCGAAATGCACAGCGCGTGCTCATGGGTCGTATCGAAGAGATGGCCCTTACATTCGGTCAGAAACTTCCGGAGCTTCAGATCCGGCCTCTCGGCGTGATTCGTATCGATATCCAGATGGACTCGGAGGAGACGGTGCGGGCCGCGGCCTACGCCGAGGCAGAGGCGAAGGCGTCTGCCGAAGCGGGCGGTGAAGCCGCAGCGAAGGTCGCGCCACAGCGTGATCCGTGGCAGGAGGCGTTGCAGGTCGCGGGCGCCGGCGACCTCGAGGGCTCGCTACCTCTGTTCGCAAAGGCGATCGAGAGAGAGCCGGAAAGTGTCGAACGCCTCGATGCCTACGCGCGAGTCCTCTATCAAACTGAGGATCTCGAAGCGGCCGAGAGCACGATCCTGAAATCGATTGAACTGGAACCCGAGCGCGTTGAATCGCGAATGATCCTCTACGGAACCTACGTGAGTGGCGGGCGGATTGACGACGCCGAAGAGGTTCTACGACAAGCCCGGGAGATCGCACCGGAAGATATCCGGATCCTCCAGCAACTCGCCTTCGTCGCCGGAGAGGCCGGGGACACCGCCAAGGCGATCGAGGCGAACGAGGGGATCGTCGTCATTGACGCCAGCAACAAGGACGCGTGGGCGGCGCTCGGTGGCCTCTACGCCGAAACCGGTGAACTGGGAAAATCGGAGGCGGCCTATCAGAAGGTGACGGAGCTGGCTCCGGACGAGGCCCACCAGGTCTTTTTCAACATCGGCGCGTTGATCATGAACAAACGCGATCGCACCCCCGCAGAGGTCCAGGAGGCCGTGGTTGCGTTCCGAAGGGCCGTAGAGATCAAGAGCGACTACGCGGCGGCGCACAAGCAGCTTGGCCTGGCGCTGCTGGGCAGCGGGGATCGCCCGGGGGCGAAGAGCTCACTGCAGAATTACGTCAAGTACGCCGGCGGAGCGCCGGACGTGGCGCAGATGCAACGTCTGATCGACAGCCTGTAATGTGGCACTAGGGTCGTTGCGGCTCGAGTAGCTCACATAGCAGATGCCCCGCCAGCAGGTGGAGCTCCTGGATCGTGGCGCTATCCGTCGCGGGAACGCAGATCGCGTGATCCGATCGGTCGAGGACCTTGGCCGGCATCTCTCCGCGATCGCCGAGAAACGACACCGTGGCCATGCCGAGCGATCGAGCTTTCGCTAGACCCGCCAGGACGTTGGGAGAGTGTCCGCTGGTGCTGAAAGCGATCGCCACGTCCCCGGCGCGACCCACACTCTCGATCTGCCGCGCGAACAACCGCTCGTAACCCAGGTCATTGGCGATACTCGTCATCACGGCGGCATCGGCGGTGAGGGCCATCGCCGCCATGGCAGGGCGATCGTGTCGAAGTCGGGTGACGAATTCAGCAGCCAGATGCTGCGCCTGGCTGGCGCTGCCGCCGTTGCCGAACAACACAAGCTTGCCACCGCTGTCGAGAGCGGTCCGACAGGTCCGGACCGACGCCAGAAGGTCGTCCGTCGCGAGTTCGGCGAATCGACGGCTTGCGTCGGAGAGCGCCTCGCAGGCCTGCTCGATCTGTTTCCGCCGTTGCTCCGACATCGCGTCTCCGTTGAGTCACGAAGTATTCTGCCCCACTGCTTCACCGTCAAGTGTCGGATTGAGGGCGTCGTTGGTCATAATGGTCGGGATGGACACGACGACCTGGCAGCAACGCGAAGCGGGAGGCTTTCTGTGGCTCCGGAGCCCCGTGCTCGCTGCCATCGACGGTGTCGAACATCTGTTCTCGACGCGTGTGGGATCTGCCGACACCGACCTCCCCGGTTTGCAGCGGGTCGCCGACCTGGAGGGACCGCTCCCGACCCTCCGCCAGATCCACGGATCGACGATCGTCGACGCGGAGTCTTTGACCTCCGCGCCGGTCGACGCCGACGGGATTCGGATCCTTGCCGGGGACCCTCACGTCGCATCGATTCGGACCGCGGACTGTGTTCCGATCCTCATCGCCGATAGGGACGCCCGGGTGGCCCTGGCGATCCACGCCGGCTGGCGGGGTATCGCCGCCGGGATCCTCGATCGGGCGCTGACCCGGGCCGAGGCTGCGGGCGTCTTGCGGGCCGACCTGAGAGTCGCCCTGGGACCTGCGGCAGGGGGCTGCTGTTATGAGGTCGGTCCCGAGGTGCTCGACTCGATCACCCTCAGCTGCCGGGTTCCGGCAACGGAGATCTCTCGGCCATCGAGCGGGGACCGGGTGAGGATCGATCTCAGACGGGCCCTTTCGGCCCGCCTGCAGGCGGCCGGTGTCCAGCCGTCCTCCATCGATACGGCCCGCCACTGCACGATCTGCGACGCCCGGCGGTTCTACTCCTACCGTCGGGATGGCGCACCCACCGGGCGGCTGATGGCGATGGTGGCCCTGGGCCGCGGGCCCAAACCTTGACGGTTTCCGGGCGGTAGTCCAGAATCCTCAGTTCTTTGGGGTCGCTTCGGGCCCTCTGAACGGCCGCAACGGCCCCGGGAGTCGGAAATTGTCTCTGGACATGTCTGCCTTGAGCCTTCTTGCGATGGCACCGCCGCCCGACGGAGAGAAGGGAAGCCTTCTCATGTCCCTGCTGCCATTCGTCGCCATCTTCGGCATTTTTTATTTTCTGTTGATCGCACCGACCCGCAAGAAACAGAAGGAACATGCCGAGATGGTTCGTAGTCTGAAGAACGGGGACCAGGTCATCACCAGCGGCGGTATCCGAGGGACGGTCGTGGGTCTCGCCGACAACTACGTCCAGGTTCGCATCGCGGACCAGGTCAAGATCGAGATCATGCGTAGCCACGTCTCCGACGTGGTACGCCCGGAATAGTCCGCAACGACGAGGGGTCGGATCGATGTCGAAGAATCCTCTACTCATTAAGTTCCTGTTCATCGGTGCCGTCGTGGCGCTGATGTTCTTCTTCGCCTACCCGCCGAAGGAGAAGATCAACCTGGGGCTGGACCTCAAGGGGGGTGCCTACATCCTCATGCAGGTCGAGGCGGACTCCGCCGTCAACTATGAGGCGACGCTTCGTCAGAGCTTTCTCGGTCAGCAGTTCAAGGACGACGGCCTGACCTACGATTCGATTGTCGTGGTCAAGGACTCGGATCGACTGATCGAAGTCAAGGGGACCGACTCCGGAAAGACCGCCGAGGTCCGCGAGGTGTTTTCGAACATCGTCGGAAACTGGACGGTCGACTCCAAGGGCGGCGGAGACTGGCTCCTGACGATGCCGTTGGAGTACGCCAATGCCATCAAGACTCAGGCTGTGGATATCGCTCTGGAGACCATTCGATCCAAGGTCGATACCATCGGTGTTGCGGAACCAACCGTCCAGAAACAGGGACTGAACGGGGATCGAATCCTGGTGCAGCTGCCGGGCCTCGATGACTCCGGCAGCGTGATCGATAAATTGCAGAACCAACGAGTCCTTGAGTGGAAGGCAGTCAGTTATCCGCCCGGAGACGACTTTTCGTTCCAACCCGGACTCAGTCGTGAAGCGACCATCGCCATGTTCCCTGGCGGGCTTCCGGACGATACCGAGCTCTACCCACAGTCGATCGGCACCGGTTCCGCCGCTTCCGAGACGCAAGCCTGGTGGCCGTTGAAGTTGGTGTCTGCCGTTGTCGGCAGCGACCTTCGTCAGGCCTACCGGAGCACGGGGCAGTTTGGAGAGCCTGAAGTCGCCTTCACCCTGACCAACGAGGCTGGACGTCGCTTTCACGCGGCGACGACCGAATACCTCAAGCGACGTATGGCTATCGTGCTGGTCAGCGGCGAGGACCGTGAGGTCATCTCCGTACCGGTGATCGAGGGTGTCATTCGTGACCAGGGTGTGATCCGTGGAGGTTTCACTCTAGATGAGGCGGATGCGCTGGCGATGAACCTGAACTCCGGAGCAATCCCTACGAGCATCCGGATCCTGGAAACGAACACCGTCGGGCCTTCTCTCGGTAAGGACTCGATCGAGCGCGGAATCCGCGCCGGTCTCGCCGGATTCATCGGCATCATGATCTTCATGGTGCTGTACTACCGATTCTCGGGAGTCAACGCGGTTGTCGCCCTGGCGCTGAACATGTTGTTGGTCTTCGGCACGCTCGGCGCATTACCGTTCCTGTTTGACGGCGCCCGGGCGACGTTGACGTTGCCTGGAATCGCCGGGTTGATTCTGACGATCGGTATGGCGGTCGACAGTAACGTTCTGATCTTCGAGCGGATCCGTGAAGAATTGAGGATTGGCAAGACGGTCCGGGCCGCCGTCGAGCAAGGGTTCGGAAAGGCGTTCAGCACGATCCTGGACTGTAATGTCACGACGCTGGTCGCCGCCCTGTTTCTCTTTACGTATGGAACCGGACCGGTCAAGGGCTTCGCCGTCACACTGACTATCGGCCTGTTGTCCTCGATGTTCACCGCCATCTTCGTTTCCCGTCAAATATTCGAACTTGTCCTGTCGCGCAAGAAACGTGACGCCACCCTAAGTATCTGAGTCGGAGCTAGTCGTGTTTCAACTGCTGAAGAATCCGAACTTCGACTTCATGGGTCGTCGGCATCTGTTTCTCGGACTGTCCTCCATCCTCGTCGTGGTCTCCATCGGCATCATCTCCGTTAAGGGCCTTGAGAAGGGGATCGAGTTCAGCGGCGGTACCGAGTTGCAGACGAGGTTCGCGTCGAGCGTGGCGGTCGAGGATATCCGTGACGTGGTTTCCGGTATGGGGATCGACAACCCAATTGTCACGACCTCTGGTGACGTTAAGGACAATGAGGTCTTCATTCGTCTTGGCGTTCAGGCCGGTGTCGACGGCGAGAAGCCCGGCCAGCTGGCGACGCGGGTCCGTGATGAACTCCGCGCGAAGTTGTTCAATCTGTCCGACGACGGCGCCACAGACCTGAACCTCATGTCCCAGGCGCAGACAGCCAGACTTCTGCGGGACGCCCCGGGAGTCAGCGACCCGGAAGCGCTGGCCGAAGGGATCTCCGCCCTGAAGAGAGAGAACGCGATCTTCCACTCGATCGAGGACCTCAGTACGGTCCCGGGCATGACACCCGAGGCACTTGGTTTCCTGCGAACCAATACGACGACCGGTCCGTTGGCGGTTCGCAAGCAGGGGTACGTGGGGCCGGCCGTCGGTAAGGAGTTGATGAGCAAGGCCCGTCTGGCCATCATCGGTTCCCTGATCGGCATGCTGCTTTACATCTGGATCCGCTTCCAGCTTCAGTGGGGACTTGCGGCCGTCGTCGCCCTGGCTCACGACACGATCATCACGCTGGGTCTGTTCTCGCTGTTCGGTCAGGAATTGTCTCTGGCGGTGGTCGCCGCATTCCTGACGCTTGTGGGCTATTCGGTCAACGACACCGTCGTCGTCTTCGACCGGATTCGCGAGAACCTGAAGAGTCGTCGTGGTGACACGCTGGCCACGGTGAATAAGTCGATCAATCAAACGTTGGCGCGGACCGTCATTACTTCGGGCCTGACCTGGATCGCGGTCCTCGTGATCTATCTGTACGGTGGTGAGGGGCTACGGCCGCTGGCGTTCGTCCTGACCGTCGGCGTTGCGGTGGGCACCTACTCGTCGATCTGGGTCGCGGCTCCGTTCCTGATGTTGTGGCGCACCAAGGTCGAGGCCTGGCAGCGAGGCGCCAGCGGGCAGGCTGACGCACAGTAGGCTCACTCAGACGCCCGACAGGTCGTATACTCCTCCTACTCGGGAGAAGAGGACGCAGACGACCCAATGACTCGCCGTTTCGAAGATATCCTCGAGCGTGTCGAGGAGTACAACCCCGGCGCCGATGTCGAGCTGCTGAAGAAGGCCTATATCTTCTCGGCGCGGGAGCACCGCGATCAGAAGAGGCGTAGCGGCGAGCCGTACCTGATCCACCCCCTCGAGGTCGCCTACCTGCTCGCCGAGTTGCGTCTGGACACCGCCAGCATCGTCGCCGGACTCCTGCACGATGTCGTCGAGGACACGCTGACCACCGTCGAGCACGTCAAGGAGAACTTCGGCGACGACGTCGCGGAGCTCGTCGAGGGTGTCACCAAGATTTCCAAGCTGAAGTTCGCGACTCCGGAGGAGGCCCAGGCGGAGAACATCCGCAAGATGATCCTCGCGATGGTCGGCGACATCCGCGTGATCCTGGTCAAGCTGGCGGATCGTCTTCACAACATGCGAACGCTCGACGCTCTCTCGGTGGAGAAGCAGCAGAGGATCGCCCTGGAGACCCGAGAGATCTACGCACCGCTCGCCAACCGCCTTGGCATCGGTCGTATCAAGCACGAACTCGAAGACCTCGCCTTCCGCTACCTGGACGCGGAGGCCTTCGCCCAGCTGACCCGTGCACTTCAATCGCGACGCAAGGTGTCCGATAAGTTCATCGACGAGATCCGTGTCCGTCTCGAAGGGGCCATCAAGGACGCCGGCATCGAGGCCGAGATCAAAGGGCGGGTGAAATCGATCTACTCGATCCACCAGAAGATGCGTGCGCAGCGGATCAGCGTGGACGAGGTCTACGACTACACGGCGTTCCGTATCCTCACCGATCACATGAAGGACTGTTACGGCGCGATGGGCATCGTCCACAGCATCTGGCGCCCCGTCCCCGGTCGGATCAAGGACTACATCGCGATGCCGAAGCCCAACCTCTATCGTTCGCTTCACACCTCGGTGATGAGTGAGAAGGGGCATCCGTTCGAGGTGCAGATCCGGACCCACGAAATGCACAAGGTTGCCGAGGAAGGGATCGCGGCTCACTGGCAGTACAAGGAGCACGAAGGCGGGTTGCGGGGCGACGACGCGGACGAGATGTCCTGGGTACGGCAGATCATGGACTTGCAGAAGGACATGACCGACCCCAGTGACTTCGTCAATCTGATGAAGGTCGATCTGTTTGCCGACGAGGTCTACACATTCACGCCCAGGGGCAACGTTCTATCGTTTTCGGCGGGCGCCACCCCCATCGACTTCGCCTACACGATCCACACCGAGATCGGTCACACGACGGTCGGTGCCAAGGTGAACGGTCGGATCGTCCCGCTGAAGTACGAGCTGCAGAACGGCGATATCGTTGAGATCCTGACCCAACCCAACAAGCAACCGAACCGGGACTGGCTCTCGGTGGCCAAGACCTCCCGCGCCCGGTCGAAGATTCGTGCCTGGATCAACGCCAACGAGCGGGAGGAGTCGATCCGACTCGGCAGCGAACTGACGGAGAAGGAGTTTCGGAAGTACAAGGTCTCGCCGAAGAAGCTCCTGCAGGGCGTCGATTTCGATGCGGCGCTCAAGAAACTGGGCGTGGTCGACATGGACGACTATCACGCCGCGGTCGGTTATGGGCGTTTGACGGCGCACGCGTTGA
>Ga0224508_10000105_pt1 | contig 90734 bp, 85 predicted proteins | sample SF_Jan12_sed_USG_4_FD_170157 | JGI IMG/M metagenome (GOLD analysis project Ga0224508, IMG submission 170157) | Sediment microbial communities from San Francisco Bay, California, United States - SF_Jan12_sed_USGS_21 | ecosystem: Environmental > Aquatic > Marine > Sediment | place: USA... | reverse complement strand
GCTGTTCGCCGTTGGCAACAATACCGAGCTTGTGGAATAACTCGCTGTCCACATTCTGTTCCGGATTCGGTGTAGTCAACAGCGTATCTCCGTAGAAAATTGAATTGGCGCCCGCAAGAAAACACAGTGCCTGCAATTCATCGGTCATCGCGGTGCGGCCCGCGGAAAGACGCACCACCGATGCGGGCATCATGATGCGAGCAACCGCGATGGTGCGCACGAAATCAATCGGATCGAGTTCGTCCGTGCCATACAGCGGCGTATTCTCGACCTGCACCAGCAGGTTGATAGGCACGCTTTGTGGATGTTCCGGCAGATTGGCGAGCTGCTGTAGCAGTGCGGCACGATCCTTATCGCTTTCACCCATGCCGATAATGCCACCGCAGCAGACATTGATGTCCTCGGCGCGCAGGTTCTCGAGCGTATCGAGGCGATCCTGGTAGGTTCGCGTGGTAATGATTTCCTGGTAATACTCGGGCGAGGTATCGAGGTTGTGATTGTAGTAATCCAGCCCGGCCTGTTTAAGTTTTCGAGTCTGTTCGCGGGTCAGCATGCCGAGCGTAACGCAGGACTCCATGCCCAGCTCCTTGACGAGAGTTATCATCTCGATCACCTTGTCCAGGTTTTTGTCAGTGGGATTGCGCCAGGCTGCGCCCATACAAAAGCGGGTTGCACCATTTTCCCTGGCATTCATCGCTGCAACATGGACATCTTCAATTGGCAGCAGGCGCTCACGCTCGAGCCCGGTGTCGTACTTGGCGCTCTGCGGACAATAGGCGCAATCTTCCGGGCAGGCGCCGGTTTTAATGCTCAACAAGGTGCTGATTTGAACTGCGTTGGGATCGAAGTTTTGGCGGTGCGTGGTTTGCGCCCGGAACAACAAGTCGTTGAAAGGCTGTTCAAAAAGCGCTTTAATTTCGTCAAGCGTCCAGTCATGGCGGATGGATTGCGCTGCTTCGGTCATCAGGAGTCTGGCCGTGAGTAAAGGGAGAACGCCAAGTCTATTGCAAGACAGGGAATAGTCAATGTCAGCAAGCTTTCAGCGCGGCATCGCCCGCTTCATCGATCACCTGTTTGCACCCGGGGTTTGTCTTGCTTGCGGCTCCGAAATTAGCGACGCAAACTCATTATGCCCCGACTGCAAGGCGCGGCTGCAGTGGGTGCCAAATCCCTGTCAGTACTGCGGGCAACCAAACGCGGCCAACGGCCTGGTATGTCCACGCTGCCTGCTGTGTCCACCGCGTTGGCAGAAAATGATTGCGCCGCTGCAATACCGGGGACTGGCGCGTCGTTACCTGCTTCAACTCAAGTTTTCCGAATCGCACTACCTGGCGAAAACTCTATGCCACCAATGTCTAGAGCCGTTTCGAGCGAGCACGCCCCAACCCGAGGTACTGATACCGGTGCCGTTGCACCGAACGCGCCTGCTCGAACGCGGATACAACCAGGCCCGGGAAATTGCCGGTATCTGGTCGAGGGCCTTCGGCATACCTGTCGATCAACACGCCTTGACTCGGCTGCGTGCGACACCGGGTCAATCGGGTTTGAGCGCCACTCAGCGCGCCAATAATGTCCGCCAGGCATTTGCCTATGCGCCGAAGCGCGTGTATCGACACGTCGCCCTCGTTGACGATATCGTAACGACGGGCTCAACCGCGAGCGAGATCACCAAAACGCTGCATCGCGCCGGTGTGGACTTCGTCGAGGTCTGGGCGCTGGCGCGGGTTTACCGCCGCTAGGCGTCGAAGTTGACGATGCGCTGGTTGATTTTTTCGGCCCAGATCCTGGGTCCGGTCTGGTGCACCGATTCACCGCTGTGATCGACCGCGACGGTAACCGGCATATCCTCGAGCTCGAATTCGTAGATTGCCTCCATACCGAGTTCAGGAAACGCGACCACTTTCGATGCCTTGATCGCCTGCGCTACCAGATAGGCCGCACCGCCAACCGCCATCAGGTATACCGACTCAAAATCACGGATCGCCTCGATCGCCGCAGGCCCGCGCTCTGCCTTGCCAATCATGCCGAGCAGGCCGGTTTGCTCGAGCATCGTGCGCGTGAATTTGTCCATGCGCGTCGCGGTGGTGGGACCGGCCGGACCGACGACCTCATCACCGATCGGATCGACCGGACCGACGTAATAAATAAAACGCCCGTTCAAATCGACCGGCAGCTTTTCGTTATTGGCAAGCATATCGACCATTTTTTTATGCGCGGCGTCGCGACCGGTCAACATCTTGCCGCTTAGCAGCAGCGTATCGCCCGGTTTCCAGGCCTTGACATCGGCGCGGGTAACGTTGTCGAGGTTGACCCGCTTGACGTTGTCGCCGATTTCGCGGGTGACTTCGGGCCAATCCTCGAGTTTTGGCGCTTCGAGCCGCACAGGCCCGCCACCATCGAGCGTGAAATGAGTATGGCGGGTCGCCGCACAGTTGGGAATAATCGCGACAGCCTTGTTTGCCGCGTGCGACGGGTAGTCCCTCACCTTGACGTCCATCACCGTGGTCAGACCACCCAGGCCCTGGGCGCCGATACCGAGACGATTTACTTTGTCGTAGAGTTCGAGGCGTAATTCCTCGGCGCGGTTACTTGCGCCACGTGCCTGCAGATCATGGATATCGATCGGTTCCAGCAAGGCTTCCTTGGCCAGTAGCATCGCTTTCTCGGCGGTGCCACCGATACCGATGCCGAGCATTCCCGGGGGACACCAACCGGCACCCATTTGCGGCACCATGTTGAGCACCCAGTCGACCACCGAGTCGGATGGGTTCAGCATCGCGAACTTCGACTTGGCCTCGCTGCCACCGCCCTTGGCGGCGACGTGCACTTCAACCATATCGCCCGGTACGATCTCGTAATGAATCACGCCCGGGGTATTATCGCCGGTGTTGCTGCGGCTGCCGTCGGGATCATTCAGAATCGATGCGCGCAGCACGTTGTCCGGGTTCAGATAGGCGCGGCGAATACCCTCGTTACACATGTCGCTTACCGACATATCGGCGTCCCACTGCACCTGCATACCGACGCGCAGGAACACGGTCACAATGCCCGTATCCTGGCAGATGGGGCGGTGTCCCATCGCGCACATGCGTGAGTTGATCAGGATCTGGGCGATGGCGTCACGTGCCGCGGGATTTTCCTCGCGCTGGTAGGCCTCATCCATGGCGCGGATGAAATCGAGCGGGTGGAAATAGGAAATGTACTGCAGCGCATCAGCGATGCTTTCGATCAGGTCGGCTTGCTTGATGACGGTCATAACGATGATGCCAAGTCTGAGGATTGCGCTATTTTAACTGCTTCGCAGGTAAAGATCATAGCCGGTATATACTTGAATACCGCCATCCCGCGAATCGATAGTAAGCCAACCCGGGGGTTGGCCTTGATATCTAGAAAGGCCAGACGATGAGGATCATCGGGATCGAGACCACGATTACGATCACTTCGAGCGGCAATCCCATGCGCCAGTAATCACCGAAGCGATAGCCCCCGGGCCCCATGATCAACGTATTATTCTTATGCCCGATCGGGGTCAGGAAAGCGCAGGAGGCGGCAATAGCGACCGCCATCAGAAAAGGATCCGGATTCACACTGAGGCGATTGGCAATATCGATTCCGATCGGCGCCGCGATGACAGTGGTCGCGGTATTATTGAGCACATCGGATAACGTCATCGTAACAACCATTAACAGGGTGAGCACGATCACCGGCCCGTAGCCTGCGGCAAAATCAATGATTTGCTGGGCGATTAATGCGGTACCGCCCGAAGCTTCGAGCGCGGAACCAATCGGGATCATCGAGCCCAGCAGCACGATGACCGGCCATTCGATCGAAGTGTAAAGTTCCTTGAGCGGCACGATATTAAATCCCACCATGAGCATGCAAACGAGTGCCAACGCTTCGGGCAGATGCATGATCCCCGAGGTCGCCGCCGCGATTGCAAGCGCAAAACCGGTTACCGCGATCCAGGCTTTGTGACGTTGCACGACCAGCAGATCACGTTCCTGCAATGGCAGGCACCCGAGCCACCTGACGATATCGTCCAGGCGTTCGCTGGGCCCGAGCAACAGCAACACGTCGCCAGCACGCGTCTCGAGCTTGCGCACCCGTTCACGGAAGGTTCTGCCACGGCGCGACACGCCGAGCAGGGTTATGCCGTGCCGGTACAGCAGCCGCAGGCTGAATGCGCTGCGACCCTCGATACGTGCATTTTCGGGCACGACGGCTTCGACCAGGGTCAAACCTTCGGCGGCATGGCCGATATATTTTTCACTGCCAACGTACTCGAGTTTGAAGGCGCCGACGAAGGCGTCTATGTGCTCCGCATCGGACTCGATCACCAGGATATCCCCCTTGCGAATTTCCTCGAGCCGCGCACGACCGGGTAACCGCTTACCCTTGCGCACCAGGCCGACGATCGCAACATCGGCTTCATCCGCCTCGCCGTCCAGATCCCGCACGCGCCGGCCGATAACGGTCGCATTTTCCGGGACGCGAACTTCGGCCACGTAGTCTTCGTGTGGTAATGGTAGCTCGAGCCCGCTTTCATCGTTGTCGGCATCCGGAATCAGCCGCCAGCCGACGAGGACAATAAATATTACTCCGGCCAGGGCCGTGACCGCACCCACCGGTGAAAAGTCGAACATGCCGAAAGGCTCGCCTATCGCGGTTTCACGAAAACTCGCAATGATGATATTGGGCGGGGTGCCGATCAGCGTAATCATGCCGCCGAGAATCGACGCGAACGATAGCGGCATCAGGCTTAAACGCACGTTGCGCTTGGCTTTCTTCGCCGCCTGCATATCGATCGGCATCAGCAGCGCAAGCGCCGCGACATTGTTCATCATCGCCGACAGTACCGCTGATACACCCGACATGATACTGATATGGAGATACAACGAGCGCCCGCCTTCAACCACGTGCCGGGCGATCAACTCGATCGCACCCGAGTTCGACAAACCACGGCTGACGATTAATACCAGTGCAATGATGACCGTCGCATGGTGACCAAATCCTGAGAAGGCTTCCTCCTGCGGCACGACACCGATCACGATCGCAACCACGAGCGCCCCGAACGCCACCAGGTCATAGCGGATCTTGCCCCATACCAGCAGCCCGAATACGATTCCCAGCAGGCAAAACAGGATGGTCTGGTCGGATATCACTCCCATTGAAAAATCCTCGCGCCAATCAATAGCAGGATTACGCTCGACACACCGAGCACCAGCAGGTGATCCGAAATTTGCACGATGCTGGCACCGTCGATCATGATTTCACGCGCCGCGTCGGTGACATGGGTAAGCGGCAGGATCAGGGCAAATTTCTGCATCCACGGGTGTGCCCCTTCGAGCGAGAACCAGACGCCAGACAGGAACATCATCGGCCAGCTCAACAGGTTCAAAACGCCGTTGGCGACCTCCTCGGTCGAGATGCGGGCCGCGACCACCAGCCCGCAGCAAATTAAATTGATACAACCCAGCGTAAAAACCAGGAACAGGTTGAAATAGGAACCCAGCATACGAAAACCGACAAAATAATCCATGCAGATAAATATCACGGTATTAACCACTACCAGTAGCCACAACCGAGACAAAATCTGGGCACTCAGGAATTCAATCGCCGTGACCGGGGTTGCGCGCAGGCGCTTGAGCACGCCGAATTTGCGATAGCGTACGATTACATAGCCGATGCCGAACAGGGCACCCCACATGATGTTCATCGCGATAACGCCCGGAATAACCCAGTCGATATAACGAATTTCATCGCCCTCGACCAGGGTTTGCTGCAGCGACTCGGCAGAATCGGCATAGGCCGCAATCAACAGCTTCTCTACGATATAACCATTGGGCGAGGTCTGGTTGATCCAGTAGCGATTGGTGTTCGGGTCGAACAGCATGTCAATCTGGTGACGTTCTACTTTAAACAGATTGGTCTCGACTTCATCGAAATTGATGAAGTTGATGAAGCGTGTCTCTTTAAACGCCGCCGCTGCACCTTCAGTTTCGTCGCCGAGGATCACCCCAACCTTGAATTTTTCCGGATTTTCCTCGGTAAACGCAAAGGCGAAGACAAAGATAATCAGGATCGGCAACAAAACGCTCCAGGCAAGCGCGGAGCGGTCGCGGATGAACTCCAGGTTGCGCGCGACAAAAAGCGCGTAAATTCGATTCCACATCAGGCGCGCAGTTCCTTGCCGGTTAATTCGAGGAACAGGTCCTCGAGATCACGCGCACGGATGCGCAGACGATCGAGCGGGATATCAAAGTGCAGCAGGTGTTCAATCGTTCTGTTGACGTCGCCGGTAACAATATGCGCGCTGTCATTGCGATAAATTGCCTGGAATTCCTTTTCACCAATTTCTCGCGGGATATCGCTGGCATGGATCTGTACAACGACATCGTCAAAATGCGCCGCCAGCAACGCATCCGGCGCGTCGTGCGCGATAATGCGACCATGATCCATGATCGCAATTTCATCGCAAAGTTCGTAGGCCTCTTCCATATAGTGCGTGGTTAACAGAATAGTCGCACCCTGCTCCTTGATCAGCTGCACCTGTTTCCAGAGGTTACGGCGTGACTGGGGGTCGAGACCCGTGGTGGGTTCATCCAGGAACAGAATCCTGGGTTTATTGATCAACGACATCGCCAGTAGCAGGCGCTGTTTCTGTCCACCGGAAAGCTTACGTGTATCCTGGCCAAGAAATTCATGCAGCGCGTAGCGCTCGGCAAGTTCATCGATGCTCGAGGTATTCGGATAAAAGCGGCTGAACTGCACCATGATTTCACGCACCGTGATAAATTCCTGCAGCGCGGTAGTTTGAAACATGATGCCGGCCTCGTTGCGAAACTGCTGGCCGAGCGGCTCCCCGAGGTAGCGAATCGCGCCCGCATCCGGGGTCTTGATACCCTCCATTATTTCGATTGTAGTGGTTTTACCCGCCCCGTTCGGCCCCAGCAGCCCAAAGCAGCTGCCTTCCGAGATCTCGAAACTGACATCATTAACCGCGGTTAACTGACCGAAGCACTTGACCAGGTTGGATACTTGCAGGATGACGGGCATATTAATCTTTACTTGGCCGAGCGCGAAGTATAAACAGGCTTTGGAGTTAACACTAGCATCCTCAAGATCGAGGTAGGCACGGGTTCGATATCTATCTTATACTTCGAACACCATGGGCGAAGAAATCCAAAAAGACAACTTCGAACAAGCTGACTACGATCGTTTCCAGCAACGCCTGGAAGAAGAAACCGAGTTCGTGCGTTCACTGTTTGCAAAAGGGACATTTGACAACAGCAGCCGTAATCTCGGTTATGAACTGGAACTCTGCCTGGCGGACGCCGTCGGTAACCCGAGCCGTAATAATATTGAAATTATCGACGCCACCGGCAACCCGTTGTTCACTTCCGAACTCGCGAAGTTCAACATGGAGATTAACGGCAACCCGTTCCCTTACGAAACCGACGTCTTCAACCGGGTCGAAGCTGACCTGAAAATGTTGTTTCAACAGGCCGAAGACTCTGCGCACAAATTTGACACCCAGATCGGAATGTTCGGTGTATTTCCGAGCGTTACACCCGAACACCTGAATCCAGACGGTTACATGACCGAGCTGCACCGCTATAACCAGCTCAACCGGCAATTACTCGACATGCGCGGCCAGGCAATCCGTCTGCACCTCGAGGGTGACGAAATCCTCAAGGTCGAAAAGGACGACGTCATGCTCGAGGCGCTTGCAACCTCGCTGCAGATTCACCTGCAGGTGCCGTTCGACGAAATCGTTCCGACCTACCATGCCGGGTTATGGTCCAGCATGCTGGTGCTGGGCGCAACTGCGAATGCACCGCTGGTGCTCGGCAAGTGCTGCTGGCAGGAGTCGCGCATCGGAATCTTCAAACAGGCGGTCGATACACGAAACCCCCAGGAAATCGAAGATCATATCATTCCGCGGGTTCACCTCGGCAAGCGCTATATCGATTCGCTGCTCGATTTATTCGAAGACAATTTTTATTACAGCCCGATTCTACCCGAGGTCCTGGACCGGCCAGTCGAGGACCTGCACCACCTGGCGCTACACAACGGCACGATCTGGCGCTGGGTTCGCCCGATCATTGCGCGCAACCGGGGCGAGGAGTATCACTTGCGTCTCGAGCTGCGCGTGGTGCCGTCGGGTCCAACCCTGATCGACACGCTTGCCAACATTGTATTTTACGTTGGCCTGACCGAGGGCCTGAAGGCGTCGGGCGACGAGCTGACCGGTGTCCCTTACGAAACTCTTGAAACCGATTTCTACCGCGCCGCGCGTAAAGGCCTTAATGCCGAGGTGCACTGGATAAACGGCGAGCTGTTGCCGTTGAAACGGGCCCTGCTCGAGCACGCCCTGCCGCTGGCACAATCATACTTTGAAACGGCCGGAATTGAAGACACCAGCCGCTGGCTTAACGTGATTAAATCCCGCGTCGAACGCGAGGCCACCGGCGCGCGCTGGATAACCAGGCACTGGAAGCAGTTCGGCGATAGCGCGCGCCTGGTATGTGACTACATTGAACAGGCGCGCAGCGGACAACCCGTACACCTGTGGCAGGACCCCGGCACATGATCGATAACTTCGATCGTTTGCACGGTCTGCCCGATGGCTTCTTCGACATCAGCACAGCAAACATCCGCACACTGTTTCCCAACCCGACGCTGATCCAGTTGGACGGCAAGGATCCGAATTTCCTGTTTGTTTCAATCCTGTTGCACGGTAACGAATATACCGGTCTCAAGGTCATGCAACGGGTGTTGGACAAGCATGCGGAAGATTTGCCACGCTCGATTCTGTTGTTTATCGGCAACGTACGGGCGGCCGAGGTGAATCGACGCTTTTTACCCGGGCAGGTGGATTATAACCGTTGCTGGCCGGGTACCGACCAGGAACCCAGCCCCACCTCGCAAATGATGCAGCGCGTGGTCGAGATTGCACACGGCTTGCCCCTGTTTGTGGCAATCGATATCCACAACAATACGGGCAAGAATCCACATTATGCCTGCATCACCGATCCCACCCTGGAAAACCAGAACCTGGCAGCGAGATTTAACCGGGTCGGAATGGTTTACAATCACCATGGTGTCTGCACTATGGCGTTTAATAGTATTTGTCCGGCAGCCACGCTGGAGTGTGGACTACCCGGGGATCCAAAGGGCATCGAGCATGCCTGTCGATTCCTCGAAGACATGCTAACCCTCGATGAACTGCCACACACCAAGCCGACCCGACATGCGCTGCACCTGGTTGAATCGCACCTGACCCTGAACATTCCCGAGCACGTCAGTTTCGAATTTGACCCTGCGGCCGATGCCGACCTGAGGTTCGAGAACGATATCGAGGATCGAAACTTTACTCCGATAGATCCGCACCAGGTATTCGGCTACACCCGCGTCGCGCGCCCGATATCAATCACCGACACAGAAGGGCATGATGTCACCGATGACATCGTGCGCGTCGAGGAGGGTAAGATTTATCTCAACAATACCCTGATGCCGGCTATGCTCACCCGCGACAAGCTGGTCGTACGCCAGGACTGCCTGTGTCATTTACTGCAGGATTATCTCCCCCACGAAATCGAACTCTAAGCGAATCTGGGGGTGCGCCTGAACTACGACTCCTTTTAAAACGTCTGCATTGAAGTTCAGGAAACAATAAAATGCAGACGCTCAGATTTAGGAAATCAAGATCTGTTAACGACCCAGAGTGTGTGAAAACTCTGGACCCAAAGGGGACATCCAAGATTAAAAAGCAAACGACGCCCTGAAGGGCGTCGCTAACTACTTAGTACCAACTACCAACTAAATTACCGGGGGTGGGAAGTCCTTAACTAAAGGCTGATTGGTTGAAAGATCAGCATTCTGCCCCACACCTTCAGTGTTACCATCAGTAAAGATTACATCCGTAATTGTTGAACTTAACGGATCGTTATTCTGATCTACGTCTGCATCGTCAGTATCACAGGTCAGTGCTAATGTATAAGGAGTAGGACCATTACCACTGTCTGTTTGCAGATATGCCGCAGTGTATTCGTACAATCCGCTATCCGTATCATATACAACCTCGGTTGATGTCAGGACATTATCTGTTGGATGGTAATCATCGGGGATGACATCATGCCCTGTGTAAACGTATACGCTGCATACTGTTTCCGACTCGATTACCGGTCCAGTTATGAGGCCACCGTCAATAGTCCCGATGATATTGCCCGTTTCAACCAGGTTAACTAGTCGCAAAGTAGGACGCAGTTGGTAATTGCCGTCCGGTTTTTGATTCAAGGACTTGGCCAAATCAATATCGATCATGAACTCCGCTTCACCTCCGGCCGGTACGGTTATTCCCCGATTAAGTTTGAGGCCACTTTTTTCGCCGTCACAACTCGTGCATCTCAGGTCCCACTGTCCACCTGAATCGATGACGTATGAAAGTGACTCATCGACATCTAGCCTGATCCAGTTATAAAACCCGGCTTTCACCTCTATCGAATCTGCCAGGGCGACACTTAGCACACCTTGCAGTGAACTTAAATTCACAGCGTTGTTTGCAGGATTAGCAGGTGGGGGCGTGTCAGAAGGCACATTATCCTCACAAGCGCCTGTATCATCGACATAGGTGCTTGGATCAAAGGGTATCGAGATCCGGTCACCATCAGAGTGATGCAAGGTAATTCCCGAAAAATGTATACAAACTTCAGCATCATCGGGTGCAGGTGCATCAGTTACACTCACAGAGATAGAGCCAGTTGATTCGTCACCTCCTCCGCCACCACCGCACGCTGCTAGCAGCATGCATACAGGTCCGATAACATTCAATTTCCAAAGATTTCGTTTACCCATGCCCTGAACCTCTCACTTCGTCTTTAACTTTTACACGCATATGGGAATTATATCCCTTGCAAGAAAAACCACAGGGAATCAGCAGCCTAAAAATGTGGATTTGTTCACAAGAATCCAGATATCGGCGACCTACTACAGTCGATAAGTGGAATTAGTGAAATTTCTCCCCGAAGACTCTACCAATTTGAGCGACAGCTATTGGCCGAAGATTGCCTCCCACCAGGTACTTATGAGCGTCTTCTTAGGAGAAAACTGACGCTCAAGCTCGACGCACCGAAGCTGAACGGCCTGTGAAATATTTACGTGCAGGTTCTACACAAAATAACATCTTGAAGCCATATAATGTCGCTCCTCTCAATTTGTACCAATTGACAGGCCCAATACACACGGAGGAATCAGACATGCAATGCTATCAATATCTCGCTGCTGTCACTGCGGTCGCAAACGCACTCGAAGCACTTCCAGAAATCAAACACAAGCTGCCCCTCAGCGCCGTTGCTGACTGGATGGATGAAAACGATATTGAGCCAGAAGACTTTGTATTTGCAACAGCGAGCGAAGTGCGTACCAAGACCGCAATCCTGATTCAGCACAATCAGCCGCACATCCAGATAGCGGCCTAACTATAAAGAAAAGTATTAATGAAGCACACAATCTTTGCTTCAGTAGACCAACACAGCATCAGGGAGTCATCTTGAGAATTAGCACACTAACCTTCACTATTCTCCCATTATTATTTTTATCTGCCTGCGTATCTAGCGGTAAACATGAAGCGGCACTTGCTGAAATGGATTCGATGCGCCAATCCCTGGGAAGCGCTCAGGAAGAAATCAACCGTAATCAACAACAAATACAGAAAACAGAACAGGAGTTAGATGCCGCCAAAATGCAGAATGCACTGGCTCAGGAGGAAATCAATCGTAATCAACAACAAATACAGAAAACAGAACAGGAACTAAAATCCGCCAGAATGCAAGTTGTGACGGCTGTGGATGAGTTAATGAAACTTGAAGCACGAAAAAAGGATCTCCAACAGGAACTCTCAGAATCACAGGCACAAATGACTACGCTACGAGATATTGAGATCGAAACCAAGCGTCGTAATCAAATATATGAAAATTTTGTTAATACCTTGAAAACCATGATTGACGGCGGCCAATTAACGGTTAGCATTGAACAAGGTCGAATTGTCATCAATCTCCCCAATAATGTCCTGTTCAAAAGCGGTAGCGCTAACTTAAATCCTGAAGGCGAAGAGGCCCTGACTCAAATCGGCTCGGTACTTAGCCAATTTTCAGACAGGCGTTTTCAAATTGAAGGGCATACTGACAATAAGCCAATTAAAAGTGCACAGTTTCCCAGTAATTGGGAACTATCCACTTCCCGGGCACTCACAGTCGTCCATTTACTGACAGATATCGATGTTGATCCTGAGAATATTTCAGCCGCCGGATTTGGTGAATTTCGCCCAAGAGCTGATAATGAAACTGAAGAAGGTCGGCAGCTCAATCGTCGCATAGAGATCATTATGCTTCCCAATCTTGATATTCTTTCTAACGAACTTCCTAAAGTAACACCATAATGATCGGGACCTTAAAAAAAGGGAAAGGATTTATTTAAAGAGTATATGAGGACAGTCCAGTCTAGTCTTAATTTAAGTGCAGTGGTTCAGACTCGATCTGACGGTTTTCACACATCTTGTGTCCTAAGCGGAAGTTCAAATAATAAATTCTGAGCGTCAGCTCCTGGCCGTTTGTCGCCACTGAACTAGACATTTTGGGCGTCTGCTTTGGAGAAAACAGGCCCTTAGAATCGAATATTCAGTGGAACTACAACGAAGCGCCGAGCCATGTTATATCTCTGGTATATTGGGTAAGCATTTTCACATGCAGTACACTTACCAAATAGTTCAATTTTAGGAGTAGCGCCATGAATGATCCCATTAATCTGAGCAGGCGTAAGTTGTTTCTCGGAATCATGACCTTTCCGGTTTCGGGACTGGCCAAGGCCATAATTTCAACCCCGCCCGCTTCCGAAGGGCCTTTTTATCCCACTACCGGGATGCGCTATGACGATATTGATAACGATCTAGTCAAGATCGCAGGCGAAGTTGAGCAAGCCGGTGGGGAAGTGGTGGCGCTTCATGGGCAGGTGTTAAATAAGACGGGTAATCCGATTGTCGGGGCGCGTGTTGAAATCTGGCAGTGCGATGTCAATGGACGTTATCTCCACCGCGGCGATTCCGGATGGAACTCGCGTGACCCAGCATTTCAGGGTTTTGGTCATGATCTGAGTGCTTCTGATGGTAGCTATGCATTTCGAACTATTAAACCTGTTCCCTATGCGGGACGCACGCCACACATACACGTTAAGGTACTGGTTGATAATCATGAGCGTCTGACCACGCAATTTTACTTGCCCGATCATCCTGACAACGAAAATGACTGGCTGTATCAGCGGGTGCCACAAGATAAACGTGAACTGGTCACAATGAATTTTAATAACGCCCAGCCGGTCCCGCAGGCTATTGTGGATATCGTAATTTAACAATATAGCCTATCCAGAAATTGGCTTGATTCGATTTTAAGCCCTCTACATTAAGGGGTTCTCCGTTGCGACCGAGATTCAGCTTTTGGTCGTTTCCAGACCTTGGGATCTTAAATTTAGGCGTCTGCTTAAGGGATATACAAGTCCACATGATATTATTTCGGGATCTGTTTATAGGTGGTAGATATGCCCGGGAAAATCGCTAGCGGCCATTGTTTATGTGGGAATATTCAGTATCGAATTGAAGGTGAATCCGTTTGGTCTGGATATTGCCATTGTGAGAGTTGTCGCCGAATGACCGGCTCCGTTGTCACCAACTGGCTTGGAATTAAGGGCACCGACCTCATATTTACAAGAGGGCGACCAGCAAAATACAAGTCTGCAGGTGTGACTCGCGGATTCTGTCCGAATTGTGGTTCTTCTCTTACTTACGAGGCTATCCATTTTCCTGACTACATCCAAATACATATAGGTACTTTGGATGATCCCAATGCAATAACGCCTCAAGCCCATGTTCATTTTGCAGAAAAGATCGAGTGGTTTGATGTTAATGATCAATTGCCTCGATTTGACAGGTCAGCAGTTGAAGAAGGGAACGATTGGAAGAAGTTCTGATTCGGCAAGAGTCCGTTTACGGCCGATCTCAGAAGCTCAGATTGTGTTTTTCAGCGTCCGTTTACAGGAGGACTAGATCTCGCGATATTTTCTGCTGTGACGAAAGCCATATCAGTCATCCAGCAATCAGGGATAGTGACCGTGTCGCAACAATTAATAAGGATTTGTGAAATGTTGACCTTGCGAGTTATTCGTAAAGTTATAATCTAGGTCCGGTGCTCAATATCCCAGGTCACTAAACCCCAGACTAATCATCTTGATGCTAAAGATACGCCGGCTAAACTTGAAAACTTTCTATTTGACATTGATGCTGATCTCTACCAGCGTCACATTGTCGGCAAGTGAAACAGGTTCGGTTGATTTTATCGAGATTCAAAATCAAGCCGGCTTTGCCAAGGCTGCATATGATGCTGAAGTCAAAATTCGCACCTTTCTCGAATCAAGTAATTACACACTTACGCTTTATAAAACAGCTCCAGATATCCAGATTTCATATTTCCTTGCGACCAACAAGCAAACCGAGACCCAGGTTATCTCGGTACGCGGTACCTCCAATATCGAAAATGCAATGGTCGATATCCTACTCAAATTAAGAGTCGATCAGAACACGGGGATTCAATTACACGAAGGATTTGCATTCGCAGCAAGGCAGGTTTACGCGGAATTGAAACCGCTAATCAAAGCTGATTATAAAATCCGTGCTACCGGACACAGCCTGGGCGGAGCGGTTGCTCTTGTAGTGGCAATGTACCTTGATGCCGACCAGTTCAATATCGACCAGGTAATCACGTTTGGTCAGCCTAAAGTCACTAATATAGCTGGAGCCAACAAAATCAGTCACATCAACATTATCCGCGTAGTCACCCCTCTTGACATCGTTCCGCTAGTGCCCCCACTCGATCCGCTGGATATCAACAATCTCGACGTATACTGGCATGCAGGTAAAGAAGTCATTCTGTTGGCCGAGAATCAGTATGCGGTTCTAGCAGGCCTTGATAGCATGTTACGCGCGACTAAGTTCACCCAGCAACCGTTTAACCAGAGGAATATAGAAAACCATAATATGTCGGTCTATCTCAGTATGATCGGCGCTAAAACGAAATCATCCAGACTAGTGCCGTACAAGTACGATTTGAATTTGTTCAACCTGTTTGGCAATGAATAATGCACGGGAAATCATTGCAATATTTTACCGATTCGAGCGTCCGCTCCTGGCCGAAGATTGCCTCCTGCTCGGGTTTTATGAGGGTCTGCTTAGGAGAAAACAGACACTCAGAAACGATTAGTAGGGGTCGGCTTTCGACCCAACTCGGACGCCCATAAAAAAAGCCATCTCGATTGAGATGGCTTAGTTACTTCAAAAAGTAGTTATTGGTTATGCTTTTCTGCGTCGTGCGAAACCTAAACCAAAGAGGCCGGCTGCGAATAGAGCGATGATAGAGGGTTCAGGGACCTTGGCACCACCGCCGCACCCCCCGTCGAAGGAGGAGAGAGGTTCTGTGGTCGTGCCGTCAAACGTGGCGACGACACAGTCGAGCCGCACCTGCGCGGTCGTCGGTGCGCCGAACTGTATCCAAGTGACATCCTGGAACAAGTCACCCAACGCCGCTATGTACCCTGTGTTTTTCACCAAGTCGCCAGCCGCGTCGCCTGCGTTGAGGCCCTCGTAGAAAGTGACCATTGGGTCATAGTTTCCTCCCAACTCGAACGTCCGGGACACTGCGTTGCTACCCGTAACCGTGATCGCATTCTCCGAGCCCTCACCTTTTCCGGTCAGAAGGAAATAGAACGAGTCCAAGGTGAACAGGAGCTCATCGCCCGAGATGTCAGGTTCTGTGCTTGCAGACCCTTGCGAGGTGGGCCCATTCTCGGGCCGCGTCATTCGGGGCAACACGCCCTGTGTGCCTTCGATTACGCAGCTACCGTTGCCGCCACTCGTCGAGTCGGCACAGAGCGTGGAGGATTGAAGGTTAGTCGGGTCGAAGAGGAAATTATTGTCCACGTCGCTGTACCACTTCCAGCCGTTGTTAGCATCGTCGAAGTGAATCAGCTGGGTCACCAGGGCGGCGTTTGTCGACGAGCTGAAGACCAATACAGCGGCAACCAATGTACAGCCTCCAAGGGCTTTGATGAGGTGTCTTATTTTCATTTGATGTCTCCCTAAAATTAATACATCCATCAAACATAAGGCATAATTTATGCCAATGTTCCCAAGTTTTTATATGTTCAATTTATTTGTAGATAAAGATGTGAAGCAGTTCTCGTAATATGCATACCACCTCGCCAAAGTAGAGCATTTTTGGAGATGCCAGTTTGTATTAAGGCAGTTGAATATATGCTCTAGTGTAAAAATTCTTTACACTTGATCAGCCGAGTTGTAAAGAATCCTGACAGTGTCCGTTTCTGGCCGAAGGTCGCCACTGAGCTCTACATTCTGAGTGTCAGCTATCGGGAAAGCCGAACATGAAATCATCTACGCCAGCATCTGATTTCGACCCTGAGGATGCCGACTATTAGAAATATGAGTAAGTACGGGGTACTACTAAAGCGAGATAGTCGGTTCCCGTCTTTGCCGGCGCCGCCTAACCAATGGTATTACTAATGTAGATATAATCATCCCGCTCAAAACAGGTACGCTAAAAAGAAACACAGTGTCTGCGACGCTGTCCCCACCTAATAAATCGTAGAGACTAGCTTCGTCAATTTAATCTAAATATATGGCAAGCGGAACCAAGCTGGCTACTTGCATCACTATGCCTGAAACTGCGGGTTTCCAAAACTGTTTAACCCAAATAGACAATAAAATCACTATCACCCAAGTCGTTGGATTCAATGAATAAATTAGTGCTGCTTCTAGTATTTCTATTGCCTGATCAATCACCTGCCAACTCTCCCATACCATTTTTCTTACTACAACTAACAAGCCAACATAAATGCTATAGAGATTTCATAACGTACACCTGATCACATTATTAATAGGATAGGGCATATTTTATGACACCACCGAATGGTCGCAAAAAGTCACTAACTCGCATGAGCACCGGACCTGGCTACAGAGATTCTGGTTCTGGCTGAAGTAATGACCCTGGTGTTGCAGATTTGAGTGTCTGATATCGGGGAAACAGCCACTCAAACTCGATGAGTCATCGGCGATATCCGACCCCTTTGTTTCTTTGTTTATTGTTTCGTGTCGTAAAACATTAGGCTTCGAGACACCGGCACAAGCGATGTATTGTCTAACATCTCGTGGTAGGTATATTCTTGGGGGCCACAGGACGGTATTGGAGCAGGGCAAAAATGAGTAACAAATTGAGCAAGGATTTCGGACTTATAGACGGTCATACTTATATCATAGGCAGAGAAGGTGATGTTTATATAGAAGACCATATCTATATAAATTCCCGCTCTGTCAGCAGACGACATGCCGCAATGAAAATTAAAAATGGCCGAATTTACCTTTGCGACCTAGATTCAACCAATGGCACCTATTTGATGGAAAATGATAGCCTGGTGCCCTTCAAAAAAGGATACGTGAGTCCATCTCAGCCCATAGCGATAGGCCACGTAAAGTGCACGATTAATAGCCTGCTATCGATTGCCGGGGTCTATTCTGCTTCAAAAAATACCACTTCTGAATTTGAAGAGACGAAACTAATGCTCCCAATCAATAAGACATGAAAAAGATAGAGTTAATGTACTATTTTCTAATCCCTGTTTTCAATAGGCCGTAGAGGATTGCCTCTTGTGTGGGTCATGTTTCTTTGTGCAATCGATTTAAATCACTGACTGGATGAATGGAAAATAAAAGGCATCCATTTACTTAATTAATACGATCGTCCGTTCCTGGCCGAACTCAGAAGCTTATAAAACAAGAGTAAACCTCTGCTTTGGGAATCCACGCCTAGGATAGCGAGTGAACAGACGGTTCTCAAATGATTCCACCTGGTACTATTTGCAGTAAGGCCTCGAACTCTAATTTAAATAAACTTGCGTGAGGATCGTGTTAGAAGCCCTCAGCTGAGTTCACCGCGCGCCGGGTAGTCTTTCTCCAATGCAAACTTGAGCGCTCCGATAATTTCACGAAAGTGCGGGCGTGCAAACGGCATCGTGCTGACCTGGGCCCAGTAAAGCGTATTATCGGGGCGCACGACGAATAAACCCGGTTCGCTGAACTCGGCCGGCTCCTCGATACCGATCGAGGTCAGGCCACGCCCGGCAGAGCGGTGCAAGCCCCAGTCCCGGGCCTGCCCGGTGCTAACGCCGTAACCGATAGCGATATTATCGAGCCCCCAGTCCTTGCGCGCCTGCTCGGCCCGCTCGCGATCATCCCCGCTCAACGTCAGGATCGAAACGCCGATTTCAGCAAAATCACCAACAAGCTTGTCGAGTTCAGCAACGTACTTACTGCAGATCGGGCAGTGCAGGCCGCGATAAAAAACAAGCATGGTAAAATTTTCGGGATTTTGATCGGCCAGCGACCACGGGCCATCGAGGGTTTCGACTTCCAGTGCGGGCACTGGCTGCCGGGGTTTCAGCACATTCATCAGGGACTCCGGTTAGGTTGATACGCGTCAATATTCGACGCGAGCGACAGTGTTAGCTTTTTTCGATCAAAAAACAATGGGATATTTGCATGGGCGATACAAAAACGAAGGATCTGATCGAACTCGACACCAGTGAATCCATCTGGGAGAGCTTTTTTACGGTTTTCCCGTTGGTTGTTATCGGTACCCGCGAGGCGGACGGCAGCGACGATCTTGCCCCCAAGCATCTCGCAATGCCGATGAGCTGGCAGAATCATTTCGGCTTTGTCTGTACCCCGCGCCACAACACCTACCAGAATATTCAACGTGATGGGCAGTTTGCCGTGACCTACATGCGGCCATCACAAACGGTGCTGGCAAGTCTTGCCGCGACACCGCGCTGTGATGACGGCAGCAAACCGATCACCCAGGCATTGCCGACCTTTGCCGCCGAATCGGTTAACGCGTCGTTCGTGCAGGATGGCTACCTGTTCCTCGAGTGTGAACTGCAGCAGATCGTCGACGACCTCGGCGAAAACTCGCTCATTCTCGGGCGCATTATCGCCGCCCGGGTTGCCGAGGATGCCCTGCGCTTATCGGGCCAGGATGACGAAGACCTGATTTTCGCCTCTCCCCTGCTGGCCTATCTGTATCCGGGACGTTTTACCGAAATCGCAAACACCACCAAGTTACCGTTTCCGGCCGGTTTCAAAAGGTAAGCGGGATGAGCGATAAACAGGGGGTTTTAAGCTACCTGTGCGACCAGCAGGAACCCATGACCGGGCTGCTGAAAGACCTGGTATTGATGGAATCGCCTTCGACCGATCGCGACAGCCAGGCGCAGATTCGCCAACGCCTGAAAACCGAATTCGAGGAAATTGATTACCGTGTCAACCTCGTTCCCGGACGCAACAGCGGCGGTCACGTCTACGCGTCGCCGAAAGACCGGGGGAAATGGCAGCCCGCGCAACTGATGATCGGTCATTGTGACACGGTATGGCCGATTGGAACCCTGCAGACAATGCCGCTGGTGCACGAGGCCGACACCCTGCGGGGGCCCGGGGTCTACGACATGAAAGCCGGTCTCGTCGAAATAGTCTATGCACTGCGGGCAATCGAATCGCTGGGCCTGAAACCGGAAGTCGCACCCCTTTGTTTTATCAACTCGGACGAAGAAATCGGCAGCCACGAATCAACGCGCTATATCCGCGCGCTGGCGCAGCGGGTCGATCGCTGCATGGTCATGGAACCCTCGCTGGGCCACAGCGGCAAAATCAAAACCGCTCGCAAGGGCGTTGGGCGATTTACGGTCACCGTAACGGGCAAGGCCGCTCACGCCGGTCTCGACCCCGGTGCGGGAGCCAGCGCCATTCTGGAACTGTCCCACGTGATTCAGAAACTGTTCGAATTGAATGATCCCGAACATGGAACCTCGGTCAATGTAGGCGTCATCGACGGCGGCATTCGACCCAACATGGTGGCACCCGAAAGCCGCGCCGTGGTGGATGTGCGGGTAGAAACCCAGGCCGACGCCGAGCGCGTCGAATACATAATCCACGGAATCGAGGCAATAACCCCCGGCGTCTCGCTTGCGATTGAGGGTCACATCGGGCGTCCACCCATGGAACGAACCGACCAGAACCAGCGCCTGTGGAAAATAGCACAGGAACTGGGTACAGATCTCGACCTCGCGCTCGAACAGGGCACCGCCGGAGGCGGTTCCGACGGCAATACCACGAGTCTCTTTACTGCCACGATCGATGGCATGGGAGCCGTCGGTGATGGTGCGCATGCCAGCCACGAGTACATCTACCTGAATTTACTGCCGGTGCGCTGCGCCTTACTCACGCTGTTACTGCTGGCACCACCACTAAACAAAACATCGTGACGAGGAGCTAAATCATGAATCCATTTCTTGCATCCGTAACCCGGATTTCCGATCTGACGCCGACGAATTTCACATCCACACCGATCGCACGCGAGCATTGGGATACCGGCGACTACGTGGTCGGCAAGGTACTCGATACCCGCGGTCACCTGAGTGCGCTCGAGTTGCCTGCAGGACGCATGATAGAAGTCATGGAGGACGATCTCGTGGTGGGTGCCTTCGGCACGCGGGTGGCGACGCTCGAGGCTGTCGGCGACTGGCGCTCAATCGATGATTCGGGGAAGTTGAATGCACTCACCGCGGCCGGGCTGTTCGGTAAGAACACGTCGCTGTCCCCATTTATATCGTCGCCGATGCCGCTGCAATACCATGGGCATGTCATGCGTAACGACGAAAAAGTGACGATGCGCGGTAGCCTGCCGGAAATCGAGCCAACTGACTTCAATATACCCGTGATCCTGATCGTCGGTACCTCAATGTCGTCAGGCAAAACCATGTCGGGGCGCGTGATCGTGCATGTGCTGTCGCAAATGGGGCTCAATGTCGTCGGTGCCAAGTTGACCGGAGCCGCTCGCTACCGAGACATGCTGAGCTTTAAAGATGCCGGCGCCAGTGCAGTCTACGACTTTGTCGACGCCGGTTTGCCTTCGTCAGCGGTTGATGAAAACCTGTATCGTGAGGCCCTCCCCTATTTGTTATCCCTGATTGCCAGGGACAGGCCGGATGTACTGGTGGCCGAAGCCGGTGCTTCACCACTGGAACCTTATAACGGCGCGGTTGCCAAGGAAATGATACGGGATTACGTCAAGTTCAAGCTGCTTTGCGCCCAGGACCCTTATGCCGTGGTCGGGGTACAGCAGGCTTTTCAACGCACCCCGGATCTCGTGTCGGGTGGGGCCGCTAACACCGAAGCTGCTATTGCGCTGGTGCAAAAACTGTCCGGCCTGCCCGCCCTTAACCTGGTGGACCCGGCTAACCGTGGGCTACTGGAGAGCATGCTGCGTAAGGCACTCGATTTGTAGAAACAATTGGTGAAGAAGCTGTAAAAAAATTCCAGTTTCGGTTCATTACGAGTTTCAATACACTAGCGGGCCGTGTAAAGGAACTAATCGAGCATCCTTTTGACTAGCCAGACTCGTATCGCCGTGATCGGTGCCGGGATCGTCGGCTGCAGCTGCGCGCTGTGGCTGCAGAAGAAAGGCTTCGCGGTCACCTTGATCGATCCCGAGGATCCGGGTTCGGGTACCTCGTCCGGCAACGCCTGTACCATCGCCGAATATGGTTGCATACCGGTTAACAGTCCGGATCTGTTCCGACGTCTGCCATCATTGCTGTTTTCCAGCGACAGCCCTTTAAGCCTGAATCCCGGTTACGTGCTGTCGCATCCTGCGTGGATGATCGAGTTCCTGTTGAATTGCCGCAAACACAAAGTGGAGCGGATTATCCGGGTGCTCGGTAAGCTATTGGCCAGGGTCTATGACGGTCTCGACCCGCTGCTCGACATGGCGGGCGCGCGTGACCTGTTGGCGCAGCAAGGATTCATGCATGTCTATGTAAACCAGCAGGAATTCAACGCCGCGAAACCATCAAACCAGATGCGGCGCGAGCAGGGCTCGGAATTTGTCGAGCTCGACCGCGGCGATATTCAGGACCTCGAGCCCAACCTGAAATTTCCGTTCGAACGCGGTCTGTTGTTCGACAGTATCAGTCACGTGCTGGATCCGCTGGCGCTTTGCCAGCGTTATGCAGAATGTTTCAAGCGTAACCAGGGGCAATTGCTGAGGCAGCGTGCGCTTGAGGTCGTGCACGGAGCGGGGTCGGTGCAGATTCGTCTGGATAACGGCGAAACCGTAGGCGCCGAACGGGTCGTCATCGCTGCCGGCGCATTCTCGAAATCCATCGATGGAATTCCGACAGGTCTGCTCAAACTCGATACCGAGCGCGGCTACCATATACAGTTCGGCAACATGCAACACCTGGTGAAACGCCCGGTAAGCTGGCATCACGCCGGCTTTTACGCGACACCGACGAACCTGGGCCTGCGCTTTGCCGGTACGGTTGAAATTGCCGGTAACGATAAGGAAAAAAACCCGCGAATTATCAGCTACTTGAATCGCAAGGCCCATGAAATGTTCGAGCTGCCCGAGCATCCCGACCAGGAGTGGCTTGGCTTTCGACCGACCTGTCCCGACGCTTTGCCGGTCATCGGCTACAGTACGGCGTCCGAGTACATCCTGTACGCCTTCGGGCATCACCACCTCGGCCTGACATTGGCCGGAATCACCGGCAAGCTCATTGCCGAACTGGCAAACGGGGAAGAACCAAGCCACAATATAACCCCGTTCAGCCCGAGACGATTTTTATGACAATGCGATTTGACGATAAGAAAGTAGTCATAACCGGTGCAACCGGGGGTATCGGCCAGGCTCTGGTTGAGTTATTTGCCAGAGAAGGTGGGCAGGTACTTTTTTCGGATCGCAGCGGGGAAGACTGCAGTGACCTCAGCGCGATATTGAAACGCAAGGGTCTGGAAACCCGCTATCTGGCCGGAGATTTGCGCCAGAAAACCTATTGTGAAGCGCTGATTAGTGAGGCAGTAGAACAGCTAGGCGGGGTTGATATCCTGATTAATAATGCCGGCATCATTCCTCGCGGAAACATCCTCGAGACCAATGACGACATGTGGTTCAGCGCGCTGGACGTCAACCTGACCGCAGTATTCTTCCTGTGTCGCGCCGCGATACCACATATGAAACGAGCTGGTGGCGGCGCGATCGTAAACACTTCATCAACCTGGGGCATTTACCCGGGCCCGGACCATGTTGCCTACTGCACCAGTAAAGCCGCGGTAGCCGCGCTGACTAAAAACCTGGGCCGGGATCACGCCCCCGATGGGATCCGCGTCAACGCGGTATGCCCTAACGAGGTTAATACACCCATGCTGCGCAGCGGTTTTATCCGTCGCGGCATCGATCCCGCGAATGCCGTCAGGAACCTGGGCAAGACCGTGCCGCTGGGACACATTGCCGAACCCGAGGAAATTGCCGACGTCATCGCGTTTCTGGCATCATATGACGCGCGCTACGTTTGCGGTGCCACCATCGAAGTCACCGGTGCCAAACCCGTCTACGGCTAGACGATGACCAACCTTGAAGGCAAGGTTATCGTAATAACCGGCGGTGGCCAGGGCATCGGTCTCGGTATCAGCCAGGCGATGTTGGCAGCCGGCGCTGCGATCCTGGTAGCGCAACGTAGCCCACTGCCGTCGGAACTGGCAAGCCGGGACTGGGTGCACTGGATCGAGACGGATCTTTCGCAACCCGAGAGTTATGCCGCGGTGGCAGATGCCGCGGAACAGAATTTCGGTGCAGTCGATGTACTGATCAACAATGCCGGATTTATGTTCGAAAAAACACTCGAAGATATGCGACCCGAAGACTGGAACCGAATGCTCGCAGTCAACCTGACCGCTCCCGTGTTTTTAAGCAAACAGTTACTGCCGCTGCTGCGTGCCGGCAAGGGTGGTAGCATAATCAACATCGGCTCTATCGAAGGCCTTGCTGCCAATCCTCAACACACTGCTTACTGCGCTTCCAAGGGAGGTCTGCACGCACTGACCCGGGCCATGGCGGTCGATCTTGGCAAGGATAATGTGCGCGTCAACGCAATTGCACCCGGCTGGATAAGAACCGAATTGAGCGACGAATACATCAACGCGCAACAGGATCCCGAGTCGGCCTGGTCCGGCTTAAACCAGATGCACCCGGTCGGCAGAATCGGTGAACCCGAAGACGTCGGCAAGCTCGCCGTTTATCTCGCGAGTGACGATTCGACCTTCGTCACCGGACAGGTGATCGTCATTGACGGCGGACGTACCAGTAAGCTGCCGTTACCCTTTTGATAGCAAGTGGTGAACACCAGGGTATTAAACTTGATGCAAGCGACAGGAAAGACAATGGGTAATAAATTACGTGCCTGGATTCAACCAGGCAGGGTTAGTGCAATATGACGTCGGCGGTCGATAAATTACTCGCGGGTTATCGTAACTACCGCGACGGATCGTACGAACTGAGCCGTCCATTAATCGAGGACCTGGTTACCCGTGGACAGCGCCCCGAGGTCGCGGTTATCGCCTGTTCCGATTCACGCGTCGATCCGGCGATCCTGTTCCAGGCGGACCCGGGTGACCTGTTCGTAGTCCGCAATGTCGCCAACCTGGTCCCACCGATGGAAGAGGAAGGCACCTATCACGGAACCAGCGCGGCGCTCGAATTCGCGATTCTCGGATTAAATGTGAAACACCTCGTGGTACTCGGTCACGCACACTGCGGCGGCATCAAGTTGATGATGGATCCGGAACCCTACGACAGCGCCTTCAAGTATGTCCCGTCCTGGGTATCGATGCTTGCTCCCGCTCACCGACGCGTACTCGCAACCATGTCCAAGGCCGGCGAGGAAGTCTGTACCCGCGCCTGTGAACAGAACGCGGTGCTGGTATCGCTCGAGAACCTGACCACCTTTCCCTGGGTGCGCGAGCGCGTCGAGTCGGGAGCCCTGAAGCTGCACGGCTGGTACATTGATATCGCCATTCCCGAGCTCAGCGCCTACGACTGGGAAGCTGGGAAATTCACCCCCTTTGCCTAGGTGGCAGCACAAAAAATTCTCTTCCCGTTTCAACAGATTTGCACCGGCGTCATATCTCTAGTTAAATATAGCCCCGATAAAAATCCGTTATCCAAATAACGGGGCATTATAAATAACATCAAATAACCTGGAGAAATCGATGAAACAACCAATTAAAACTCTATTGATCAGTGCAGCTACGGCCGCATTTATCATGACCAGTAGCGCGAGTCTTGCTGCAGGTCATAGCTGTACCAATGACACCTGGAATAAAGTCATGAAGCGCGGCAAGATGGTCGTCGGCGTCAAGGCCGATTACAAGCCGTGGGGATTTCGAGATACCAGCGGTAACATTGTCGGTATGGAAGCTGACATGGCGAAGATCGCTGCCGGTGCCATGGGTGTTGAGCTCGAACTGGTCGCGGTGCAATCATCCAACCGCATGCAGTTCCTCGAAAATGGCAAGATCGATATGATGATCGCGACTATGTCAGATCGTCCCGACCGTCGTAAAATCGTAGGTATTACCCAGCCAAACTACTACACCTCGGGCACCAACGTAATGTCACCAAAAGGTGTCGGCATCGCGAAGTGGGAAGATCTGCGCGACAAGCCGGTTTGTGGTAAGCAGGGCGCGTTTTACAATAAAGTGGTATCTGACCGATACGGCGCCAAGATTGTCGCCTTTACCGGCAATGCCGAAGCCAAGCAGGCCCTGCGTGACAAGAAGTGTATCGCCTGGGTTTATGATGATTCTTCAATCATGTCGGACCTGTCCTCGGGTAATTACGATTCTTACGAAATGCCACTGAACAGCGAAGACGACAATCCCTGGGGTCTCGCGGTTCCGCTCGCAGAGAAGGATTGCATCTTCGGCAACTTCATGTCTGGCCTGACCTATAACCTGCACCAGTCAGGCAAGTTGATCGAACTGGAAAAGAAATGGGGTATCCAGGCGACACAGTATCTGAGGGATCAGAACAAGCGTTTCGCTGACTGGATTCAGTAACCCGGGTAACCATCAGAAAAAACCCGGCAGAAGTGAACTTCTGCCGGGTTTTTCGCATCAGCCAAATTCATGAATTCATTTCAGCAATACTTCTACGACCTGGCACAAACGCACCCGAAATGGAATTTCATTTACTTTTACGACCCGACACAGACCGACCGAGTCATCGAGGGTTTCTGGATGACGCTCGAACTTTCGATTATCTGCGTCATTTTTAGCGTTATCATCGGCGTCGTTGGCGCCTGGGTGCAGGGTGCGCACTCCAAAACCCTGCGCCTGTTCATGCAGGGTTATATCCAGTTCTTTCGCAACACGCCACCACTCATCCAGTTGATGTTTTTCTACTTCGCGCTGGGGCAGTTTACCCCGACCTACTCGCCTGACGGCTGGCTCGAGGTGCCGATAATTTCTAACGTCGGCTGGGCCATTATTTCACTGTCTTTCTTTGCCGGGTCCTTTAACGTCGAGATCTTCCGGGCCGGTATTGAAGCAGTCCCCGAGTCCACCCAGGAAGCCGCCGAGGCACTCGGCATGAACCGGTTACAGATTTATATTTACGTTGTCCTGCCGCTGGCCTTTCGGGTTACCTTGCCGGCATTGAACAACAATCTAGTCAACCTCGTAAAAACCACGACCCAGGCGCTCGCGATTGCAGTGCCCGAATTGCTCTACCAGATGATCAGCATTTATAACGATTACTCGACCGCACAGAACGCCTGCATGTTGTTCCTGTTTTTCGCCTATTTCCTGCTGGTCGGAATCCTGGTTCTGGGTATGAGCCGCTGGGAGCGCGGCATGCGCATTCCGGGGTATGGCGCATGACATCCAAAACTCATGTAGCTGTCGGTAAACCACTTTTGGGTCGCACGGAATCCGATCTGCCGGTATTGAAACCATTCAATTACAGTTCCGCGGGTCAGGTAAACGATTTGCTGTTCAGCCGCTGGCTGGCCGAGTTTTCACCGCGGAGTCTGCTGGTCATCACCTTGTTATTCATGCTTTGGCCCGGCCTTGCACTGGCACAAGGCAATTACAGTTTCGCGCAGGCGCTCGATGCACTGTGGCGCTGGTTGCCTTTTATCGTCGGGCAGGGATTCGTGCTGAACCTGGTCGTCAGTTTCCTGACCATGCTGGTCGGCACCGTCGCCGGCGTTCTGCTTGGATTGGGGCAAATTTCGCCGGCCAGGATAATATCGGGACCGAGCTGGTTTGTAACCCAACTGTTTCGGAATTCTCCCTGGCTCGTGCTGCTATTCATCGTCATGCTGGCCCTGCCCTTTGAAATTCAGATCGGTGACCATGTATACCCGATTCCCGACTGGCTCAAAGCCGTGTTTGGCCTGGCGCTGCCAATCATGGCGAATATTTCCGAAATCGTGCGCGGCGCCATCATTTCGGTGCCTACCGGCCAATGGGAGGCCGCCGATTCGCTGGCCTATTCACGCCACCAAACCCTGTGGCTGATAATCCTGCCACAGTGCTTCAAGCGCATGATCCCACCCTGGATGAACTGGTACGCGATCCTGACCATGGCAACGCCATTGATCTCGCTGTTGGGTGTCGAGGAAATCGTGACCCTGTCGCGCCAGGCCATGGAAGCGGAAGACAACCACCCCGAACTACTGGTGCCGTTTTTCGGTTTCGCGCTGATTATATTTTTCGCCTACTGTTATCCGATCGCGCGTTACACGATCAGCCTCGAGAAACGATTTGTAGTCCGTCAATAACAGCATGCTGGAGCATTTACGATGACTAATAGTGACTGGACACCCGATCAACCGCTGGTGTCTATACGAGATGTTCATAAATCCTTTGGTAACCTGGAAGTATTGAAAGGCGTATCCCTCGACGTCAGGCAAGGCGAGGTAATTTGTATAATCGGGCCTTCCGGTTCTGGCAAATCAACATTGATACGCTGTATCAATGCATTGAACACGATCGACAGCGGCTCGATAACCGTGGAAGGTATCGAGGTTAACGATCCCGGACTCGACAAGCTCAAGTTGCGTAAAAATGTCGGCATGGTATTTCAGCAGTACAACTTGTTTCCGCACAAGACCGCACTGCAAAATGTCATGATGGCACCAATCAAGGTTTTGAAACAGCCCGTCGAGGAAGTCGAAGCCCGTGCCCGGGCGCTGATCAAGCGGGTTAACCTGGTTGGCAAGGAAGACTCCTACCCCGGCGAATTATCGGGCGGCCAGCAACAGCGCGTTGCCATCGCGCGCTCACTGGCAATGAATCCCGATGTTATGCTGTTCGACGAGGTCACCGCCGCCCTCGATCCGGAAACTGTCAACGAAGTCTTGCTTGCCATCAAGGACCTGGCGAAAGATGGCATGACCTGCATCCTGGTCACGCATGAAATGGGATTTGCACGAGAAGTCGCAGACCATATATATTTCACGGATCGCGGTGTCATTGTCGAACACGGACCTCCGACGACCTTTTTCAAGGAAGCCAAGGATCCCCGCACCCAGGAATTTCTGAGCCAGATACTGTAGCTCCCTGCCGGTCAAAGCCGTGGCGACCTCTCTTCCAGAATTACCGACGCATGCTTCGGTTATTGTCATCGGCGGTGGCGTCATGGGTTGCTCCACTCTCTACCATCTCGCAAGATCAGGCGTCAGCGACGCGGTACTGCTGGAACGCAATGAATTGACCTCCGGCACTACCTGGCATTCAGCCGCGCAGGTGCGGGCCCTGCGCAGCAGCAAGAATCTGACCGACCTGATCAAGTACTCGATTTCACTCTACAGTTCACTCGAACAGGAAACCGGCCAGGCCACAGGGTGGATCAGCAAGGGATCGCTGTCGATCGCCACCAATCCCGATCGGCTGACCTTTATCAAGCGCCAGGAGGCGCTGGCAAAGCTTTACGGTGTGTCTGCGAATTCAATATCAGTTAACGAGGCCAGCGAACGCTGGCCGATGATGAATGCCAGTGATGTGATCGGTGCAGTCTGGTCACCCGACGATGGTCGAGTCGGGCCCTCGGATCTTTGCGCGGCACTGGTTAAGGGTGCCAGAACCAGTGGTGCAAAAATTTTCGAGCATTGCGGAGTCACCGGCATTAAAACCCGGGGCGACAAGGTGATCGGCGTTGAAACCAGTGCCGGCGAAATCGATTGCGATGCCATCGCCATCTGCACCGGTCTGTGGAGTCGTGAGAATGCTGCAATGGCGGACGTCGAGGTTCCGGTCTGGCCATGCGAACACTTTTACCTGCTGACCAATCCGATCGAGGGGATATCGGGTAATCTGCCGACGCTATCCGATCATGACAGCCATTTGTACATCCGCGACGATTCCGGCGGACTGCTGGTCGGCTGTTTCGAGCCCATGGGCAAGGCCATCGATCCCGTGCAGATCGGTAAGGACTTTGCCTTTCAATTGTTGCCCGAGGATTGGGACCACTTCGAGCCAATGCTGGAAAACGCCCTGCATCGCCTGCCCTGCCTGGCTGACGCCGATATCCGCATGCTGCTTAATGGGCCCGAGAGCTTCACCCCGGACGGATCCTTCCTGCTCGGTGAGAGTGCCGAGACAAGCGGCCTGTTTCTCGGTTGCGGTATGAACTCGGTGGGCGTTGCTACCGGTGGCGGGGCGGGTATGGCATTGGCGCACTGTATCGTTCACGGTCATACCCCCACCGATTTATATGAGGCAGATCCAAAACGTTATCCCGCCTGCTTCAATTCGGTGGCAGCGCTTACGGCTCGCGCACCGGAAATACTCGGTATCCACTACTCGATTCACTACCCTGGTATTCAGCTGGAGACTGCACGTAATCTGAAACTGACACCACTGCATTCGCGCTGGCAAGATCACAAGGCGCATTTTGGCCAGTTTTTCGGCTGGGAAAGGCCGCTCTATTTCGACAAGCTTCACGAACCCGAACTGTCATTCGACAAGCCCGCCTGGTTTGAGCAAGTGGCCAGGGAGGTGGAGTATGCTCATAAGGCGGCGGCCATCTTCGATCAATCGAGCTTCGGCAAAATCAGGGTCAACGGATCCGATGCCGAACGTTTCTTGAATCGAGTCTGTAGCAATAACATGACGCGATCCCCGGGTCGGACCATTTATACGGCGATGCTGAATTCACGCGGCGGCTACGAGAGCGATCTGACCGCACTCAGGCTCAGTAACGACGAGTACCGCATCTACGTCGGCACCAACGCGATCAGGCGGGATCTCGCCTGGCTAAGACGACATCTCGAACCTGGCGAGCAGGTGGAACTCACCGATGTCACCGACGACTACGCAGTGCTCGGACTAATGGGACCAAGAACAGCCGAAATGGCGCTGCAACTCGGCGTTCCCGAGCTCAATCAAATCGGATATTTCGAATTTTGCGACACGGCAATCGCAGAGATTCCGCTCCAGGCAGCCCGGCTCTCCTACGTTGGCGAAGCGGGGTGGGAAATTAGCTGCCCGGCACATCATGCAGGGCAACTTTTTGACGCGTTGATCAGCGCCGGGGCAAATCCCGCCGGAGTATTTGCACAAACCTCGATGCGTATCGAGAAGCGATTTCTGGCCTTCGGTCACGATCTCGACACGGACCTGAATCCTTTCCAGGCCGGGCTCGAGTTCACGCTCGACTGGGACAGTGATTTTATCGGCAAGACAGCCCTGCTCGAATACCGGGACCGGCCACCCGCAAGCAGACTGGTTAGTATCCTGCTGGATGATACCAACGCGCAGCCACTCGGCAATGAACCGGTTTACCACGACGGCAGTATCATTGGTAAAACCACGTCGGCCGCCTTCGGCTACCGCGTCGGAAAACCGGTCGCGATAGCCCTGGTTGAGTTCGGTAAAAGTTCACTTTTAGATGGACTCGGCGTTGACGTTGATATTGCGGGCCGTCAGAATGCTGGCACGATTGTGCCAGGTTGCGTCTACGACCCTGAAGGATTGGGCATGCGCATACCATCCAGGTAACAAATGAGTAACGTTTTTCCTCGAAATTGTAAAGTCAGTCATCCCCTTGCGGTAGAGGGTGACGGCGTTTACATCATCGATCGCACTGGCAAACGCTACCTCGACGCCTCGGGTGGCGCGGCAGTTTCCTGCCTTGGCCATGGTGACGTCGACATCGTCAAGGCAATCAAGGTCCAGCTAAAGCGCCTTGAATTCGCACACACCGGGTTCTTCACCAGCGTGCCGGCCGAGGCCCTGGCTGAACTGCTGATCAAGGAAGCGCCGGGCAAACTTGACCGGGTCTACTTCGTGTCGGGTGGTTCCGAAGCGGTCGAAGCCGCAATCAAGCTCGCACGCCAGTACTTCGTCGAAATCGGACAGCCCTCCCGTCACCGGGTGATATCGCGAATGCAGTCCTATCATGGCAACACCCTGGGTGCACTAGCTGCCGGCGGCAACCTGTGGCGACGCGAGCAATTCAACCCGCTGATGATCGAAACCTCGCACATCGCACCCTGTTACGCTTACCGCGGGCAGCAACCCGGCGAGTCCGAGTTCGATTACGGTCAGCGTGTCGCGAACGAACTCGAAACCGAAATCCAGCGCCTCGGTGAAGACCAGGTAATGGCCTTCATCGCGGAGCCGGTAGTCGGAGCGACGCTTGGAGCGGTACCCGCGGTGAATGGCTATTTCAAGCGCATTCGCGAAATCTGCGATCAATACGGCGTATTGCTGATTCTCGATGAAGTCATGTGCGGTATGGGTCGGACCGGCAGCCTGTACGCCTGCGACCAGGACGGCATTGCGCCGGATATCATGACGATCGCAAAAGGTCTGGGCGCCGGATATCAACCGATCGGTGCGATGCTCTGTACCGATACGATTTACCAGGCGATAGAACAGGGCTCGGGCTTTTTTCAGCACGGGCACACATACCTCGGCCATCCCGTCGCCTGCGCTGCCGCCCACGCGGTGGTCAAGAAAATCATGGACCAGCGCATGCTGGATCGGGTGCTGGCTCAGGGCGTACGCCTGCACAAGGCCTTGATCGAAAGGTTCGGCGAGCACTCCAATATTGGCGACATCCGTGGGCGCGGCCTGTTTTTCGGCCTCGAGTTTGTACGCGAACGCGACAGCAAGGCGCCTTTTCCGCCGCAGCTCGGTCTTCATAAGAAATTCAAAGCGGCAGCACTGGATGCAGGCCTTATCTGTTACCCGATGGGCGGCACGATCGACGGCCAACAAGGCGATCATGTGCTGCTGGCCCCGCCTTTCATCATCGATAACGAGCATATCGACGAAATCGTAAATAAGATCGACACCGCACTAAAGTCCACCCTGCGAACCCTATGACGCGCGACGTCATTATCATGGTTGCGCCCAATGGTGCGCGTAAAACCAGACTAGACCACGCTACCCTGCCCGTTTCAATCGAGGATACAGTCAGCGAAGCGGCACACTGTTTCGCTGCCGGCGCCAGTGCACTGCATGCGCATGTACGCGGTACCAATGACGAGCACGTGCTGGATGCAGGCCTGTACCGTGAACTGATTGCCGAAATGACGGCCCGGGTACCCGAGATGCTGATCCAGGTGACCTCCGAAGCCGTGGGTATTTATACACCCGGGGAACAGGTTGCCTGTATTCAGTCGGTAGCGCCGCAAATGGCGAGTATGTGCCTGCGGGAAATCAGTTCCAACTTCGAGAATCCTGACTACGCACATCAGTTTTTTACCTGGTGTGATGAACATCAGGTTCATATCCAGCATATCGTTTTTTCGGCCGGGGAATTTCAGCATTTTCTCGAATACCGGGATCGCGGTGTGATTCCCGCCGGGCATCGTTGTGTGCTATTCGTGCTCGGGCGCTACAACGTGAATTTCCAGTCCGATCCCACCGATCTTGAACCCTTCCTGCAGCACGATCTCGGTGGTCTCGACTGGTTTACCTGTGCCTTCGGATACCGCGAGCAGGAATGCGTAATGGCCGCGATCAATGCAGGGGGTCATGCTCGCATCGGCTTTGAAAACAATCTGTTCCTGCCCAATGGAGAAACCGCTGCAAATACCACGGCGCTGGTGACGAGCCTGATCGACGTGATGCGGGAAAGCGATCACCGGCCCGCAGACAGCACCACCGCACGTCAGTTGCTCGGGGTACGCAGCGTGTAAACCAGCAGCGCGGTCGCAACCAGGCAGAACGCGGCCAGCAGCATCGAGATCGCTGGAAATGACAGTTGCCACTCGAGTAGAGTGCCTACCAGGGCAGGCCCGAGTGCCGAGGCAAACACCATGATCGCATTGGTCATCGACTTGATCGCACCCAGGTGCCTGGCTCCATAAAGTTCTGCCCACAGCGCGCTCAAACCGGTGAAATAAAGCCCCGAACTGAAGCCCATCAATAGCATGTAAGGCCAGACAATGAACCGATGATCGGATGTATTCAACACGACCAATGCCAATGCCAGCGGCAACAGAAACAAAGGCACCACGCGTCTCGCGCTGAAACGATCGATCAGGACGCCCGAGTATATGGTAGTCGCGACCGACACCAGCGAATAAAGCCAGTAATTCCCGGTCAACCAGAGGCTGCTCCAGTTCTTGGCATTTGCGATTTCAGACGGGAAAAAGAATAGCGCGGTACCAATCATTGACGGCGCGATCATCGCCGGCAGCATGAAATAGAATCGCGCCTCGGCCAGCATCTGGCGTCGCGTGTAGTCGCCGCGGGCAGTTTGTTCGCGCTCCCGTTTTTCGAGTGCCTCATTATGTCGGGCATGACGCTGGCGATGCCCTTTCAGCAACCACAGGGCCAGCACTATCGAAGCCAGCACGACCGCGGCAACGATATAAAAGGTCTGACGCCAGCCCCACAATTGCGAAGCATAAAGGCCGAACACCGGCAACAGGGCTTCACCAAAGGCGAAGCCAATCGCCGCAAGCGCGATTGCCTTACCACGGTCGGTACTGTGGTAGCGCGCCATCGACGTAATGCCAGCGTGACTGCTCAGTCCCTGTCCGAACTGCCGCAGCATGAAAATCGCCACCACCAGCAGCAACGGTGACGTGACCGAGCCCATCACTGCACAGGCACAACTCAACCCGAGCAGTGCGAGGGCGGTGAACACGCGCAGATCGAGTCGATCGATCAACGCACCGGTCCAGTTGATGACGAGCGCCGATGCCAGGGTGCCAACCATATAGAGGCGTCCCCAGCTACCGGGGTCTAGGCCGAAATCCGCCTGGATTCCGGCACCAAACACGCCGATAAAATAGGTTTGCCCCGCGCTCGACATGAACGCAAGGAAAAATCCGAACCCGAGAAAACGCGGATTCGACCGGGCAAAACGCCAATAGTCAACAAGCATTGATTAGGTTTGATCGTGCAAGCTCAGGGCCGCGCCACGTTATCAGGAAACCGGGTAAAAACCTATGCCCCGGAATCTTGAATAAAGTCGGCAAGGCGACCCGATCTGGTGCAGGCCTAGCTAAAAAATATGGAATGTTGCACTGCAACATAAATCCTTATAAGATAGCTCCATGACAAGGATTAACGCAGCTTACCAGGCCACGGCGACCCTGCCCGACGGGCAGCTCCTGCATCTACGCGCGATCCGGCCAGACGACCGGGGGGAACTGCGCGAGGGATTTTTCAAGCTCAGTAAAACTTCGGTGCGCGACCGATTTTTCAGCATCAAGCGCGACCTGACTCCCGAGGAACTCACCTATTTTACCGAGGTCGATTTCCTGCGACATGTTGCCGTGGTAGCCGAACTGCAAATTGGTTCAGAACGCAGCCCGGTGGGTGTCGGTAGGTTCGTGGCCAGCAAAGAACGGCCCGATCACTCGGAAATGGCCATTACCGTTATTGATGAAATGCAGGGCAAAGGCATCGGTAAAATACTGCTGACCCACCTTATAATCGGCGCACGCGACCTGGGGATTCGCCATCTGGACGCCACCGTTCTCGCACAGAACATACGCATGTCAAAGCTCCTGCGTAATACCGGGCTACCGCTTGAAACCAGGCTGGAGGATGGTGTCAAAACCCTGTCACTGTCCCTCTAGTCAAGCTGGCCTTGTTTTTCAGAAACTTAGTTACAGGTGGTACAGAAAATTGAACTGCAATGAATCCACATCGTCACGCGCCACGTACTCAAATCGGAGTTCCTTTCTCTCGTCCATGATGTAGCTAAGACCCGCGCCGATCATAAGGCCACTGTCGTCACCGATATCGAAACCCGCACGCGCCAACCAGCCCAGGTCTCCACTGATAATTCCATCCACCGTATAGGTTGCCCAGACCCCGGTGCTATCGCGCTTGAAACCATAATCCATCAAACCAAATTCGACCGAGCTGTTCACACCCTCCATCAGATTAATTTCAACCAGGTCATAAGCCCCGAAAAACTGGAAACCAACCTCGTCATCCTCGTCATTTTTCTTGGTATCGATCGAGTTACTGGAAATGCCTACCCCGATCGAAAACAGGTTTCGATCCAGCAATGGCTGGTGTTCATCGGCCAGTGCAGTTGTGACAGTGGTGCCAAATAGCAAAACAAAAGATAAATGAGTCAAATACTTTCGCAATTCAGAAGTCATTCGAAGTTCCTGGTTATTAATCTGTTTGGTTGTGGCGCATCCTAAACACAGCCCGTCGGGTAATCAAGCGAATAGTTTCGACATGTAAATAACTTGGGTTTTTCGGGTAATATTATCCACAGGTAAACCGACCGGTGGTGTAGATGGGCTTCAACAAGCCGTTTCAGAAAGCAGAGTTCGAGCAGCGTGTCAAAAACGTAAAACAGCGCATGGAGGCCGCAGGTTTTGATCTGCTGATCTGCCAGGATCCGGCCAACATGGGGTGGCTGACCGGTTTCGATGGCTGGTCTTTCTATACGCCCCAGGCGGTCCTGGTACACCTCGAAGAAGCATCGCCAATCTGGTTCGGACGCGCCCAGGATGCGAAATCGGCCCACATCACTACCGATCTGCCTGGCGAAAACATCGTGGGCTTCTCCGAGCCACTGGTACATCACCCCGTCAGACACCCGTTCGATGAGCTGTGCGCATTGGTGATAGCGCGCGGCTGGGATTCGGCACATATCGGGGTAGAGCTCGACGCCCATTACTACACGGCACGCGCCCACCAGCACATCGTCATGGGTTTGCCGAATGCGAATATCTCGGATAACCAGGGGCTCGTTAACTGGGCTCGACTGATCAAATCAGAAGCCGAACTGGTTTACATGCGCGAAGCCGGGCGCATCGTCACCGACACCATGAACCAGGCGCTCGCCAGGCTGAAGCCCGGGGTAGGTCAGTTCGAAATTATTGCCGAGGTTTACCATGCGCAAATTACCGGGTTCGATAACAAGTTTGGCGATTACACAAGCCTGTGCCCGCTGATCCAGGTCGGCGAGGGAACCAGCACGCCGCACTTGACCTGGACCGATGAACCGCTGCCAGACCACGGCCTCGTCGTGATGGAGCTTGGTGCGGCAAGACGTCACTACCACGCCCCGTTAACGCGCACGGCTCACATCGGCAAGCCACCGACCGAGGTTTCACGACTGGCCGAGGTCATTATCGAAGGGGGTGACATCGCACTGCGCGCGGCGAAGCCTGGTGCAACCTGCGAAGAGATCGAGGCTATATGGCAGGATGTTCTGAGGCGGAACGGGTACAGCAAAGAAAGCCGTGTCGGGTATTCCATCGGACTGAATTATCCTCCGGACTGGGGCGAGCGCACCGCAAGCCTGCGTCCCGGTGACACGACCGAGCTACAGGCGGGGATGTGCTTTCACTTCCAGTCCGGCGTCTGGCTTGATGACTTTGGCGCCGCGGTTTCGGAGCCTTTCGTGGTTACCGGGAACGGTGGTGAACGCCTATGCGATGTCGCGCGCGAACTGATCGTCATCGACTAGAGCGAAGGTTAGCACCGGTGTCCGCGTTACTGCGATAGCCTGTAAGAACCCAGCTCTAGCCGTCCCGCGTGCAGCCCGATCGGGGTTTTACCGCGATAGTATCTATTACGCGAATAACCATAGTGATGTTTGTGCTTTTTATGCCACCGGTTGCGTCCATACCGGCGATGAAACGAGCCCGGGTAGCCAATCGCATATTGCTTTTCGTGCGACTCCTTAATGTAGACGACTTGCGGGGTTGCGGCTTCTAACGCAGCTTTTTGCCTGGCTTTTTCCAACTCCAGCTTCTGTTTCTCGAGACGTTCTTTATATAAACGCTGCCACTGATTCTTGATTGAGTAATAATTAGTATCGACATCGGTTTTTACCAAGTTACGCGCCGGGATGCCGATCACTAATACTTGTGTTGTAGAAGATACGGGTGCCGTGTCCGAATAATGCGTGACGCCATCTGCATCGATCCACTTATGCACGACCTCTGCGTGGGCGGGAAACAATAAGCATCCCGTTAACAACAAGGCAAGGGTGACTGTTGATCGCATCATGAAAATTGGACTAAAACCTTCCCTCATGGTTCTTGCATCTTACCCTATTCAGCGAATCCCCTGCCAACTGTGGACCGATTCTTTCAGCCTTTCAATATGCGTGGGCCCGATGCCGCAGCAACCACCGATTATCTGTACACCTGCGTCAGCCCAGCGGCCGGCCGCTTGCTGAAATTCGTCCGGGCTGCAGACGCTATCGAACTGCATGCGTAAATCGACGAACTGCCCCGAATTCGGGTAGATCGCGACCGGGCCATCCCAACAGGTCTTCAATACCTTTAAGGCGACATCGGTGACATCTGCCTCGGAATGCATGATCGAAAAAATCACGTTGTTCGTATCTATGCTGTCAATAACAGTCCGCAAAACTTGCTCGAGGGGTATCCCTGGATAGCCCATTCCGCTCCCGGTGCATACCCCTGGTTCACTACTATCGGTCAGATCGCAGGTAAAACCCATGATAATGGGGAGATTAAATCCTGCCGCCGCCTCAAACATCGCCAGGCTCACATCGATATCAAACAGCATTTCGAGCGCAAACAAATCCACGCCCGCGTCATGCAGAATCCGGGCCTGGTCCCGGTAATTCGAAACCAGGACCTCATCACCGGGTAACAGTGAACGATCGGAATTCGCAGCAAAAGTCGACATCGAGCCTGCTACCCAGAGCGAATGGCGATCAACACCCGAATTGGCTACCGCATCGTCGAATAAAACTACGGCCTGCCGATTCAGGTACTCAAACTGGTCTCCGAGACCTATCGGCTCAAGCACGTGGCGCGCCAGGGCAAAGCTATTGACGATGTGCAGCTGCGCCCCTGCCCGAATATAATCTTCGTGCACTTCGCGAATTACGTCACCATGATCGCGCACCGCGAACGCGCTCCAGCCCGTTCCTTCCATCGGCACACCGCGTCGTTCCAGCTCGGTACCGAGTGCACCATCCATCGGCACGAATTCACCTTCTCGAATAGCTTTCATCAAGCTTGCAGAATGATTGCCTGCCATTAACCTGCTCCCTTTCCAAATTCGACCCACAAAGGTTGGTGGTCAGATCCCTGCGCTTTCTCGTCAACCCAGGATGCCCGGGCTCGAGCGGTGAGATCGGTGGTGACAAAACAGTAATCGAGGCAGGCGCTGCGCTCGTGTCCGGGACGCCCGGGATTCGGATGCCAGGTTAAAACACGACTGTCCGAATTTATATACGCCCAGATATCGGTCAGTAACGGCTCGTTACCCTCTGTCATTGAGCTGGTGATAATGGCGTACTCCGGACTTTCAGGGTGCATATTGAAGTCGCCAAGAACCACCGCGCTCTGCGGCATCGGCGGTTGCGCCATGCCGGCCGTCCAATCACGCTCGGCCGCTGATGTGACCGGGCCGGTCCAGGCACCACCCTCGGAAGGTGCATCCCGCACCAGCGCAACCACGAAACTGGCCTGACGCTCGCGTTCCTCACTTGAGACCGAACCAAAATGCAAATTGTAGACTCGCAATGCTCCGAGCGGTGTGTCGATCACGCCCTCGAGCACGCCCATCTGCATGTTGAAATCAGACTCGATATCGATGCGTGGCAGCGGAAAGTATCGTTTACTCAGGATAGGCCAACGACTGAGCAGCATTTGCCCATGCTCAACACGTCGATTGAGAATCGTGCCATCGGCACGCCTCTCGCTACCATCGATGTCGAATGCTGCGTCAAAGCTCCAGTAATAATCCGGTAGCAACGTGGAAATGTCCTCGGGCTGCAAGGGCCGATCCGGTAGTCCGTAATTTCTTTCGACCTCCTGCAGCGCGATGATGTCAGCACCCCGAACCGCGTCGATGATACGTTGCAGATCGTAGCGATTGTCTTTGCCGATGGCGTAATGAATGTTATAGGCAACAATTTTCATCGCGAATGCAGGTTATAACATTGCTCTGGACCAATACTAATCCTAATCCGCAAGGCGTTACACTGTTTTGCATTATTTAGGTCTCACTAGAAGAACCACTTTAAATCGGTTGAAATTTCTTTCTGACCCTTTTTTATCTTATGAGATTTTACCGCTGCTATACTCGATGTTTATCGTTGAAATGAATTGAGGGATGCCAATGCTGGAACCCCTGCTTAAGCAGGCAGGTGAATTACCTGCGCTGCCTGAAGTCTATATCCGGGTAACTGAGCTACTAGAAACCGAAAATGCCAGCGGTTTAAAAATTGGAGAAGCGGTTCAGACCGATCCTGCGCTAACTGCCAGAGTCCTTAAAATGATCAATAGCGCCTATTACGGATTGCGCAATCCGGTTACCTCCATTTCCCAGGCCGTCACTTTACTGGGTCGGCAACAGTTGAAACAGGTCCTGCTGGGATCCGTTTTAGCAGGCGTCTTTAAAGATTTTGATGTCACCCATTTCCCATTGCGGGATTTCTGGCAACACTGCATCAAAACCGCGATCATCGGCAGGCAGCTCGCGATGCAAAATGCACGTATCATCGATCACGATGCATTTTTCACGGCCGGACTGTTACACGACGTTGGCTGGTTGGTGATAGCAAAGGTGAACCCGGGCTCCTACGTGCAAATTACCCAGCTTGCGAAAGAAGAAAATAAGGAAGTCCTACAGGTCGAAACCGAAAAACTGGGCGTCACACATATCGATGTCGGTGTTGCCTTACTGGAGAAATGGGGTATTCCCGGCCTGATTACTGAATGTGTAAGAAAACATCATAACAGAGATCACATTGGACCCTTGTCCGTGGAAACCAGTATCGTATCCCTGGCAAATCAATTGAGTCGGCTCGACCTGAGCGATGGAGCGCAAGAAGAAGAACAGGAGGAAGAGGAACGGGTATCTGGCATCTTGTCGATGATACCGAATTGGGAAAATTCGAAATGTACCTCCGAGCAGATCGGCATTGCCTGCCGCCTGGCCGACCAACAATGGCTAGAGGTAATGGAGTCGCTTGGAATGATGGACCTGGATATCGACGACAGTTTAGAGGAAACCTTCCTGTTCAATACCGATCTGGACCGGTTATAAAAAAATCGGGTAATTGAAAATCTGATGAAACTACGTTACAAGCTGCTTGGTCTGGCTCTGCTGGTATCCTCGGTCCAGGCAGCTTCCATTACTACGATACAACTGCAGAATCGTCCAGCCGAGGAAATCATCCCCATCGTCAAACCGATGCTGGGAGCGGATGACGCGATATCGGGTCAGGGATTCAGAATATTCCTGCGATCATCACCGCAAACCCTGTCGCAGGTTAAAGACATGATCGAGGTTCTCGATATCGCCGCAAAAACACTGCAGATATCCGTTTTCCAGGGCAATACCCGGGGTCTCAGCGCACTCGGTCTCGACGCTAACATTCAGATTGAAAGTGGCGATGCAAGTGTCGATATTGGAACCGACGGAAACAATAGCGGTGATGGCGGTGGCAGCATCACCTACCGTAGCAATAACAGCAGTGGCAATATCAACAGCACCAGCACCCGCATGCGCCTGGAAGACAATCCGATACATCAAATACGTGTCACCGAGGGCACCGAGGCTTACATAGAAACCGGCGAACAAATCCCCTATTTTTCAGGCACCCACTGGATCGTACCCGGCGCAGTCATAGGGGGTATTGAATACAAGGATTTGACTACCGGCTTCTACGTGCTTGCGCGTATCCACGGCGACAACGTCACGCTGCAGGTCAGCCCGTTCAAGAATTCACAAGGTAATGCACGCGCTGGCAACATCGAAACCCAGTATGCCAATACTACCATAACCGGACGGATCGGTGAGTGGTTGTTGATCGGGGGCGCAAGCGAACAAATCAAGCGTTCGCAAAGCGGAACTGCCAGCTACAGCTCGACACAAAGCAGGAACAACGAAAGCATCTGGATCAAGACGAATCTGGTTCGATAAGCCATGAGCCCGCCACCGGAAAGCCTGGGCTGAATAATCCGTTACCCGCTGGTCAGTGATTTAAATTAAAATTTCTTCTCGTTGGGTACGCGGCGCAATTCGTCAAACACTTTTACTTCCCAGGGCCTGATCGCCATTATCAGGTTGCAACCAAAGCGATCGTCCAACGACACGGATTCGGAATCCAGCCTGAGTTGATGCGCGTCAATTGCAAGCTGCTTTATCTTTTTGATGATTTCGGCGTTCGCAGCGCGCGAAAAAACGCCCGAGATATAAATTCGGAACTCGCCATTGCCATCGAACGATGAGTCGAAAAACTCGGCCTGGACTTCGCGTTCATAAAAACGCTCGATCGGACCGCGCGGAATAAAACTGAAATTTTTAGCAATCATCAGTTTCACGCGGTTACCCGGCTGCAGTTCGATTAATTTCATGCGATCCAGTTTTGCCAGCAGACGAATACCCTCGGTTTCGGAAATATCGTAGATCCGGATAATGTCTTCGAACTCAAGTTTGCTCAAGAGGAAATACGCCATCAACAGCAGCTTGATATCAGATACCAGTTCTGTTTCCTGCTCGAGCGTCAATTGTTCGGTGAGCTCGATATCTTTTTCCATCTGGTGAACCAGGTCGGAAAACTCGAGGTTCAGCAATTCACAAACCTGCGCCAGGCGTTTTAACGTAAACGACCGCTCTGCGAACAGCCGTTTTACACTGGCTTCAGATAGTCCGAGCGTCTGTGCGACCTGCCGGTACTTTATGTCCTGCCTGCGAAGTTCCCGCTTCAGCGTTTCAATGATGAGGTTGGTTTGCCGCATCGTATTATTCAGTGCTACTGTAAGTCCCGGATCTCGCTACTATGCGGTAGTCAGTTGCATAATACAATTCCCTGTAGCAGCATGCACCTTCGTAGCTTGACATCCAGGTAGCTAGGGAAATGAACCCGAAAAACACTGGCCGCCTATCAAAACCGGCCTTCGTACTCACCGCGGTTATGCTGCTTGCCTGCGGGCGCGATTTGTCTGCGAGCGAATCGGACCTCTGGACATATGCCCATATCCCGTTGTCGGATTCGTCGGCACTGGTTAGCGTACAGTTGCAAAAATCGCTCCAGACCGTGATCAATACGATCAATGCCAGGCCGATTGAGGAGCTCCATTCGCTTGACGACACCGCGCTGGAATTCGCTTTCTTTACCGAGTTCAAATCCCGCTATATTCGCGACGTGGCCTGGGGCATGTTCGAGAAGTGTATCGGCACCAACAACTGCTCCGACTGGCCTCAGTTTGAACGCATCCAGATGTATCCCGAGGAAAGCATCTACTATGCCGCCAGGTGGCGTTTCATCCCGTCCAGGTTTCATCTCGCCTCGGTGGTCCAGGTCTGTGGGATTCGTATGGGTGCCGACAAGTTAACCCATTTTTTTGACGATGCTTTTCACTATTTCAACGCGCTGCGCAGCAAGCGCAATAAATTCGAGCCTGACGATATCAGGCAACTATCGCTGACTTTCGAAGAAACTTACATGGGGACTCGCCTCACCGGAATTGTCAGTTACGCCGATATCGAGGCCAACCTGGCAGGGGTGCAATTTTACAGCGATTTCTTTACCGGAAACTCACCCATGATTGGACGCGATCAAGATGGGCGCCTGAAGCTGATAAGAAAACCCGATATCTGCAATTATGTTTCCGAAGGGTATGACGAACGCATATTGCCCAACGAGTTTACCTATAGCCTGCTGGATACCACCCGGGCCCGACAACGCACGCAGGACCTGCAAAGAATTATCGCCGCTCGCGCAAAATATTCGGCGTCCCAGGCGAGCGCACTGAGTGCGCAGGAACTGCACGCGCAGAAGACTATGATCCTCGCGCGGCGCATACCGATGACCCGCTGGCAGAGTGATTTTCCAAAGATACGCATGGTCGGGCATGCCGCCGGAATGACCACCCAGTGGATTTTCGATTCGAACTTTCGTCAAGTATCGAACCTGTTCGGATTTGATCCCCTGAAACCACACAAGCTTGACGATCGAATACCGATCAATATTCGACGGGTTGAATCGACCTATTCTACCGAGTAATTACACGGACTACTCGAAAGCGATTGCGGCATCCTGCAGCCACAACAGCAGGTAATCGGCAAAACTGCGACGAATAATGACCTCGAACCCGGAATTATCGGCCAGCGGCGATAGTGTCATCCCGGCTTTGGCGAGTCGAGTCTGTGCGCACTGTCCGGGCTTGAATTCACGGGGATGCAAATCCAGCGGGCAGTCGGTCGCCAGTAATGCGGCCGCGTTCTCGCCAGTAATATGGAGCATGGTTAATCCACTTGAGTTATCAACAACCGAACAAAAAGCATCGCCGAAGGCAGACAGCAGGTCAGCCTTTAACTGGCCTTGCATCCCGGCCGGCGTCACGATCAACCATTCATCCGGACCCAGCCAGTATATTCGAGTTTCCTTCGAAGCTACCACGGTATTGGCTTTCGTGGGTGGCTCACAGCCCAGTACCTTCAAAACACCGGCGAGGAACCGGGTATCGTCGGATCGACCCCGCAGGTTGATGTAACCCAGGAAAGGCTTCTCTTCGATCCGGGGTGCATTTCCGACCGGCTCACCCAGTTCAACCTGTACCAGGGGACTTTCCTGCTGGAAAAGATCAGGCATTCTGCCTGGCTCCTTCCTTGTCGTAAAATACGGGATCGGTAATCTCGGCCTTGATTACCCGGCCATTGGAGAGCGGCGCGTACACGGTTTCACCCATGCGATGATGCCCGCCCTTTACCAGTGCCAACGCAATCGAATGGCCGCAACAGGCACTGTAGTAACTCGAGCTCACGTGGCCCACCATCGGTACCGGCACCGGCGCCCGCGGATCATTGACCAGCTGGGCGCCTTCCGGAATAACCGTCTGGGGATCTTCAGTCACCAGGCCGACGAGCTGCTTACGATCCTTGCGCACCGTGTCCGGTCGGCTCAGCGAACGTTTGCCGAGAAAGTCGTCCTTGGTTTTCGATAAGGCCCAGCCGAGTCCCAGGTCTTCAACCGTAATCGAACCGTCGGTGTCCTGCCCGACGATGACGTAGCCTTTTTCGGCGCGCAGCACGTGCATGGTTTCGGTGCCGTAAGGAGTGATATCAAAGGGTTCCCCCGCCTGCATCAACTTTTCCCACATGTAACGGCCTTGATTGGCCGGAATGTTGACCTCGTAGGCGAGCTCACCGGAGAAACTAATGCGATTCACACGGCATTCGACATCTCCGATGGTGCCGGTTCTTGACGCCATAAACGGAAACGCGGGCGCGGAGAAGTCGATATTCTCGCATACCGCAGAAACGACATCGCGACTCTTCGGGCCCACCACGGCGGCCGTCGCCCAGTGATCGGTTACCGAGGTCAGAAAAACCTGCATCTCTGGCCATTCGGTTTGCAGCCAGCGCTCCATCCACGCGAGCACGCCCGCGGCACCACCGGTGGTGGTGTGCATGAAGAAATGATCCTCGGCGATTCGTATGGTTACACCATCATCCATGACCATGCCGTCTTCACCGAGCATGAAGCCATATCGGCCCTTGTCGACCTCGAGTTTCGCCCAGTTATTGGTATAAATCATTTCGAGGAACCTGGCCGAATCGGGCCCTTTGATTTCTATCTTGCCGAGGGTCGACGCATCGAGAATTCCGACGCTTGCGCGCACCGCGAGACACTCGCGATTCACCGCCGCATGCAGGTCCTCCCCGGACTCTGGGTAATACCACGGCCGTTTCCATTGCCCGACATCCTCAAACATTGCGCCGTTTTCCTCGTGCCAGGCGTGCATTGCGGTCTTGCGCACCGGATCGAATAGCTTGTCGCCCAGGTTTTGTCCGGCGAAAGCGCCGAAGCTGATCGGCGTATAGTTCGGGCGGTAAGTCGTGGTACCGGTAGCGGCGATGCTTTGTCCCATGGTTTTGGCCAGGATAGCCATACCATTGATATTGCCGAGCTTGCCCTGGTCGGTGCCAAAACCCATCGCGGTATAACGTTTCACGTGTTCGACGGATTGAAATCCTTCGCGTACCGCGAGTTCGATATCTGCTGAACCGACATCATTTTGCATGTCGATGAAAGCCTTGGGACCACGCCCTCGGGTGTACGGAGATGGTGCAGTCCACAATGGCAGCATTGCCTCGCTGTCCAATACTTTGGCAGACGGTGCAGTCATGGTCTCGTCGAAATCACAGGCTGCCGCGGCCTTGTTACCGGCTTCGGTTCCTTCCTCGAGGCATCCGGCCAGGTCGAGACTGCCGTTGGCCGCACCTGCCGCGAACTGCGGTTGCGTCGCCGCACCCGGGAGAAACATCGCCCTGGCCTCGTCCCATACCGGTTTTGCACCGGACTGTGCGTTCAGGTGCACCACCGGACTCCAGCCACCGGAAACAGCGAGCAGATCGCAGCCGAGTGATTTGACATTGCCACTCACGGACGAACCGTCCGCCGACAGGCGCATAACCTGCACCGAGTGCAGACGCTTGCGGCCAGCAGTATCAACCACGAGGCTTCCATTGATAACCTGAATACCAGCATCGCGCACGGTGTTGGCGACCTCGCTGGCGGATTCGTTGCGTGCATCGATCACGGCAACCACGTCCACCCCGGCCGCTTTCAGATCGAGCGCTGTCTGGTAAGCGCTGTCATTATTGGTAAAGACAATGGCCTGTTTACCCGGTTTTACCGCGTAGCGATTGGCGTAGGTCGATACCGCGGAGGCCAGCATAATTCCGGGGCGATCATTATTGGCAAATATCAGCGGACGTTCGGCCGCACCTGTCGCGAGCACCACCTGCCGAGCCCTGACCTGCCACAGTTTCTCGCGCCCACCGCTGCGTGCGTTAACGGGCAAGTGGTCGCTAAGGCGCTGATTGATGGTCAGGAAGTTGTAATCATGGTAACCAAACACCGTGCTGCGAGATAACAGCGTAACTTCCGGCATACTGTCCAGTTCCGCCACCGCGCTTTCGATCCACCGGCTGGCAGCGATGCCGTCGATCTGGGCCATACTGGAAAGTGTCAAGCCACCCGGCTCGGATTGTTCGTCGGCGATGATCACGCGCGCGCCGGCGCGACCAGCTGCAAGCGCTGCCGAGAGGCCCGCAACACCGCCACCAACGACCAACACATCACAATGCTGGTGGGTATGCTCGTATCGGTCGGGGTCATTTTCTCGCGGCGTTTCACCGAGACCCGATGCCTTGCGAATGAAATGCTCGTATTTCATCCACATCGATTTCGGCCACATGAAAGTCTTGTAATAAAAGCCAGCCGGCATCAGGCGGCTGAACCAGCTGTTGATTGACAGAAAATCAAATTCCAGGCTGGGCCAGCAATTGACGCTGCGGGCGTCGAGGTCCTGGTATAGCTCTACCTGCGTGCCACGTGCATTCGGAATGGTACGATTACCCTTTTCCAACTGGAAAATCGCGTTCGGCTCTTCCGAGCCTGCGCTCATGACACCGCGGGGGCGATGATATTTCCAGCTGCGCCCAACCAGGTGCACGCCATTGGCAAGCAGCGCCGAGCACAGCGTATCCCCCGCCAGCCCGGTATAGGGCTTACCGTTAAAGGTAAACGCGATCTCCTGCTCGCGATCGACGCGTCCACCCTGTTCAATTCGAAATGGCTGGCTCATTTGTCCCCGCCAGGAGGCCTTTCGCCGATCTTATAGGTAGCGCTGATCCGGTACGTCACGGTATCGCGTTCAGCGTTGAAGTAGCGGCGGCAACCGGCGGCGTGCAGCCATTGCTCACGGTGTGCTCCCTTTGGATTCTTGCGCATGAACAGGTAGTCGGCCCATTCCTCGTCGCTTAACTTTTCGGTTTCGAGCGGTCGCGCGATATGTGCTTCACCCGCACAAGAAAACTCGGTCTCATCACGTTCGCCGCACCAGGGGCATTCGATCAATAACATGTCGCAGGTCTCCTAGTGCGCAACACCGGCAGCGCCGTGCTCATCGATCAGGAACCCGCTGACGAAACGATCCAGCGCAAAGGCCCGGTTGAGCTCATGGGGTTCGCCGGTTGCGACATTGTGGGCAAACACCCAACCGGAACCCGGGGTGGCCTTGAAACCACCGGTGCCCCAGCCGCAATTGAAATAAAGCCCCTTGACCGGGGTATTTCCGATGATCGGGCAGGCGTCGGGCGCGGTATCGACGATACCCCCCCACTGGCGGTTCATCCGCACGCGCTTGAAGATGGGGAACATTTCGCAAATCGCCGCAACCGTATGTTCAATCGTCGGGAAACTACCACGCTGGCCATAGCCATTGTAGCTGTCGATGCCGGCACCGATGACGAGATCACCCTTATCGGACTGACTGATATAACCATGTACGGCATTTGACATGATGACGGTGTTGATAACCGGCTTGATCGGCTCGGATACGAGCGCTTGCAGCGGATGACTTTCGATCGGCATACGAAAACCGGCCATGTCCGCCAGCACCGAGCAATGTCCGGCAACAACCACGGCAACCTTTTTCGCCTTGATCTTGCCGCGCGTGGTTTCGACCCCGGTGACCGCCCCGTTTTTCTGGCGGATTGCGGTGACCTCGCAATTCTGAATGATATCAACGCCACGTAGATCGGCTCCGCGAGCAAATCCCCAGGCCACGGCGTCGTGGCGGGCGATGCCACCGCGCGGTTGAAACGAAGCACCCAGGATCGGGTAACGGCAACCCTGGTCGATGTTGATTTCGGGTATGGCGCGCTTGATCTCTTCAGGGGTAACTACATGCCCATCGATGCCATTCAGGCGATTGGCGTTGACGCGCCGCTGTATGTCGCGCATGTCCTGCAAATTATGACCGAGGTTATAAACCCCGCGCTGGCTGAACATGACGTTGTAGTTCAAATCCTGGCTCAGGCCTTCCCAAAGCTGCATCGATTTTTCATACAGATGCGCAGATTCATCCCACAGGTAATTAGAGCGCACGATCGTGGTGTTGCGGCCCGTGTTACCGCCGCCGATCCAGCCTTTTTCCAGCACCGCGACATTGGTGATGCCGTGCTCCTTGGCGAGATAGTAAGCGGTCGCAAGCCCGTGGCCACCGCCACCGATGACCAGTACGTCATATTCCGATTTAGGCTCCGGACTACGCCAGACGGCAGCCCAGTTTTCATGGTAACTGATCGCGTTTCGTACCAGTGCAAAAATTGAGTACTTGCTCATTCATTTACCCGGATTTTCGAGGCGCGTAGCATATCAAGCCTGCCAACAGCGGGTAAAGCAAAAAGCAACGGGAGCGCTCGAGGGGTCGGATAAAGCTAAATCAGTGGCGCATTTGATACAGGCCCTCCCGGTTCCCGAAAACAGGTTATTCAACTAGACTGCAGGCCTCGCTTTTCGAATTCAAACCTTCCGATGATCCACAGGAATTCTACTGCCAGCGCAATGGCGATGATGATCACCGCCATGCTAATGCTGCCCGGTATCGATGCGATTGCAAAATGGCTATCCGGATCGGTTTCCTCGGGACAGGTTACCTGGAGCCGCTTTTTCTTCCAGATCATACTGATGTCTCCCCTGCTGCTGAGAACGCGCGGACCGTGGTTAACGTCGGCCCTGGTACTGCATGCCGTGCGCGGTTCGCTGATCGCGCTGGCGACGCTGTTTTTTTTCTCCGGGCTTGCGTATCTGCCCCTGGCCGATGCGATCTCGATCTTCTTTATCGAACCACTACTGGTCACCTTGCTGTCAGCCCTGTTTTTCAAGGAAGCAATCCACTGGCGTCGCATAACAGCCATCAGTTTCGGATTTGTCGGTGCGTTGATCATTATTCGTCCCACCTTTAGCGAAGTCGGATACGCGGTGCTGTACCCGGTTGCGGCGGCGTTTTGTTTTTCATTTTATATCGTGCTGACGCGCAAACTGGTCAGGCATGAGGACCCGATTCGGTTGCAGTTCTTCGCCGGTATATTCGGCTGCCTGATCATGACTGTCGCGCTAGCGTACGGCACCAGCCAACAGGTTACGATACTGACCGCCGCCTGGCCGACAGCCCATCAATGGGCACTACTCGGCGCGCTCGGGCTCATTGCAACAGTCTGCCACCTGCTCGTTGTCTACGCCTATCGGCAGGCCTCGATCGGCATACTGGCGCCGTTTCAGTATGTTGAAATCATCGGTGCGACGGTGCTTGGTTTGCTCATTTTCAACGAATTTCCCGATGCCGTAACCTGGGCAGGGGTGGCGATCATAGTAGGATCGGGAATGTACGTATTTCATCGCGAAGCGAAACTGGCCGCCAACGCTTAAGAACGATCGGGATTGCCTCACCACCGGTCGGAATATTGCCCGCCTCCCGCCAAATAACAAAAGCTGTCCGCGGCCGAGTTGCAGATACCCGAGATAGGGTTTAAATTAGCTGCGGGATATACATTCACAACCATAAAAATTCAAAGGGGAGAATAAAATGGAAATCGAAACCAAAGCAGTGCATTCGGGCTATAGCCCGGATCCCACAACCAACGCCGTTGCTGTTCCGATTTACCAGACCACGGCCTATGCATTCGATAACACCCAGCATGGCGCCGATCTGTTCAATCTCGCGGTTCTCGGCAATATTTACACCCGTATCATGAATCCGACCAACGATGTACTGGAACAGCGCATCGCCGATATGGAAGGTGGCGTTGCCGGCCTGGCACTGGCATCGGGCCAGGCAGCGACGACATACGCGATTCAAACCATCGCCGAGGCCGGTGACAACTTCATCAGCATGTCCACGCTTTATGGTGGCACTTATAACCTGTTTGCCCACACCTTTCCACAAATGGGCATCGGGGTGCGCTTCGCTGATCCCGAGAAGCTCGATGACATGGTGGCTCTCATCGATGACAAGACCAAGGCGGTGTATTGCGAATCACTGGGTAATCCTGCCGGCAACATTGTCGACATCGCCAGGGTTTGTGAAATTGCCCATGCACACGGGGTTCCGGTCATTGTCGACAATACCGTACCGTCACCCTATCTTTGTCGACCGATCGAACATGGCGCAGATATCGTGGTGCATTCACTGACCAAGTATATCGGCGGGCATGGCACCATCATCGGTGGCATCATCGTTGATTCCAATAATTTCGACTGGGTAGCGAACAAGGACCGATTCAGGCGTTTAAACGAGCCGGATGTTTCTTATCACGGAGTTGTTTATACCGAGACAGGACTACCGCCTTATATCTTACGCGCACGGGTGGTGCCACTGCGCAACATGGGTGCGTCGCTGGCGCCGATGAATGCCTTCCTCGCGCTGCAGGGACTGGAAACGCTACCGCTACGCATGGATCGAATTTGTGAGAATACACTCACTGTGGCAAAGCACCTCGAGGGTAAATCCGGGGTCGAATGGGTGCGCTATGCTGGCCTGGAAAGCAGTCCGCATAAAGCACTCACCGACAAGTACTTGGGTGGCAAGGCCTCCGGAATACTGTCGTTTGGTATCAACGGTGGTATCGAAGCGGGGACCAGGTTCATCGATGCGCTGCAATTAATAACTCGGCTGGTCAACATCGGTGATGCCAAGTCGCTGGCCTGTCACCCGGCATCGACCACGCATCGACAGCTGGCAGACGACGAACTGGCGGCTTCGGGCGTAACGCCAGACCTCGTGCGCCTTTCGATCGGCATCGAGAACGTCAAGGATATTATTGCGGACATCGACCAGGCGCTAGACGCTGCGAAGTAACAAGCCTTTGCGGAAATCACCCTGGGCGATTTCCGCAAAAGATTACCCAAGGGCCATTCGATAGTGGATCCCGCGGTCAAGTCGCGGGATGACATTGTGCTGCAAAAGCCGCGACAGCTTCGCTTAACTGCGAATCAGAATCAGGTTGCGATGTACTGGCGCAGCGCCTCGGCTTCGGACTGCACTTCCATGATCCTGCACTTGACGAGATCGCCGATACTGATAAATCCAACCAGTTCATCGCCATCGAATACGGGCAGATGCCGGATGCGCCGATCGGTCATCATCGCCATGGCCTCGTTAACCGTGTCACTAGGAGAGCAACGGATGACGTCCCGGGTCATCAGTTCTGACACCGCCACGTCGTGCAGGTCGGCACCATGCGGTGCCATGCCGCCGACGATGTCTCGTTCCGATAGGATGCCGGCGATTTCACCAGCCTGATCCTCGACCAGTAGCGCTCCAATTTTGTTTTCGGTGAGTGCGAGCGCGGCTTCGGCAATACTTTTATCTGACCCGATTTTAACGATTTCATGGCCTTTGCCACGTATCAATTCAGCTAGTTTCATTTAACTTACCCCAGGTATGAATTGGTTTAGTTAATCCCGATCTTGCAACCGGAACCCATATAATAAGCTAATTTGGATTACGTTGCGTGATCAATATCATCGACACAATTGATTGGGGCCTATCTGTGGTTGGTGCGATTCAGCCAGATTTCAGATGCGACACGCTCGGACAGCGCCGCGACTTCCCGACCTCAAAATGGTTGGAGAAGTGGAAATCGGGTGTTTATACTTCCCGGTCCCTGCGGCAGATAAGTATACTTTTGGCAATGTCGGCACCGGCCGGCTGCCATCGGGAGAATAGCAATGGCACAATTTCCAGATAAATCCAACGTCGTCATTATCGGCCTCGGCGGTATTGTCGGCGCCTCGGTGATGCATCACCTCGTCGAACGCGGCTGGGAAGACATTGTCGGTATCGACAAGACGTCGGTTCCGACCGATTGCGGCTCAACCTCGCATGCGTCCGATTTCTGCTATGCCACCGATCACAGCAAGTTCACCTGCTATACCACGCATTACAGCATCGAATTCTTCGACCAGATGGGCCATTACGACCGTGTCGGCGGTCTCGAGGTAGCACGTGTGGGCGACGACGACCGCATGATGGAACTCAAGCGCAAGGTCGCTTCCGGCAAGGCCTTCGGCACCAACGTGAAAATGATCAGCGCGGCGGAAGCCAAGCAACTGTTTCCGCTGCTCGAAGAGGACATGATCCAGGGTGCGATGTGGGACCCCGACGCCGGCCTGGTGAAACCCCGCTCGCAGACGGTTGCCGGTATCCTGGTCGATAACGCGGTCAAAACCGGCAAAGCGCAATCCTTTGCCAACACCAACGCGACTGGGCTCGATATAAAGGCAGGCCGCATCGTCGGCGTCGAAACCAGCCGCGGCTATATTGCCGCCAACCACGTCATTGTGTGTACCGGACTATGGGGTCGTACTATCGCCGAAATGGCTGGTGAAGATCTGCCCGTCATGCCGGTCGATCACCCGCTCTCCTTCTTCGCCCCTTACACCGAATTTGAAGGTACCGGCAAGGACATCGGTTACCCGCTGCTGCGCGACCAGGGCAACTCGGCCTATATGCGCGACACCGGCGACCCGACAACACCGGAAGGCGGCCAGATCGAGTGGGGTTACTACGAGGAAAAGGAGCCCCGCCTGGTGCATCCGCGTGACCTTCCCGAAAAAGGCGAGACCCACTGGTCGCCGTCGCAGCGTGATCTCGAACTCGAGCAGATCATGGAGCCACTGGAGCGCGCGATGGAATTGACCCCGATCCTCGGCGAAATCGGCTACAACGAGAAACACTCGTTCAACGGCCTGCTGCAGGTGACTTCCGACGGCGGACCGTCGATTGGCGAATCATCGCAAACCCGTGGGCTCTGGTACGCGATCGCGGTCTGGGTCAAGGATGCCCCCGGTATCGCCAAGGTGCTGGTTGACTGGATGACCGACGGCGTCGCCGAGATGGATTACTTCGGTATCGACACTGCGCGTCACTATCCGATTCAGAAAACACCGTCTTATATTTACGATCGCTGTTTTGAATCCGCGTTCAAAATTTACAACCCGGCCGTGCACAACCGTGAACCCTACACCAAGGGCCGCAACCTGCGCCGCAGCCCCTTCTGGGCGCGCGAGCAGGAACTGGGGGGCTACTTCATGGAACTGTCCGGCTGGGAGCGCGCACACGGTTATGCTTCCAACGAACACCTGCTCGAGAAATACGGCGACAAGGTGCCCGTACGCGAGCATGAATGGGACAATCGCCACTTCTGGCGCGTATCCAATGCCGAGCAACTGGCGATGTCGGAAAACGTCGGCATGATCAACCTGTCGCATTTCGCCGTGTACGATGTCATTGGCCCTGACGCCGAGACTCTGATGGAGTATGCCTGTGTCGCCAGGGTCGGCGGCGATACCGCCATCGGCAAGGGGGTTTACACACATTTCCTCGACAAGCGCGGCGGCGTGCGGGCCGACCTCACGGTGATTCGCCATGCCAAAGACCGTTTTCGGGTGATCGATGGCGCCGATGCCGGCCACCGCGATTACATCTGGCTCAAACGCATGGCCGAAGATAACAACTGGAATGTCTATATCGACGATCGCTCGGATCACATGGCCTGCCTCGGCGTGTGGGGACCGAACGCGCGCAAGGCCATCCAGGCGATCGCGGACGATCCAGCCGCCTGGAAAGATGAAAACTTTGCGTTCGCCGCAACCCGGCAACTCACCCTCAAAGGCATCCCGGTCGAGGCTTTCCGCATCTCCTACGTCGGTGAACAGGGCTGGGAACTGCACGTGGCGTTCAGTTACGGCATGTCGCTCTGGGACCTGGTCTATGCACAGGGCGCGACACCGGTCGGGATTGAAACCTATGCCAACAGCCGGCGCATGGAAAAGAGCCTGCGGCTGCAGAACGCCGACCTGCTGACCGAGTATAACCTGTACGAAGCGGGCCTCGCGCGCGCCGTGGTCAAGCAGGCAGATTTCCACGGCAAGGCGCCCTACCTCGAGCAGCGCGAGCTTAAAACCCAGGCCGCCTACCTGTGCACGTTGGTCATGCCCGACAACGTGGATTCGAACGGTATCGCTCGCTATCCCGTGGGTCAGCTGCCGCTGATGGACCCCGAGACAGGCGAAGTGCCGATCGATTCAAAGGGTCGTCGCTCTTACATCACTAGCATCGCCTACGGTCCAAACCTTGGCAAGAATATCGGGCTCGGCTACCTGCCCCACGAGTATTGCCAGGAAGGCCGTGAGCTGGTTACGGAATACCTCGGTGAACAGTTTCCGATGAGGATCGAGGCGGTCGGCTACAAGCCGCTCTACGACCCGGAAAACACGCTACCACGATCCTGACAGGCACGAATAAAGCGATGGTGGGGTGAGCGTTATTCGCTTCGACATCTTTGTCTCTGAGGATTCGATCCGAAATGCGGGTTAACTATCGTTTAAGGGGTATGACGGACAATCGCCCAATCCCTGACGCCGATCAATCGATACATCGGCAACTTCCCTAGAATTTGTTGTGAATATTAGCTTAAACCGGGGAAATTCGGCCACCGTTGATGAACAGGATATGTCTAACGCTTTGCCATAGCCTTTGCATACTTGTATTGGTGTTTTCATCGAAACTGGTTGCTACCGAACCGATTCGCGTGGTGCTCGAATTCATACCCGACCACGACAATGGTCGTCGCAGTTTCGAAATCTGCGCGCGCTGCCACCTGCCCGAGGCCTGGGGTAACGACGACGGCACCTATCCACAAATCGCCGGTCAGCACGTCAACGTACTTATGAAACAATTGCTCGATATACGCAGCGGGCGCCGCGACAACCCGTCAATGCAGCCGTTCGTGCAGGAGCGCACCATCGGCGGTTACCAGAACCTGAGCGACGTGGTTGCCTATATTTCGACGCTGCCGATGAACCCGGCGCACAACCGCGGACCCTGGCCCGGGGACAGCGACGAATACGAATCCGGTAAAAAGCTCTACCTGCAATACTGCAGTAGCTGCCACGGGCAGTCCGGCGAGGGTAACAACGAGCTGTCCTATCCGCGCCTGCAGGGACAGCACTATACCTACATGAAACGCCAGGCCCGCCTGGCGCGCGACCGCCTGCGCCGGGTCGGGCCGGTGATGGCCAACCTGTTCACGACGCTGTCGGAACAGGATTTCGACCAGGTGTTGAATTACGTATCGCATCTGCCGGTGCCGGCATCCGATCTCGCGCCCGATACGGCCTGGCGTAATCCCGATTTCAAATGAAGGCCCCAAAGATGAAAATAAACACTAATCTCGAGCGGCGTAGATTTCTGCAAGCCTCCGGCGTCGCGCTCGCGGCAACCACGGTTAGCACCAACGTCGCGACGGGTGCGGATAAGAACGAAATACAGCAGGCGCCCGCGCTCAACAGCCTGTTGCGCAAGGCCACTTTGCCACGGGCCCGGGGGCAACGCGTCGTGGTCGTTGGTGGTGGCTGGTCGGGACTGACGATGGCGAAGTACCTGCGCCGTTTCAATCCCGGCTTTGACGTGCTGTTGATCGACCGCCAGTCGGCATTCGTATCCTTTCCAATTAGCAATTCATGGCTCGCCGACCAGGTCGATCTCGATTTTCTGAGTCACAGTTTTTTCGATGCCGCGAATAACCACGATTACCACTTCATGCAGGCAACCGTACTCGGTTTCGACCGCGAGACCCGCCGCGTCTACACCGAAAAAGGCTTCGTCGACTACGACTATCTCGTGCTCGCACCCGGTATCGAATACGACTACGCGCGTATTGGGGTCGAGGATACCGAGTCGCAAAACCTGCTGTTTCACCGCTATCCCGGCGGTTTTGTCTCAAGCTCGGAACTGTTGACAATCAAGCGCAAGATTCACCGCTTCAACGGCGGCACATTTCTGCTCAACGTACCCAATGGTGACTTTCGCTGTACTGCCGCACCCTACGAGCGCGCCTGCATGATAGCAGCGTTGTTCAAGCGCCAGCGCGTTCGCGCAAAAATTCTGCTGCTCGACATGAATGCCGAAATCCGCATCAAGAAACACGGTTTTGCGCGCGCCTTCGCCGAACTCTACGGCGATTACATCGAGTATCTGTCGAGTTCCGAGATCAGCAACGTCGACATTGAAAGGCGCCGCGTCGAAACCGAGTTCGACGAGTACGATTTCGATGACGCGATTATTTACCCGCCGGTGCGCGCGTCGCGCCTGATCGAGGATAACGGCATCGCCAGCCCGATCAGCTCGCAAAAGGCGGCCAATACCGACCCGTTTCGTTATCACCTGCTCGACGACGAACGCGTTTACGTGACCGGCGATTCGCGTTCACAACCTTTTTCAAAGGGTGGGCATACCGCGCACTCGGAAGCACAGTATGTCGCCGAGGTGATCGCCGCACACGCCCTCGACAAGGAGGTGCGCTGGCGCAGTCCACAAACCATGTGTTTTTCCGCGGTCGACATAGAACCACTGCGCGCGATGAGCATCATTACCTACTACAAGTTCAGCGACCAAACCGGCGAGTTCGCGTTCGACCGTACGCATTTGATCGAGCGCTGGGATACGCAGGGTGGGCAGGCCAGCCTGGCCTGGGCCGAGGGCATGTACCGCGACATGTTTTACAGTTAAGTCGGTCTAGTGACAGGCCGCACCTGATCCTGATGGTTTTAATTGATTAAGGTCATGGTTGCGTCCCCCAGACTCAGCATCATTGTATTATTGAAATGAGGTGTTGTTATGAAGAAATTAGTGATGCTGGTAATGCTTGGCCTTTTTTATGGGTCACGATTGGCCGCGGCCGAACTACCCGGGCCGCTGATCACAGGCGAATGGCTGGTCGATAATATCGACGAGGTTTTGGTCCTCGATGTGCGCAAGGATATTGAGAGCTTCGCTGACGGGCATATCCCGGGCGCGATACTCGTCAACGTGAAGGAGATCCGCATCGAGCGTGAGATCAATGACAAGAACATGACGCGGATGCGGCCAGATCCCGCCGGCTTCGAAAAATTCATGCGCGCGCACGGGGTTAATAATGACAGCACGGTGGTTTTAACGCATCTCGGCAAAACCTCCGGGCAGGTCACCGGTGCCGCGCGCCTGTATTGGCAGATGAAATATTTTGGTTTCGACCGGGTAGCGTTGCTCGATGGCGGCAATCCGGGCTGGGTCGCCTCGCTCGAAGAGCTGGTTACCGAAGTAGCCGTGGTAACGCCCGGTAATTACGTGGTTGGCGATGAAAAGCCGGACGTGGTGGCGACCATGGAGCAGGTTCGGGCAGCGCTGCAGGATGATGCGGTGACGCTGATCGATACGCGTGAGCTACGCTATCATGTCGGTCTCGAAAAGAAGGATTACGTATACGCCCCCGGGCATATTCCAGGCTCACGCAATATGCCGTATAAGTTTCTGAATCCGATGAAAGGTGGCAATCGTTACTTCGACCGCGAATCTTACCTAAATCTGCTCGATTCGCTACGCATCGATACTGGCGATAGCCTGATCCTGTACTGCAACAGCGGATATGAAGCTTCATCAGCCTGGTTCGTGTTGCGCGAAATAGTCGGCAAGCAGGACGTCAAGTTGTACGACGGTTCGCTGCACCAGTGGACGCAGTACAAAACCAACCCGATGACCACCCGCCTGGCCGACTAATCTTGCAGGCCGGTAAAAAACGGTTCATGCCTTAGCCAGGGACCGGCCGCTATTATTCCTTCGGCAGGGTTTGCACGTAAGACAGAATATCAACTCCGACCTGAAGACCAAACGCATGCATCGCCGGCATCTCGGAATCCGGCTGGCCATTCATGATCTTCTGGATCGTCTCCCAGGGATTTTTGTTCGAAAGTGCGCCGAGCGGAGGCATTCCCTCCGGTTCCGTGCCAGATTCTGCATGGCAGTTAGCGCAGACAGTATTGTAAATAGACTCACCCTTGGCGCGGTCACCATTTTTGGCCATTCTCGATTTACGATCGATTACCGCGTCGATATCGAATTGCCCCTTGGTCAGGAAATTGGCCAGATCGTCGAAATCCTGCTGACTCATCTTGCCGGCAAATCCGTGAGTCGAGTCTTTCAACGCCGCAATCACTTTGGCGTTTGCGGCACCCTGCAGTTGCGTGAGTCCACCGATGCCGGTTTTGTACGAACCCGATGCATAGGCACCATCCTTGCCCATTAAATCCCAGCCGTGACAGGATTTGCAGCGATGGGTCGTGGCGCCCTTCTTTTTAGTGTTGGATGCAGGCCAGGCCGGATGCGTGCCATCAGGCTTGGCGGCACCGATAACCGCGTACCATTTATCGTATAACTTTCCACCGCGTACAATCGACGAAACTTCATCGGCATAGGCAAGTTGTGAACAGGTTATAAATGTAAAAGCAAGAAGCCAGCTGGCGATTTGTTTGATATGCATTAACGTTTCCCCCGGTTGATATTGAGTCGTTTTAAATTGACAACTTCTTTGGATAAAGTCTTATGTTCTTATTATCTGCTAACTCGAGACAATTGCTGGTTCCGTTTCAGTTGACGCAGATCAATAAAAGCGAAGAAATTTTTGATGATTGCCGGACTGGATTTTCGCTCCAGCAGCAATTATGCGGTTGAACTATCCAATCCTAGTTCCTTCGGCAGGTAACCATATATCTTGCGGGGTATTTATCTGGCTTCCAACAACGTTTAAAGTAAAAAGCTGTCAATCGTGACGTTGTCAAATAAGATTGCGTCTGTTGAGGTTTTGCTGGAGGTCCCCATGATCAGGAAAATATTTGCACCCCTCGCATTGATTAGCGCGCTGTGGGCGGCACCGCCGATAACTTCTTTGTACTTTACATTACCGACGGGTACCGCCGCGGCCCAGGCGCAGCCCGTTACCCCCAACTGGTTCGACCCGTCAACCTGGATGGCGATGCCAGGGGCGACGACGATGCCGAGTATGCCAGGCGCTCCGTTGCAGATGAATTTGGCGACACCGGGTGGGTGGTCGGCTTTCATGCGCCCCAGCACCTATGGAGCCTTCATGAACCCGGCAACCTATGGACAATTCATGACACCGCAGTTCTACATGCAATTCGCCAATCCCAACAACTGGATGAGCTGGATGAATCCGGCGTCTTACATGACCTTTATGAATCCCTCTACCTATATGGCGATGATGAATCCGATGGAGTACATGACCTTCATGAATCCCTCTACCTATATGCAGTTGATGAATCCCGGGAATTACGCGATGTACATGAATCCCGCGACTTACATGCAATGGATGAATCCGGCGGCTTATTCGTTGCCAACAACGGCCCAGGCGCCGGCGTACAACTGGTTTGATCCCAATGCCTGGAATCCGATGATGCAACCGGGACAGGCACCTGGCCAGGCACCCCAGGGGCAGTCATTTTTTAATCCATTCGATCCATCGACCTACATGCCGCGATCGCAGGCCGAGCCCGAATCCGGCCAGTGATCAAACCGGAATATTGCAGCGGACCAATGTAACAGTCGAGATAAGGCAGCGAGAAGACGCATGAACCATCATTTACGCAACTGGTTACTAGGGCTCGGCGCCAGCCTGGCGCTATTAATGGGATCGGCATTTGCCGAGGAGCAACCCTCAACCGAGCGCTTGAAAGAAGGCTGGACCGTATTTAATCGCACCTGCACGGTCTGCCACTGGCCGGGCGTAGGTGGCGCACCTCGGATCGGCGATAAAAATGCCTGGAAAGACCGTATCGATAGCGGCAGGACGGTTTTGTATCGTCACGCGATCAATGGCTGGACCGGCGCTTCCGGTAAACGAATGCCGGCGCGTGGCGGTAACTGGAATCTCACCGACGACCAGGTCAGGGCCGCGGTCGACTATATCATCCACAATTCACGGTGATGGCCTTCACTATGATCAAGCTTAACCAATTGTTTCATTCAACGCAGAGTACGGGTTTAGCCGGTGGTTTATTTCTTGTGTTGCTGGTAACGGTATTGGCCAGCAATCCGTTGCAGGCGCAAGACCAACAGGCAGCGTCCGACACCGACGAAGTTAACCGGGCCGCTCAAACCATAGCCAAAACGATGGATCCCAACTCCTGGGCCATGATGATGACGATGTCGATGGATCCGCGCATCTGGGCCAATCCGATCAGCAGCTGTGCGGCCTGTCATGACAACGAGGACGTAGGCCGCTATCAGCAATTCTTCGGCCCTTACGTCTCGGCGATGATGAATCCGATGACGATGGCTAATCCGCAAGCCTACAACGACATGATGGCGTCGATGCAGGACCCGAAAGCCGCCGAATATTGGCAACGCGCGGTCGAGGAGAAATACGGCCTCAATCCGGGTGATCCACTACCGGGCATGCACAGCTGGCCATGGGGCATGGTGCCCGGCACCCCGATGCCGCTGCCGATGCCCGCACAATAGAGTACCGCTTGTTTTCATCGGCGCCAAAGACCTGGGCCCGATTTACCTGACCGATGATTATCTCCCGGCTTACCTGATCGGGATCGGCAAGCTTGCATTATTATCGAGCATACATATGATAATTTTGATAAGAGATGATTTTGGTCCGGATCATGTACCGTGCTCTCGCTTATCTACTAACAGCCGGCCTTGCGATATTTACCGCTCCCGGGGCTGCCGAAGATTTTAGCGACCTGGTCAAACGTTGCGAGATCTGCCATGGGCAGGATGGTAACAGCGTGTTACCGATTTTTCCGAGTATCTCCGGTTTTTCCTACGAGGGATTTCTCTATACCATGGAAGAGTATCGTGAAAACGCGCGTATCGCGATTGAATTTCAGCGGCCCGGCGAGCCCGAGACCGTCATGAGGAATATCGCGCAGCAATTGAGCGGCGCGGATCTCAAGGGGCTGGCGAATTATTTTTCCAAGCGCAAATATATCCCAAGAAGTCAGGCGTTTAATCCGGAACTTGCCAGTCGCGGCGCAATTCTACACGAGAACCATTGCGAACGATGTCACCTGCAAAACGGCACCCAACCGGTAGATGACGCGCCCATCCTCGCCGGACAGTGGACGCCCTACCTGAGGTTGCAGTTCAACAATATTCAGAGCGGCAAACGCCTCGTGTCACGGCGCATGTCAAACCAGTTAAAAAAACTGGATCAGGCGGACATCGAGGCGCTGCTGAATTTCTATGCCTCGGCTAGTTAAGCCTGCTGGATGAATTTATTCTTCGCTCAGCGCGTTTAACCGGCTGACCATTTCATCCGAATCCCATTCGATTTCACCGTACAGCGTGAAGATGATTTTACCCCGCTTGTCGAGAATAAAATTTGCCGGAGCGGCAAAAACCTTCCATCGGCTCAGGGTGCTGCCATCGCTATCCATTAGCACTGGAAAGTCCACCGGCACTTCCTGTAAAAACTGCCGCACCTGCCCAGGTGATTCGGCCATGTTGACGGTGACGATTTTGAATGGCTTGCCTCGCATCTTTTTAATCAGCCGATTCATGGTCGGCATTTCGGTACGACAAGACGTGCAATAGGTAGCCCAGAACTGTATTAGCACGACGTTACCGCGATAGTCGGTCAATGAATGCTGCCGACCCTGCAAATCGGGTAATTCGATCTCGGGTGACGTCAAGTCACCCCAGTATTCTTTTAACTGACCTGTGGCAGCCTGTGCCTGCTGGCCCATTAAAACCAGCGACAGGCTAAATATCAGGTGACGGTAAAAATCCATTCTCAATTTGCTCCGAGTTTCTGCAAATTATCATGAATCAATGTATCGAGTTGGCGGGTCATTTCCCTCTCGGCCGGGGTCTGATAGTCGCGCAGATAAAAATAGCCGCGTACCCCGTCAATCAGATCGGTTTGCACCCGGCTGCCTGATTTTTTTAGCGTTGCTGCCAAATGCGGCAATCCCCAACGGTTGGGGGTACGTTCGCCTTCCAGTACCAAGATTGGGTGGATTGACAATCCGGCTTCATCGATATAAACCGGCTCGGAGCCGGGATCGGGCGTTGTTTTGTAAATTCGGGGGGTGATCAATAATGCGCCTTTCAGTTTCGAGTCCATTTGCTGCAATTTTTTATCGGCCAGGCCGCGGATTACCGGCACCGCGGCACGTGCACCGGCCAGCAAGAACAATCGCTCGGCACTCGTGTTGTCGATGATATGCTCGATAACGGCGACAACCTCTGCAGCTGGAATCCGAGCGATATTCGACGGCAGGGACGACTGGAAATGCGCACTTAACATATCGGGGAAATAAATCTGATAGCCCTTGCTTGCCAGCCTTCTTGCGATTGCAAACTCGATCGCATCCTCCCCTTGTCTGCAGGCAAACCAGATAATGCCGGTCTTCGCCGGTTCGCCGAACGTGACGATATCGATTTCGATTTCGTCATTGATTTCAAGGGTCGCGCGGCTTTCGGCCCGCGCGGTAAAAGCCAGTGTGGCGAGTAACAAGACACTCACGCAATATGCCAGCGAGCGGTGAAAAGCCAGTGCCTGCAAGCTGTCACCTTTCAAATAAATTAAAAATGATAATGGCATTACCTCGAGGCCATAACGCAAACCGCGATCATGCCTGCCTTACCAGTCTCCGGAGGCACCGGCCTGCATGATTTGCGTCATCGCATCACGGATACGGATTGCATCCTTGACCAGCTTCGGATCCAGCCGGGATCCCGGCTGCCAGGCGCGCGACAGCCAACTGACGTCCCAGTCAAGCGTCATCAACCAGATTTCGCCGGTGGCGTCTTCCATCACGGTAATCCGGCAGGGAATGAAAATGGAAAACTCAGGGCTGAAGTCGAGCATGCGCCGACCGACGTCGGCATCACAGAACTGGAGTATCTCGAGCCGCAGAGTCGGCAAACCCGAATAAGCGCTGACGTCCCTCCAGAATTCGTTATGTCCTACTTTCTTAAAGTTGACTTCGTTGGCCTTGAGTTCCATCGCCTCGACGACATCGTCGAAGGTCAATTCCGGATCAGCCTTGATTTTATCCGTCATGAAATTGAACAGATCACGCATCGACATGCTGCTCGCCGGGGTCATCATGTCGAAAAGCGCCTTTTTTTGCTCCCGTGGTATCGGCGGCATGACGCGATTCGATTGACGCATCAGCTGCTGGCGGCGAATTTTTTGCGCCTCCTCGGACAAGTCCTGGATCAGACGCGGACCAGACTCGAAATTGGGCGCAAGTTCCGCCGCCACGCTGGCCGGCAAATCCGTGCCCGAGCCTTGCTGAGCAAACCCGCTTCCGGGGTGGATAATAACCGCCAGCAATATAACCAAAAGTCCCGATTTACGCATAACTCTAGCCCCCCGGTAAACCCTGAAACGCCTACTTGACGACGCGTTCCACGGCGTCCGATTCGCCCCTGTTGTCTTCCCACTGCAAGGCGAGCGTATCACCCACCTTGACGTCGGCGATTTCGAACGATAGATAAGGATCTGCCGACACCCCGGGGCCAAGGTTGAGCGTGCCGACATGCTCGCCGTTGATCGAAAACTTCACGTATTTGACGTAGTGAATCGGGATCTTGTTGCCGTCAGAATCGAGCCGATTGCCCGTTTCCATCGGATGTTTGATTAAACAGGTAGCGCGGATACCGTTGTCCGTTATTTCCGTTTTGAGCCTTGTACGTCTTTTCGCCATAGTGCAAATTCCTCAGCAAAATCAATGCATCAACCACCGCAGCCGCCGATAGCAACTCGTACTTCCTGCGAGGTGACGTACCACTGGCCGCCTGATTTGACATATACCATGACGTTATCGGTGCCCGCCATTTTGATTCGCATTCTGAAGTAGTTGCCGGTACGAGGCGTGGTCTCGATGACGCTCAACAACGGTGTCGGGTTATTGGGCACCACCACGGCGATCGATTCGGGAGACGGCAGGGTGGTCGATACCTCGATTGGAACCACCGCGCCGTTTTCCGCCTGCAGCGGAGCATCGAGCTTGATCTGATCGCTGGCGGTGGCTTCGCGGGTACCCAGCACCTCCATCATCGCCGTGTCGACATCCCTGGCTAGAAACGCCGCGTCCGGCCTGGGTGCCGCATTCGCCAGCATCGAATTTAAAATACCACTGCCGCCGGCAACCCAGGTGACCGCAACTGCACATAGATTTTGCAATAAAGTTCGTCTTCTCATCGGCCCATTAACTACCTATTCAAATACGGAGTGGCGCGAACGCCACCCCTCTCATTACCAGATATCGATCAGCTCAACCGAACGTGTCGGAGGTGATTGACCTGTACCAGCCGCGGGCATACTTGGCCTCGTTCTTATGTACCCGATCCTTGTTGCCCACTTTACTGACGCCGCCGGAAACCTTGACGATGACCCCGTCTTTGAGGCGGTAAACTGCGGCCACCGAAATACCGTACCTGGGCCCGATCAGGCTGTAACAGGTGTTGGCATAGGTCGGCTCGGGCGGTGTATCTCCGGCAAGCATGGAAACAATCGCAGCGGCACAATTCTTCGCCTGCGACGCGGCGGAGTGGCCCGATTTGGGCATGGCGCCGGCAACACAAGCGTCCCCGATGATATGCACATCGCTGGCCTCGGCCGATTCAAAGGTGCCCATATTAACCGTGCACCAGCCATCCTTGTTGGTCAGGCCGGCGGTTTCGACCAGTTCACCCGCCTTTTGATACGGGATCAGGTTGATTACGTCGCCCTTGTACTCGTCGCCAAAATCGTTACGCAGGGTCATGGCGCCCGGATCCGCGCTTGTGATGACGCCACCGTCGGTATCCTTGATCCATTCGATCATGGTGCCGTATTCCTTTTTCCAGCCTTCGTGAAACGCAGCCTGCTTGGAATGGGTCGGATTGGCATCGACGATCAGAATTTTGGACTTCGGCTTGTTCGACTTGAGGTAATGCGCGATCAGGCTGGCGCGCTCATAGGGCCCGGGCGGACAGCGAAACGGCTTTTTCGGCGGCACGATTATGACGGTGCCGCCGTCACGCATGGCCTGTAACTGTTTTCTCAACAACAGCGTCTGTTCACCGGCTTTCCACGAGTGCGGCATTGCCTGTTGCACCGCCACCTGGTCATTTTCAATCGCACCCCACCTGAACGCGATACCCGGCGATACCACCAGCTTGTCAAATTTCATCGAACCGCCATACTTGAGGCTGATCGATTTGCCACCGGCATCGATAGCGGTGACCTCGTCATGCACCACATCGATACCCTGGGCGGCGATGTTGCCGTAGCCGTGAGTAATCTTGCTCATTTCCAGGTTACCCGCGAGCACCTCGTTGGAAAACGGGCAAGTGATATAGCTGGTATCGCGCTCGACCAGGGTAACGTCGAGTTTGGGCCCCCAGCGCTTTAAGTAGCGCGCGCAAGTTGCTCCACCGAAACCGCCACCGACGACAACCACTTTTCCGCTGGCTGCGGCCAGGGCTTCCATTGGCCAGACCAGGCTACCGAAACCGGTTACCGCGCCGGCAGCTCCGATTACCTTGAGAAAGTCTCTGCGATCATATGCTTTCATTGTCTTTCTCCTGAATTATTGTTTGCTGAAATATTCGGCGAGCAGCTTGAGCTCGGCCTCGGTATAACCCTGGGCGTGGCGATCCATGATGCTGGTTGGCTCTTCACCATTGGCGAAGGCCTGCATCAGATCGATGAAATCGTCGGGTTCCTCGCCGTTAATCCCGGGCATGGGCTTGGCGCCTTTACCATTGGTGCCGTGACAGGTGCTGCACATAGACGCCAGTAACTCGGCGCGCGGGACCGCATCGGCGGCATAACTCTGACTGGGACCAACGCCCCCTATTAGCAGGACGACAATCCCACTTGCTGCGATTTTAAGCAAACTGCTCATAACGGTGCTCCTCATTTTATGTTCATGGTTATTGTTGATTTAACCGTGTTCACCATTTCGATCAACGCTTTACGATTAAGATACTCATTAACATTAAAAATCCTATGGCTATTAAACTGCAAAACCAGCGTGCATCCTTGATGAAGATCAATTTCTCCGAAGATCTCACGCGCTCGGTTTATTCGGGTAGGAAGGTAAGAGGGAAAAAGAAAAAAGTGTCGGAGGTATTATTAAATGCTCCCTCCGTCACCTTATTTATTTGGGACGACCATTTTCAATCTGCTCTTAGTACCCGAAAAACAAGCTAGCTCGCAGTTAAAAACAGACGAAGTGGGGACAATAGACCAATATTTCCGGGCACAGTATGCTTATTTTCCGACCGCAGGATCTAAGGAATGGCATAGGGTGTGCTGAACCCTGAATTTAACCAGGAAGATATTTCTTCGATTCGATACGTGTTCGGGGTTATAATCGCCGGAGAAAGCGAGCGTGGTTGACATTGACGGCCTGTATCGCAACAAAAAATAGATCTCTACCGGAGGAGCACATGAACAGAGACGACGACATCAAATTTCTGCAACGACTGGTTACCGAAAACGGCCTGAGCCGCCGTAAATTCCTTTCCGCGGCAATGGCCATGGGCGTAGGAGCGATGGCGCCAGCTCTATACAGTGAAGCGGCCCGGGCCGCGCCGAAGAAAGGCGGCAGGCTCAGGCAGGGGCTGACCGGCGGCGCGACCAGTGATGTCATGGACCCGGGCCAGATCCTGGATTCCTACATGATCAACCTGCAGTTCGGCCAGTTACGTAACAACCTGACCGAGGTCGCGGCCAGTGGAGAACTAGTCGGGGAGCTGGCCGAGAGCTGGGAAGCCAACGCCGACGCTACCCAGTGGGTTTTCAATATTCGCAAGGGCGTGGAATTTCACAATGGTAAATCCCTGGATTCGCAGGACGTGGTGGATTCACTGAACCATCACCTGGGCGAGAAATCGACATCGGGTGCGGCCGGCATTCTCACCGGCGTCGATAATGTCAAGGCGGACGGGTCGAACAAGGTCATAGTGAGCCTCAAGGGCGGCGATGCCGATTTTCCGTTCATTCTCAGCGACTATCACGTCCTGATCTGTCCCTCAAACGGAGACGGCAGCATTGACTGGCAATCCGGCATCGGTACCGGCGGCTACTCCCTGGTGGAACACAAACCCGGCATTAACTCCTTGACGCGACGCAATCCCAACTACTGGAAACAAGGCAGGGCGCACTTCGACGAAATCGAGTCACTGGGGCTCGAAGACCCGTCAGCGCGTACCACCGCCCTGCGCACGGATGCGGTGGACTGTATCCAGAAAGTTGAATTGAAAACCGCGAGCCGGCTGGCCAAGCTGCCGGGCGTGAAAGTTATCGCCACCACGGGTAACAAGCAGATCACGCTGCCGATGCGCACGGACCTGGCGCCCTATGACAATAATCACGTGCGCATGGCACTCAAGCTGATCGTCCAACGCCAGGAGTGGCTCGACAAAATCGCATTTGGATACGGTGAGCTCGGCAACGACAATCCGATCGGCCCGGCCAACGTATATCGTGCGACCACCGAAGAACTACCGCAGCGGGAATACGATCCCGACAAGGCGAAGTGGCACTTGAAGCAGGCCGGAATGGACAGCCTTTCGGTGGAGTTCCACGCCGCGGATACCGCGTTCGCCGGTGCGGTCGACGCGGGACAGCTGATGCGCGAATCGGCCAAACCCGCCGGTATCAATATCGATGTGGTACGCCAACCCAATGACGGCTACTGGTCCGATGTGTGGTTGAAAAAGCCATGGTGTGGCTCCTACTGGAGCGGGCGGCCTACCGAAAACTGGATGTTTTCCCAGGTTTACTCGGCGGATGCCAAATGGAACGAAACTTTCTGGAAAAACGAGCGCTTCAACAAATTGCTCATCCAGGGCCGTGCCGAACTGAACCCGGAGAAACGACGCGAAATCTATGTCGAAATGCAGAAAATTGTGCACAACGATGGCGGCCTGATATTACCGCTGTTTCTCAGCGACGTGATGGCGGTGAATGACAAACTCGGCCTTCCCGAGCAGATCGGGAACGCCTGGGAACTGGACGGCATGAAGAACGCCGAACGGTGGTGGTTCCTCTGAGTTAAATCGGGTTTACTTTCAAATTAAGAGGCCGGGGCAACCCGGCCTTTTTTAGTTCACTGAATCCTGTCACAACGGCAATTTTTAAATTGTCGAGCACAGCCGCAGTGCGTCGTACATGGCCGCGGCAAGGTTGCGGCTTGACGCGGCGTCGCCGATGCGGAACAGCGTATATCCCGTCCCCTGGTCGAGACCCGGTTGGGGTTTCCCGGTTGTCAGCGCATCCAGGTCGGTCACACCCCTGTTGCTGGCATTGTCGCGCAGGCTATCGAATACCTCGTCGAACGGCAGCGTGCCGCGCTCGACGATAACCTGGTCGGCTTGCAGGGTGCGCGTTTCCCCGGTCAGGTCGCTGCGAAACATTGCATCGAGCCCTGAATCTCCTCGACTCAATTCAACCAGTTCATATTCTGCGAGCGGGACGAGGTCGCGACGCGCGAGTTCGCGCCGCCAGATAACGCGTTCACCATACTCAAGCTCGGCGACGGGCGTTTCATCGAGGGTGACGAGCTGCACCCGGCTGCCTGCATCATGACAGAATTCGGCCGCGGTCGCGGCCGGGTGGCGTCCGGTACCGTCGTAGACGATGACGTTCGCGGCCGGCTTCACTGCGCGTGACAGAATGTCCCAGACCGGCGTGCACAGATCTGCTCCCGGCAACCAGTCCAGGTCTGGCAGGCCACCGGTCGCGACGATGACGACATCGGGATTTTCCGCGAGCACGTCATCTGCCTCGGCCAGGGTGTTGTATTGCACCTCGACACCGAGGCGCTCGAGTTCGACCACGCGCCAGTCGACGATGCCGATCACGTCCCGGCGCCAGCTCGCCGAGGCTGCCAACCGCATCTGCCCCCCGGGTTGATCGGTAGCCTCGAACAGCTTGACCCAATGGCCGCGCTCCGCGAGAATCCGTGCCGCCTCGAGGCCGGCGGGTCCCGCACCGACCACCACCGCCCGGCGCGGCGCATCAGCGACTTGCTCGATGCGCTGCGGCCAGTGCAGTTCGCGCCCGCTCGCCGGGTTGTGCACGCAGGTCGGGCGATTGTTCCCCATGCAATGCGTCACCCCGACACAGGGGCGTATGCGATCTTCCTCACCGCGTTCTAGCTTGGCGACGATATCCGGATCGGCTATGTGCGCGCGGGTCATCGCCACCATATCGAGCAGGCCGTCGCGGATCGCGTGACGCGCGGTCGCGAGGTCGGTGATACGCGCGGCGTGAAACACCGGTAACTGAACCTCGCCGCGAAAACGCCCCGCGGCCTGCAGCCAGGGCGCGATCGGCGATTCCATACCCGGCATGCATTCGGTGACCATGTGGTGCATCGTATCGAGGCGACCGTAGTTGGCGTTGAAAAAATCGATGAGACCCGAATCCTCGAACAGGCGCGCCATTTCGACGCACTCGTCGAAACCGAGGCCCGCGGCATCGGCCTCGTCGATCAGGAAACGCATGCCGACGATAAACTCATCGCCGACCCGGCGGCGTATCTCCTCGTGCACTATGAGTCCGAAGCGACAGCGGTTTTCGATCGAGCCGCCAAACTCGTCATTGCGCTGGTTCGTCATCGGCGACAGGAACTGGCCGATCAGGTGACCGCCGACCATGGTTTCGATCCCGTCCAGCCCGCCCTGCTGCGCGCGCAGTGCCGCGGCGCCGAAGGCCTTGACCACGCGTTCGATATCGTGCCGGTCCATTTCGCGCGGAAAAGCGCGGTGCAGGGTTTCGCGCACCGGGGATGGCCCGAGCGCGGGCAGCCAGTACTGCGAATTGGTCTCCGCCCGCCGGCCAAGGTGCGTAAGCTGCATCATGATGGCCGCACCAGCCGCGTGGATCCGCTCGGAGAACGCCTCGAGACAGGGGATGACGCGGTCACCGGACATGTCGAGTTGGCCGTTGGCCCAGGTCGAATCGCGGTCGACGAAGGCAGAACCGCCGAACATAGTCAATGCGAGCCCGCCGCGCGCCTTGGCCTCATGGTATGCCTGATATGCTTCACCGGGCATCGCGTCGTGGTCCTCGAGCCCGCAGGCGTGACTGGTCGACATGATCCGGTTACGCAGGGTCAGGTGCTTGAGCTGCAATGGTTGCAGCAAGGGGTCGCTGGTCTGGTGGGTAATTTCGTAGTTCCTCGGCTAATTCCGGAATTTCTATGACCATTCAACTTGCTCGGGAAGAATAATATATTAACAAGCCTTATTAATTAACTGTCACTTTACTTCGCGCCGAAAAACATCATCCGGGATCCGGATAAGACAAAAATTAAACCATACAGGCTTCGTTACGTTGACCTGTATCAGGAAGCAGAAATCGTTTTACTGAGATAATTATTTTAAATACTGGTTTTGATTGATCTTTTAAATCGATTAGACATAATTTTTACAGCTATTTCAGTTTCGATTATTAAACGAAAACACATTTAATTCTCAACGATTTGATAATTTATTATGGAACAACCATTGCAAATTACTTTCCGCGACATTCCTCGTTCCGAGGCACTCGAAGCGGATATCCGGGAAAAAGCGGCCAAGCTGGATCAGTTTTATGAAAAGATCATGGCCTGTCGCGTCATGGTAGAAGCACCGCATGGACATCACCACCAGGGCTACCTCTATCACATCAGGGTCGATTTGACGGTACCCGGCAAAGAGCTGGTCATTAAGCGCGGGCCGAAGGAACATCATGCGCATGAAGATCCTTACGTCGCGGTTCGTGATGCCTTTAAAGCCGCGCGTCGGCAATTACAGGACTATGCCCGCAAGCAACGGGGCAAAATCAAGACCCACGAAATGCCCCCCCATGGCACGATCAGCGAAATTATACCGATGCAGGATTTCGGCCGGATCCTGACCTCGGATGGCAGAGAGATTTATTTTCACCGCAACAGTGTTGTCGACGGAGATTTCGAGCTACTGGAAGTTGGTGATCAGGTCTGGTATGCGGAAGAGCCCGGAGATGAAGGCCCACAGGCCAGTACGGTACATATTGTCGGCAAACACCATCTGGTAGGTTAATTAATAGATGCTTGCGGCATCCGGCAAATCCCTGCCTCAACCAGTGCCGAAGCCAGAATAAACGGTTTAACCCTTCACACAAACCAGCGGTCGCAAGCGCGCGACTTTTCGTGCCAACCCGGCATGGTCAGCCGCGTCCACGACCACGGTAACATCTTTATAGGCCTGCGGCGCCTCCTCGGCCACGCCCCGTAGAGAAGGGCTGCGAATGGTGATTCCCTGACGCTTTAGTTCATCAATGATCTGGCGGCCGCGCCATTGCCGTTTTGCCTGGCGTCGACTCATGGCGCGTCCTGCGCCGTGACAGGCCGAACTGAAGGCACGCTGCTCGCTTTCCAGCGTGCCTGCCAGAATATAGGAGCAGGTTCCCATCGAGCCGCCGATCAACACTGGCTGACCCGCCTCGCGCAATATCGCCGGCAACTCCACATGACCTGGGCCGAAGGCACGCGTGGCGCCTTTGCGATGGACATATAGCCGGCGTGTTTCCCCGTGTGTTACGTGCGATTCCAGCTTGCAGGTGTTATGCGATACGTCATAGAGCATATGCAGTTGGGCGCCTGGGAAAATGGCGCTAAAGACCTGCCGGGTCAGGTGGGTAATGATCTGCCGGTTGGCGAGGGCACAATTGATCGCGGATCGCATCGCGCCCAGGTAAGACTGGCCGATTTCCGATTTGATCGGGGCGCAGGCCAGCTCGCGATCAGGCAATACGATGCCGTGTTGACCGGCGCTGGTGGCCATAATGCGCAGAAATTCGGTGCCTATCTGATGACCCAATCCACGCGACCCGCAGTGGATACTCACCACCGCGTCACCCTGACGCAGGTTAAATGCTTTCGCAATTCGTTCTTCGTACACCTGGTCGACGTATTGAACTTCGAGATAATGATTGCCAGAACCCAGTGTTCCCATTTCATTACGCTGCCGGTGCCTTGCCCTTTCAGATACCTGGGAGGGATCGGCACCGCGCATGCAGCCCAGCTCTTCGGTACGTTCAAGATCCTCGGGCAAACCGTAACCCTGTTTTAGCGCCCATCGCGCACCCCCGACAAGCATGTCGTGCATTTCATTGGGGTCGAGATGGATACGGCCGGTACTGCCAACCCCGGCCGGCACCCGTAGCAATAGCTCATCCGCCAACGTCTCCCTCGCCTGCTTGATATCATCCGCGCCAAGCCCTGTATGCAGGCAGCGAACTCCGCAGGAAATATCGAAACCGACGCCGCCAGCCGAGACAACGCCCCCTTCATCGGGATCGAAGGCCGCAACCCCGCCAATCGGAAAACCGTAACCCCAGTGCGCGTCGGGCATGGCATACGCGTAATCGACTATGCCCGGCAGGGTGGCCACATTGGTAACCTGCTGGTAAACCTTGTCATCCATGGCTTCAATCAGTGCGCGATCAGCATAGATAATGGCGGGAACCCGCATTCTGCCTGTGGCTGGAATTTCCCAGGTATTTTCATCGCGTTGTCTAAACAGGTTTATTTTCATCGATTAATCCCTGGTTGGCCTAGACGTCGATGATGCATTGGGCAATCCATTCGTTATCGTTCGTCTGATATACCTTGAGATCAGTAAAAGTCGCGCCCTTGATTTCCACCGCCGGCTGATGTTTACCCTGGTCCACCTCTTCGCCAAACAGCTGCGCCTGCAAGTGGTGGTCCCGTATCTGTACCTCAAACCGGCCAAACAGCATGTTGCGGGTTGCCATTTGGTAAACAATTTCGTTGAGCCAGTCAACCAGTAATAAATCGAATTCTTTAGCATCGCATTCAACCGTGACCGATTCACTCGGGTTAATTTTATCGAGCTCGGTAACGACACTGGACAGGGACAACGCCGCCTGGGTGAAAGCTTCCGCCAGGCTACTGCCATATCCCCGGACGCCGATATCGGCCCCATGTTCGAGGTGTTCCCATCTGGCCGTTGTCATTGCTTGACAATTCCCGTTAGATGTAGCGTATGGCATTACAATTCAGGCTAGCCTGCATTGAACCGCGATTAATGATCTGGATCAGCTTTGCTGCTAATAAAGAGCCCGGTTCCCTTTCTACAGCTTTCATCTGCACAGGAGATTTGGGTACCATATACGAGTCGACTACCCGTCTCTTTTGACATAACGCTATGGCCAGCAAACAGAAACCCACCCGTGTTGTCATCATGGGCGCGGCGGGGCGCGATTTTCACAACTTCAACATGGTGTATCGCGAAGACCCCTCCAGTCATGTAGTCGCCTTTACCGCAAACCAGATTCCCGATATCGCCGGGCGCCGTTATCCGCCCGCGCTCGCCGGCGCCAACTACCCCGACGGCATTCCCATTGTCGACGAAAAAAACCTGGACAGCCTGTGCCGTGAAGAAAACATCGATCAGGTGGTGTTTGCCTACAGTGATGTCAGTCATGACCAGGTAATGCACCGGGCCTCGCTGGCACTTGCGACAGGCGCTGATTTCCTGTTACTGGGCCCGGAGCGCACCATGTTAGCGGCGTCCGTGCCGGTAATCGCAATTTGCGCGGTCAGAACCGGCTGCGGCAAATCGCAGACCACGCGCTGGCTGGCAAAGCTATTGAAGCAAAAGGGTTTACAGGTTGCGGTGATTCGCCACCCGATGCCTTACGGTGACCTCGAAAAACAGGCAATACAGCGCTTTGCCGAGCTTGCCGATCTCGACGCCGCCGATTGCACCATCGAGGAACGCGAGGAATACGAACCGCACCTGGCGGTGGGTACGATCGTCTACGCGGGTGTCGATTATGCCGAGATCGTCGCACGGGCCGAACAGGAAGCCGATATCATCCTGTGGGACGGCGGCAATAACGATTATTCGTTCATTCGTCCCGATTTGCATATCGTTCTGGCCGATCCGCTGCGACCCGGTAACGAGACCAGTCATTACCCCGGCGAGGCAGTGCTGCGCATGGCCGACGTGGTAGTGCTTGCGAAAGTAAACTCGGCCGCGGATGCCGACATCCAGAGCGTGACCGAAAACGTTCGCAGGATTAATCCGCAGGCCTCGATTGTACGTGGCGCTTCACCCGTCAAACTGGACGATCCAACGGCGGTACGCGACAAGCGCGTACTGGTAGTGGAAGACGGCCCGACCATCACGCATGGTGGTATGTCTTACGGTGCTGGCTACGTTGCTGCCACCCAGGCACAGGTGGCAGAAATCGTGGATCCACGTGCTGCAGCACATAAGGAGATCGCCCCGGTTTACGCCCAGTACCCGCATATCGGTAATGTGCTACCCGCGCTGGGCTATCATTCTTCGCAACTCGAGGCATTGCGCGCAACCATCAATTCGGTCGATGCCGATGTCGTGGTTGCGGCAACGCCCTGCGACATCGGCGCGCTGATCGACATCAATAAACCGGTCGTGCGCGCCCGCTACGAATTTGCCGATGATAGCGAGCCAGGGCTAGGCAGCCTGATTGAAACCTTCCTGCAAAAAAAGAAACTGGGCTGTTAGTCCCACCACAGCGTATCGTTTGCCTCGCGGGTGATAACGGTGCCGGCCTGACCGGCTAAAATTGCCTGCGCATCCTTAAGTCGTCCTACCCCCGCAAATCCCGCACATTGTTCGACAAATTCACAGGCAGCCTCTACCTTCGGCGCCATTGAACCCGACGCAAACGAATATTGACGGATAGCCTGAGTAGAAATACGCCGCATAGCACCCGCGCCAGTCTCGCCCCAGTCCTTATAAATGGCCTCGACATCGGTCAGCATAACAAAAGCATCCGCCCCAAGCTCGCGGGCAAGCAGCGAACTGGCCGAATCCTTGTCGATTACCGCCTCGACGCCAACCAGGTGCCCGTCGTCTCGACGTACCACGGGAATGCCGCCGCCACCCGCACAGATGACAATCACCTGTTTTTCAGCAAGAAACCTGATAACACCCAGTTCGAGAATGCGCAGCGGGCGCGGCGACGGCACCACGCGCCGGAATGCCTTGCCATCGGGCGCAATCGTCCAGCCACGCGCTGCAGCGGTGCGCTCGGCCTCTGCCTTGCTGTAACCCGGACCAATGGGTTTGGTGGGATGCTGAAACGCTGGGTCATGCGGATCGACCTCGGTCTGGGTCAACAGGGTTGCACAACGATGACTATCGGGCAGCAGGTTGACCATTTCCTGTTCGATCAGGTAACCGATCATGCCTTCGGTTTCAGCATCCAGAACGTCCAACGGGTAATGCGTGTCTTGCCTGTAGGCCAGGTCCTGTAACGCCAGTAATCCAACCTGCGGGCCATTGCCGTGGGTTATGATCAATTGATGCTCGCGTGCGATCGGCGCCAGTGCTTGGGCTGCAATCTTTATGTTGCGGCGCTGATTTTCGGCCGTCAGGGCCTGCCCTCGTTGCAGTAAGGCATTACCACCGAGCGCGATGACGATGCGCATTCAATCCCCCAGCGTCGCCACGAGGATGGCCTTAATCGTGTGCATGCGATTCTCGGCCTGCGCGAACACGATCGACGCTTCGGATTCGAATACGTCCTCGGTAACTTCCATCGCTTCCAGTCCGTATTTCTGGTAAATCTTCTCGCCGATTTCAGTCTCGCGATTGTGGAACGCCGGCAGGCAGTGCATAAATTTCACTGCCGGATTTCCCGTTATCTCCAGCACGTCCCGGTTTACCTGGTAAGGTTTCAACTGCTCGATACGTTGATCCCAGACCGTTTCGGGTTCACCCATCGAAACCCAGACATCGGTATAAATGTAATCGACACCCTGCAGCGCTGCTTTCAGTTCATCGGTTATGTTGAGCTGCCCCTCGGTTTGTTGCGCAATATTGTGACATCTCGCGATCAGTTCAGTGTCTGGATGCAGCTCGGCCGGCGCCGCCATTCGAAAATCCATGCCCATTTTGGCGGCGCCAACCATCAGTGAGTCCCCCATGTTACCGCGGCCATCGCCGAGGTAGCAGAAACTGATTTCGGATAGTGGTATTTCCGAAAACTCTTCCATGGTCAGCAAATCGGCGAGCACCTGGGTAGGGTGATATTCGTTGGTCAGGCCATTCCAGACCGGTACGCCGTGCCGTCCCAGCTCTTCAACTGTTTGCTGTTCGAAACCACGGTATTCAATGCCGTCGTACATTCGCGCCAATACCCTGGCCGTGTCCTTCATCGATTCCTTAACGCCAATCTGACTACCGGATGGACCGAGATAGGTAACGTTTGCACCCTGATCATAGGCGGCTACCTCGAACGCACAGCGCGTGCGGGTCGAGGTCTTTTCAAAAATGAGCGCAATATTTTTACCGGTTAATCGCGCTTGTTCGGTTCCCGCGTATTTATCGGCTTTTAACTGCCCCGCCAGATCAAGTAAATACCGGATTTCGTCCGATTCGAAATCAAGTAACTTCAAGAAGTTTCGCTGTTTCAGGTCAGGTGCCATTTGTCGCCCCCTCAAGTCGTGGAACATGGCGTCCTATGCCGGTTGCTAATTCATAGTGTGTTGTCGCAAGTTGATCCGCCGGTCCGTACGCGCTGATCGCTTTCTCGCGCAGCCAGGTCTTTTCCGAAAAACTCCCGTACATGATGATTTGTGCTGATTCGTTCATGGTTACCGGCCCATCCGTTTGCCTTCACTCAGCGTATACTTTTGTACGTATTCCGAGGTCATAACCGCTAGTAAAGCGCTATAGTTGGGAACAAATGTCAGCTCATCCCCCACGCGAATCTTTCCGGCTGTAGCGCTGACATCGACAACCAGATAATCACTGGAGGCACCCAGAATTTCAACCCCTGGTTCGCACGGCACAATGCCCGCTAAATCCACATCCTCGCGCCCCAGATTCAACAGCGCCCTCAGTTCATTGCCACGATCCTCGAATTGTTCCAGGCTGCCGAATGCATCTTCGCTGCGTTTGCCCATGGGCTGCGATGGTTTGCTTTTGACTTCCAGTACTTCAGCATGAATCACAAAGGCATCCTGGGAGGTTTTCGGCCAGGGCTTGCGTTTTGTAGTCTCACGACCGAGTAAGATTGCTTCGCCGATGCGGGCATGATTTACCCGCGTGTGCATCTTGCCTGCAGCGATCAACTCGAGACCGCTGGAATTGATACCGGAAATCCAGTTGAGTTCAAGGCCTAAAGCCTGCTCGACCTCAACCGACAGCTCCACCAACCGTCGCATATTTTCCTCGCTGGGTACGACACCCCCAAAACATGCGAGATTGGTTCCAAGGCCCCTGATTCGAATACCCGGTAATCCTGACGTGACTTTTACCAGGCGGACCAGATCATCCGGCAAGACTCCCTCGCGCAGGTCGCCCAGATCAATCATGAGGATCACATCGTGTATCCGACCGAGGCGTTGCGCCGCGTCCGACAGGGCTTCAAGTACGCTGGGCTCCGAATTCAGACTAACGTCCACTGCATCGACAACTGCATCCACGGTGGACAGGGCTGGAATTCGCAACAACATAAATGAGGCATCGACGCCCGCTGCCCGCAGCCGCTGAATATTTTCCAGGCGCGAGTCCGCGATCGTGGTAACGCCTCCGCGCAGCATGGCCCTGGCCACTTCCGGATGACCGCAAGTTACCTTGGTAACGCCACACACCTCGATGCCATGTGCCTGGCACAGCCCGACGATAGTGCGAGCATTATGCTCAATTTTGTCGAGATCAATAGTTACACTGGGAGTTGTCATCACTATGTTCCGGAGCCATTTTACCCGTTGCTGGATGCAGCACCCGACCTGGATCTCGCATAAGTTATCTACCGCAACATGACATGACCATCTTATAAGCAGAGTAGATAGTTTGATTGACTATCATCAACTCCACCTGCTTCAAATTCATATAGATTGGCAGGTATTTTCCAGTGACTGATTACAGAAAGGAGAAAAATAATGCAGACCAGAGAAATCGAAAAAGACAATTGGCAAAGCTTTTTTGATCAGGTTTCCAGGGTGTTACAGGGCAAACTTATCCAGATCGAAGTCGACAGCCTTGAACTGGGCGCCCAGACCGAACTGGACAAACTCTCTCTTAACGGCTTAACCTATGACAAGAAAGATGATGCCTTCATCATCAGTACTGAAGAAATCGAACATGTTATCCACTCACCGAAACAGATATTTGTCGCCGATGGGACCGAAGGGATAAACAGCCTCCAGGTTCGCTCGGCTGATGGTACCGAGCAGATAATTAGCTTTGTAGAGCCATTGGCGCTGCCGCCGGCAGGTTAACAACGGAACCCGAATGAGCATTCGAGAGACCTACGAAGCGAAAATGCAGGCCCAGCTTCAAGAGTTGAAAGCAGAGATCCATGAACTCAGGGAAAAAGCCGACCAGGCGGAAACCAACCTGCAACTTGAATACTACACGCTAATCGACGAACTGCATTTGAAGCTCGAAACAACCGAGCAGAAATTTGAATTGCTCAAGCAAACGCAAGATGAAAAGTGGGAAGAGTTTAAAACCGAGCTTGAACTTAGCTGGAATTCGTTGTTGGAACTGATCAAAGCAATTACCTCGCCCTGACTGAAGGTTCTACCCGTCGTTGTTCCAGATCCCGACGACCCGGGAAATCTCCAGACCCATTAACTAACGCTTACCGCCCCCACCATTAAGCTGCCTGGTCTTACGAGTTATGGCCGCAGCCTGGTTTCCCGCCTTTTCTGTCGATCCACGAGATGAGCAAGGTCAACGAGCACTTCACTCAGCAAGTCAACAATATCATCGACTGTCAGAATACCGACCAGCGCTTCATCTGCGTCGATGACGGGAACCCTGCGAATTCCCTTGTCACGCATTAACTCAATAACATGCATGAGGTCGTCATGCTCGGTTACGGTGATCAGGTCAAAGCTCATCGCGTCACCGACTCGTATACTATCTGGATCGGTACCCTTGGCTACAATTTCGAGCGCGATATCCCGATCGGTAATGATGCCAACCGGCATTTGTTTTCCATACTTCGCCTTGCAGATGACGACATCTCCGACGTGATACTGCCGCATAATGGCAGCCGCCTCGGTAACTGATTTTTCTTCCTCGACTACAACGACTTCGCGATTACAATATTCACCAACACGCATTGCTATCTCCTCTTGCAGTATTCAAATAGAATATTGATGTTATGCGCACTCGTTGGCAACCGAGTTGATTGAGGTCAAATTCAGTGTGGTCAGGTCAGCTCCCCTTGATTACTGCTTATGGATCTTCGGCTTAAGTGTCGGCTTCAGCCCATTCTCCTTTACGGAGCTACTTGACCGTGATGCAGGTGCAGCTCGCATGGTTCGCTACCTTGTGTGACACGCTGCCAAGAAACAGACCCTTTATATCGCTCAGCCCACGTGAACCCATCACCACGCAATCAATGTTTTCTTCGTCAATACAACGCAGGATGCTATCGGCTGGATCATCACCACCAAGTCGGGCATCGACATTTTCCAGCCCATTTTGCTCAGCACGACCCTTTGCCCCATCAATAATATGCTGGCCTATTTCAACCAGTAAACGGGATGATATCCCAGTATCCTGGAAGGCCGATCCCGTAGCCAGGTTTAGCCCGGGTTCCATTGATTGCAGGCGTTTTATCTCCGTGTTGACATGTTCGGCCAGACCCTCGATTTCGGCAAATCGTTGCAGAGCATCGATATTCCCGGAACGATGAGGTACGTGCAATATAACAAGTGGAGCACCATACTTTTTAGCCAGGTCAATCGCGAGATCGAGCGCTTTGTTGGAATGGTCTGATCCGTCGATGGAACATAGTATTTTGTTAAACATGACAGGCTTCCTCTTGATGCCAGTTAGTTAAAATTTACTATACCTGGATCTCGATTTGGCGTATTGATGCAACTCAACTGGACCAAAATAACCCGCCAATTTCTGTTCCTGGCCAACGAAAGACCTGGGAAAGCGTTAAACTTTGAAACGTCCACAGAACGATTTAACCAATGTACCCCAAAGAGCGGTTGAAACCACGGCCATTAGCTACCACTAACAGAAATATTTTCAGCGGCGGTTTATCGGCTGAAATAGGTATACTGTCACCTAAATTCGAACTCATCAATTCTGGCAACGAATATCTCCTAAAGCGTGGTTTGGAACATCAAAGGCGTATTGCAAGCGCACCCATCCAGCCAACTTGCCTGGGCGTTTTACGACTGGGCCAATTCGGCCTTCGCCACGGTTGTGATCGCCGGATTTTTTCCGCTGTTTTTTAAACAGTACTGGGCGTCGTCGCTGGCGCCGACCGAGTCGACGTTCTGGCTCGGTGCAATCAATTCGGCGGCCAGTCTGGTCATCGTCGTGCTGGCGCCACTGCTCGGCGCGATCGCAGATCATCTAGGACGGCGCAAAGGATTTTTACTGGTGATGGCGAGCCTCGGTATCGTCATGACCGCAGCTCTGAGTCTCGCAGCCCAGGGTGCCTGGCAATTGGCGGTAGTGCTTTACTTGCTGGCATTGCTCGGCTTTACCGGCGCCAACATATTTTACGATGCATTGTTGTTGACGGTCAGTGGTGACAGCGGCCGAGATACAGATCGCGTGTCAGCTCTCGGTTTCGCGCTGGGGTATCTCGGCGGCGGCCTGCTGTTTGCGTTGTGCGTGATGTTAACGCGGCAACCTGCCTGGTTCGGGATTGCCGATGAGGTCGCCGCAGTCAGGATCTCGTTTGTGCTGGTCGCATTGTGGTGGGCGTTATTTTCGATTCCGCTTCTGGTTTTCGTCAAGGAACAACACCACGCGCCTGAAGCGGCCAGTGCATCGCTGCGCGCAGCGATAGGCCGAGTACTACTAACGCTGCGGGAACTGCATGCATTGCGTCAGGCAGCGATGCTTTTACTCGCATACTGGTTGTACATCGATGGGGTCGCTACCGTGATCCGCATGGCGGTGGATTACGGCATTTCGATTGGCTTCGAATCCAGGCAACTGATCGTGGCGTTGTTGATTACCCAATTTGTCGGATTTCCAGCAACCTACCTCTACGGCCGGATGTCGCATTCCATCGGTGCGCGTAACGGCATTTTGTTCGGTATTACGGTTTACGCGCTGGTTACGGTCTGGGGTTCAATGATGCAATCGGTGTGGGAGTTTTACCTGCTCGCAGCCATCATCGGCCTGGTACAGGGTGGGGTGCAGGCGCTGAGCCGTTCGCTGTTCGCGCGCCTGATTCCGGCAAGTCAGGCAGCCGAATTGTTTGGTTTTTACAACATGGTGGGCAAATCAGCGGCAGTCATCGGGCCGATCATGATGGGTTGGCTTGGCGTGCTGACCGGTAGCCCGCGACTCGCGATATTGTCGCTGTTAATCCTGTTTGCCGCCGGATTCCTGTTGCTACTCCGGGTTAAGGTTCCCGAAACTGACGCGGATTAGGAACTCGGGATTGAACCCTGGAAATATTGGAGGCGGACAATAAGATTTTTCTCTGAAAGCAGGCGCACGGAAATTATTGAAAAGCGTCGGCTTCCGACCCATTTGAGACTCTAATAAAAATCCACATTAAATGAGGATGTAAGCTACAAGCTCAAATCGATTTTATTATTCCAAGATTTGTGGCCTTGATAATTTTAAAAGATAATGTGTACCCAAGCCTAAATAAAGAAGAAAAATCATGTGCAAATTCATCCTCCGAATTATTTCGCTTTTGCTGGTAATTGGTATCGCTGGTAATGTCGCGGCAGTTTCCGAATCGGAATGCAATGACGCGATCAAGGATATCGATGCCCGAATCGAATCTGGGAAATACTCTGATCAGAAAGTTAATATTGCGAAGCAGATGCGTGATAGCGTGCTCCAATCCTGTGGTTTTCTCGATACGGCGACGCTCGAAAAAATGATGGAAGGCTTCGAGCAACTGTTGCCAACGCGATCTGCAGAAGAGCAAGAAGCCGTGGCCGCTCAGAAGAAAAAAGATCGCGAGGCGTTGCGGGAGAAGCAGCGCGAAGAGCTTGAGGCCAAACGCGCAGAGCGTGCCAAACTTGAGAAAAATCGCGTGCCGGAAAAAGTCATGCCGATACCGGCAGTGCTGCAGAAGCCCCCGACAGGCAGCACATTGAAGGGCCTATATGTTGCACGTGATGAGGACATGTATCGGGCCGAGATTCAGGATTTTGACAAGTACAAAGACAAGGCCCGCATTCTCTACGTAACCCGTCCATCACCACAGCAGTATGGACGCGAAGATGCCCGCGTTCGAATTTATGTGATCGAAGCCGATAAAGCAGGAAGCGTGGTGCAACATCTGGTTGCCGTCTTGCCAAAGGAACGGATGATCGTCGGCCGCCTGAGCCCGGCTTCTAATGAACTGGTTGTCGAGAACCGTCACAACAAGGGTGACAATGATTCTGTTCTGCAAACATGGTCCGTGTCGGACAGGAAGCTAAAAAACTCTGCAGACCTACCAAAATTGCCGTGGGTAGCTAGCAGGACCCCGGGTGAGAATGATCTACGCATTACCACGGGGGCCGGCCATTTGCTTTATTTTTCGTCGATCCTAAGCTCATCGCCCGAATCCGGAACGGCCTGGGCTACAATATCAACAGATGGCGACCTAGTAAAAAATGGAGAGATTCACTCAGAGGGAGACATCATCTATCCGCAGTCGTGGTTTCGAACCAGTGACGGTGGTACGGGTCTTGTGATGTTAGTGCGGCGCAAGTCCGGTGAGGCCATAAAGACCAATTTTATTGCAGAGGAATATTCGATCAATGGGGTGACCCTGACACCCGGTGTCAACTTTGAAAAACGTATCATGCATCTTGGTCGTGATGGCGCCGTTTCAGAGGCCTTCACAGGCCTAGACCGGAGTTTTATCTGGTCCGGTATTGAAAAACTGAGTAAAACCGAAAATGCGAGGGCAGCCATGCAAGAATTTGCCGACCACCAGCGACTGCACGGGATCGAGCATGGCAACGAAACCAGGGTGGAGAAGAGTAACTCGTTTGCTGGCCGGAACATGGATGTGATCAAGTCCGTGGGTGACGGTTATGGCGTTCTTGTAAAGAACAATTCAGGTAAGCGCTTATCAGAGGTTTCTGGCTACTCTTTTGATGAATATCGGTCCGGTAAACGCAACCGCTCCACCTACTTACACCCAGCGGCCGAGCATCTTAAGGTGCTATTCGAGACGTTCGATGCACCCAATGCCAAAAGTGTCTATCTACTTGGGAGAAGTCCAAGCGAGAACCGGCCATCCTACATCGTCCGTCTGGATAGTGATCGTGAGCTTGACGCATACGTACAGCTGCAAATGGATATAAAGGTTTTTACCGGTGGTATGCTTGCGGATGAAGTCGGTGCCTGGGTATTTGGATACTCAATAATTGACAATTTGAAGCAAGAAATCTGGGTGGAGCGAGTTGAATTTTGAGGCCTATGTAAAAAGCAACGGTTCTGTACGGCTTCTAGGTCGATAGCTCTTTTATTGCGGTTCTACTGAGTGTCCGTTCCTGGCCGAACTGAGAAGCTCGGCACCTGCGATTCAGCGTCTCCTTTGGAGAAAGCTGACCCTCGTCATGGGAAAATGAGCTTCCGAGTTCGACCCGAAGTCGACTCTCACGGATTGTCATCGTTCCCCTTCGCGCATCCGGTCCTCGATCCAATCGAAAACGATCTGCCGAGCAAGAGGGAAGTTGTCCAACTGGCAATGCGCCCCGGCTCCTTCGGCGGCCGTGGTGATGCGAAGTTCCTTCGCTCGGCTGCGACTTCCTTCGTGGAACGCCTTGGCCTGGCGTATTCCCTCGTGACCCAGCTCGTTTTCGCCGGCCATGGTGAGGAACGGAACCGAGATCTGAGACGGATCGACCACGAATCGGCCCCATACCCCATCCACGAGCTCCTCCAAGGCGGTCTTCAGATGCTGCTTGGGATCGACGCCGTACTGCCAAAACATCCGGTAGGCCCATCCATGTGCTTCCCCCGGCTTCTTGTGGATGTCTTTGACCGCGGCGAGTACACCGGAGGCGTTCAGCATTGGCGCGTTGGCGATGATGCCCGCGGTCCGATGGTCGATTTGCGCCAGCCGGCCCGCCCTGTACCCGCCCATGCTGATGCCGTAGACGTAGAGCAGTTTGGAATCAACGTCCGGTCGAGCCAACGCGTAGTCGACGACGGAAAGCAAGCCGCGGTCTCCCGCCCCCTCAATCATAACGTTCGGATTCTTGATCAACGTGGCCGTGTCGCCTGGCAGGTCCGCGGCGAGGACGTTGAACCCTCGGCGGATGCCCTCGGCGCCGCACCACCAGTAGACGTCTTCCGCGATGCTTTCGGCGCCGCTGAGCCATAGCAGCGTCGGCTTCGGAGTCTCGTCGGTGGATGTTGCCGTGTGAAAGAACCATCCACGCACGTGCTGGGCATCTCCGGGGCCGTCGGACCGCAACGGGATCTCGATGGACTCGGCTTGGACATCCGACAGCTCGACGAAACGAGCGTAGCAGCGGGAAAGCCCCTCGTAGGTGGCGTTTAGCTCCTCGGAATAGTTGATCGGATCGGTGGCGAGGTGGGCGGTTCGGTAGTAGGTGTAGGCTCTCAGGAATGTATTGGCGGCGCTGAAAGCATGCCTGGCACTCCAGAGCGTCTCCGCATACGCGGAGACCCGTTCGGCCTCTTTGGTCCACTCGACAATCCAACTTGCACCCTTCCGCTCATCGATCCGCGAGGCCACGTTGTAGATCTCCCCCACGGCGGCGCCGTCGTACAGAATCTGGTTCAGCGGGAACCAAGCGAACCAAGCGTCCAAAAACGGATGGCCGAAGTAGAACCTGCTCCCGAAGCCGCGAACGCGCGGCATCCGTGCGGCCATCACTTTGAATAGCTTGCCCAGTGTGCTCATCCTCTTGCTCCCGTCTCTTCAGAGGTCTCCACATAGCCGAGCTTCACCGGCACCACATCAACCTTGAAGAAGGCGTGCTTGGCGAAGGCAATGGGATTCCAAACCCGGCCGACAACCTTGCCCGGTAACATGGTATTGTCATGTAAGCCATAGGCACAGGTGACCATTTCAACCACTGGCACCTCCCCCAATGGATCAAATGGCGAAGAAGTTAGAGTGACAGTCCCATCCCCGAATAGCACATCGGGGCGTGGACGTAGCACAATGGGCTCCGCCACTAGCCGAGGGAGATAGTCAAAGCCACGCATGTTGGGTGCCGTGAAATACTTGAACATATAGGCGGTTACCTCAAACGACCGTGCTCCATTTGGATCAAGTACGCCGGTCATTGCGAGCCTTTCAATCCCCTCCGCTGTTTTAGGCTCAACCTCGATACGAAGAATCTCGGTCCCTTTACGCACAGCGCTTCCGATAACTTTGGAACCCACCGTTTCCAGTGAGATCGATTCAGCCATCTTCTTTGGGTAACCGAAGACTTCGCGTCCCCCAGCCATCGCCATGTCATCATCGACGGGCATCGACAGACAATACATCCCTGAGCGGCCGCGGTACTCGGCTTGAACGAACAACGCGGCCTCGTTGTAGACAGTACCAAAACTGGTCTGGGGGTAGTGCGCTACGAACGTGAGCGCAAGAGGATTAGCCGGTGGACGTAACGGGCGTGGCAGTATTTGCGCCAGAACACTTGGGTCAGTCCGAAATACAGCAGCGAGCACTTCAGCACCCGTGAATTCTGCAGTCCAGTTGACGTTGCGAAGTTGCTGCAGTTCGCTTCGATCAAGTGCGTATAACATGCGTGTACCTCCAGCAGTAATTAGTTTCCGTTTTCGATATCCATCTTACATAAGTGCTGCTAGGTGTTTAATTCTGAACAGCGCCAACGCGCACGCAATCCACCGAACGTGGATCTGTGAGTCGAACTTTCTCAACTAAGCGTCAATTCCCAATGACAGACGTTTACACGGCCTGGTTCGAAGCTCCGCGACGCTCCTCGATCTTGTTGAGACTGTCCAACCAATCCAGTATCTCGTCTGTTGCCAAATCTATCCGCCCAACCTGACAGTGCTGGTCCCCCCCTTCCTCGGCAGTAAAGATTCGGCCCCGAACCGATCGAGCCGACGTCAGGGCGGCTTTTTGAAGCTCAAAGAATTCCACGGGGACAAAATGATCGTTTTCACCGGCTAATAGCAGCACGTCCTGATTGATCAACGGTGACAAGTCCCTGGTTTGGTACTTTGTGAATTCGTAGAGATGATCAAATGGCGTCTCCGTCCCTGTCACGTGCATGCCGTGCGTGAGCATCCAGTCAACCATATCGTTTTGCTGCCTGGCCTGGGCTGCCAGTGCATTGACCGTATCTCTCTCACCGTTGAGGATCAACTGGATAAAGCTCTCGGGCTTGTCGCGATTAAAGCCCTGGAGTGCATCCCAAATGATGTCCCAGGCAACCACGCGCTGAATCCGAGGCTCATATGCCGCAGCGCGAAGGGCGAGGTAACCGCCCAGGCTAACCCCGATCAGCGTGACGTTGTTCATTTCGAAATAGTCAATCACCGCCGCTACCGGTTTCTCCCACTCATGGGTCATTTTCAGGCCGTCTCGCAGTGGGCGACCCTGCCCAGGGCCCTCAAAAATGATGACCGTATACCCGGCCGCGGGATATTCTCGAAGGTACAGGTAGAATTCCTCGATGAATGAATCGAATCCGCCGTGCAGGAGAACTACCCCCTTTTCTTCCTCGGCCTTTAGTCTGATTGCCGGTAACTCGTATCCCAAGTACGGAATATCGAACAATTCCAGATTCTCGCCCTCCGTAGCCGCATAAAAGCATCGGGAGAAATTCTCGTAGGCTTCATCTTTCTCGTGTAGGCCGTTCGACAGGAAGAATTCGGACATTCGGTGGTAGTAAGCGGCGTGCATCAACCGGCCATCACTTTCAGCTCTTTGCGCCAACATGTTCCACTGCTCAAACCAGGCTATCGGATCAAACTCCTGAAGTTTCGGCGCAATCTCCAATAACTCCTCCTCACGGCAGGCTTCTTCGCCATGAGTTAGGACGCGATTCATCTGAAAATTCAGATTGTGGAGAGGTAAGATTTGCTTGTATGTCATTTCGATCCCATCCCTTAATTGAGTTTCTGAAATACGCGCGGATCAATTGCCGCAGCGCCGAAAATGCCACCCGAAAGCGCTCCGGCGATTCCCGGGCTCATAACGTCCTGGCCTGACAGAAATAGACCAGGAACAGGCGTGCGAGCGTTAAGCGCTTCTGACAACATGCGGCGCGGGGACGTTTCGACGCCATAGAACCCGCCCTTCTCGTGGCGGGTAAATTCAGCAGTGGCAAGCGGCGTACCAAGCTCATGGTAGGTGATAAGCGGCGCCAAACTTGGGAACTTCTCCTTGAAAAAGTCCATCATTCTGGACTCTATAGCCTGCTTGAATGCCTTCCACTCTTCGGGACGTTCGTCAGCACCTCCACTTGCAAATTCCGCCACCGATGACCAATCGGCCCACACCAACATATCGCCAGTGTGCCTGTTCGTCGGCCCCGGGTCATGAGCAGGATTCTTGAGAGACCCAAACGACACGAACATCATCTGGATTGGATCCTCACCCGCTCCTGCCCAGATAGCATCACTGGTGTCCCAGCTCTCGTAAAACCAGTGGTTCGAGCGCGAGGCTCCATGTTTGGTAATGTCTCCCTCGAAGCCAAGAAAGAGATCGTAGTGACAGATCGAAGGCTTGAAGGTAGTTATTTCACGGGCCCAGTCCTGCTGGCTAACTTCCTGCGGAAGCAGGCGTTTCACGGTTTCTCTTGCGCCAATCGCCGAAACGATAGCGGGAGCATAGAATTCTTCACCGGACTTAGTACGCACACCAAACGCTTTGCCATCTTCTATCAATATCTCACTAACCGGTGTTCCAGCCTGTGCACTGCCACCCGCTGCCTCGATCACCGGAACAAGCCCCTTTGCGATGGCGCTGGCACCCCCGACGGGATAGGCGGCGCCTTCGAGATAGTGGCCCATGATGGTGCCATGAACGGCAAAACTCGCTTCCTTTGGTTTGCCACCATAGGTGCCCCACTGTGCCGATAACACAGCGGCAAGCTTCGGGTTGCTGATGAGCTCATCGATGACCTCACCGGTGGTACGACCGCACCAGCGCTGGATCTTCCTCTTATTCCACCATTGATGGGCAGAACGAAATGGTTCGGGCATCGCTCTGTGGGCACCAATCATATGTCCGGCTTCCTCCGCAGACAGCAACGCCTCGAAGTAAGCATCTATTTCGGAAGCATTATCGGGAAAACGGTCCTTAAGCTCCATCTTGTAGGCTTCAGCCGGGCGCCCTACAGAGATCTCGAAATCGTCCGGGAAGTGCAGCGTGTCATAGATGGTGCCAACCGACTGAAAATCGATTGTTCCGCCGCTGAGCCAGTCAAGGATCTGGCCCCCAAATTGGTCATGACCGAATGTGCCGCAATAGTGGAGACCGACATCCCAAGTAAAACCTTCGCGACTGAAAGTATGAGTTAGCCCGCCAATCTTCTGCGCTTGCTCTAGCAGCAGGACTTTATGCTTAAGCCGGGAAAGTGCAGTGGCCGTCGTCATTCCACCCATACCTGAGCCAATGACAATGACATCGAACTCGTTTGCTGATTGCTTAGTTGTCATTTAACGGCACCCTTCCCTTTATACATTCGCATGTCTGTCGATAGTACCCGTAACTTATCCAATTTATGCTTTAGAGCAGTATTGAGATTAGGGACATCGTATTCGTCTCCCCTACTTATGCGGACCGTTCCTTGACGATGGCGGGGGCATCGTCCAGGACATAGCCTTTGCTGCCGGATCGTCATCGTCCCCCGGTGGCCAAGGGATGCGCCAGAAGCCGAGCCACCGCGGCTTCTTCGTGACTCGGCACGATAAGAAGATCGGGCAAATGCGCTTTTAGTTCGCGTACCCTGGCCCAGCTCTCTGCGAGTAAATCGTGCTCCCCGGTACCGGGGAACTGTTCATTGAGGAGGAGATCGGTGCGGTAGCAGAGATCTGCAGCAAAGAGGATGGGTGGATCGACGCGCAGGAATACCGACAAGGATCCATCGAGGTGTCCCGGGGTCGGCAGCAGCACGATCGAGCCCTCGCCCAGGAGATCGTGCCCGTGGGTGAACGGTTGCAGCGTGGCGTCTTCGATTGGACCGTATTCGATCTGTCGCCACTTCGCGCCCGGGATCTCGATGTCGCGACGCAGCACGCCCTCTCGCTCCGGGTGAGGACCGAGCATGTGTTCCCATGCTTCTCTGGAGGTAATGAGCTCTGCTCCAGGAATATCCGCGATTCCGCCGACATGATCAAAGTGAAGATGCGTGATGATGGCTTTGTCGACGTGTTCCGGCACGTAACCGGCGCGACTCAGCTGCTTCCCGAGCGCATCCTCGGGCTCGACGTGGAAGCGGAAAATATTGTTCATGATGACGCGCGTGACCGGATCAGGCCAAAACTCGGGGTCGGTCACAGCTCGCGGCGATATGCCCGCATCGATTAGGATGAGCGCGTCGCGGTGCTCGATGACGAAGACGCTGAGCGGTAGCCCCTCGATGCGCTCACGACCGAAGAAGATCCACAACAGTGCATTCCAGGGACTGCCCTCCACGTGCTGCACGTGAAGATCAACGGTTCCAGTCTGCAGGTGAGCCAGTCGCTGGATGGGCTGCGTCATGGTGAAGCTCCTTTCTTCATTGGCGCCACGACGGACAACGCGCCTTGCTTATACGGTTAATGCTGGCCGAAAAACTTAATTAAACCATGCTGGAACATCGGCAATGTTGACCTGCATCAGTTATCTAGGAGTTACTAATCCGTATTGATGCATGTTGGAATTCGATGGGCGACGAGAAACGAACCAATTAAGACACTCTGCTCTTACTCAATCTCTGGCTAAGCAGGCACTTTGTCTGAATGTATTCTTCTGTTAGTCATTCAGTACCCGCTTCCATGCTTTAGCAAGCGTTTCGTTTACCTGTTCTTCAATATTTTCTCCATGCGCAATAATCACCCTTTTCGCATCCCAGCTAAGAATTTTTTCGAGCGCGATTTTGACTACTTCTTTTTTCCCCCAACCCATTTGATATTCGGGGGCGGGTTTTGGGTTGTTCCACATTCTCAATATCGCCTTCCACCAGAACTGAAGCAAAAGCCCCGCTTCGTGCCCATAGTCGTCTCCGATATTTTCTAGTAAATCAACGAGAATAAGTGTCCTGGAGGATTTATGGTAAAAGGCCACCTCCCAGATAATTTTGGTTCCCTGCACCAGGACTTGTTCAATTGCGTCTTCCCATCTGTGGTCGGGCTTGTTTCCAAGAATCCAATCGAAATTAATATCCGGCCGCTTTCTCTCTAATCCGGGACATATAAACGTTTCTGCGTCTGGGTATTGCTTCTGGAAGTCCGTAACGAATAAATAATGATAAGAGCCAGGTGCAATGATGTATTTTACCTTCCCTATTTCGTCAATTTCTCGTTTGGTAGCGTCATCAATTTTGCATGGATCATGAACGATTAAATCTCCATTTTCTAATCGGATAATCGTTGTGCGCCCAAATATATCCATGCCCGCAAACCTGACTGGATATTCAAGTATCCAGATTTGATCCTTGATATATTCTTTCAATTTTTCCATGGGCTTGCTTCCGGATGCCGACCAGCCG